>ENA-UAIY01000246-UAIY01000246.1-human-gut-metagenome-genome-assembly--contig:-NODE-246-length-12678-cov-7.930761_pt1 | contig 12678 bp, 10 predicted proteins | sample MGYA00244423_ERZ654401 | MGnify/ENA primary metagenome ERZ654401 (study PRJEB26926, sample SAMN06165022) | human gut metagenome | biome: ENVO:00009003; feature: ENVO:2100002; material: ENVO:00002003...
GAGATTCGCCTTAGTCTCGTGGGCTCGGAGATGTGTATAAGAGACAGTTTTTATTGTAAGAATAAAATTTTAATTTAGGTCAATTTCGCTTTTTCGTCGCAAAAGGCATTGACGAAATCGGGACGTATTTGGTATAATTATAATGTTCGAAGAAAGGGTGGGTTGCATTTATGGACAGTAAGAAAGCACTTTTGATAGTCAATCCGTGCGCAGGGCGAAACAACAAGCGTCTCGGTGCTTTGGAGATTGTCAAGAAGTTTTCACCGCCCGAATGGGAGACGGAGATAAGAACAACACGCTGCCAGGGCGACGCAACCACCATTGTTAAGGACGAGGGTGCAAAATACGATGTTATTCTTTGCTGCGGAGGCGACGGAACACTTAACGAAGTCATTAACGGACTTATGAAGCTTGACAAAAAAATTCCTGTCGGCTACATTCCGTCGGGTTCAACCAATGACTTGGCAAACACCCTTGGAATTCCGACCGAGCTTGGTGCTTCCGCCGATCTGATACAGAGCGGAAAGAAAAACAGCTATGACCTCGGTACATTGAACGGCAGGTATTTTACATATATTGCTTCGTTCGGAATTGCAACTGATCTTTCGTACAGTACGCCGCAGAAGCTTAAAAATATATTCGGTCATGCTGCATATATGATAAACGGATTTGTCGTTCGGTTTATTCCGATGCTTTTCGGATTTAAACCGATACATATGAAAATCGAGTATGATGAAGGAGTTGTAGAGGACGATTTTTATTTCGGCTCAATTTCCAATTCAACTTCTGTCGCAGGACTTTTTAAGTTTGACCACCAGGACGTCAAGCTCAACGACGGATATCTGGAGCTGTTTATGGTTAAGGGCTTGAAGCGAAACATAGACGCCTTGAAAATGCTGAAAAAAGCAATAGCTCAGGACTATGACGGAGTTCAGATGATGATCGTTAAAACCAAAAAGGTTAAGATCACCTGTAATCAGGATGTTCCCTGGACACTGGACGGCGAGTTCGGCGGACTTCACCGTGACTGTGAGCTTGAGGTTGTCCACGACGCATTTGAAATTTTCTCCGAGAATAATAAACTTTTTTGTGAAAAAGATTGATAAATAATATAATCCCCGAAAGTGTTGCAATACGCTTTCGGGGGTTTGTGCTTTATGAGGCTGTCTTTGAGTATGAGCATTTTATTATAAAAGCAGTGAATGTTTTGTTCCGATTTTGGATCGAGTGGGCATCGCCCCCTACGAACGGTGGGGATAAAGAAAACCCCTTTTATAATTCTGAGCAATTACTTAACAATAAACTCTCCGCTCCTAATAGCAATTTCATATTCACCGCCTGCAAATTTCGCACCGTGGCGGAGCTTTATTTTTCCTGTTATACCGTCGGGAACGGTGACATTTAGCTTGATTTCATCGCCTGTGCGCTCCCAGCGGACGGAAATTTTTCCTGCCGGTGCGGTGTACCAACCCTCGGCATAGCTCAGCGAGCCGACGAAGGCAGGAGATATGACAATATAATTCGGGTCGCATACGTCGGCGTTCGGAATGATACCTGCAAGATTCTTGATGAACCACGCCGAAATATCACCGAAGAAGTGGTGATTGTGTGAAAAACCGTTCGGCGGATCATGTGTGATACATTCAAAGAGAGTGTTTGCGTTGTATTCCGTTATCCAGCTTGCAAATGACGGGTAATCGGGCTTCGCTATCATGTGAAGCGCCAGATCCTCGTAGCCGAACTCGGCGAGAACATGGAACATCGTTCTTGCGCCGATAATTCCGACAGTCATGTTGTCGTTTGCATTATGAATAAGCTCGAGCAGGTGAGCGAATGCGTTTTCTTTTTCACTTTCGTCAAATGCGCCGTAGTAAATTGCCGCCGCCTGAGTTGTCTGATGGTTGCCGTAAACAACAAGATTATCGTCAATGAGATGCTTACGGAAGCTTGCACGTAGTTCGTCATGAAGCTTCTGAGCAAATTCGGCACGAAGCGGCATATCGCATACTCTGAAAATTTCCGCCGCTTTTTCACATATGCCCATTGAAACAAGTGTATCGGTAACCTCGAGTGGGCAGGGCTTAACGTTGCCGACAGGCAGCCAGTCGCCGAGACCGATATGAACAAGGCCTTTTTCGTCAAGCCTTGTCGACAGGTACGAAACATAGCGGAAAATAGCTGTGGCGTTTTCCTCAAGAACCCTCTTGTCGCCTCTGTACTGCCATATTCTGTACGGCAGCTCGGTAAGAACAGCATCCCACGCAGGCCCGTTGCCCCATTCAAAGCCCCAGCCGCCGGTCGGCACGATTCCGGGGAGTGCGCCTCTCTCGTCCTGCGATTTTCTGACGCTGTGAAGCCATTCGCGAAGCGTATTTTCCGTCCCGATATTCATCATTAACTGCTCGGCGGAGAGGTGAGCGTCGCCCGTCCAGCCGTTTTTCTCACGGTGGGGACAGTCGGTCGGGAAATAAAACATATTTGCAAGGTCGCTTCTGAGCGTTGCGTCCTGAAGCCTGTTGACAAGCTCATCGGAGCAGTCGAAGCCGCCGATCTGCGGAACGTCGGCGTGCATGACAACGTAAGTGAGCAGATCTTCTGTTGCCTGCTTGTCGTCAATACCTGTAACAAAGCAGTATTGGAAGCCGTGGTAGCAGAACATCGGCTCCCAGATTTCCTCGCCCTCGCCTTTGCAGATATAAACCTGAACCTGCGTCATGCCGATTGGCTGAAATTCGCAGATATTGTGCATATCAAGTCCGCCGTCAAAGAGACTTTCGCCGCAGGACATGACGATTTTCTGACCCTTTCTGCCTCTGATTTTCAGTCGCACAATACCCGTAATATTTTCGCCGAAATCATATATGTAGCCGTCGTTGCAGTATTCCTCCTCGGGTAGAATGTGCTCGGGGAGATTCTCTCTCGGGTGAGCGATTGCCGAAATATGTCCCTTATAGAATTTAACGGGCTTGATCTCACGGATCTTCTTAATTAGCGCATGACCGCCCTCAAGACATTCGCCGGACGGAGCCTCAACGGATATAGCATTGTTCCACTCACTGTCGTCAAAATCGGGAAGATTCCAGCCGTCGATCTCATTTCTTGCGTCGTAGCGTTCGCCGCAGCGCATATCGTCAAAATAAATCGGCGAAGCGTGAACCTTAAAGCTCTCGTCGGCCTCAAAGCTTATTTTCTTGCCCTCTCCGGAACACTTAAAGCATAAGGCAAGCTTCGGAGCACTTCTCCAGCGGGCAAGCTGAAAATCCCAAACCTCGCCGCCGATCGGATTCTGCAAGCCGTTGCCGAGAGCAAAAGCAATGACGTTTTTGCCTTTTTTGAGCTTGTCTGTTAGGTCATAGCGGTCATAATAAATCAGGTCGTTTGGGTTAGAAATGTAGGGCGCAAGGCAGCCCTTTGTAAGATGCTCGCCGTTGAGCCAGAACTCATAGAAGCCGAGACCGGTTACAAGCATTTCTGCCTTTTCGGGAACAAAATCGAGTTCAAATGTTTTTCTGAGATACGGTGCAGGAACAAAATGCAGAAATTCGCAGTATTCCTTTGTTGCCGAAATAAATCTTGTGCTGTATTTCATTATAAATAAACCTCCAAAAAGAAAAAGGCAGAATCTAAATTTAACTTAGATTACATGCCTTTCTTCTGTTAAGTTAATTTTTTATTTCTTCGGTTTCAATACATTCTACGTGTTCCTCGGGAGTTTCCATGATATTCGAATGATTGACAATAAGCATAGGAATCATTGTAAGCGTCAGAACGACGATTTCAGCCGTTCCGCCGAGCCTTACCTTGAGATAAATTGCGGCAAAGCATATCCAAAGGAAAAACACGATTGTGAGGTTGAAGAATTTTTTGTTTGTTCTTGCCTTGTAAACAAGGAAGTAGATTACCGCCGTTGCGATACATATACCGAACAGTACGGCGAAAGCAGAATGTAAGCTCTTTTTGGATAAGAAGAAATTTATCAGATTCGTCTGCGTGTCCAGAGTTTGATCCGCATAATCGCTTGTGTACGACGGGGCGGTATATGTTTCGTAATTAAGTATAAGCGTAAATCTTTTCAGCTTCTCGTTTTTGCACATTACCACACCGAACATTGCAAAAAGAGCAATAATCGAAAGAGCTTTCGGAAACTTGCGCTCAACATTGAATTTTTCGAGCGAATAGTTTAGGTTTAATACGATAGAGGCTGCGATGAGCATTCCCCAAAATATAAAAGCGATCCAGTGGTCTCTGCCGACGTTGCTTGCCGTTGAAGCACGGGTTCCGTAAAGAGGATTAGGCTCAAGGAGCCGGTCATACAGCCACATATAAACAATCGTAACTATGCCGAAAATCAAAGAAGCATATTTTAAAGCTTTGTTTTCTTTTTTTACCATTGCCACACCTCGTTTGAATTAAATTTCAAGTTAATTCTATCATTTTAAAAAAGATTTTTCAAGGAAAAAACAAAACTGTGATAAATTTTTTATATTTTTGTCAAGAAATGTCTAAATTTCAGAACGCTTTCCGCCCTGAACATGGATTTTCTTTCTTGTCGCAAGCTCCAGAATCGGTCCGTCGGAAACGAGATTATCCGTATAAACGTCACGGAATTCGTAATCGGCAGCTTCCTTTTTCAGGCGGGAGACTTTCTCCGTGTTTTTGCAGTTTTCGCCCTCAATGAGTCCTGTAGAGGGATTCATTCTTGTGGCAATAAGAAGATCAACTCCAAGCCTGTCGCAAATGGGCTTGATCTGAAAAACGGGTGAGGCGGAGCACACAACCGTCTTGACATCGTGCTCACGAGGATTGAACCAATCGTTCATTCTGTCAGCCTTTTCCTGCCAGAAAAGCTCTGCTTCTTTTTCGGCGTCAATCGCTTTAAGATAAGAATAGAACAGCTCCTTTGAGCGCTCCTTGCTTATTTTACGAAAGACATAATAACCGAAAAGTCCGGCGGCCTGCTTCGGAAGAAATCTTATAATCGACGGGTGGCGCTTCAGGCAAAAAAGCCAGAATTCGCTGCCCGATTCGCCGTCAAAAACCGTCTTGTCAAAATCATAGAGATCAGCGAGCATCAGAAATCAACATCCTTTTTGCCGTCAAGGCTGACGAGCCTTGACTGACCGTTGTAGACAATTTCAAATTCGCCGCTGCCGTCAAGCGTGAGCTTTGTAAGCTTGCCGTTTGCCCATTCGATATCGACCTTAACTCCGCCCTTTGCCGTCAAGCCGTAAATATGGCCGTTTGCCCATTCGTCGGGGAGGGCGGGGAGTATAATGATACGGTTGCCGAAGCTTTGCATGAGCGCCTGTGCGATACCTGCCGTTGCGCCGAAGTTGCCGTCAATCTGGAACGGCGGATGAGCGTCAAACATATTCGGGAATGTGCCGCCGCGACCTCTCTTGTATTTGACCGGAATATAGCGAAGCTGATTATTGATTAGCTTGATGACCTTGTTCTTATCACGCAGTCTTGCCCAGAAGTTGATTTTCCAGCCCAAGCTCCAGCCCGTGCCGCCGTCGCCCCTGTTTTTGAGCGTATTCTTGGCATAGGAAGCCAGATCGGGTGTGCGCTCAACGTCAATAAGATTTGCAGGATGGAGAGCGTAGAGGTGGGAAACGTGGCGGTGATGCTTATCAAAGCCCTTTTCGTCATAGTACCATTCCATAAGTCCGCCGTCCTTGCCCTGCTTGAAGGGAAGCAGACGGGGGAGCGCATCTTCAATTCTGCTGCTTATCTCATTTTTTATGCCGAGGACATCGTATGCAGAGAGAAGATTTGTAAAAAGATCTTTGACAATTTCCATGGTCATGTATGTAGTTTTGCTGACGGAGGTTTCCTTACCGTTTACCATGTACTCGTTCTCGGGCGAGGTCGAGGGACAGAGAATAAGATATCCGTTGCCGTCGTCGATGAGCATATCAAGGCAGAAGCGTGCGTTTTCTTCCATTATCGGAACTGCTGTTTTCTCAAGATAATTCTTATCGAGCGTATACTCATAATATTCATAAAGGTGACGGCAGAACCATGCTCCTGCCATCGGCCAGAATGACCAAACGGGATTTCCTCCCGAGGGTGTAGTGATCCTCCAAAGGTCAACGTTGTGATGACAGCATGTGCCGTCAACGCCGTAGAACAGCTTCGCGGTTTCCTTGCCGGATTCCGCAATTTCTTCGATGAATTTAATGAGCGGCATATTCATCTCGGGCATTGAGCACATCATAGTCGGCCAGTAGTTCATCTCGGTGTTAATATTTACCGTATAGTTTGAACGCCACGGAGAGCACATTGTGAATGTCCAGATTCCCTGCAATGTCATGGCCTGTGAGCCTTCACGGGAGGCGGAAATCGTGAGATAACGTCCGTAATTGAACAGCAGGCAGTAAAGATTATTGTCATTCTTCCTGCTGTGGAGAAAGTCGTGAATTCTGCGGTCTGTCGGAACATTGTCCTTTTTGCTCTCACCGAGGTCGATAGAAACACGGTTGAAATACGGGCTGAAATCATTTATATGATCAGCCTTGACCGCTTCAAAGCCCTTTCTTACGACATTGTCAAGCCGTGAAACACAGATGCTTTTATAGTCCTTCTGCGATTGAGTAACCGGCTTGTTCCAGCTCTCGAAATTATCTTCCGCAGTCAGGTAAATCGTCGCATATGTTGCGTCGGTGACGTGAAGGTGGTTTTTATTCGCCTTGACCTTACCGTCGGTGTCTATCTTGAATGCGCAGCGGAAGCTGATGCCCTGTCTCTCGCCGTCCTCGTATGTGCAGATGGGGTTGCCGCCATTTTCTTCAATATGTGTCGGAGCGATACCGTCAAGCAGATAAGTATTGCCGTCCGTTGTAACCTCATAGCGAAGCTCACAGTCAACCATAGCCTTGAAATCAAGCTTGTTTTTGCCCTCCGCGGTCATTCTGTAGACAAGTACCTTGTCGGGAAAGCTGATGAAGCTCTCACGGGTATAGTTCGTATCGCTTGAATTGTAACCGACCGTTGCGATTCCGGTTTCAAGGTCAAGGTCACGGATATAATCTCTCGGACACATATTCTTCATTGAAGTGATTATGAGCTTTCCGAGCTGAAGATACCACTCCGACGGATCGCCGTAGAAGTTCTCTTCGATATAATCCCTTGCTTCGATCTTCTTATCCTCAAGGATGAGCTGACGAGCCTTTTTGAAATGCTCAACCCTGTTTTCTACCTTGTAGCCGTGGCATGAACCCGACCAAAGCGTATCAAGATTGAGACCGAGTGTTTCAGTCTCAACACCGCCGAACACCATTGCGCCGAGGCTGCCGTTTCCTATAGGCAAAGCTTCGACCCATGCGGTTGCAGGGTGGCTGTACCATAAATATTGCGACCCTTTTTTCAAGGAAATAACCTCCAAAATAATATTTAAGCAACACCTTGATTGTGTGGCATTGCCTTTACGGTAAAAGTATAACTGATTGTTCACATTAAAGTCAATCAATTATCTTGCATTTTTCATAAATTTATTATAAAATAGCTATGATTGGAATTAAAAAGTGTTTTTAGGAGAAGACAATGTCAGAAAAGATTTTAATTATCGGTGCAGGTGCGGCAGGACTTATGGCGGCGGGTACAATATCGGGCAGGGGCATGGATGTTGCTATCCTTGAACGCAACGATAAGCCGGCAAGGAAGGTCGCAATAACGGGTAAGGGCAGATGCAATGTCACGAATAACTGCAAGGAGCTTTCGGAGCTTATTGCCAATGTTCCGACCAACGGCAGATTCCTTTACAGTGCGTTTTCAAATTTCATGCCGCAGGACACAATAGACCTTATCGAGGACATGGGCGTTCCGCTTAAATGCGAGAGAGGAAACAGAGTTTTTCCGTGCTCGGATAAGGCGACAGATATTGTTGATGCGCTTGTTCATTACGGAACGGACGACGGAGCACAGATAATTCACGGCAGAGCCAAGGAGCTTATTATTAAGGACGGCGTGCTCAAGGGAGTACGCACCTTTGACGGCGAGGAGATTGCCGCAGATAAAGTCATTATTGCGACGGGCGGCAAGTCATATCCGCTGACAGGCTCAACGGGAGACGGCTACGAGCTTGCAAGGCAGGCAGGTCATACGATAATCGAACCGAAGCCGTCGCTTGTGCCGCTCAATGCTCACGAGGGCTTCTGCACAGATCTTATGGGTCTTTCGCTGAGAAATGTCACGATGAAGGTCATTGACACGAAGAAGAAAAATAAAATCATATATGATGATTTCGGTGAGATGCTTTTCACTCATTTCGGAGTTTCGGGCCCGATGGTTCTTTCGGCAAGCTCGAGAATCCGTGACATGGAGCCGGGCAGATATATTATTTCGATCGACCTCAAGCCGGCACTCACCGAGGAACAGCTCGATGCACGAATTCTCAGGGATTTTTCGGAGAATACTAATAAGGATTTCATCAATTCGCTCGGTGCGCTTCTGCCGAGAAAGCTGATTCCGGTTACGGTCAAGCTAAGCGGAATAAGGGCGAACGAAAAGGTCAATCAGATAACCAAGGAGCAAAGGCATAAGCTGATTACGCTTCTCAAGAATTTTAAGGTTACGATCAAGAGCTTCCGTCCGATTGATGAGGCGATAGTTACCTCGGGCGGCGTGAAAGTCTCGGAGATCGACCCGAAAACCATGCAGTCAAAGCTTCTCCCGGGGCTTTACTTTGCGGGAGAGGTTATTGACGTTGACGCATACACGGGCGGATTTAATTTACAAATTGCTTTCTCAACCGGACGATTAGCCGGTGAAAATGTATAACGGAGGTTTATTTTATGGCTGTAAATATTGCAATTGACGGTCCTGCAGGCGCAGGAAAGAGCAGCACGGCAAAGCTTGTCGCAAAGAAGCTCGGCTACATCTATGTTGACACGGGTGCGCTTTACAGAACGGTTGGTCTTTATTCTATAAGAAAGGGTATTGACACAAAGAATGCCGAAAAGGTTATCGCAACTCTGCCCGACGTCAAGGTGGAGCTTAAATTCGTTGACGGAGCCCAGCATGTTTTTCTCAACGGCGAGGACGTTTCGGAGGCTATCAGAACTCCCGAGGCTTCAATGGGTGCTTCGAATGTTTCGGCAATCCCGAAGGTCAGGGAATTTCTATTTGATTTGCAGAGAAAAATTGCCGCCGAGAACGACTGCATAATGGACGGCAGAGATATCGGAACGGTTGTTTTACCGAATGCCGACGTTAAAATTTTTCTCACGACCTCGGTTGAGGAGAGAGCGAACAGACGCTATAAGGAAATGCTTGAAAAAGGCGAAGAAGCTGATTATAACGATATTTTAGAGGACATCAAAAAACGCGACTATCAGGACAGCCACAGAGAGATTGCACCGCTCAAGCAGGCGGACGACGCAATCTATGTCGATAACGGCGGCTATAACCTTGAAGACGGCGCAGAAGATCTTCTCAGAATTATCAAAGAGCATTTGAAGTGATGCATTGTATCTCGGTGCTCATTGTATGGCGGCAAGAAAAAGTCAGCGGAAATTGACCAAGGCTTCCCCTTGAGGGGAAGCTCCGTCGTAAGACGGTGATGAGGTGGAAAGGTTCAAGTCTGATTTCACTAAATAATAAACTGAAAAATCCACCACCTCATCCGAGCGGCGCAATCCGCCGCCCACCTTCCCCTCAAGGGGAAGGCTGATAAAAAGTCAGATACAATTTGCTTTGAGCGTGTGCTCCTCCTTCGGGGGAGCTGGACACAGCTTGTCTGTGACTGAGGGAGTAAAGCTTTATCAAACTTTAACCACTCCGTCACTCCCCTAAAGGGGCGACAAGAATATTTCACACACCACTAAAAAGGAAGTGTTATTATGGCATACAAATACAATTATGAATCTGACAAGAGCCACTTCCTTTATAAGATCATAAGGCCTCTTGCAAAGATAGTTGTAAACTCAAGATATAAAATAACCTATGTCGGCGTGGAGAACGTTCCGACCGACAGGGGTATTATTCTTGCGTCCAATCACATTACGGCAATCGATCCCATTATTATCGGCGTCGGCTGTAAGGTGAAGTTTCATTTCGTCGCCAAGGAGGAGCTTTTTGAAAAGAATATTGTCGGCTGGTTTCTTGCCAATCTCAATGCTTTTCCCGTTGACAGAAGCAAGTTCGATTTTCATGCGATGAATCATGCCGTCAAGGTTGTCGAGGACGGCGGAGCGCTCGGCATTTTCCCCGAAGGCACACGCTCGCATGATTTTAAGCCGCATGAAGCCAAGGGCGGAGTCTGCTATGTTGCAAAAAAATGCAAGTGCGATGTTATTCCGGTTTCAATCTACACAAGCGACGAGGCCAAAAAGGGAACAAGGCTGACTGTCCGCTACGGCAAGCCGATAAAATATGAGGAGCTTGATTTCCACGACGATGTTGACAAGATGAAGGATCTCCGTTACGGCTCGGCTCTCATAATGGACAGAATAAAAGAGCTTTGGGGGTTAGGCCATGCAGATTAAGCTTGCAAAAACCGCCGGCTTCTGCTTCGGCGTGAATCGCGCCGTTGACCGGCTGTATCAGATGGTAAGAAGCGGTGAAAAGGTATGCACTCTCGGACCGATAATACATAATCCGCAGGTTATTGACGACCTGAGAAGCAAGGGCGTTGTTATCGCAAATTCAATTGATGAAATCCCTAAAGATACAAAGCTGGTTCTAAGAACCCACGGCGTTGAAAAGCAGGTCATTGACGAATTAAAGGCGAGGGGATATGAATACTGGGATGCCGCGTGCCCTTTTGTAAAGAAAATACATAAAATCGTTACGGACAATTCGGACGAAAATTCAATCGTTCTCATTGCAGGCGACGCAAATCACCCGGAGGTTCAGGGAATAAAAAGCTACTGTAAGGGCGAGGTTGTTGTGTTCAAAAACCTTGAGGAGCTCGAAAAAGCCGAGATAAACTGCGGAAAAAGAATAATAGCGGTTGCTCAAACCACTTTTAATACGGTAGAATGGGAAAAATGTTTAAAAAAATTAAAAAAAGACTATACAAAAGCTTTAATTTTTGATACAATATGTAATGCTACTAATGAGCGGCAGGACGAAGCCATCAATTTGGCGGAGGAATGTGACGCAATGATCATAGTAGGAGGACGGCAAAGTTCCAATACAGTGAAGTTGAAGGCTGTGTGTGAAAACTGCTGCCCGACCTATCTTATCGAAACAGCGGACGAGCTGAAAAATATCAGCTTTGAAGGATGTCGAAAGGTGGGTGTCACCGCAGGAGCGTCAACTCCCGCGGCAATCATAAAGGAGGTACTTTCAACAATGTCAGAAAATGTAAACACAAACCCGATTGAAAATGCAGAGGAGGTGGCAAAAACTTCCGCTGAAGATCTTGATTTTATGGAGGCGCTCGAAGAGTCTCTTAACAATATGAGCACCGAGCAAAAGGTTGTCGGTGTAGTCACAGGTATTTCACCGAGTGAGATCCAGGTCGATATCGGCAGAAAGCAGACAGGATATGTTCCTGCCGACGAGTACAGCGCAGATCCGACAGCAGATCCGATGAAGGAACTGAAGATCGGCGACGAGATCAAGCTCATTATCATGAAGACAAACGATCAGGAAGGCACAGTTATGCTTTCCAAGAAGAGATACGATGCTCAGGGCGCTTGGGATAAGATCGAAGCTGCCAAGGAGAACGATGAGGTCGTTTCAGGTACTGTTACAGACGTTGTCAAGGGCGGCGTTATCGTAATCGTAAACGGCGTAAGAGTATTCGTTCCCGCATCTCTTGCAACAGCTTCAAGAGGAGATTCTCTTGACGATCTTCTCAAGACCAAGGTTGATCTTAAGATCATCGAGGTTAAGTCCGAGCGCGGCCGCAAGAAGGCCATCGGTTCGATCAAGGCTGTTATCAGAGAGGCTCGCAAGGCTGCTGAGGATGCTTTCTGGGCACAGGCTGAAGAGGGACAGGTTTACCACGGTGTGGTTAAGTCACTCACAAACTACGGCGCATTCGTTGATATCGGCGGCGTAGACGGAATGGTACATATTTCCGAGATGTCTTGGAAGAGAATCAAGCATCCTTCAGAGGTTCTTTCCGTCGGTCAGGAGATCGAGGTTTATATCAAGAGCCTTGATAAGGAGAACAAGAAGATTTCTCTCGGCTACAAAAAGGCTGAGGACAATCCTTGGGAGATCCTTCGTCGTGACTATCCGGTTGATACGGTTATTGATTCAGAGATTGTCGGTCTCACAACATTCGGTGCATTCGCAACCGTTATCCCTGGTATTGACGGACTTATCCACATTTCTCAGATCGCAGACCAGAGAATCGGCAAGCCGGCTGATGTTCTTAAGATCGGCGAGAAGGTTAAGTGCAAGATCACCGCTATCGACTTTGATAAGAGCCGTGTAAGCCTTTCAATCCGTGCCCTTCTTCCGAAGGCTGATGAGGCTGCTGAGGATGCAGCTGAGGAAGCTCCGGCAGAGGAAGCGGCAGAAGCTCCTGTTGAGGAATAATTCAATCATAATCAACACTCCGAAAAGCTTAATGCCTTTCGGGGTGTTTTTTTATTTTAATATGTCTTGATGAAACGAGATTCATGAAATGCATAATTCGTAGGGCGTCTCGCTCCTCCTTTTAGGCAATGTCATTAACTAAAGAAAATATGTGTTTCGCACTATGATAACAACAGCCGG
>ENA-UAIY01000251-UAIY01000251.1-human-gut-metagenome-genome-assembly--contig:-NODE-251-length-12535-cov-4.339263_pt1 | contig 12535 bp, 9 predicted proteins | sample MGYA00244423_ERZ654401 | MGnify/ENA primary metagenome ERZ654401 (study PRJEB26926, sample SAMN06165022) | human gut metagenome | biome: ENVO:00009003; feature: ENVO:2100002; material: ENVO:00002003...
CAGCAGGAGTTGCCTGTTTGCTTGATGAAGCAGAATCAGAACTTGCTGAAGAACTGGAACCTGCAGCAGAACCTGCGCTTGCAACAGAGCTGGCAGAAATGTTGTTTTGTCCATCACTTAACTTCACTTTCTGCTTACTACTCTTAACCGGCTGTTTCATTTCCACTTCGAATGGAATTCCATTCACGGTTACATTGGCGATATTGCCTTCAATATCCTGTATTTCAACGACGTAATCTACGCCTTTAACCTTATATTCGTACTTTGCCATAGTTTCTATATTTTAACGTTGTTATTGTTGTTGTTGAATTTCGGAGCATTCCATCTGGTCTGTTTTGGCTTGATGGTGATAATGCCTGGTTCTACATCATGAACATCTTCCAGATATTCCTGTAGTGCAAGAGAGATGACTGCCATGTAAATCTCCTTGTCAATACCCTTGGTTTCTAAACCATCTTTCAGAATCACGTTGGTCTTATGACTGAGGTCATGAGTAACCTCGATGGTCTTCTTTCCTGTCTTATATAATAAGGTGGCGTGCTTCTCAGTAGCGCGGGCGATGCGTTGTTTATGTTTCATGTAGGCTCCGAAAACCCAGAACACGATGAAGAGGAGAGCAAGGCAGGAGAAGACGATGCCCATTGAAAGTACGGCGATTCCTATTCCGTATGGGTCGCTTTTCTTCAATTGCTGGGCTTTACTCAAACCTGTGTTTTGAGGCAGATAGCCTGGAGTTACTGATCCGGCAATGGCTTTCTCCCATGTCTTGAAGTCCTTACTCAGTTCAAAACTCTCATCGGCAGCCAACACTGGCACGCTTACGGAATCTATCAGGTCAACGGCATTTCCGTCATAGAGTGCTATCCAGTTGGGCATCTTTTCCTGTAGAATAAGATTGAGATGAAAAGGTCCCGAGTTGGAAGAATTCTTTGCCTTCCAATGTTGTCCGTTCCTGCCATCCTGGTACCAGGAACTGCTGTCGAAGATAACGATGCTCTTCTTGCCTCCCAGTGTGGTTCGTGGTTCATTGTTAGGCAATGGACACATCAGCTGTCGGCGAGCTTCAGGCGACATTTTCTTGTCGAGAACTCTTCGGTCGGTGGTTAGGAACATACCGCGTACATTATACGTGGTAAAGGAGGAATTGCTCAATTCCACCCATGGTTTGTGCTGCCCGTACTCATCTACAAGATTGGTACGGTTGTCGGTCATCACCTCCGTAATACGGATACTTTTGGCTCCTTGACTCCAAGCGGGCAAGGACGTGATGACTAGCATGGTTATCAGAAATCCCAATTTCTTCATACGCTTACTAACGTTTATAGGGTTATTGTTTCATATTTCGAAAAAATCTGCATCATATAGGAACGATAGCTGTTCCTAGAAGATTCATTAGGTTTGTTTCTTGTGCTCAAAGGTACGAAGAATTTCTGAAAAGACAACAAAAAAGGTGCACAAATTTTTGTCTTTGTGCACCTCTTTTATAATTTATAACTATTACTGGTTGTTTTGTTAACTTTTGTAAGCGTTTATGCTCCGCAGAAGAACAGCACCACTATCTGGGCTGTAAAGATACGGAGGAACATGCTCAATGGATAAACCGTAGAGTATCCTACAGCTGGAGCCTCTTTAGAGCAAGAAGCATTTGCATAAGCCAATGCAGGAGGGTCTGTGTAAGTACCGGCGAGCATACCCATGATGGTGAAGTAGTTGAACTTAAACTTCAGGCGGGCAATCGTACCGATGATGAAGATAGGAATAACGGTGATGAGGAAACCGCATCCCACATATTTCAAACCGTCACCCTGTACTACTGTGTCCCAGAATCCGGCTCCAGCCTTGATTCCCACACTCGCCAGGAAGAGTACAAGTCCTATTTCTCGCAGCATCATATTAGCCGAAGTCGTCGTATAAGTTACCAGCTTCATGCGATAGCCGAAACGACCGATGAGGATGGCGATGATCAGCGGACCTCCGGCAATACCCAACTTCAAAGGCACCGGCATTCCCGGAATGGCAAATGGGAGAGAACCGAAGATAATACCTACCATAATGCCTACGAAGATAGTGGCTATGTTAGGCGCATCGAGGCGCTTTACAGAGTTACCCATGATTTCAGCCACACGGTTCACATTCTCTTCAGGACCTACAACCAGAATCTTATCACCTACGTGGAAGTGGTGGTTTCTACCTGCAAAGATGTCCATTCCCTGACGGGAAATACGGGTTACGTTAACGCCGTATACGCTGGAGAAGTGCATCTTACCCAAGGTCTTACCGTTCATTTCCGGACGGGTAACGATGATACGGCGAGAAACAAAGTGCTGTACTTCATCCTTCTCGCGGTCCCATTCAGCTTCAACCTCTGGTCCGATGAAAGCCTTGATGGCTTCAGCATCAGCCTCTGCACATACAACGAGCAATTCATCTCCAACCTCAAATTTAGTCTTGCTGTTAGGAATACTCACCTCGCCATTGTGGAGCAGTCGTGAACATACAATGTCACGGTTCAAGAATTCTGAAACTTCTCTCAGCGTTCTGCCTGTAATATAAGCATTTTCCACGCGCAAGTGCATGTTATGGGCCTTAGCGTGTGGGTTGGCAGCATCTTCTTCGTTAAGCTGTTCTTCCTCATCAGCAGTATTAATCTTACAGATGTACTTGATAAGGATAGTAGCACCGATAATGCCCACTACACCAAGAGGATAAGCACAAGCATAACCATTGGCAATACTTGGAGCGCCATTAGGGAAGACGCTGAGCAAAGCCTCGTTGGCTGCACCAAGACCCGGAGTATTGGTAACCGCACCATAGAGTGTACCTATCATCATAGGCAGGTTGTTAGGGTTGCTCGTATCAAAGAAGAGATAATAGCAACCAAACATCACGAGGATGTTGAGCAGAATAGCGCTAGCCGAAAGCATGTTGAGCGTAACACCACCTTTCTTGAAACTCTCGAAGAAGCCAGGTCCTACCTGGAGACCAATCATGAAGACGAAGAGGATCAGGCCGAAGTCTTGCACGAAAGTGAGAATTTCCTTTGGACCGGTGAAGCCAACGTGGCCAGCCAAAATACCTGCGAAGAGAACGAAGGTGACACCTAACGAAATGCCGCCAATCTTTAGCTTTCCGAGGTAAACACCAATAGCTATCACGATAGCGTAGAGTAGGGCGATGTGAGCCACCGACTCGGTATTGGTGAAGAGATTAACAATCCAATCCATGTATTCGTTTTAAAATCAGAAAATTATATTCCTGTAGTTTACCAAATTATTTTAGAATTTATGTTTTCTGTTGCTTGTTTTAAATGAAAGATACAGTTCTGTTTATAGAGAGAATCTGTAGATTATTAGGGGATTCAGTTAAAACTGAAAATTGGAGGACATCACATAGGATGCCCTCCAACCTATTTTTTCTTGTAAAAAATCAAGCCCTTTTTACAAATGGCTTTCTTTTTGACATGAGATTACTTCTCGATAGCTGCTACACCTGGCAATACCTTACCCTCGATAGCCTCGAGGAGAGCACCACCACCTGTAGAGATGTAAGATACCTGATCAGCCAAACCGAACTTGTTGATACAAGCTACAGAGTCACCACCACCGATGAGTGAGAAAGCACCTTCCTTAGTAGCCTCAGCGATTGCGTCAGCGATAGCCTTAGAACCACCAGCGAAGTTGTCGAACTCGAATACACCTGCAGGACCGTTCCAGAGGATAGTCTTGGCACCCTTGATGGCAGCTGCGAAAGCCTTACGAGTCTCAGGACCTGCGTCCATACCCTCCCATCCGTCAGGGATGTTGTTAGATGGGCAAACCTGAGTATTGCAGTCGTTCTTGAAGTCGTCACCGCAGATAGAGTCTGTGCCGAGTACGAGGTTTACACCGTTCTCCTTAGCCTTCTTGATTACGTCGAGAGCAACGTCGAGCTTGTCATCCTCGCAGATAGACATACCGATCTTGCCGCCGAGAGCCTTAGAGAATGTATAAGTCATACCACCGCAGAGAATCAGGTTGTCAACCTTAGTCAACAGGTTCTCGATGATACCAATCTTAGTAGAAACCTTAGAACCACCCATGATAGCTGTGAATGGGCGCTTGATGTTGCCGAGAACTGCGTCAACAGCCTTAACTTCCTTCTCCATCAAGAAGCCGAGCATCTTGTGATCCTTGTCGAAAGAATCAGCGATGACAGCTGTAGAAGCGTGCTTGCGGTGAGCTGTACCGAATGCGTCCATTACATATACGTCAGCGTAAGAAGCCAACTTAGCAGCGAACTTCTTCTGACGCTCCTTCATCTCAGCCTTAGCAGCATCGAATTCAGGAGTACCCTTCTCAACGCCAACTGGCTTGCCTTCCTCTTCTGGATAGAAGCGGAGGTTCTCGAGCAAGAGAGCCTCACCTGGCTTCAAGGCAGCTGCCTCAGCATCAGCGTTACCGCAGTCCTTAGCGAACTTAACGTCTACGCCGAGAGCGTCTGATACGTTCTTAACAATCTGAGAGAGAGAAAGCTCTGGTTTAACCTTGCCCTTTGGCTTACCCATGTGGCTCATCATGATGAGCGCACCGCCGTCTGCAAGTACCTTCTTCAATGTAGGAAGGGCACCGCGGATACGAGTGTCGTCTGTTACATTACCATTTTCATCCAATGGCACGTTGAAGTCAACGCGCACGATTGCCTTGTGACCGGCAAAGTTAAAATCTTCAATTTTCATTTTACCTACATTTTATTTAGTTTATGTACTAATTTATTGTTCTAAACCTTTCTGCTGGTTTCAAAAACCGAAGGCAAAGATACAAATTATATTTGAATCAGCAAAATATAGTAGCGGTTTTTATGATTTTTAGTAGATGAAATCGTCTGTTTGCTATATCGGGTTTGCAAAATTCGTGTTTTGCGCTTCCTTCTGCCTGATTTGTTAAACAAAATGGAGAGAAATGAAATATATTCTTAACAAATTACTTTTTTTTTTGGATTTTTCGATAATAAATAGTACCTTTGTGCGCAGTTAAAACGTTATTACATATAAATGAGATAAAATGGCGAAAGATAAGATTGCTTTTGTGTGCAGCAATTGCGGGCAGGAAAGTGCCAAATGGATGGGCAAATGTCCTAGCTGCGGACAATGGAATACATTTAAGGAAATTCGTATTGCTGCTGATTCCGGATCGCAGGCTGCGAAGAATGCCGGAATGACCATGCGTCATGGTGGGGCTGCCACGATGTTTGGCGGGCAGCACAGCGAGCATGACGCTGCGCCGATGAAGCTTCGCGATATTTCTGCGATTGATGAACCGCGCATCGATATGAGGGACGAAGAGCTGAACCGTGTGCTGGGTGGCGGAATGGTCCCTGGCAGCATTACGCTCCTGGGCGGTGAACCGGGAATCGGTAAGAGTACGCTCACCTTGCAGACTATTCTGAACATGACTGACCGCCGCATCCTGTATGTGAGCGGAGAGGAGAGTGCCCATCAGATTAAACTCCGTGCCGACCGGTTGGCTAAAGGACAGGTGATGCTCAGAGAGGGTTCATCTGCGGACACTCTGAAAACGGCTTCTCTTTCATCAGAAGGAGCCTTTGATCATATTACGGTTCTCTGTGAAACGCAGTTGGAGAAAATCTTCAGCCATATTCAGGAAGTAGCTCCACAGCTTATAGTTATAGATTCTATCCAAACTATTGCTACGGAAGAAGTAGACAGTTCGCCGGGTTCTGTTTCCCAAGTTCGCGAGTGTGCAGCCTCCCTGCTCCGATTTGCCAAAACGAGTGGCATTCCGGTTATTCTGATAGGACATATTAATAAGGAGGGAACGCTTGCCGGACCAAAGATTCTGGAGCACATCGTAGATACGGTGATTCAGTTTGAGGGCGACCAGCATTATATGTACCGCATCTTGAGAAGCATCAAAAACCGATTTGGAAGTACTTCTGAGTTGGGAATCTACGAGATGATGCAAGGCGGACTCCGACAGGTGAGCAATCCTTCAGAGTTGCTTCTTACCGAAGATCATGACGGGCTTTCGGGTGTTGCCATCAGCGCAGCCATCGAGGGTGTCCGTCCGTTCCTGGTAGAGACGCAGGCTTTGGTTTCAACAGCAGCCTATGGAACCCCGCAACGTTCGGCAACGGGCTTTGACCAGCGCCGTTTGAACATGCTCCTGGCGGTTCTAGAGAAACGTGTGGGGTTCAAGCTGATGCAGAAGGACGTGTTCCTGAATATTGCCGGTGGATTGAGAGTAACCGATCCTGCCATGGACTTGAGTGTGTTGGCAGCCGTATTGAGCAGCAATGTTGACACGCCTATCGAGCAAGGCTGGTGTATGGCAGGCGAGGTAGGTCTGAGCGGTGAAGTCCGTCCGGTGAGCCGCATCGAGCAGCGTATTGCTGAGGCCGAGAAACTCGGATTCCAGCACATCATCATTCCGAAGTACAACAATCATGGTTTCGACCATAAGAAATATAAGATAGAAATTCATCCCGTTAGGAAGGTGGAAGAAGCATTCCGCTGCCTGTTCGGGTGAAGTAATAGTAATCAAACAGTTCAAATTTCAAAATTCAAAGTTCAAAGTAAAATGAAGGATTCAGTAATCATTGTGAGCGGCGGCATGGATAGCATCACGCTGCTCTATGACAAGAAGGACGAGATAGCCCTGGGTATCAGTTTTAACTATGGAAGTAATCATAACGAGCGTGAAATTCCTTTCGCCAAGATGCATTGTGAGCGTTTGGGAATCAAGCATATTACGATAGATTTGGGTTTCATGCATCAGTATTTCAAGAGTTCTCTTCTTGAAGGTGCCGATGCGATTCCTGAAGGTCATTATGCTGATGATAATATGAAGAGTACGGTGGTTCCTTTCCGTAATGGAATCATGCTGAGCATTGCCATCGGCATTGCTGAGAGTAATAATCTGAAGAAAGTTTTCATCGCTAACCATGGTGGCGATCATACGATTTACCCAGACTGCCGTCCGGAGTTTATCAAGGCGATAGATGAGGCTGCTGAAGCAGGAACGTTCGTCGATGTGCGCGTGGTGGCTCCTTATACGAATATTACCAAAGGGCAGATTGCGGAGATAGGTAAGAAGTTGGGCATTGACTATGCTGAAACCTGGAGCTGCTATAAGGGCGGAGAGAAGCATTGTGGCAAATGCGGAACCTGCGTAGAGCGCAAGGAGGCTTTGGCCGAGGCGGGTATTGAGGATACTACCGAGTATGAAGAATAAGGATGACGATGAACCAGGCGTTCTTCGCTCCCTATATATAATAAGGTGTAATCAGAATAAATATAATAAAAGAAAAATGAAAACAGCGATTTTATCTGCGGCTCTGATGCTTGCATCAACCGTTGCGATGGCTCAGAAGAGCAACTTCCAGTTGAAGGTGGATTTGAAGAATTTCAATTCCGATTCTGTACTTGTTTACAAGGGCAGAAATGTTAAGATGGATACGGTTTTGGTGAAGAATGGCAAGTTTACCTATTCTGCAAACCTTGATAAGGCAGCCGGATACGTTTTCCTCTCACCTGAAGCTTATCGTGGTGCAGGTCAGTTTATGTTCAACCTGCCTTGTGTTCCTGGCGAGAAGGCTGAAGTTAAGGGCGATGCAAAGACCCGCTTTGATATTTCGGGTTCTAAGTTCTATCAGCAGTATCATGAAGTAGATGTTCTGCTGGAGAATGCTAATAAGGAGTTAAGAGATTACGAAGCTTCCCTGAACCAGAGAATCAAGAATGGTGAGACCCAGCAGACCATCATGGCTGAATATGAGCAGAAGGCTCCTGCCCTGCAAAAGGCAAAGGACGATAAGATTTTCGATTTCGTAAAACAGCATCCTGATTATGAGGCTTGTGCTACTATCTTCGAGCAGTTTGATGATGTCAGCAAGATGGAGAAACTGCTGGGCTTGCTCTCTGAGAATGTGAAGAACGGCAGAATGAAGGCTTTCTACCAGCCAATGATTGATATGGCTAAGAAGCGTGCTGAGGCTGAGGAGAAGGCAAAGAAGGTGCAGGCTGCCGGTGTTGAGGCTCCTGACTTCACGCTGAAGGATATTAAAGGAAATGATTTCAAGCTTTCTAGCCTTCGCGGCAAGATTGTAGTTCTCGACTTTTGGGGTTCATGGTGCGGATGGTGCATCAAGGGAATGCCTAAGATGAAGGAGTATTACGAGAAGTACAAGGGTAAGTTTGAAATTCTTGGTGTAGATTGTAATGATACAGAGGCTAAGTGGAAGGCTGCTGTTGAGAAGCACCAGTTGCCATGGATTCATGTTTACAATCCGAAGGACAGCAAGGTTCTCAGCGATTACGCTGTTCAGGGTTTCCCTACAAAGATTGTGATTGATGCTAATGGTAAGATTATCAAGACTATTGTTGGTGAGGATCCTGCTTTCTACACTTTGCTTGATGAAGTGTTGAGCAAGTAATGATAACATAAAACAATGTCGCCCTGTAAGTGCAAAATTACATTTGCTCTTACAGGGCGATTTTTTGTTTTGTATTTTTTATTTCTTTTTCTTCTTCAATTCCAGTTTCGGAATCTTGATTTTCTGTCCGGCTTTTACGGTGTTTTTACCATTCAGGGCTTCTACGTAGCATTCCATGCCGGAACCTAAATAGCGAGTGCTGATCTGTTCGAGGGTCTGACCGGCGCCAACCGTAACAGTCTGGGCAACTCCTATGATTCGGTAAGCTCCTGTGCGTACGCGAGCATCCTTATCATACTGGGATGATGCTATTTTCGAAGCAGCCTTTTCTTCGGCTTTATCTTTAGCCTTTTCTTTCGCTTCAGCCTTAGCCTTTGCTTCAGCCTGCTTAGCCTTTTCTGCGTTAGCACTTTCCTCATCCGAATTTTCAGCCAGTTTTACTGCTTCTGCAGTTTTAGCCATACGGATGCTGTCTTCCATCGCTTTCTGGCGGAGTTTCTGTTCCTGAGAGAGTGGGGCGGCAACTGGTTTGGCTGGGACTTTCTTGGCTGGAGCCTGATGATACTGGTTTAGCTGCATGGCTAGATGATCGCGCTGGGCAGTCATCTGACCATAGTTGAAGGCAAACCATCCCATTCCGCCAATCAAAGCTACTACGATGAGACAGACTGCAACGACCAGATAGCGAGGAATAACAATATGATGAGAATTGGAAGATTCTTCTTCCTCCTCTTCATCTTCAGATTCATCTGATGCAGGTACTGCAGGTTCAACAACTGCTTTCAGGGCTTGCTGTTGCTGGGCTAATTCAAGCTTCTCTTGCTCCAGTCTTTCCTGCTCCAGTCTTTCCTGCTCCAGTCTTTCCTGCTCAAGTCTTTCTTGCTCAAGTCTTTCCTGCTCCAGTCTTTCCTGCTCAAGTCTTTCCTGTTCCAGTCTTTCCTGCTCAAGTCTTTCCTGCTCCAGTCTTTCCTGCTCCAGTCTTTCCTGTTCAAGTTTCTCCTGCTCAAGTCTTTCCTGTTCCAGCCTTTCCTGCTCTTGCTTTTCTTTCTGTATTCTTTCCTGCTCCAGTTGAGCTTGTTTTAATCTTTCCAGTTTAGCTTGTTCAATAGCAATTTGCTTTGCCAGTTCGTCTTCGGCTTCTTTTTCCTTTTCCTTTTCAGATCCGTTTACGACAGCCTCCGGATTTGGAGTTGCAGTTTTTTCTTCGTCCAGAAAATCGATTACTTGTGCAGGAGCATCTTCTGTCTGTTCTTCTCCAAACTTCTCATCTATTTCATCGAAATCTACGCCGTCATTTACCACCACCGTTTCAAATTGGGCGAATGGCTTGTTCACGATTTCTTTCAGGATGTTGTCAGGCGTGAAGGTGAGTTTGTCTCTGCCTTCAATGGTGAAGCGCTCGCCCGTGTTCACATTGATGCTTTCACGGTCTTTCGTGGCCTGTACCTTAAAGGTGCCCAGCCATTTTATCTTCACCTGCTTGTCGGCTTCGAGTCCCTGGTTGCACACATCAAACATCTTTCGGATGAAGAGTTCTGCTTCCACCTGGCTCAGACCGCTCTTATCTGCCAGCAGTTTTCCGAGTGTATTTAAACTGAATTTGCTCATTGCTCATCCCCTCCATTCTTTAGTTTTTCCTTGACCGAAGCAACCGGTCGGAAACCCAACACCAACTTAGGCGGCACCAGCTGGCGCTTCTTGGTAGTAGGATTAACCACCACTCGCTCCATGCGCTTCTTCACTTCGAAGGTGCCAAAATTGGGGATAGAGACAGCTTCTCCATCCTCAAACTCGGCAATCATAGCGTCTATCGCCTTGCGCACCAACTTTTGGGTGTCTTCCTGCGAATAGCCGGTTTGCTGAGCCAGTTCAGCGATGTATTCCTTATTGTTCATATTTATTTAATATGTAGTCAAAATTTCTTAAACTCCAGGCTATGGGGGAGAGAATGATTATTTCACCACCTTGCCATAGAGGTCAAATTCCTCGCTTGCAGTAATTTCTACCTGATAGAAACAACCCACGCGCAGACGCTTCTCATCGGCACGGATCAGAACCTCAGGGTCTACTTCCGGAGAGCAGAACTCTGTTCGTCCGATGTAGTAATCGCCTTCCTTGCGGTCGATGATAACGGTCATGGTTTTGCCCACCTTATCAGCCTCAATCTCAGAGCTGATGTCTTGTTGCAGAATCATCAGTTCGTCCAGTCGGCGCTGCTTTACCTCGGCAGGCACGTTGTCTTCGTAGTGGGTGGCGCTGTAGGTTCCTTCTTCCTCAGAGTAGGCAAAGGCGCCCATGCGCTCAAATCTCTGTTCGCGTACGAAGTCGAGGAGCTCGTGGAAATCCTCATCGGTCTCGCCTGGGAAACCAACCATCAGCGTAGTGCGAATGTGAATGCCTGGCACGCGTTCGCGTATGGCCTTCAGCAGATTGATGGTTTCCTGCTTCGTTACGTGGCGATGCATGCTGGTGAGCATGTGGTCGCTGATGTGCTGGAGGGCAATGTCGAGATATTTGCATACGTTTGGCTTCTCGCGCATCACGTCCAGAAGATCCATTGGGAACTGGTTCGGATAAGCATAATGCAGGCGAATCCATTTCACGCCCGGAATATCAGCCATCTCGCTGATGAGTTCGGTAATATGATGCTTGCCGTCAATATCTACGCCGTAGTAGGTGAGTTCCTGAGCGATAATCTGAAACTCCTTCACGCCTTCTGCCACCAGTTCGCGCACCTCCTGCAGAATCTCTTCTTTCGGACGGGAAACGTGCTTGCCGGTGATGATAGGAATGGCGCAGTAGGCACAGTGGCGGTTGCAGCCTTCAGCTATCTTGATGTAGGCATAATGGCGCGGAGTGGTGAGATGACGCTGGCCGTTGCAGGATGCAACTTCCGCCTTGCCGAGTTCCTGCAGAAGCTGCTTGTAGTTGAATTTGCCGTAGAACTTATCCACTTCGGGCATTTCTTCTTCCAGTTCCTTCTGGTAGCGCTGCGAGAGGCAGCCCATTACGTAGAGCTTTCTGAGTCGGCCTTCTTCCTTAGCCTGGATAAACTCCAGGATGGTGTCGATGCTTTCCTGCTTTGCATCCTCGATGAATCCGCACGTATTGATGACGGCTATCTCGCCCTGAGGGCGCTTGGAATCGTGAACGCAATGGTAGCCGTTTGCCTCAAACTGCTTCATCAGCAACTCGCTGTCTACGAGATTCTTCGAGCAGCCCAGGGTAATAATATCTATCTGATTTTTCTTCATTTTCTAATTTTTAAAGAGCGAGTCTACGAATTCTGTCTTGTTGAAGAGCTGCAGATCTTCCATACCTTCGCCCAGTCCGATGTATTTTACAGGCACCTTGAGCTGGTCGCTGATGCCGATTACAACGCCGCCCTTTGCGGTTCCGTCGAGCTTGGTGATGGCGAGCGAGGAGATGTTGGTAACGGCAGAGAACTGCTTAGCCTGCTCGAATGCATTCTGTCCGGTACTTCCGTCGAGCACGAGCATTACCTCGTCTGGTGCCTCAGGCATTACCTTCTTCATCACTTCCTTTATTTTCTTGAGCTCATTCATCAGGTTCACCTTGTTGTGCAGTCGGCCTGCCGTATCGATGAGCACCACGTCAGCGCCGTTTGCCTTGGCGCTCTGCAGGGTGTCGAACGCCACGCTTGCCGGGTCGCTTCCCATCTGCTGTTTCACTACAGGCACACCCACGCGCTCGCCCCAGATGCAAATCTGCTCTACGGCAGCGGCACGGAAGGTGTCGGCAGCTCCCAGAACAACCTTCTTGCCAGCCTTCTCAGCTGCTGCAAGTAAGGTATCCCAGGTCTGTGCATCTTCGGGAGTTACTAAAGTGGAATTGTAATATAAGAAGTAACCGTTATCAGCACTCATAGGGAATGCATACAGTGTGCCGTCCTTGGTTGCTGCTTCTACAGAACCGGAAGCATTTGCACTCTTAACATCAGCTACGCTCTTGCCTGCGTCAGCAACAAGACGCAGCTTTTGGCCCATCAAGACTGCTCATTGCTTCACCGACACCGCCTGCTATTTTGGCAAAATCAGTGCCATGTACTGCACACTGAGCCTTTTCGCTGCAGCCGCAGCAGTTG
>ENA-UAIY01000269-UAIY01000269.1-human-gut-metagenome-genome-assembly--contig:-NODE-269-length-11994-cov-4.267024_pt1 | contig 11994 bp, 10 predicted proteins | sample MGYA00244423_ERZ654401 | MGnify/ENA primary metagenome ERZ654401 (study PRJEB26926, sample SAMN06165022) | human gut metagenome | biome: ENVO:00009003; feature: ENVO:2100002; material: ENVO:00002003...
GGGCTCGGAGATGTGTATAAGAGACAGGTGGCGGTGACCTGCTGGTCCAGCTGCAGCTCACCCCGGTCGATGGCCTCGAAGACCAGCAGGGCGGACATGATCTTGGTGGTGCTGGCAATGGACAGCTCATCGTGGATATTTTTGTCATAGAGTATCGTGCCGGTCTCGGCCTCCACCAGCAGCGCGGCCTTGGCACGGATGGCCGGATCCTCCAGCGCGGCGGCGGGAACGGTCAGAACTCCGCATAAAATCAGGGCGGATAAAAAAACAGCAATAAAACGACGGATTTTCATGTGACTTTTTCTCCATGTATGCTATAATATAGGGGGACGGCCCCGTCCGGAGCATGGGGCCGGTATGTCCATGACCTATTATAAGCAAAAGAGGCGGGGTAGTCAACTGTGGGAAAGCGGATAAAATTGACAAAGACGGACGTGTTCCTGCTGGGACTGACGGTGCTGTTCGTCCTGGCGATGGCACTGACGTGGCTGCTGACGCCGCGGCAGGTGCGGGGCGGCTATGACATCAGCGCCGTGCCGCCGGAGGAGGCTTCGCCCGCACTGCTGAAGGTGAACATCAACACCGCCAGCGCGGAGGAGCTGGACGGCCTGCCGGGGATCGGCCCGGTGCTGGCCCAGCGGATCGTGGACGAACGGGAGGCCAACGGACCCTATACCGGCGCGGAGGACCTGACGCGGGTGGAGGGAATCGGACAGGCCATCGTGGAGAGCATACAAGATCACATCATAACGGAGGATACGCAGGAATGAAGATATTGGTGGTAGACGACGAGAAGCTGCTGGTGAAGGGCATGAAGTTCAATCTGGAGAACGAGGGGTATGAGGTGATGACCGCCTATGACGGCGCGGCCGCCGTGGAGCTGGAGAAGAAGGAGAACTTCGACCTGATCGTCATGGACGTGATGATGCCCGGCCTGTCCGGCAGCGACGCCTGCATGAAGATACGGGAGTTTTCCGATGTGCCCGTCATCATGCTGACCGCCCGCAGCGAGGACAGCGACAAGCTGATGGGCTTTGCCTGCGGCGCGGACGACTATGTGACGAAGCCCTTTAACATTCTGGAGCTGAAGGCACGCATCCGGGCACTGCTGCGGCGGTCCATGAACGGGAACCAGGCGGCCCAGAGCCGCCAGCGCACGCCGCTGCTGACCGTGGGCGACCTGAGCCTGGATACGGAGCAGCGGGTGGCCCTGCGGGACGGAAAGACCATCGACCTGACCGCAAAGGAGTATGACCTGATCGAGCTGCTGATGAAAAACCCCCGGCGGGTGTACAGCCGGGAGAGCCTGATGGACCTGGTGTGGGGGTATTCCTACGCCGGAGATTACCGGACGGTGGACGTGCACATCCGACGGCTGCGGGAAAAGCTGGAGCCGGACCCCGCCAACCCGGTATACATTATGACGAAGTGGGGAGTTGGTTACTATTTTAAGGGAGAAGAACAGCCCACCGTGTGACACGGCGGCAGCAAATACGGACCAGACCCCGCAGGCGCAGACTATGCGGCAGCGCCTGGGCCTTGGTATACGCAAGCTGCGGGGCAAGGCGACCTTGCAGCTGAAGTTCAGCCTGAGCTATATCCTGGTCATCGCGGCGGTGCTGATCCTGCTGAACTCCTATCCGCTGCTGGTGAGCCAGAACATGATGGTGGCCTCCAATCAGAACAACCTGAAGAGCACCGCGAAGGTCATCGAGTCGGCGATGATAGGCTTGGAGAAGCTGACGGTGGAGAACGTGCAGGCGGCGCTGGAGGGCCTGGACGAGTCCGGCGCGGCCCGTATCATGGTGACCAACAGCGCGGGACTGGTGCTGTACGACACCCGGCAGGGCAGCAACGCCGTGGGCGAATACGCGCTGTACTCCGTGGTGGCGGTGGCCCTGCGGGGACAGGACGCCAGCTATTGCAGCTACGACGGCACGGCGTTTTTGAGCCGCGTGGCCACGCCTGTGGTGTATCACAACCAGATCGTGGGCGCGGTGTACGCCTATGACTACGACACGGAGCAGTCGGAGCTGCTGGAGGCGTTCCGGCACAACCTGCTCATTATCTCGCTGTTGATCGCCCTGCTGGTGGCGGGGCTGAGCATCGTACTCAGCCAGATGCTGACCCGGCAGATCAGCGGGCTTTTGCAGGCCATCCGCAAGGTGCGTGAGGGCGCGTACAGCCACCGGGCTGACGCCAGCGGCACCGACGAGATCGCCCAGATCGCGGCGGAATTCAACAGCCTGACCGACCGATTGCAGACCACGGAGAACGCCCGGCGGCGGTTCGTCTCCGACGCCAGCCACGAGCTGAAAACGCCGTTGGCGGGCATACGGCTGCTGACGGACTCCATCCTGCAGACGGATCACATGGACGAGGAGACCACAAAGGAGTTCGTCACCGACATCGGGCGGGAGGCGGAACGGCTGAGCCGCATTACCGAGAACCTGCTGCGGCTGACGCGGCTGGACAGCGGCGTGGTGCAGCAGCCCTATCCCGTGGCGGTGGGGCCGGTGCTGGAGCGCGTGGAGCGTATGCTGACCATGGTGGCCCAGGAGAAGGGCGTGACCGTATCCGGCGCGGCGGACGAGGATGCCGTGGCGCTGGCCACCGACGACGATGTACATCAGATCCTGTACAACCTGATGGAGAACGCCATCAAGTACTCCGCCGCCGAGGACGGATTCGTCCGGGCGGAGGCCCATGTGGATGGGGACAAGGTGGTGCTGACGGTCAGCGACAACGGCATCGGTATACCGAACGAGGACCTGCCGCATATTTTCGACCGGTTCTACCGGGTGGACAAGATGCGCTCGCGGGAGGTGGGCGGCACGGGACTGGGGCTGTCCATCGTGAAGGACACCATCGAGAACCGGGGCGGCACCATCTCCGCCGGCCACGGCGCAAACGGCGTGGGCACGGTGTTCACCGTGTACCTGCCGCTGGCGGAAAGGGGGGAGGAGGCATGAAAAAGCGTATCATTTCCCTGCTGCTGGCGGCGGCGCTGGCGGCGAGCCTGTGCGCCTGCGGCGAGCAGCAGGCGGCGGACGGCGGGAGCCTGCGGCTGTACTGCCCGGCGGACCTGAGCGAGCAGAATAAATCTGCCGGCGGCGGCGACGCCGTGCAGGGCATCGCCATCCCCTGGGCGGACATCACCGCCGGGGACCGGGGACGCCAGCAGCAGGCGCAGTACATCATGGAGCTGCTGCTGGGCGGCTGCACGGCGGAGGGATTCATCGCGCCCATACCCGTGGGGACGCAGCTGCTGAGCTGTACCGTCACCGGCGGAACGGTGTCGGTGGACATGAGCAGCGAATACGACCAGCTGATCGGTATTGACCGGACCATCGCGGACTACTGCATCACGCTGTCGCTGATGCAGCTGGACGGCATTTACGCCGTGCGGCTGACGGTGGCGGGCGAGCTGCCTGCGGACCGGACCAGCGAGGTGTACACCTCAGAGGAGGTGCTGCTGACCAGCCCGGACGACGTGGTGCGGACGGTGAAGGTGCAGCTGTACTTCCCGGACGGCGGCGGTACGCTGGTGGGCGAGGAGCGCCGGCTGACGGTGTACGAGGGGGAGACGGTGGCCCAGGCGGTGGTGAAGGCACTGACGGAACGGCCGCTGGACAGCTACGCGGACCTGTACCCGCTGCTGCCGGAGGGCTTTACGGCCCTGAACGCCAGCACGGAGGAGGGGATATGCTACCTGAACCTGCCGGGGAGCGTGGCGGCGCTGCTGCCGGAGGACGCGGAGGCGCAGAACCGCATGATACAGGGGCTGGTGGACTCGCTGTGCTCACTGGAGGATGTGACGCAGGTGCAGCTGATGCTGGACGGCGAGTACCAGCTGATGCTGGGGAGCGTTCCCATCAGCCGGCCCATACTGCCCACGGGCGGCGTACAGCCCACGGCGGAATAACCGAAAGCAGCCGGACTTTTGCACAAAAAGTCCGGCTGTTTTTGCACCTTTAAGCCAAAAAAAGAGTATTCCCTTCCTGCATATTGTTTCAAAGACGGCAAAGTGGTATAAAGAAGAAGTAATTATGTGCCGCCAAGGGAGTATACTCCCTTTCAACGTTTCAGCGGGCTGAAACGAACTCTCTTGGCGGGAAAGGAGAGAGGAATATGAAAAAAGCAGTCAGCCTCCTGCTGACCCTGATACTCACCCTGTCCCTCTGTACCCCCGTCCTCGCTGACCCCGGCGACGAGGGAGAAGAAAATATGCCGCAGCAGGGGCAGCAGGAAAACAATGGCCCCCGGTGGCCTGCGGGTACAGAGCAGTGCTTTTTCTACGTAGAAAAGGAGCAAAAGTATTACAGCGGTACAGGCATTGATCAGGGGCACAGCGTGACCTTCGGTCAGATATTCAAGCGCACACATATCGAAGAAACCGGCGATAGCTTTACGTCACTTACCGGATTCGCAGTAGACTCTACGACGAAAACGGGTTTGACTGCCTCAGCGAAGGACGGTGCGCTGACTATTTCCGTCGCGGGTGACTGCGAGCCGGGGGAGTCCTTTGTGATATTCACGGCAGATAATGTAAAATATGCACTGTGTGTTAATGTCCATGAGACCTCCGGAGGCCAAGGCGGTCAGGATGGCCCGCCGCACTTTGCCGGAGAGGTACAGACGTTTATCAATGACAATTTTAAACAAGTAGACGGAAAGTGGACGAATAGGAACAGCCCTCCCGGTATTCAGGCGGCTTGGAATAAGCTTGGCATGGACGCACAGTGGTTCGCTGTGCAGAACAATCCTTGGCTACTGGCTATGTTCGACAAGCTGAATATATTAGCGGATGGCTACTATCTGCTTTCCGAGAACACCGCCGTGCGGGTCACCGTGCCCGGATATTTGCAGGACGTGGTGCTCCTGTCTCGGAATAAGGAGACCAACACACTGACTGTCAGCTTCAATGAAGGACTGACGGCAGATAGATGGAAAAGCATTTATACCGGCGGCGATAAGCGTGATTTTGCCGCACTGTATTACACCTTTATCTATATTGGAGAAGGCCAGCGACCTGACTATTGGACTTGGGTCGACGGCAGCGACAAAGAAATCGAAACTGTCATTGCGGAGAGAAAGGCGCAGCTAAAATATGAAAATGACCGCGGTATCACAAATGGTATCTATGTGGCAAGATTCCAGAACAGTGTCAATAACGACGAGATAATGGCGCTGCCCGGAAATAGCTCCTTTAACTCTACCAGCCGTGAGATCATCAGTTGGAAGGACAAGAGTGCTGACTACTTTACCAACGTGATCGACACTACCGGAATGTCTAACATTTCCTTCACCTTAGACGAGGGTGCCGACCAGCCGTACGGCGAGGGAAAGAATTGGCTGAACGAATTGGGTACACCGGCAGACAACCAGCGCATTAAGACCTATACGACGGCAGAGGGCGTGACCTTTACCGTGAACAAAGGACTTGTGACGGCGCAGCTTGACGGCACCAAGCTGTTGGATTTGGAAAAGGTCTTGGCGTCCTATGTGACCGTCACAGCGCCGGAGGGCGCCACAGAGTACCGCATGGTAGGCAACGGAACCTCCACGGAACCGGGGGCGGCCGATGATGCCGGTGCAAAGTGGGAGGTTACTTCCATGAAGGACTGGCTTGCGAAGAAGGAGTGGTCTGCCGTTTCCGGACCGATTCGTGTTACGCCCAATACGCTCAAGGAGCAAAAGGTCGGCGATGTGTCCTATTATGTCGGGAATACCATCACCGGTGTAAACTGCTGCGTTTTCGAGTGGAAGTTGGCTGACGGAACTACCAAGGTAGAGTATGTGTACTTCAATGCGACGCCCTATGTGCATACGGTGCAGACACAGAGCGTGAGCGAGGTAACCAGTGCGGTGGATAAGCCTACACTGCAATCAGATGATGCTGCCCTGACGCTCAAGTGCCGTATGTTCCCGCAGGACAACGAGAACGCCCACTATATGCGCCTTACGGTGGAAAAGAGCGGGCAGACTGTCAGCGGTTTCTCTGGCGAGTATACTGTCTTTGTTCCCTACGAGTATGTGGGGCTTACATGGGAAGAAGCGCAAAAGCGGACAGAACCGCCTGCCATTTATCACTATACGGATGCAGAGGTACTGAAGGAGGAGCTGACCGGTGAGTACACACAGTGGGGTATCTGCTTCAAAACCAGAAGCTTCTCGCCGTTTGTGATCAGCACGGCGGCGCAGAGCAGCTCCGGCGGCGGGTACTACTACGGCGGCGCGTCCATGCCCGGAATTTCCGCGGTGAAGACGGCTGATGCCGCCAAGAGCGCCACGGATTACACCTCCGGCATCTACGGGCTGACGTTCCGCAGCACGGCGGCGTTCAGCGGCTTTAAGGGCGTGCAGGTGGACGGCAGGACCATCGCCGCGGCCAACTACGTCGCCGAGGACAACGGCGGCATTGAGGTCTATCTGAAGGCGGTGTATCTGCGGACGCTGAAGGACGGCAGGCACACGGTGACCATTCTGTCCGACGCGGGCAACGTGACGATGAACTTTACCATCGGCGGGGTGGACAGCCCCACCACGTTCGATGCGGGCATCGGGGCCTATATCGGCATGGCGCTGGCGTCCGTGGGCGGCATGGCCTGGATGCGGAGAAGGAAGCGCTGACCGGCCTATACGGCGGCGCACAGCCAGTGCCCCGGCTTCGCCGGACCGATCGTGCGGCATACGACAAGTACCCCCGGCGAAGCCGGGGGTACTTTTTTGAAATCAGCTATTGCAAAAACGCGAAAATGTGGTATCATACGTGCGAGCGCCGCACTCTGCTGGACGGAGGCGGCAGCAGGAGGTAACAATATGAATAACGAAACGAAGCGCGGGAAATACACCGTGCATGACCTGGTGCGCATTTCCGTGCTGGTGGCCATTATGCTGCTGCTGGAGGTCACGGGTCTGGGCATGATCAAGATGCCGGGGCTGGAGATCACCCTGCTGATGGTGCCGGTCATCGTGGGCGCCATTGTCATGGGGCCGGCCAGCGGCGCCATTCTGGGCGGCGTGTTCGGCTGCATCAGCTTCTGGGAATGCTTCGGCAGGAGCCAGTTCGGCGCGGTGCTGCTGGGCATCAACCCGCTTTACACGTTCCTGGTGTGCGTGCCCACCCGTATTCTGGCGGGCTGGCTGTGCGGCCTCAGCTTCAAGGGGCTGAACAAGCTGGACAAGACGAACCTGTGGTCCTTCGGCGCGGCGGGCCTGATCGGCGCGCTGTGCAACACGGTGCTGTTTATGACCACGCTGTGCCTGTGCTTCTACAACACAGAGTATATCCAGGGCTTTGTGGCCGCCCTCGGCAGCGCCAACGCATTCCTGTTCGTCATCGCCTTCGTGGGTGTGAACGGCCTGGTAGAGGGCGTGGTGTGCCTGATCACCGGCGCGGCTATCGCCAAGGCCGTTATGTACAGCCGGGGCAAGCTGGCTGCCCGCAAGACCAACGCATAAGACGGGAGGCGCGCGTATGCTGCTGGCTTTGGACGTGGGAAATACCCATGTGGTCGTGGGACTGATGGAGGGGCGCAAGGTGCGCCGCAGCTTCCGCATCGCCACGCGGCGGGACAACGCCGTGGGCGATTACGCCGTGGCACTGAGCCAGCTGTTGGAGTTGGCGGAGGTGGACAGGCAGGAGGTGGAGCAGGTCATCATCTCCTCGGTGGTGCCGCCGGTGACCCGGGCCCTGCAGGGCGCGGCGCGGCTGCTGACCGGAAAGGAGCCGCTGGTGGTGGGCGGAAACGTCCGCTGCCGCGTACCGGTGCGGATCAAGCGGCCGGAGACGCTGGGCGCGGACCTGCTGACCGCCGCCGTGGGCGCGCTGGATCTGTATCAGCCGCCGCTGCTGCTGGTCGACATGGGCACCGCCACCACGGTGACGGTGCTGGATGAGCAGGGAGCGTTCCGGGGCGGAGCCATCCTGCCAGGGGCAAACCTGGCGCTGTCGTCCTTGGCGGGCGGCACGGCGCTGCTGCCGGACATCCCGCTGGCGGTGCCGGAGAGGGCCATCGGCGACGACACGCTGACGTGTATGCAAAGCGGGTGCGTGCTGGGCTCGGCGCTGCTGCTGGACGGACTGATCGACCGTATGGAGGCCGAGCTGGGCCGAAAGGCCACAGTGGTGGCCACCGGCGGCATCGCGCCGGTGATCGCGCCGGCCTGCCGGCATGAGATGCACATGGCCGCAGACCTCATTCTGCGGGGACTGGCCGTGCTGTATGAGCAGAATAACTAAAAGAGGAAGTTCCCATTCCATTGGAATGGGAACTTTTTTTGATAAAAAGATAAGCTGTCCGTCTTTCGGGACAGCGGACCGATTATGATACACTATACAAGCACGAAAAAGACTGCTATAATTCTAAAGAGAGGAGTGGGGACATGAACGGCTGCGAAACATTAGGAAACTTATGGGATCATTGGAATGAGTGTGGGAAAAATGTGCCAGAAACCCATGGGATTTACAAAATCATTTTGCCTGCGGAGATGGAGCTTCGTTTTGTTGAAAGAATTGAGGGACATCCAGCTGCGGATACTTACGATGTGGGGGCATTGACGGACAAGTATAAACAATCAGGGTATTCGAAATTGTTGTATGTCGGAAAAGCTGAAGGGAGGAGGGGGCTGCGCCAGCGTATACGGCAATACCTTTTATATGGATTTGATGGAGGCAATGACCATCGTGGCGGACGTGCTATTTTCCAAATAGAAAGCTTTAGAGACTTGGTTTGTAAGTGGGAAGAAATTGAAGACTGCAAAGCAGAGGAACATCGATTGCTTGAAGAATTTAACGCAAAATACTCTGTATATCCGGTTGCTAATTGGCGGGGTTAATAGGTGAAAAGGGAGGATAGTATGGAATCTGATCGTTATCGCCGTGAGTTGGAGAGAAAAGACAGAGATATAAGAAGCGTAGATGAGGCGATAGAGCGTATTTTTGCAGAAGAAAAGCGTTGCCAGGACGTGATAGACCAGCGTACACGGGATTTACGAAATTGTAAATCGGAAAGTATCATAAAATCTCGCCAGAGGGATATTGATACGCAGAAAAGCAAAATTGCTGCGTTGGAAAAAGATCGCGAAAGACGGATGATGGAGAGGAAGGGACTCTGCCGCGACAGAGAGAATCTAAACCAAAGGCTACAATATGAACTCCAGCGTGAAGTGGATGCGCAAAGGCGCGAAGTAGCGGAGCAGCAACATAAAGAAGCCGACCGTGCGTATTGGGAACGCGAGAGGCAGAGGAAAGAACAAAAAGAGCAAAAACGACAGGCGCAGGCAGCAGCGTATGCGCGTTCACGAATGGACCAAGGGACCGATAGTCTGCAGGAATCGGCAGAGAGGATGGTGCGCGAATACCAACAGGAACATCCGTTTCCTTTTAAAAAGTTCCTGTGCATCGTGTTGGCTGTGTTGGCAGTATTGTGGGTGTTTCGGGTGCTGAGTACTGCGCCGGATAGCAAGACGGCCACTACACATCAGGCGACTGCTTTGCCGGGGACGATGCTCGGCCATATTGGTTTTACTGTGGCAGACATAGAGAACTGGTATGGTACAGATTACATAGTTGACAGTTTTAGTGGAGGACACTATATGTTCTACACGGAGAAAAGCGGGTGTCCGTATAGTTTCCTTTTTGCCCCGACAGATATTTCAACCTTTGATGGGACAACAGAAAGCGGCGATAGGATATGTGGAGTTGTCTCGAATCAAGACAATGCTATTATATTTAATAATGCAAAAGTAGGAATGGAACATCGGGAGTTTGAAGCAGAAATTGGGAAAATATATACAGTTGCTATGGACAATGAGGCAGAGTACGATTATCCATCTGCAACGTTTTCTGTGGAAGCGACGAGCTTTTTGGATGGAAAGCGCCATGAATATACGTTAGTGATTTTGGAAAATGATGGATATGTATGTAACGCAGCGATATATGAATGAAAAAACAGCACCCCAACCAGGGTGCTGTTTATATATTATTTCAGCAGGTTGAAGGTCATGATGGCGGCGCCGAGGATCACCAGCACCACGCCGGTGGCGCGGTTCAGCGTTTTAGGTTCGGCCTTGTTGGCAAATACTGCGGCGACCCGCGCCCAGATCAGGGTGAACACCACGCACAGCGCCAGTACCGTCCAGTCCGGCGCGCCGCCGATAGTGAAGTGGGAAATGGCGCCGGTCAGCGCCGTAAAGGTCATGATGAACACGCTGGTACCCACGGCGGTTTTCAACTCATAGCCCAGCACCGTGGTCAAAATCAGCAGCATCATCATGCCGCCGCCCGCGCCCACAAAGCCACAGATGAAGCCAATGACGATGCCGCAGACCACGGACTGGACGGCACGCTTTTTGGCGGAGACACCCAGCATGGCCTCCTTGGTGGTCATAACGGGACGGACGATGAACTTGACGCCCAGCAGGAACGTCATGACCACGGAGAAGCTTCCCATGGTGCGGGAGGGCACCAGGCTGGCGATGTAGCTGCCTGCCACCGTGAACAGAAGCACGGTGACCATCATAATGATGCCGTTCCGGATATCCAGGTTCTTGTTTTTGTGGTAGGTGTAGGCGGAGACGGCGCTGGCCAGCACGTCGGAGGCCAGAGCGATGCCTACCGCCATGTAGGGGTCCATGCCCAGAAATGTGATGAGCATGGGACTGATGACCGCCGCGGCGCTCATGCCCGCAAAGCCGGTGCCCAGTCCTGCGCCCATACCGGCGAAGAAGGTGACGGCCAGTGTCGTGATGAACTTCATGCGGTATTCCTCCGATGGACGCCCCCGGCGACGCCGGGGGCGTTTCGCTTAGTTTTTGTTCAGAATCTCCATGAACTCCTCGCCGGTGATGGTCTCCTTCTCATACAGGAAGGCGGCCAGCTCGTCCAGCTTGGCGCGGTTGTCGGTGAGGAGCTTCAGCGCCTTCTCGTGCTGCTGCTTCACCAGTGCCACCACCTGTTGGTCGATCTTCGCCTGGGTCTCGGCGGAGCAGGCCAGAGACGTGTCGCCGCCCAGATATTGGTTCTGCACCGTCTCCATGGCCACCATGTCGAAGTCCCTGCTCATGCCGTAGCGGGTGATCATGGCGCGGGCCAGCTTGGTGGCCTGCTCGATGTCGTTGCTGGCACCGGTGGTGATGGTGCCGAACACCGTCTCCTCGGCGGCGCGGCCGCCGGTGAGGGTGGCGATCTTGTTCTCCATTTCCTCCTGAGACATCAGGTAGTGGTTGCCCTCCTCCACCTGCATGGTATAGCCCAGAGCACCGGAGGTGCGGGGCACGATGGTGATCTTCTGCACCGGGGCGGAATTGGTCTGCTTGGCCGCCACCAGCGCGTGGCCGATCTCGTGGTAGGCCACGATATGCTTCTCGTGATCGGTCATAATGGCGTTCTTCTTCTGGTAGCCGGCAATGACTATCTCGATGCTCTCCTCCAGGTCGGCCTGGGTGGCAAAGCGGCGTCCGTCACGGACGGCGCGGAGGGCGGCCTCGTTGACGATGTTGGCCAGCTCGGCACCGGAAGCACCGGAGGCCATACGGGCGATCTTGTTGAAGTCCACGTCCTCGGCGATCTTGATCTTTTTGGCGTGTACCTTCAGAATGGCCTCGCGCCCCAGCAGGTCGGGCAGCTCCACGGGTACACGGCGGTCGAAACGACCGGGTCGGGTCAGGGCCGGATCAAGGGATTCGGGACGGTTGGTGGCGGCCAGAATGATGACGCCGGTGTTGCCCTCGAAGCCGTCCATCTCGGTGAGCAGCTGGTTCAGCGTCTGCTCGCGCTCGTCGTTGCCGCCGTACTGGCCGCCGCTGCGCTTCTGGCCGATGGCGTCGATCTCATCAATGAACACGATGCAGGGGGCTTTCTCCTTGGCCTGCTTGAACAGGTCGCGCACCTTGGACGCGCCCATGCCCACGAACATCTCCACGAACTCCGAGCCGGAGATGGAGAAGAAGGGTACGTTGGATTCGCCTGCCACGGCCTTGGCCAGCATG
>ENA-UAIY01000286-UAIY01000286.1-human-gut-metagenome-genome-assembly--contig:-NODE-286-length-11682-cov-4.285628_pt1 | contig 11682 bp, 10 predicted proteins | sample MGYA00244423_ERZ654401 | MGnify/ENA primary metagenome ERZ654401 (study PRJEB26926, sample SAMN06165022) | human gut metagenome | biome: ENVO:00009003; feature: ENVO:2100002; material: ENVO:00002003...
ATGAAAGCTTGTATGAGAAAAAGAAAGCGGTAAAAAGATCACGAAATTCTGAGCTTATCATGACGGAAGGACCGATTGATTTTGAAATAAAAGCAAAAGCAATGGCGATGCAGGTCCTTAACAACAAATACAGCAAAAAGAACGTCAATGAATATGTAGATAAGCTTTTGGGTGAAAAAAACGAGATAACAAGCCGTGAGATCGTCATTGGAAATGATGATGATTATATAATGACGCTGCTGTCGGTAGTTCAGGCGAATGATAGGGGCTCAAAATACACGATAGAATTTGCCGATGAAGATGTTCTTTCGGGAAAATACGAGATACCGCTTATGACATACAGAAGAAGAGGTGCGAAATGAGCTTGGATAGATTTGAAAAGATGACTCAAAGGGAAAAAGACGAGTTTTCCAAAATATGCAATAAGCTAATGTCGGCAACATACATGCTTCGTGACGGAACTGATAAGCTTGTTTCAAGAGAGTACAGATTTATCGAAAATGAGTTTGAATTGTTCTCCGATTATCTCAGCTTAGGCGGTTGGAAGATATACAAGGACGCACAATACGGCATCATATACGTTAGAAACGTTGAGGGTTACAATAAGCTTGCTCTGAACAAGCTTACAACTGTAATGCTTATCACAATGAGGATAATATATGAAGATATGCGTGTTCAGGCAAGCAATACAAATGATGTCTGTGTGAATATCGGAGAGTTGTTCGGAAAAATCGTAAATGAGTTTTCTTTATATCCAAAGAAACCGCCGCAAAAAGAGATCAAGGAGTCTTTCAGAATTCTTGAAAATCATAATATAATCAGACGTCTTGACGAGAGCTATGATGATATTGAGTGCAGATTTGTTGTATTGCCGTCAATACTTGTTGCGGTCCCAAATGAAAAATGCAAGACGATATGTGATATGCTTAAAGCGGAGGAGGATAAAAATGAAGGCACTGACGAGATTACTGCTTGTTAACTGGCATTATTTTCAGAATACCGTTATTGATTTCGGCAATATAAACTTCCTTACAGGAAAAAATTCGGCAGGAAAATCAACTATAATCGACGCTCTCCAGGTCGTGCTTATGGGCGAAACAAGAAGCGTTGCTTTTAACCGTGCTGCAAGCAAAAAATCCGAAAGAACGTTGAAAAGCTATCTTATCGGTTCAATGGGTGAAGACATCGAAAACGGAAACAAAAGCCTTCGTGACGGTAAGGATTTCAGCACATATATAGTTGCGGAATTTTATGATGATTTTAAGTCGGCATTTTTCTGTCTTGGCGCTGTATTCGATACATTTGCGGACGGAAGCGATATAAACAGGCGCTTTTTCTGGCTGAAAAATAGCATTCCCGCAAACAGTTTTATCGAAAACGGCAAAACAATGGACAGCCGCAGAATGACACAGTTTTTTAAGGAGAAATATCCGAATAAATTTGAAACAAAAGACACTTCCGAAGGCTATCGGAGAATAGTTCTTGAAAAGCTCAATATCCACGATGAAAATTTCATTTCAATGCTGAAAAAAGCTATATCATTTGAACCGATAAATGATATTGAAAAGTTTATCACAGAAAATGTATGCGATATTGAAGATGACATTGATATCGTATCAATGCAGGAGAATATTCTCTATTACAAGCAGCAGGAAGATATGGCAAAACGGTTTGAAGGAAAACTCAGAAAACTTGAAGAGATATGCAGACAATATGCTGAGATAGAAAAGCTTCGTTCACGCCGCAAAATTCAGCAGTTCCTTATAGATTACGGCACATATAACAGTCATTGCCTTGAGCTTGAACAGGCACAAGCCGATTTTAAGAAATACAATGATGATATTGCAGAATTTGAGCAGAAAAAAGAAGAACTTGAAAAATTGAAGAATCAGCTTGAAAATGAACATACACAGCTAATAAACGAAAAAGCAAAATACTGGAGCGACAATAACGGCGACCGGCTGAAAGATGAAGAAAAGCGTTATATACAAGCAATTGAAGACTATGACAGAAGCATTTCAGGCTTTGTTACCGATATAAAAACATCATCAATACGCTGGAACGTTAAATTTTCAAACTGTATCGAAAAGATAGATAACGAAAGAATTACAGCAGAAATAAAGACGGTCATATCGTATCTTCAAAGAACGGATAAGTTTTCAGAAGCTGACTTTGAGCTTTTATCTCCCGAATACTTCTCAAAGATAAGAGAGGCATACCTTAACGCAAAGAGCAGCCTTGATACAATTGAAAGGGCGCTTGCCTCTGAGCTTAAAGAACTTAATTCTAAGAAGGCAGAGCTTGAAGGACTGATAGTTCGGCTTCAAAAAGGAATAAAGGCATATCCGCAGAATGCTGAAAAGTTAAAACAGGTCATTCATGATGAGTTGAAGAAAAAATACGGTTCGGATATTCCTGTTGATTTTCTTGCCGATAAGATTGAGATTATAGACGAAGAATGGCATAATGCTGTCGAAGGTTATCTGAATACGCAGCGTATGAACATTATCGTTCCTCCAGAATATTTTATGGATGCTTATCGGATTTACAAAAAGGTTCGTGATGAAGAGAAAATTTTTGAATATGCCATTATTGATTTGCAAAAGGTATATGAAGACGCTCCAAAGCCGATGCCGAACAGCCTTGCAGAGATAGTAAAAAGCGAGGATAATTATGTGCAGGCATATATTGATTTTTTGCTTGGAAAAGTCATTCGCTGTGAAAGCGATGATAAAATCCGTAATTTCAGAACATCTGTCACAAAGGACTGTATGCGGTATCATAATTATGCCGTTAGTCCGCTTAATCCAAAAGCGTATGAGTTCCCTTGCATCGGAAGAAATTCAATCGAAATCCGCATTACCAAATGCAAGCAGCAGTTGGAAGAGATCAATACAGATATAGAGAAAAAATCAGAGATAAATTCCGTTGTTGCCCCTATTGTATTTGGAGAATGGTTCTTAGCCGAAAATTACATTTCTTTGGCGGTAGTTTCTGCGTTCAAAAATTATGAAGCCAGAAATGAATGTAAGGATAAGCTGCTTGAAATACAGCAGACGTTAGACAAAATCAACTTTTTTTGGCTCGAAGAAATGGATGAAAAAATTTCCGCCAAAAAGTCGGAAATTGATTCGGCAGTCAAGGAAAAAGAGGATACTATCCAATTTATTTCCGATTACAAACACGAAAGAGATGATACTTTTTCAAGAATTATACCCGAAACAGAACAGAAAATTTCTGAGATAAAAAGTAAGATTGATATGGAGTATTCCGAAGAATATCGAAACAACGAGGGTATTCCGAGATATAGCTCCGAGCTTGCCGAGTGCGGAAGTCCGAGTGCTGTTTCCGATAAGTTCAACTCGCCTGTCAAGGGTACGATATCGCTTATATCGACAGGAGAAAAAGAGCTTGTTGAAAAGAGAAACGAATATAATATGTCGGAACAGGCTTCATTCAGAGTTTCCGATGTGAACAATAATGACGAGTATGATGAGGCATATCGGAAGATCAGAGATTACGAGTTACCTAATTATCGTGAAAAAATCGAAAAAGCTAAAAACGATGCTATGGAGCAGTTCAAGAGTGACTTTATATATAAGCTCAGAGCCAATATTCAAAGTGCTGAAATGAAGATTGACGATTTGAATAATGCTCTGAAAATGGCACAGTTCGGAAATGATAAATACAGGTTTTCTGTTGAGCCGAATCCTGCATTTCTGGAGTATTACAATATGCTGATGTCAAGCCTGCTCGATGACGGCACGGAGGGATTATTCAGCTTCAATTTTACCGAGAAATACAAGAGTGTTATTGACAATTTGTTTGAGCAGATTATCAGCTTTGACAGTAATTCCGAAAAGTCGACGCAAAGCGTTAAAATGTTCAGCAAATATCAGACGTATCTGACATTTGACCTTATTACTACCGATAGCAGCGGCAGAAGAGAAAAGCTTTCAAAGTCTATAAACACAAAATCGGGAGGAGAAACGCAGACTCCGTTTTATATCGCAGTTCTGGCTTCCTTCGCACGTTTGTACAGAACAAATGACCCAAAAGAAACCGGAAACACAATGCGCCTTGTTATTTTTGATGAAGCTTTTAATAAAATGGACGGTGAAAGAATTATTGAGAGTATAAAGCTTCTGCGAAAATTCGGTTTGCAGGCTATAATATGTTCACCTCCCGAGAAAGCGTCCGATATTGCACCCATAGCCGATAAGACACAGCTTGTTTATAAGGAGGCTATCGGAGAAGTTTACAGATCGACCGTTGTTGAATGGACAAAAGAAATGAGTGAGATTAATGGATAATGAATCGGTTATTCTGAACAGACTGCTGGACAAATTTGAGGATAGAACTCCGGGTTCAAACCGCCGAGTAATGATTGACTTCGGCAAAAGTGATATAAAGATTCCCGATATTGAAAGCGGTGAATATCGGGGCTTCAGAGAAGATATGCTGCGCCTGAAAAGCAGAGGCTTTATTGAGCTTGACTGGACAAGAAAAAATTATCTGATAAAAAGTGTATGGCTCAATCTTGAAAATGTCAATACGGTATATGAGTATCTTAAGCGTGAAAACAGAGCATCAAAGGTTGGCAGAGTGATTGAACTTATCGACAAAACGCTGGTACGGATAGACTCGGATTGGTTGAGAACCTATCTTTTGTCAAGCCGAGAATATATGCGAGAAAACAACAAGCTCACAGGAGTATGGGGCAAGAAACAGCCATTTCTGAATAATTTTCTGTCTGCACTCGTGGGAATAAACGACCTGCACGGAAGTTCAATTTCGATGAGAGCGTTCAGTATCAATATCTATAGTGATTCAAAGTTTTTTGAAAGGGAAATGAAGCCATTTGTTATAACAGTCATAAAAAACAATGAACCTGATCTAAAGGGTATTGATGAGATAAGCGATCGTGAAGTTCTTGCGCAGGTCGGGATAATAATGATGTCCGAAATTTTTGAGTTTTGTGGGAATGTTCGGATAAATTTTGTCGGCGGAACGGTTGATTTTTCTCCTATAAAAAATGGTGCTTGTGTATTGGATGAAAGCGTTTCGGATATATGCAGTATAGATATTTTTGACACGGATAGAATTATATTTATCGAGAATAAGACGAATTATACCGAGTATTGCCTTAACAGACAAACAGACCGTGAACTTGTAGTGTATCACGGAGGCTTTTACAGCCCCAAGCATGGCGAATTCTTCCGCAAGCTTTGTGATGGCAAAGATATTCCCGCATATTTATGGAGTGACATTGATTATGGCGGATTCAGAATGTTTATGCGTCTGAAAAAGAATATTGTTCCTTCGCTTGAACCGTTAAATATGAATATTGATTCCTTTGAACGCTATAAAGAAAAGGGTCTGAAAAGAGATGATAAATACATAATGACACTTCAAAAGCTGACTGAAGATCCTGATTATTCTGTTTTTTATGAAGTAATTTCAGCAATTATCAATTCAAAGGTCACGGTTGAGCAGGAGTGCTTTTTGGAAAAGGAAAAGTGTTAGTATAAAATGAATACGGGGATTTGAGGTGGCGATCCATTGAGTGACCATTGCACGGTTGAATTGAAATCCGGACTTAAGGTCGATGTAGAAAGATAATCATAAATAACAAAGGCTCCTCACCACTGGAATATATCCGGTAATGAGGAGTTATTTTTTTAATCTTCTTCTGAATAGTCACAATTTGAGCATTCCCAAACTTCTCCATCAAAATATAAGCAACCACCACATTCAGGGCATGGACGAACTTCATCATCGTCATTCTCTAATTTGCCCGAACAATATGGACAACGGCTGTATTCAGATTCATCGTATACTTTATCACAAAATGGACACTGCTGCATTATTCCACCTCCTTTCACATTAACATAAATAATCAAACTAAGTTGTTATCGTTCTGAGCAGATGTGGTTAACTCCATCATTTTTTGTGCATATGTATCCCCATCAATTTCTTCATTAGCATACTGTTGCATAAACTCATCAATTTGTTCTTTTAATTCTTCTCTAGTCGTATATTTATCTCCCTCAATTACTTATTAAAGTTTCTAAAATCTTCTTCTGATTCATAAATATCATCAGAGGAAATACTATTTTTGTGGCCACACTCTGTACACTTCCAAACATAGTGATGATCATCAAAACCCGGCTGGTCGTTCAAACAAGCATTACAACGATCACAATACCAATCGATTTCTGGAAATCTTTCACTCATCTTTGGTACCTCCTTCTTCATCTGGATGCATAGCATCGTATTCTTTAATACCGTTGATAATCTCTTCCTTTGCTTTAGCAATTTCCATTTCGTTTTTCTTCTTTTTGGCTTTAAAGTAGTCAACAACCTTAATGGCAGCCGCAGTCACCAACGAAGCCCCTACAGCAGCAGCTCCAATCCAAGGTAGCATCTCCATTTTCCCAGCATCTTTGCTTGTTAATTCAAGCATTTCCACATACTTCTCTGGTCCTCCAGCTGCTTTTGCTGCTTTTGATAATTCTGCATAATCCCAATTCTGCGCCATACTATTCCTCCTCTTGACCTCGAATCTTTTCATCAATCCCTTTTATAAGTTTTTCTGTTTCAGTAATACGTAACTGTTCTTCTGCAATTTCTTCTTGAAGATGTCTAATACTCTTCTTTTTTTCTTGTAATGTTTTCTTTAGAAGATTGTATATTGGATAATAATAGCTTACGTATTTCTGATGTATTTACATGAGCATTTTTTTATTTCATCATTCTTTATAAGCTGTTGAGCAATAATTCCTCCTATAATCGTAGCAGTAGCTGCTGTTAATCCAACTGGTGATGCTAATAACCCGGTTGCAATACCAACATACTTTGGAGAGGTCTTAAGAAATGCATCCAACATTACATAGAATACAAAATTCGTCTAATTTTCATCAACTAATTGTGTTAATTATGCTTTTTAGACCCATACTTGGTTTGCTTTCTTTTAGGGCCATTTTCCGTTTGCTCCACATTACTGCGTTAATTTTTCAAAAATCATGAATAAACACTTCTGCATAATCGACCCAATCTCAATATTTGTCTATCCAACTATAAAAACATCAAGATTTTATGCTCTTTTCCGAGCATATTTCGCAGTCTGATTTTCAATTCTAAAAATCTCAAAAGAACCTTATTTCAAGCCTTTTTCACACTATCAATTATGTGCTTTTGTCAACAGAACCACGCACTCAACGTGCCTCGTATGCGGGAACATATCAAACGGCTGAATATCGGTCACTGTGTACTTTTTCGTCAGCGTTTTCAGATCCCTCGCCTGCGTAGCCGGATTGCAGGAAATATAAACTATTCTTTCCGGTGCGATTTTAACGAGCGAGTTTAAAAACTTTCTGTCCGCTCCCGTCCTTGCAGGGTCGAGGATCACTGCGTCATAATGCGTGCCGAGCTTTGCCTTCTTTTCAAGAAACTCGCCTGCGTCGCCCCGGTTGAAAGCAATATTACGGGTAAGTCCGTTTTCGTGACAGTTCTTTACTGCGTCACGGACGGCTGATGCGTTGTATTCAATGCCCTGTACCTGCTTTACATAGTCAGACACTATTATGCCTATCGTGCCTATTCCGCTGTATGCGTCAAGCAGAACGTCCTTCTTCGTGAGCTTCGCCGCCTTTATAGCGTAGTCGTACAGCTTTTCGGTCTGTGCGTGATTTATCTGATAGAACGATTGCGGAGATATTCTGAATCTTTTTCCGCAAAGAATATCCGTAATGTATCCCTTGCCGTAAAGCACCTCGTTATTTTCTCCGAGAAGAAGCATTTCGGGAGTGCGGTTTACCGAGAATGTCACGGTCGTAATATCCGGAAACCGCTTTACAAGTGCTTTCACAAAATCGTGCTTTTTAGGGAACATTGAGTTTCCGCCGACAAGAGTAACCAGTATCTCTCCGGTTTTCTTTCCGACACGGACAAGCACATGACGTAAAAAGCCACGCTCCGTACCCTCGTCATAAGGATGTAATTTGAACGATCTGAGCAGCTCTCTTATGCCGACGATTATCTCGTCCGCACGTTTATCGTCAAGCATACAGCTGTCAATTCCGACAATGCCGTTTCTGGACGACTGATATACGCCGGAGATTATCCTGCCGTTTCTGTCAGAGCGGAATACCGCCTGCACCTTGTTTCTGTAGTTGTACGGATCGTCTGCGCCTATAATTTCAGATACCTTGCCGAAACTGCCGAGCAGCTTTTCGGTATCCTTCTGCTTCCATTCAAGCTGCTGTTCGTATGTCATGTTGGACAGCTGACAGCCGCTGCATTTTTTCGCAACGGGACATTTCTTGTTTGCCATATTAACTCCTGTAATTTATTAGTTGTTTGCATCAGATCGATTAATCTTGCCTTTTATGATTCCTCTCATTGTGCCAAGAATATCACCATTAATATCACCGCTAATGTTTCCGTTCATAATACCGAAAATATCACCGTTAAGATTGCCACCGATATCTCCGTTCATAGTATTTAGTATATCGCCGTTAAGGTCACCTTCAATATTTCCTTCCATAACGCCTGTTATATCACCGTAAAGGTTGCCTTTAATATCGCATTTCATAGTACCGGTGATGTCACCGTAAAAATCACCTGATATATCAGATGTATAAATATCGGTTCTGTTATTCTTATTGTTTATAGCAAAGTTATCCTCATCGTCTTCATCGCATATAATTGCTTCATTTGTATTGCCTTTGATAATCCCATGCATAATGCCGATAATGTCGCCGTTAAAGTCGCCGCTTATATCGCTGCTCATAGTGCCGACAATGTCACCGTTAAGGTCGCCGTTAATATCGCCGCTCATAGTGCCGACAATGTCACCGTTAAGGTCGCCGTTAATATCACCGCTCATAGTGCCGACAATGTCACCGTTAAGGTCGCCGTTAATATCACCGCTCATAGTGCCGACAATGTCACCGTGAAAGTCACCGGATATGTCAGATGTATAGAGACCTGTTATGTCACTTTCACAGTTTTCGTTAAATTCATCTTCATTATCGTAATCATCGTAAACATCGCCATTTTTGCAGAAATATGTAGCGTTTATGCTATGATTGCTATTAGTGTATATGGATAATTTATTGTTATGCAACAAAGCATTGGAAATTATCTTTATCACATTTTGGTTTACAATGTTATTCTTAGTGAGAAAAGAAGTGATATGTTTACCAAGTTCGCCGTCTTTACAGTTGATTATGGTAAAATTGGTAGTTTTGCCTGATGATTGTTGTAATATAGCTGCTTTACCATTATCGCTATCCGGTATTATTTTTATTGTTGTTTTCCCGGTATTTATTGTTATAGTTGAATTTGTGTTCATATTTGCTCTCCTTTTTAAAATTGTGACAGATATTCGTGTAACTTTTCAAGACGCATTTTCATATCCTTCCTCCCGAGCTCATAAACGCTTTTCAGCCTGTCGGGATTTCTCTCCGTTCGGCTTATCGTTATCGGCTCAGACGGACGGATAATAAATACCTTGCCGCTTTGTTCAAGTTCGCATAGCTTGTCTATGCTTTCGTTGTAGATATTGTGACGGTTTTCAAGCGCATTGCACAAGTCGGGGAATTTACCGTAGAACGAGCGTATCAGCAGTTTGTTCATCGGCTTTTTGCGGTAGTTCATATCACGGGTGAGGATTACCACCTGCTTTTTGTATCCCATTTCGGAAAAATGCTCAAACGGTATGCTGTCGGAAATTCCTCCGTCAAGATACGCTCTGCCGCCGATTATAACAGGCTTTGATATAAACGGCATCGAAGCAGAAGCACGGAGCATTTCCATATCCCGAAGTACGCTTTTTACCTGCAGATACTCCGGCTTTCCCGTTTTTACATCAGTGACCGTTGCATAAAACGGCACGCCCGATTTCTGATAGGCTTCGTCATCAAATATATCAAGCTCGTTCGGCACTTTGTAATAGGCATATTCCGTGTTGAAAAAGTCACCGCTTTTAAGTAACGGCTTTATCCCCATATAGCTTCTGTCGCCGTTGAAACGGCAGTTGTAGCGGATGACCCTGCCGTCCTGCCTTGACAGAAAATTCACTCCGAACACCGCACCTGCCGATGTTCCTATTATCCCGTCAAAATTTATATCATTTTCAAGAAGTACGTCAAGTGCGCCTGCCGTGTACATTCCACGCATAGCGCCGCCTTCAAGCACAAGTCCTGTTTTCATAATGTTCTCCGTTAAATTTATTTGCCGTATTCGTTGTCAAATTCTTGTATTTCTCTGAGCATATCCTCAGTGCTGTCATCGCTCATATCGTACCATTCCATCTTTTTCAGATACTTGCCGAGCCAACTGTCGTAAAGAGCATTTGCCACGATCCCGACCTCGCTGAAAGAATCGTTACCGTCCCTGATAACAAAAGCAATCTGCTTATTATCTGTCGGCACTTCTTTAAAATTACACCCTACAAACGCTTCTCTTACTGTCTTATATACCGCATCCAAATCGTGTTGCTGTAAGCTCAGCACTTTTTCATTATCTATTTCTACCGTGATTTTGTATAAGTAATCCATACCTGCCGTCTTTTCGTAATATATTTTTAGTACCGCCATATTTGACAACATCCGCCCGATACGCTATAATATTCAGTGCGACAAGCGGATGCGCTGTGATAATATTCTATCACTTTTCGATATTATTTGCAATACGGAAAAGTCCGCCCGAAAGGAAATAATAAACAATATGGCTGAAATAATAGATGTTGCCGATATAAATATACCCGAGCTTGAAATATACACTCACCTGACAGATGCACGGCTTCGCAAGGTGTACGAGTATGAACACGGAATATTCATAGCCGAAAGTCAGACGGTTATAGAAGTAGCCCTTGATGCAGGCTGTAAGCCGATTTCGATGCTCACAGACAGAAAGTATATCAATGACCGTGCAAACGGCATTATAGAGCGGTGCGGTGATATTCCGGTATATACCGCTGACAGTAAGATAATGTCCGGGCTTACAGGCTATGAGCTGACACGGGGAATGCTGTGCGCTATGGAGCGTCCTGCGCCGAAAAGGGCAGAGGAGCTTTGCAGAAATGCACGAAGGATTGCCGTACTCGAAAATATAGCCGATGTCAGCAACACAGGAGCTATAATTCGCTCTGCGGCGGCACTCGGCATAGACGCTGTGCTGATAACCCCGTCCTGCTGTGACCCTCTTTGCAGGAGAGCCATAAGAGTAAGTATGGGAACGGTATTTCTTATCCCGTGGGGATATATAGGCGAGGATGAGCATTGGTGGCAGTCGCACGGTCCCGCTTATCTTAATTCGCTGGGCTTTAAAACAGCGGCAATGGCACTCACAGATAACTCGGTAAGTATTGATGACAAGACGCTTCAGAGCGAGCAGCGGCTTGCTATAATACTCGGCTCTGAGGGCTACGGACTGTCGCAGAAGACTATAGACGGCTGTGATTATACGGTAAAGATACCGATGTATCACGGTGTCGATTCGCTCAACGTCGGTGCGGCGGCCGCTGTCGCATTCAGAGAGCTGAGAGTAAGAGAATAGTAAAAGGGCTGAATTGCAACTAAGCAGTTCAGCCCTTAGGCTGTCGAAAAACCTATATAATTTTTAAAAATGGGGTCGCAGGGGCGTAGCCCCCGTACAGGTCGTCAGCCATTTGTG
>ENA-UAIY01000297-UAIY01000297.1-human-gut-metagenome-genome-assembly--contig:-NODE-297-length-11367-cov-4.151079_pt1 | contig 11367 bp, 9 predicted proteins | sample MGYA00244423_ERZ654401 | MGnify/ENA primary metagenome ERZ654401 (study PRJEB26926, sample SAMN06165022) | human gut metagenome | biome: ENVO:00009003; feature: ENVO:2100002; material: ENVO:00002003...
CGAGATTCGCCTTAGTCTCGTGGGCTCGGAGATGTGTATAAGAGACAGATATTGAATTCGGGAGTATTTTACCATTGAACAGGCACGATTGTCAAGCCTTGGCAGGAAATTTGACGGGTCAGTTTTCCCCGCCAAACCGCCCAAAACCGTGGAAACCACTGGAAATTACATTAAGAAATTCTTATCCTATTGACACTTCCCCCCTTTCTCGCTATAATATGTTAGAGAAATGAGACGAAAGTGAGGTTACGCCATGAATTTCTCCAACGCTTGCAGGCTTAAAAAAGGTTTGAGCCTGATTCTGATCGTACTTATGGTAGTCGGTATGTTCTCCGGCTGTAAGAAAAACAACTCCGAGACCGAGCCGAACACGACTCCCTCCCTCAATCTGGATATGTCGGACACCTCCGCTCCCACCCAGGAGACGGTCCCCCCCACTACGACGGAACCCATCGTGTATAACGAGAATATGGGTACCGTCACCAACCAGATCAGTGTCCGCGTCATCCCCAGCAAGGACGCCAACGTCACCGGCACACTGGACGCCGGCACCGTGGTGGAGATCCTGCGTCAGGAAACCATCGCCGACATCACATGGGGCATGATCAGCACCCCTGTCAGCGGCTGGATCTGCATGGACTATGTGAAGATGTATTCTTCTCAGAACGGCTCCGCCAGCAGCGAGACCGATCCCAATGCTTCTCAGCCCACCACCCCCGCACCGTCCGACAATACGGGCAATACCACCAACAATAGCGGTACTCACAACACCAAGGGCGTCATCAGTGCCCGCAGTCTGAACGTCCGTGACGAGGCCAGCGCCTCCGGCAAGATCGTCGGCTCCTACTTCAAGGGCGACGTTGTAACTATCCTCGAGACTAAAGACGGCTGGGGCCGCACCGACAAGGGCTGGATCAAGATGGAGTACGTCAACACCACCGGCACTACCACCGGCGGCAACACTACGACGACCACCACCGGCAACAATAACAACACTGCCGGCAACGGCAGCACCACCACCGTGGCCAAGGGCATCGTCAACACCCAGGAGCTGAACATCCGCAGCTCTGCCGGTACTGACGGTGACCGGGTCGGCAGCCTGAAATACGGCGATCGGGTGGAGATTCTGGAAAAGAGCGGCGACTGGGGCCGCATCTCCAAGGGCTGGATCTCCCTGAACTACGTCTATCAGGACGGCACCACCGGCACCAAGTCCGCAAAGGGCATCGTGACCACCGACGGTCTGCGCATCCGCAGCGGCCCCGGCACCACCTATGAATCCGTCGGCTCCTACAACAGCGGCGACCGGGTCAAGGTTCTGGAGCAGTTCACCTACGGCGACACCACATGGGGCTGCACCGACAAGGGCTGGATCTCCATGGGCTATGTCTATCAGGACGGCACCGACGTGGGCAAGACCGTGGAAGGCATCGTCACCACCGACGAGCTGAACATCCGCAGCGGCCCCGGCACGGGCTACGATTCCGTCGGCAAGCTGTATACGGACGAGGTCATCAAGATCTTCTATCAGGTCACCGTGGGCGAAACCACCTGGGGCTGCACCAAGGACGGCTGGGTCTCTTTGAAGTACGTCAGTCTGGAAGGCTAAAAATTGATATAATACCGGGACTTTCTGTTGAAAGTCCCGGTATTTTTCCGCAGAATATCCCACATGACCGGTATTTGCTTGGTGCGTACGTTCAACTTGCTCAATTTTTCCGGATTGTAACTATTTTTTTATTGCAAAATCACGGAAGCAGTGCTATAATTTGTTTCATGAGGAGGGTGTCTGCGCGAAACACGCTGACCCCGCTGAAATACATTTAACTGGAGGAAAACCAATGAAAAAGTTCTTAGCACTGCTTCTGGTCCTGAGCATGGTCTTCACGCTGTGTGCCTGCGGAAAGAAAACCGACGATTCCAAGTACACCGGCAAGCTGGTCGTCTACTCTCCCCACGATGCCGATCCTCTGAACGCGGGCGTTGCCCAGTTCAAGGAAAAGTACCCCAACATCGATGTGGAAGTCATCGCTGCCGGTACCGGCGAGCTGTGCCAGCGTATTGTCGCTGAGGCCGAAAATCCTCAGGGCGACGTGCTGTGGGGCGGCGGAGCTGACACTCTGGCTGCTTACAACGACTACTTCCAGCCCTATGTCTGCGCCAACGACGAGTTCATCGGCGATGCCTACAAGGATGCCGACGGCTACTGGATCGGCGAGTCCCCCCTGCCCATGGTCTTCATCTACAACAAGACCATGCTGGACGAGGCCGACGTCCCCACCACTTGGGAAGGCCTGTGCAACGAGAACCTGAAGGGCAAGATCGCTTACTGCTCTCCCTCCAAGTCCGGCTCCGCCTACACCCAGCTTTGCACCATGCTGTTCAGCCAGCCCACCATCGACGAAGGCTGGGATCTGGTCAAGAGATTCATCGCCAATCTGGACGGCAAGCTGCAGGACTCCTCCGGCAACTGCCACAAGCTGGTTGCTTCCGGTGAGTACGCTCTGGGCGTGACCATCGAGAAATCCGCCGTTCTGTACGCCGACAATCCCGACATCGGCTTTGTGTATCCTGAGCAGAACTCCGCCGTTCCCGACGGTGTTGCCCTGATCAAGGGCTGCCCCAACGAAGAGAACGCCAAGCTGTTCATCGACTTCGTCACCAGCGCCGAGTGCCAGACCGCTCAGAACGCCGACTGGGCCCGCCGCCCCGTCCGTTCCGACATCGCCCCCAAGGGCCTGTGCTCCCTGGACGAGTGCCACGTGGGCAACTACGACTTCAGCTACGCTGCTTCCCACAGAGATGAAATCAAGGAGCAGTTCAACGACCTGGTCGCAGGTTAATTTCTCAACTTATGCTTTACTGCGGGAGGCACCCTCCAGGGTGCCTCCTTGCGGTGTATCGCCTGCGGCTGAAAACTGTGCCGGATGCTCCGGCATACTTTTGAACCGCGCGCAACATATCTACACATACGGGAGGACACCACATGAGCAATCAAGTCATTATTCAGAACGCCGTAAAGCGCTACGGCGATTTCACCGCGCTGAACGGCGTTTCGCTGGACATTCAGGAGGGCGAATTCTTTACCCTTCTTGGCCCCTCCGGCTGCGGCAAAACCACGCTTCTGCGGATGATCGCCGGTTTTAACTCCATCGAGGGCGGCGATTTTTACTTTGGCGAAAAGCGGATTAACGATGTTCCCGCCCACAAGCGTGACATCGGCATGGTCTTCCAGAACTACGCCATCTTCCCCCACCTGACCGTCCGGGAAAACGTAGCCTACGGCCTCAAGGCGCGGAAGATGCCCGCCAAGGAGATCAAGCCCAAGGTGGACGAGGCGCTGGAACTGGTGCAGATCTCCCATCTGGCAGACCGGAAGCCCAACGAGCTGTCCGGCGGTCAGCAGCAGCGTGTGGCTCTGGCCAGAGCTTTTGTTATCGAGCCAAGTGTTCTGCTGATGGACGAGCCTCTGAGTAATCTGGACGCCAAGCTGAGAGTGCAGATGCGCTCCGTCATCAAGAAGCTGCAGCGGCGTCTGGGCATCACCACCATCTACGTCACCCACGATCAGGAGGAAGCCCTCGCCATCTCCGACCGGATCGCCGTCATGAAGGACGGCCACATCATGCAGATCGGCACCCCCCGTGACATCTACGCCAAGCCCCAGAATCCCTTTGTCGCGGGCTTCATCGGCGTGAGCAACTTCCTTGACTGCGAGGTGAACGCCCCCAACGCCGGAAACGCCGCCGTGAGCATCAAGGGCGAGCTGGACATCACCGTCCCCGTCTCCCGCGCCTACACAGGAAGCGGCAAAATTTCCGCCCGTCCCGAGCAGCTTTTCTTCTCCGAGAGCGGTATGCCCGGCACCATCCTGTTCTCCACCTTCCTTGGCGATTTCATCGAGTACGAGGTGCAGCTGAACGACGGCCAGAACCTGATCGTCAACGAGTACACCAAGGACACCACCGAGATCCACAGCGACGGCGAACAGGTTCACCTGAGCTTTGACCCCATGCGCATCAGTCTGTACGACAAGAGCGAGGAGGTGCTCAGCCTGTGAACAAACGGCTTAATTCCCGCTGGAAACCGGATTTCTGGTTCTTCACAAAGCTGTTCGTGATTCTGGCAATGTGCCTGTTCATTGTCTACCCCTTCTACACCATCATCACGAAGAGCGTGTTTTCCAGCAAGGTAGAGGGCATCACGCTGTATAACTTCAAGCGTTTCTTCACCAAGCCCTACTATTATCAGACGCTGCTTCGCTCCATGGTCGTGTGCTTCTCCACGGTACTTACCACGACACTGGTGGGCGTTCCCGTCGCTTATCTGATCACCCGCTACAACATTCCGGGCAAGAAGATCCTTCACATCTTCATCATCATGAGCCTGATGAGCCCTCCCTTCATCGGCGCTTATTCCTGGATCATCCTGCTGGGCCGTAACGGTCTGGTAGCACGGGCGCTGGCGAAGATCGGCATGACCGCGCCTACAATTTATGGTCGCGGCGGTATCATCTTCGTGTTTACCCTGCACCTGTTCCCCTACATCTACCTGTACACCTCCGGCGCCATGAACAGCATCGACAGTTCCTTGGAGGAAGCCTCCGAGAATCTGGGCATGAACAAAATCCGGCGCATCTGGACGGTGACGCTGCCCGTTATTCTGCCCTCCATTCTGGCAGGCTGCATCATGGTGTTCATGACCTGTCTGGCTGACTTCGGCACCCCCATGCTGCTGGGCGAGGGTTATACCGTGCTGCCGGTTCTCGTGTACAACGAGTATATGTCCGAAAGCGCCACCGACCCCTATATGGCTTCGGCGCTGTCCGTCATCATCGTGTTCTGCTCACTGGTCATGCTGAGCTTCCAGAAACTGGTGGTGGACAAGCGGAATTACACCATGAGTTCTCTGCGTCCCCCTCAGGAGACCAAGCTCCACGGGTTCAAGCGCTTCCTCGCTTCCCTGCCCATCTACATTGTGGTGTGTCTTGCATTCCTGCCTCAGATCGTTGTGGTGTGCCAGTCCTTCATTGAGCGGAGCTTCTCCGGCGTCATCAAGGGCGTCAACCTGAACAACTACCGCACCATCATGTCCCGCCTTGGCCGGAACATCCGCAATACCTATGTGTTCTCCATCGTGGCCATCGTGTTCATCATCTTCATTGGCATTCTGGTGTCCTATGTTCTCGTCCGGAAGAAGGGCAAGATCGCCAACCTGATCGACACGCTGATCATGTTCCCCTACGTCATCCCCGGTTCCGTTCTGGGTATCGGCCTGATCGTGGCGTTCAACCGCAAGCCTCTGATTCTGGTCGGCACTGCCGCCATCATGATTATCTCCTACGTCATCCGGAAGCTCCCCTACACCGTCCGGTCGGGCAGTGCGTTCCTGTATCAGATGGACCCGTTCGTTGAGGAAGCGTCCATCAATCTGGGCGTATCGCCTATGAAGACCTTCTTCACGGTCACGGCGCGGATGATGCTGCCCGGCATTATGTCCGGCGCGGTCCTCAGCTGGATCACCTGCATCAACGAGCTGAGCAGCTCCATCATGCTCTATTCCGGCAAGACATCCACCATCGCCGTTGCCATTTATCAGGAAGTCGTCCGCATGAGCGACGGCACCGCCGCAGCCCTGGCCACCATTCTGACCCTGACGACCATCGTTTCGCTGGTCATCGTGTTCCGGGCTACCAAGGGCAAGGTTAAGATCGTCTGATGATCAAAAACGTTATTTTCGACATGGGCAACGTTCTGCTGCGCTTTGACCGGGACTATTTTCTGGACGCCGTGGGCGTTCAGGGCGCGGACAGAAAGCTGCTGCTGAACAACGTCTACCTCTCGCTGGAATGGGCGAAGATGGATCGCGGCTCCATGACCGAGGCCGAAGCAGCCGAGAGCATGTGCCGCCGTCTTCCCCAGCGGCTTCACGAGAAGGCGCACCTGCTGGTTGACCGGTGGGATCGTCCCATCCTCCCCGTCGCCGGTATGGAGCAGCTGGTAAGCGACCTGAAAAAGGCGGGATACGGCGTATATCTGCTGTCCAACGCCAGCTACCGCCAGCACGAATACTGGCCGCGGGTTCCCGGCAGTCAGTATTTTGACGGGACGCTCATTTCTGCCGATGTCAAGCTGGTCAAACCGGAAGCAGAGATTTACCGTCTGCTGTACAAAACGTTCCAGCTTGTCCCCAAGGAATGTCTGTTTATCGACGACGCCACCCAGAATATCGAAGGCGCCGAGCGCACCGGTATGCCGGGCATCGTCTTCCACGGCGACGCGGACGAGCTTCGCCGGGAAATGCAGGCTTTCGGCGTGCAGGTTCCGTAAATACGAAAGAACGGCTCCGGGATTTTCCCGGAGCCGTTTCCGTTCCAAGATACTATGTAAAGGGGCTGTACCGATACGCTCCATGAGCCGTTTTTTGTACTATTGGGCATATAAAATCCGCCCGATGCCAATGGCATCAGGCGGATTTTCAACTTCTCAAAGGCTTTGGAACGACCAGCAATCAGTCCTTCTTCGCCTTGTCGGCTTTCTTTGCGGCCTTGGCCTTTGCCTTGGCTTCCTGCGCCTTCTTGGCCTCCGCCTTGGCGGCCTCTGTAGCGGTCTCGTTGGAGGAAATCGCCCACTTCTCCAGTTCGATACGCACCTGATCGGCGCTGGTCTCGACGACGATGCGGCTTTCCTTCACGTCCACAACAACGCCCACAATTCCGCCGATGGTGACGATCTTATCGCCCTTCTTCACGGCGCCGCGCATCTGCTCGGCCTCTTTTTTCCGCTTGTTCTCAGGACGGATCAGCATGAAGTAGAAAATCGCGATCATCAGCACCAGCATGATGACGGTGCTGCCCATACCGGCAGAGGTGGTTCCAGTCAAAACATTCATTGGGAAAACTCCTTTTGTGTTATTTCCTGTTCATTATACCATTAATTGCGTAAATTGCAAGGGGGCTTTTAAGTGGTTCTTAATATTTTTATATTCTTCTGCCCAGCTTCTCCGAATACTCCCGGCGGAAGTCTTCAAAGCGTCCCTCGTCCAGCGCCTGACGGATTTTTTCCATCAGCTTGTTGTAAAAATACAGATTGTGCATGACGGACAGGCGCATTGCCAGCATTTCCTCCGCCACGAACAGATGGCGGATATAGGCGCGGGAATAGCGGCGGCAGACCGGGCAGTCGCAGTGGGGATCGATGGGGCTGTCGTCGGTGATATACTTGGCGTTTTTCAGGTTGATCGCGCCCTCCCATGTGAACAGCCGGGCATGGCGGGCATTCCGCGCCGGCATAACGCAGTCAAAGAAATCCACGCCCCGGGCGACCGCCTCGATGATGTTGCTGGGCGTCCCCACACCCATGAGGTAGCGGGTCTTGTCCACCGGCATGTGCTCCTCCACGGCCTCGATGATGTCGTACATCTCCTGCGTGGTCTCCCCCACCGCAAGGCCGCCGATGGCGTAGCCGGGGAGGTCAAGCTCGGCAATGCGTTTCATGTGATCCACCCGGATGTCCGTATACGTGCCGCCCTGATTGATGCCCCAGAGCATCTGCTGGGGGTTCACCGTGTCCGGCAGGGCGTTCAGACGGGCATTTTCCGCCTTGCAGCGCACCAGCCAGCGGTAGGTTCTGTCCACGCTTTTCTGAACATAGTCCCGGGGCGAGGGGTTTTCAATGCACTCGTCAAAGGCCATGCACATGTCGCTGCCCAGATTGGACTGGATCTGCATACTCTCCTCCGGCCCCATGAAAATCTTGTGGCCGTCGATGTGGGAGGCAAAATACACGCCCTCCTCCTTGATTTTCCGCAGGGAAGCCAGACTGAACACCTGAAATCCGCCGGAATCCGTCAGAATGGGGCCGTCCCAAGTCATGAACTTATGCAGTCCCCCCATCTGGCGCACCACCGTGTCCGTGGGACGCAGATGCAGATGGTAGGTATTGGACAGCTCCACCTGACACCCGATGTCTTTCAAATCCTTGGCGCTCAGCGCGCCTTTAATCGCACCCTGCGTGCCGACGTTCATGAACACCGGCGTCTGGACGGTGCCGTGGGCACAGGTGAATTCTCCCCGGCGGGCTTTGCCCTCGGTTTTTTTCAGTTCAAACATGGCTGTTTCTCCTTGTCAATAGGTTTCATCGGGTTGTACAGGACGTACATCTTCCCCGGCTCGTCAACACCCCGTGCGGTGGGCGTGACCACCTTTTTCAGGAACCGGAAGCCGCACTTTTCCACCACCCGGCGGGAGCGGTCATTTCTGTCAAAATGGCCGCAGGTCAGATAGTCGAAGGACTGTTCCGTGAAGCAGTAGTCGATCACGGCTTTCACCGCTTCCGGCATCAGTCCCCTGCCCCAGTAATCCCTGCTTAGGACGTAGCCGATCTCGCGCCCCTGTAATTCTTCCGGCAGCCCCGCGTCCTCGTCCCGGGGTTCCAAGCCCAGAGAACCGATCACTTTTCCGTTTTCCTTCAGCTCCAGCGCAAAGGTCTTCTTTCCGCTGATAAAAAAGTCAAGTATCCGCCGGGATTCTTCCATAGACTGGTGGTGATTCCACCCGGCCATCTCCCCGACACCCTCCACGCTGGCATATTCATAAAAGTCCGCCAAGTCCGTCTCCCGCCAAGCGCGCAGGACAAGGCGGTCGGTTTCGATTCGGATATTTGTCACGTCAACCGGTGCATTCATATTCGTTCCTCACAAAGTGCATTTTGGAAAGCGTGCTACCATTCTACCCTTTCTTTCCCATGGTGTCAACACATTCAAGCGTGATTCACGCCGGCGCGCCCTGTTCCGTCCGCTTCTGCTCCAATTCCGCCCTGAGAATAATTCCCAATGTCAGGCAGTAATCCGGGTCTTTCAGGTCGCTGCCCAGCATGGCGGTGATATGCGCCAGCCTGTCAAGCAGCGTAGAGCGGTGCAGGAACAGCGCCGACGCGGTTTTCGTAACGGAGAGGTTATTGTCCAGATACACCCGCAGGGTATGCAGATACGACACCTGAGAATTGTCGTCATGCTCCTTCAGCCGTTTCAGCCCCTCCGTGTAGTATACCCATGTCGGCCTGCCCGCCAGAGCGCCGCTGAGAAGCTGAGGAAGCAGGTAGTCCTGAAAACGGAATATGGTGCCGCCCTGAGAAAGCCCGTTTTGCAGGGCGGCGGAAGCCTGAAACCATGCGTGATTCGCGTCGTACAGGTTGGTAAAGGGCGAAGAAACGCCGCAGACGACCCCCAGCTTTTCCAGCACCGGAAGCAGCGCGTCCAGCGTCTCCTTCTTCGCCTGATCGATGGAAAGAAACGCGGCGACGGAATCCACAAACTCAAAGGCAATGGCTCCGGGATGCCGTTCCTCCAGCGCGGCGGAGAGATACACCCCCGGAAGATAGGTGCTGCCGGACTTGGGGATCAGCTTCACGCAGACCCAATCGTGCTTCCCGCTTTCCACGCTGAGGGCGCGGCGGTACTCAAAATCAATGCTCTGCCCAGAAATGACACTGCGCAGCGCCCGGCGTACCGCAGTGCGGGTACTGGCCAGAACGGGATTCTGCTGAACCGCCTGCCGCAGAAGCTTGGAAAAGAAAACCGCCAGCGTTTTATCCGAGTCCCGGAACTCCCGGGAGCCTTCAAAGACGGTCAGGCAGCCCAGATATTCCTCCTGATCGAAAATATTGACGGAAAGGGTGCGCTTGCCTTGCAGATCCAAAAGAAGCGGCTCCCGGACGTGGGTGGACATATCATGCAGGGACAGGAAGGTCGCCATTTTCTCCACGTCGAAAGACTGGGTATCCAGCTGCAAGCCCAGCTTGTTTCGCAGATAATCTTCCTCCGTAACGCCAAGATAGCGGAAATCGGAGCCGATGAGCAGCATGGGGTTTTCAAAAATGCCTCTGCTGGCCTCCAGCATCTGCGGGAGGTTCCCGCCGTGGCGCAGAATCGTCCAGAGCTGATCTTCCCAGCTGTCGTACCGGTTGAAAATTTCCTGCACCAGATTGAACACCCGGAAAATATCCCAGTTTCCCTCCACCAGAATGACGCTGCACCGGTCATAATAGGCGCTGAGGTTCCAGTGCTGCCCCAGACAGATCAGGCACACATTTTCCCCCAGCTTCGGACTTTGGGGCAGATGATCGGCAGAGCATACGTACACCCGGTTCTTCTCAAAGGACTGGGAACGATCCAGATAGAATTCCGGCCGGTTCAGGGTAAGCGCGCTGCCCCCTTTGCCCCGCTGGGTGACCGTTGTCAGCTTTTCTTTCAGACGCCAATAGAGAATATCCGCGCACAGTTTCATGCCTTCCGCCCTCCCGAATTCTTCTGAAAATATTATAATTTCTCCTCGTACAGCTGTCAAGGTATCTCCCATACATTTTGTATGGGAGATACCTGCTTTATAGGAAAAATTCACAAATACTGCACCTATAAATTGTATGGTTTGCAGGAATACAAAATGTATGGCCGTGCCCGCCCAAAATCCGGCCTTTTGTAGAATATCCGGCTGAGTGCTTTTCTATTATAATGAATCCACAGCAATACAGGATAGGAGGAACACCATGCTGAAAGAAAAACTGGATTCCAGAAAATGCTTCGCCACCGCCTGGGGCAAGCTCATCACGGAGGGGGAAGCCTACCGGCAGCTGAATCGTCAGATCGCCGCCATGACGGCTAACCTCTTTCAGGTCATGCGGATTTTCGAGCCAAGCTGGGAAAAACGCACCGCCGCCATCTGCGACATTGCCAATATGATGAATATGGCCGTCGCGGGAACACCGGAGGAACAGAAGGACTACGTCAACGCTTCGCTCTATGAAGCCTTCAACATCCCGGAGCTGTGTGAAAAGTCCAGCTGGCTGGGCGGCATCACCGGCGACTCCGGCGACGAGTGGGAGAACATGGCGGGGCGCGTCGTGCAGTTCACCCGGAACCGGGTGGAAAAGGAGCTGGATACCTGCCCCTGGGACATCGTGGGCAGCGAGCTTTGCAACATGACCACCAGTATGTTCACCGCCAACTTTGACCTTGCGTCCTCCAACGGCACGGAAAATGAAGTAGCGCTGAATATGTGTCAGGCCCGGGGCTGCGGCAATAAGCACTGCCGTGTGGTCGCGGAGCGCCGGGACGTCTACAACCTGCCCAAGCAGGACTGGCTGGAGCATATGCAGCAGCCAGTGGACCCCATTCACGACACGCCCCGGGAGCGCATGGTCAAGGAAGGTCAGTGCCTGCGCAACGGTCAGTACACCCAGAATTTCGGCGAGGAAACGTCGCTGGAAAAGGCGTACCACTGGGTCGCGCAGATGGGCTGGGTCTGGTCGATCCAATTCCCCATGATGGCCATTAAGGACATGGCTCCCGACGAGGACGAGTTCCCTGTCT
>ENA-UAIY01000298-UAIY01000298.1-human-gut-metagenome-genome-assembly--contig:-NODE-298-length-11338-cov-4.755827_pt1 | contig 11338 bp, 9 predicted proteins | sample MGYA00244423_ERZ654401 | MGnify/ENA primary metagenome ERZ654401 (study PRJEB26926, sample SAMN06165022) | human gut metagenome | biome: ENVO:00009003; feature: ENVO:2100002; material: ENVO:00002003...
TACGAGATTCGCCTTAGTCTCGTGGGCTCGGAGATGTGTATAAGAGACAGTAGCAAGTAAATACGATCCACAAGCAGTGGAAAGTAAATGGTATCAGTACTGGCTCGACAACAAGCTTTTCAGCTCTAAGCCAGATGGTCGTGAACCTTATACAGTGGTTATCCCTCCACCAAACGTAACAGGTGTGCTCCACATGGGACACATGCTCAACAATACTATCCAGGATATTCTCGTTCGCCGTGCTCGCATGGAGGGCAAGAACGCATGTTGGGTACCAGGTACTGACCATGCCAGTATCGCTACCGAGGCAAAGGTTGTAAACCGCCTCGCTCAGCAGGGCATCAAGAAGACCGACCTTACCCGCGAGGAGTTCCTCAAGCACGCTTGGGACTGGACTCACGAGCATGGTGGCATCATCCTCAAACAGCTCCGCAAACTCGGTGCCAGCTGCGATTGGGACCGCACAGCATTCACCATGGACGAGACCCGCTCTCGTGCCGTCATCCACGTATTCTGCGACCTTTACAAGAAGGGACTCATCTATCGTGGCGTGCGCATGGTTAACTGGGACCCTAAGGCTCAGACTGCGCTCTCTGACGAGGAGGTTATCTACAAGGACGAGCACTCTAAGCTCTACCACTTGAAGTATTATGTAGTAGAGCAGGACTGCCAGCAGGTGGATGAGGAGAACGTGATACACAAGGATGAGAAGGGATACTATGCTGTAGTAGCAACCACCCGTCCTGAGACCATCATGGGCGACTCTGCCATGTGTATCAACCCAGAGGATAAGAAGAATACCTGGCTGAAGGGTAAGCACGTTATCGTGCCTCTCGTAAACCGCGAGATTCCTGTCATCGAGGATACATACGTAGATATCGAGTTCGGTACTGGTTGCTTGAAGGTAACTCCAGCTCACGATATCAACGACCACGCCCTCGGTTTGAAGCACGGTTTGGAGACCATCGATATCTTCAACGACAACGGTACCATCAGCGAGGCAGCAGGTCTCTATGTAGGTATGGACCGCATGGACGTGCGCAAGCAGATTTCCATCGACCTTCAGAACGCCGGTCTGATGGAGAAGATTGAGGACTATAATAATAAGGTGGGCTTCTCTGAGCGTACCAATGTGCCTATCGAGCCAAAGCTCTCTACACAGTGGTTCCTCAAGATGCAGCACTTTGCCGACATCGCCCTTCCTCCAGTAATGGACGATGATATCGAGTTCTATCCTAAGAAGTACAAGAACACCTATCGCCACTGGTTGGAGAACATCAAGGACTGGTGTATCAGCCGTCAGCTCTGGTGGGGTCACCGCATCCCAGCCTACTACTTCGACAATGCCGGCAAGAAGGATTTCGTGGTAGCTGAGACAGCAGAGGAGGCTCTGAAACTCGCTCAGGAGAAGAATGCCAACATCAAGGCTGAGGATCTTGAGCAGGAGAGCGACTGTCTCGACACCTGGTTCTCTTCATGGTTGTGGCCTATCTCTCTGTTTGATGGTATCGAGCATCCTGACAATGAGGAGATCAACTACTACTACCCTACTTCCGACCTCGTAACTGGTCCGGATATCATCTTCTTCTGGGTAGCACGTATGATCATGGCTGGCTACGAGTATCGTGGCAAGATGCCATTCAAGCACGTATATTTCACAGGTATCGTTCGCGATAAGCTCGGCCGCAAGATGAGCAAGAGTCTCGGTAACTCACCAGACCCACTGGTTCTGATTGACAAGTTTGGTGCCGATGGTGTTCGTATGGGTATGATGCTCAGTGCTCCAGCAGGCAACGACATCCTCTTCGACGAGAGCCTCTGCGAGCAGGGACGTAACTTCAACAATAAGATCTGGAATGCCTTCCGCCTCGTGAAGGGTTGGGAGACAGCAGATATCGAGCAGCCTAAGAGTGCAGAAATCGCCGTGAAGTGGTTTGATGCCAAGCTCAAGGAGGTGAACGAGGAGATGCAGAAGCAGTTTAAGGACTACCGTATCTCTGAGGCATTGATGACTGTATATAAGCTGTTCTGGGATGAGTTCTCATCCTGGTACCTGGAGATGGTGAAGCCAGCTTACGGCCAGCCTATCGACCAGAAGAGCTACGATGCTACCCTCCGTTTCTTCGATGCCCTCCTGAAGATGTTGCATCCATTCATGCCATTCATCACCGAGGAGTTGTGGCAACACATCTACGACCGCAAGGATGGCGAGAGCATCATGCGCGAGAAGCTGGAGATTCCTGCACCTACAGCTGAGGAGCAGAAGTTGGCAGCCGACATTGAGGCAGTAAAGCAGATCATCGCCGGTGTTCGTACCGTTCGCAACCAGAAGAACATTGCCCAGAAGGAGCAGTTGTCTCTCCAGGTCGTAAGCAAGAACGATTTCGAGGCTTACAACGACGTAACGCTGAAGATGGCGAACCTTGATAAGATTGAGGTCATCGCTGAGAAGAGTGCCGATGCATCAAGCTTCATGGTAGGTACCGACGAGTTTGCCGTACCATTGGGCGACCTCATCGACGTAGCTGCCGAGATTGAGAAGGCAGAGGCTCAGCTCAAGCACTTGGAAGGCTTCCTGATGGGCGTACGCAAGAAGCTCAGCAACGAGAACTTCGTAGCTCACGCACCTGAGAAGGTAGTAGCCCTGGAGCGCAAGAAGGAAAGCGACTCTGTTGAGAAGATTGCTGCCCTCAAGGCAACCATCGAGGAGCTCAAGAAGAAATAATAGTATTATATTTAATGTTGAATGTTGAGTGTAGAATGTTGAATTAGTCAAGCTGATTCGTTAGCAAGATTGCAACTCAACATTCAACATTCAACATTCAACTTTTTTAATTATGATCAAGAAGCTTTTCACCTTATTTATATGTACGCTATCTCTAGCAGCAACTTTCACCAGTTGTGGCGATGAAGCTATTGATGTAGAAAGCGTCAATAAGCAGACTATCTTCGTCTTCTATCCTTGGACGGGTGGAACCAGCTCTACTGGTCTGAAATATTTCCTGGAAAACAATGTAGATAGCATGTGCGCTGGCATCGTAGACAAAAAGGGCCTTACCAATGCCAGAGTATTAGTTTTCTTCACCGAAAAATACAATGAAAGTACGCTCTACGATCTTCAGTATGATGCAGCAACCAAAACCGTGAAACGTGTTCCTATCAAGAAATACGAAGGCAACAGTCATTGTACAGCAGAAGGATTTGCAGATTTACTGAACGATGTAAGACAAAACGCAGAAGCCCTCAACTATTCTCTGATTATCGGAGCACATGGTTGCGGCTGGACATACGCCAACGATTGGGTAAACTATCCATATATGGCAAGACCGAAGGCTGGTTCTACCGAAAAGGGAAATGATAAAAATACCATTGTATCCACAACAACTTCTGATCATTTCAGTGGCATTCAATTTGGCAATGATCCAAACAGACCTGCCACTCGTTTCTTCGGAAGTGTCAGTTTATCAGACAACGCCATCGATATTTCCACCTTGGCCGAAGGCATCAAGCTCAGCGGACTCAAGATGCAATACATCCTCTTTGATGCCTGTTACATGGGCAATGTGGAGACGGCTTACGAGCTGAAAGATGTAACCAATTTTCTGATCAGTTCAAGTAGCGAAGTGATGGGCGAAGGCATCCCATACAAGACGATATGGAGTTATCTCTGCTCATCAGCCCCTAACTATTCCAGCGCAGTATCAGGCATCGTCAACTTCTATAGGAATTCCGATATTCCATACTGCAACATGGCTGCAATAGACTGCCGACAGATAGACAAACTGGCAAGTATCATGAAGGAGATTAACAGCAAGTATACATTAGCTTCGACAGTGCCACTTGACTCTATCCAGCCACTGGATGGTTTCTCGCCAAACCTTTTCTACGATCTCTCGGTATACGTAGACAGCCTCTACCCTAGCGGCTATTTGAAAGACCAGTTCACATCACAATTAAAGCTCACCGTCAGGGCAGCAGAACATACGGATGAAGCCTATACTGCCTTACAGAGTTTTTATGGCAAGACCTTCAAGGTGAAGAACTATTGCGGTCTTTCTATCTCCGACCCTAGCCAGCACAGCGTAGCTATCAAGGGCAGAGAGAAAACAGCATGGTGGAAAGCTACACACTAATAAGCAATGAAGAGTGAAAGAAACTCCTTATTGGCTTTTAAGAAAAATATTATATAAAAGAATACATGATGGAATATTTTATCATTGAGAATAACGGACAGCAAGCGGGTCCATTCAGCCTGGAGCAACTCGTCCAGAAGGCTATCACACCCGAAACCCTTGTTTGGGCACAAGGCATGAAAGACTGGACTCCAGCTTGGAAAATAGAAGAACTGAAGACTGTTCTTGAAACTGTAGAAGCAATCAAAGCTAATACAGACAACAAAGAAAATGCAGAAGGAGCATCAGCAGATGCAGCCGGCAACAACGGGACAGAAGCAGCAAACTTTCAGGCTGCAAACCAGCAGGGTTTCCAGCAGGCACAGCAGGAAGCTTACCAGCAAGGCTTTCAGCACGGCGCAGCAATGAACCAGGGCTACAGACAGGAACCGGAAAAGAAAAAATCGAGCAAGACCCTCTGGAAAATCATCTTAGGTCTTATCGTACTTCTCTTCCTGGTTTTCGCCATAACCAATCCAGGACCTGATGCCCACAAAGAAAAGGTAAAGACTGAGGCAGCCAAGGCTATCGACAAGGCTACAGAAACCAGTGATAACAACTTCTTCACCCAAAGCATCCGTTCCATTGCCAAAATGATGGCAGGAAGCGCTATCGATGAAGTGATGAACCAGCTCTTCGAATACCACAACTATATCGTATGCTCTAAGGGAACCGTTGAGTTTAATGGCAAGCAGCACACCGTAAGCTTCGGAATCCTTGGCAGCGTTTACACGATGAATGCTGATGATATGGTGAAGGCGCTGGAAGGTGCCGACAATCTGCAGATAGAAGAAACCACCAGCTCATCAACCGATGAATCCCCTTCGGTAAGCGATAATAACAGCGATGGTTCAGAAGAAGACGGACCGGGCGCTTCCGTTCAGAAGAAACTGGAAGACAAGGCAAACCAGGCCATGGATCAGGCTGCCGACAAGGTGAGCAAGAAACTGGAAGAGAAAATCAACCAGAAACTCGATGAAGCAACCGATTCTTCAACCGTAGAAAAGATTCTCGACAAGATTCTGGAACTGATTTAGCATCAGAAATCCGAAGAAACATAAGAAATATGACACATTTCTCAATATGACAGCATGGCGGCTTGACGTATATCAAGCCGCCATTGCTGTTTAGTTGACGTGTATCAAAAAAAGCCCCTTTTTCATCATTTTGTCATGTCTTTGTGACAGATATTCAAGAAAAAGGCATTACCTTTGCACCAGAAAACAGTGAGATTGTAAAAGGATAATGTAAAACAGGAGACCTCACATGGAGGCTCCACAAAGAAAGAAAGGAAACAAATTATGATGACGACAGTAATGATTCTTGCAGTTATGGCAGCAATGATTGCCAAGGCTGTAAATGTAAACAACAACATGGAGATGGGCAAGTAAAATTGACCACCGTTCATGAACAAAAGGATAAAGGAAATGGCAGAAATGCCGAGTATTAATTTTTTAAAAAAGGATAACGATTATGAAAACAATGTATGCAAACATCAAGAAGGCCTTGAAGGCTATTCTTGCAAATTACATGACCGCAATGGAAATGTATGGTGAGGCTTTGAACAGAAGCCGTGGTTGTGCTTGCGCATAAGGGTTCCAATCCCTTCATGCTGCGGCATAAACTAGATTGAAAGCAAAAAGTAATTACGTTTAAATAAAGAAAAAGCGTGTAAGTTACCATACTTACACGCTTTTTTTGTATCTTTGCAACCGGTTAGTAAAAATTTTAAAAAGAAGCAAAGATGAACTCACAAGATATAATCAGCAGGCTGGAATCGAAAGGCATTCGGCCTACCGCCAACCGCATACTCGTAATGAAGACCCTGATGGGCGAACAGAACCCGCAGAGTCTGAGCAATCTGGAACGAAAGATGGTTTCGATGGACAAGTCGAGCATCTTCCGTACCCTTACCCTCTTTCTGGAACATGATGTGGTACATGCCTTCGAAGATGGGCGAGGCGTACTCTGCTACGAACTCTGCGAAGAAAAAGGGGCTTGCGATCATCACGACGGGCATATTCATTTCTACTGCGAATCTTGCCAGCGTTCCTTCTGTATGGAGGATATCCATATTCCAAGTTTCGAGCTGCCCGAAGGCTTTTACCCCCACTCTATTTCCTTTGTCATCAAAGGCGAATGCCCGGATTGCAGAAAGAAACACCAGTAAAGCGAAAGGTATATTCTGCGTTAATTTAGCATAAATATTTTTGAAATTCTATTGTTTTTCCGATATTATCATTACTTTTGCAAGCGATTATCACGGGGTGCTGAAAGATTCGGCTGAGATGATACCCATTGAACCTGATGCAGGTAATGCTGTCGCAGGGATATTTGATAGCGCTTTTTTTTCTTAAGGCTTTCATCTGGAAGTTCACCGTGTTTGATTACATATTAGCTTATCATCGCTTTCGGGCGATAGAAAAGCGTAAACAAACGGATTATTCATCATATAAAACGAACAGAATATGAAAGTAACTATCAACAACAAAGAGACCGAGACACAGGCTAAAACCATCAGGGAGTTAGCCCAGGAACTCGATTTGCCAGCTACAGGAGTAGCAGTAGCTATCAGTAACGAAATGGTGCCTCGTGATGAATGGGAAAACACAATCATCGCAGAAGGAGCTGACATCGTTATCGTAAAAGCGTTCTGCGGAGGATAATGTTCCCAGAATACTGCGGAAAAGAATCACCCAAAAGTACTTTTCCTACAGAAATGAAAACAAAAATAACAACTCTATAATAAAACAATGGAAAAATTAGTAATCGCAGGCAGAGAGTTTAACTCACGCCTCTTCTTGGGCACAGGAAAGTTTAACAACAATGCCCTCATGGCTGAAGCCATCAAAGCATCAGAAACAGAAATGGTTACTGTTGCTATGAAACGTATCGAACTCGAAGACAAGCAGGACGATCTGCTCTCTCATATCGTGCAGAACCCAAATATCCAGCTCCTTCCTAACACCAGTGGCGTGCGCAACGCTGAGGAGGCTGTATTCGCAGCACAGATGTCTCGCGAGGCTTTCGGAACCAACTGGCTCAAGCTCGAAATCCACCCAGACCCTCGCTATCTTCTTCCAGACTCTATCGAGACACTGAAGGCTACAGAGAAACTGGTAAAACTCGGTTTCGTGGTATTGCCATATTGTCAGGCAGACCCTACCCTCTGCAAGCACCTCGAAGAGGCTGGTGCTGCTACCGTGATGCCACTTGCTGCACCTATCGGCACCAACAAGGGATTGAGAATGAAGGACTTCCTGCAGATCATCATCGAGCAGGCTACTGTTCCTGTGGTAGTAGATGCAGGTATCGGTGCGCCTAGCCACGCTGCCGAGGCTATGGAGATGGGTGCCAGCGCTTGCTTGGTTAACACAGCTATCGCCGTTGCCGGTGATCCTGTAGAGATGGCTAAGGCATTCAAGGAAGCTGTAGTATGCGGTCGCCGTGCTTACGAGGCAGGTCTCGGAGCCATCAGCGATTGTGCTGAGGCAAGTTCTCCTCTCACCGCATTCCTCAACGACTAATTATAATATAGATAATACAAAGGCATGAAGGATGAAGGCAAAGAAGCAGAATGTTCTTTTTACCTTTTTACCCTTTTACCTTTTTACCTTTAAAAAATTATGCCAAACGATAAGAAAGCTTACGCCCAGAGAGAAAAGGCGTATATGCAGGGAAAACTTTTCCCACAGATCAAGGTTGGAATGACCAAGGTTAACCTCACTCCTACTGTTGTGAAGGATGAGCGCGGCATTCCTCATACAGAGCCAAACGCTCCGGTTTACATCTACGATACCAGCGGTCCTTACAGCGACCCTAACTATCAGGTAGATTTGAAGAAGGGCTTGCCAAGAATGCGCGAGCAGTGGATTCTCGACCGCAACGATACCGAGCAGCTCAAGGAGGTTACCAGCGAGTATGGCAAGCAGCGCCTTGCTGACCATAGCCTCGACCACCTCCGCTTCGAGCACATCCAGTTGCCTCGCCGTGCTCAGGCTGGCAAGCACATCACCCAGATGGCTTATGCCAAGGCTGGCATCATCACTCCAGAGATGGAGTACGTGGCTATCCGCGAGAACATGAACTGCCAGGAGTTGGGCATCGATACCCATATCACCCCTGAGTATGTTCGTGATGAGATTGCCCGCGGACGTGCCGTTCTTCCTGCCAACATCAACCACCCGGAGAGCGAACCGATGATCATCGGCCGCAACTTCCTCGTGAAGATCAATACCAACATCGGTAACTCTGCCACTACCTCCAGCATCGAGGAAGAGGTGGATAAGGCTGTATGGTCTTGCAAGTGGGGAGGCGATACCTTGATGGACCTCTCTACCGGCGACAACATTCACGAAACCCGTGAATGGATTGTGCGCAACTGTCCTGTACCGGTAGGAACCGTGCCTATCTACCAGGCTTTGGAGAAGGTAAACGGCAAGGTAGAGGATCTGAACTGGGAGGTATTCCGTGATACCCTCATCGAGCAGTGCGAGCAGGGTGTTGACTACTTCACCATCCACGCCGGCATCCGTCGCCACAACGTGCATCTCGCTGATAGCCGTCTCTGCGGTATCGTGAGCCGTGGCGGTAGTATCATGAGCAAGTGGTGTCTCTACCACGACCAGGAAAGTTTCCTCTATGAGCACTTCGACGATATCTGCGACATCGTGGCACAGTATGACGTTGCCCTCTCTTTGGGTGATGGTCTGCGCCCAGGCTGTATTGCCGATGCCAACGATGCAGCCCAGTTTGCCGAGTTGGATACCATGGGCGAGCTTGTTACCCGTGCCTGGGGCAAGAACGTACAGGCATTCATCGAGGGCCCTGGTCACGTGCCATTGCAGAAGATCAAGGAGAACATGGAGCGCCAGCTCGACCACTGTCACGAGGCACCATTCTACACCCTCGGCCCATTGGTTACCGATATCGCTCCAGGTTACGACCACATCACATCAGCCATCGGTGGCGCCCAGATAGCATGGCTCGGCACAGCAATGCTCTGCTATGTAACACCAAAGGAGCACCTCGCCTTACCTAACAAGGAGGATGTGCGCACAGGTGTGGTAACCTATAAGATTGCCGCTCATGCTGCCGATTTGGCAAAGGGTCATCCAGGTGCAACTATCCGCGACAACGCCCTCTCCAAGGCACGTTTCGAGTTCCGCTGGAGAGACCAGTTCCACCTCTCTCTCGACCCAGAGCTCGCCTTGAAGTATTTCGAGGAGGCTGGTCATACAGACGGTGAATACTGCACCATGTGTGGTCCAAACTTCTGCGCAGCCAAGTTGACACACGATTTGAGAAAGTTTAAAAAGTAAGAAAATGTTTTCAGACGAATTAAAGAATATCAGTTGGGAGGAGACCACGGAGCGCATTGCTCGAATGACCGATAACGATGTGCGTCGTGCCCTTGCCAAGGACCATTGCGATGTGAACGACTTCATGGCGCTGATTTCACCGGCAGCCGAGCCATACCTGGAGGTAATGGCGCGTCTTTCCCGCAAATATACCGAGGAGCGCTTCGGCAAGACCATGTCGATGTTCATTCCTCTCTACATCACCAATTCATGCTCTAACTCCTGCGTGTATTGCGGTTTCCATCGTGAGAATCCGATGGCTCGTACCATCCTCACCCCAGAGCAGATTGAGAACGAGTATAAAGCCATCAAGCAGCTGGCTCCATTCGAGAACATCCTTCTCGTTACGGGCGAGAACCCAGCAAAGGCTGGCACCCCTTATCTTGCCAAGGCAATCGACATCGCCAAGAAGTATTTCTCTAACGTGAAGATTGAGGTGATGCCGCTCTCTACAGAGGATTACAAGACCCTCGCCGACCATGGCATGAACGGTGTCATCTGTTTCCAGGAGACCTACAACCACGAGCACTACAAGCTCTACCACCCACGTGGCATGAAGAGCAAGTTTGAGTGGCGCTGCGATGGTTTCGACCGCATGGGTATGGCAGGTGTCCATTCCATCGGTATGGGTGTGCTCATCGGCTTGGAGAAGGAGTGGCGCACGGATGTTGTGATGATGGCTCATCACCTGCGCTACCTGCAGAAGCACTACTGGAAGACCAAGTACAGCGTGAACTTCCCTCGTATGCGCCCTGCACAGAACGAAGGTTTCCAGCCAAACTGCTTCATGACCGATAAGCAGTTGGCCCAGGCTACTTTCGCCATGCGTATCTTCGACCACGATGTAGATATCTCCTACTCTACCCGTGAGCCAGCCTACATCCGTGACAACATGGCAACACTGGGTGTCACCACCATGTCGGCAGAATCAAAGGTAAATCCTGGCGGTTACCATACCTATCCTCAGGCATTGGAGCAGTTCACCGTAAGCGATGAGCGTACCGCCAAGGTAATCAATGCGAGATTGAAGGAATTGGGCAGAGAGCCAGTCTGGAAGGATTGGGATGCCTCATTCGATTTCTTCGGAAATATCGCAAACGGATAAAGAAGATGTAATTAAACAGAATAAAAAAAAGAGTGTATCATAAATTCATGACACACTCTTTTTTTGTTAATATTCTCAGACTGACGCCCCTATATCGCCCCCAGCCCATCAGCAACTTATCAGCCAATTCCCCCAAAATCATCAGTAAACAGCAACCTATAAACTATTAACTATAAACTATTAATTGTAAATTACTGAAGTTTCGCAAGTGAATAAATATCAACTTGCTTGTTTATAAATATACATATTACATAGCGTATGGGCAACAGAATTACTTTCGATGAAATCTGCCAGCAACTCTGTAACATCTATAGAGTAACGATCTGCTGCTTCCAGAACGAAGTCCAAAATGATAGCCCATAATTACCTGCGCACCATTAGATACAGCCGTAGTACCATCTACACCACAATATCTACCTATCACGAAAAGATCGACCAAAACATAGAGAATCTGTAGGAAATAAGCCAGAATATAAGGTAACAGAAAGGTCGTGATATTCCCCAAAATGCTACCTTGTGTCAAGTCTGTTCTATTCATCGGTTGCAAAGATACGATAAAAAACAGAGTTACTCCATGCCGGGCATAGATACAAAAAAAACTCCGAAGAACCAAGATTGATTCTTCGGAGTTTTTTGTACACCCTTAGGGATTCGAACCCTAGACCTGTCTCTTATACACATCTCCGAGCCCACGAGACTAA
>ENA-UAIY01000303-UAIY01000303.1-human-gut-metagenome-genome-assembly--contig:-NODE-303-length-11252-cov-4.316156_pt1 | contig 11252 bp, 10 predicted proteins | sample MGYA00244423_ERZ654401 | MGnify/ENA primary metagenome ERZ654401 (study PRJEB26926, sample SAMN06165022) | human gut metagenome | biome: ENVO:00009003; feature: ENVO:2100002; material: ENVO:00002003...
GATGTGTATAAGAGACAGAGGACCATCTCATAGGCGGCCTCGCAGGAGGACTGGCCGCCGCCGAAGAAGACGATGCGGTCGCCGGCGTCCACCTGGTTCAACAGCAGCTGGGTGAAGTTGATGGTCTTGTTGAAGCCCTTGACCGGCAGGGTCTTGGGGTGGGAGCCGGTGCAGACGATGATCTCGTCGAACTCGCGGCGCAGGGTGGCGGGGGCGTTGATCTCCATGTTGAAGCGGACCTCGATGTCGTTCTTCTTCAGCTCACGCTCGTACCAGCGCAGCAGGGCCTTGTCGGCCTCCTTGAAGCTCATGGCGGAGGCGGTGATGTACAGGCCGCCCAGCTCATTGGTCTTTTCGAAGATAACAGGGGTGTGGCCGCGCTGCTTGAGCACCAGGGCGCACTCCATGCCGCCGATACCGCCGCCGATGATGGCGACCTTCTTGGGCTTGCGGGTAGGGACGATCTTGTACTTGTTGTGCTGCATGGTACTGGGCGTCAGGGCGCAGCGGGCCAGGTGCAGAGAGTCGTCCATGGGCTGCATATTGGGTGTGCTCTTGGACTTGTTGAAGCTGAAGCAGGCGTTGTGACAGTTGATGCAGGGCTTGATGTCTTCCACCCGGTCCTCCAGGATCTTGTTGACCCACTCGGGGTCCACCAGGTTCTGGCGGGCGATGCCCACGGCGTCCAGACGTCCGGCGGCGATCTCCTCGGCGGCCTTGGCGGGGTCCATCTTACCGGCGCAGACCACGGGCTTGGAGGTGAAGTTCTTGATGTGCTCCACCTCGGAGAGGTTGCAGTTCTCGGGCATATAGACCGGGGGATGGGCCCAGTACCAGGCATCGTAGGTGCCGTTGTCGCAGTCGAACATATCGTAGCCGGCATCCTCCAGGTACTTGATGGCCTTCTCGGACTCGGCCATATCGCGGCCGAACTCCACGAACTCCTCGCCGGGAACGGCGCCCTGGCCGAAGCCCTTGGTCTTGGACACCACGGAGTAACGCAGGGCCACGGGGAAGTCCTTGCCGCAGACGGCCTTGATGGCCTGGACGATCTCCACGGCGAAGCGGTAGCGGTTTTCGAAGGAGCCGCCGTACTCGTCGGTACGGTAGTTCATGTTGGCAATGGTGAACTGGTCCAGCAGATAGCCCTCATGCACCGCGTGGATCTCGACACCGTCAACGCCGGCATCCTGCAGGAGCTTGGCGGTCTTGGCAAAGGCGTCCACCATCTCGTGGATCTCCTCCACGGTCAGAGGGCGGGACTTGCACTCGGGATACCAGCGGTTGGGGGTGGCGGAGGCGGAGGCGGTGATGTAGTCCACGTTCAGGAAGGGCTTGCCCACGGCGCCGAAGGCCTTGTTCTGGAGCATCTTGACCATGATCTCGTTGATGGCCATGGAACGGCCCATACCGGCGGACAGCTGAACAAACAGCTTGGAGCCGGTCTTGTGGAACTCCGGCAGCCACTCGGCCAGGTCCTTGAACATCTTTTTATTCTGGTACAGCCAGCGGCCGCCCATGGTGTCGCGGACACATTGCATACCCGGCAGCACCAGGCCCACGTTGTTCTGGGCGCGGTTCAGGATGTGGTAGGCCGCTTCCTTGTCGAAGTGACAGGGCTCCAGCCAGCCGAACAGGGACGTACCGCCCATAGAGGGCTGCACGATACGGTTCTTGATCTCCACGTTGCCGATCTTCCAGGGGGTAAACAGAGCGCTGTATTTCTCGTTCATTCGGTGTTCCTCCTCATATTTTCAGCATACTGCCGGATTTTGCTTCCTTATTATAGCGGATTTTTGGGCGAAGTACAACAGCGAAATTGGAATAAGTGTCGTTTTTCTGGCAAATCCGTGGAAATAACCGGGAAAAAGCGGCAGGGACCTCCCTGCCGCTTTCGGCTTATTCGGTTTCAGGGGCACCGCCCTGCTCCCGGGCGTATTCCTCCAGGGCCTGGGCCAGGACCTTCTTGTCGTGGCGGCTGTGGACCTGGGTCAGGTCGAACCGCGCCCACATATCCGGGCGGCGGGCCATGGTGCGCTTGTAGCTCTCCTTCGTGCGCCAGTCAGCCACATTGCCGTGGTGGCCGCTGAGCAGGACCTCGGGCACCCTGCGGCCGTGCCATTCCTCCGGGCGGGAGTACTGGGGATACTCCAAAAGGCCGTTCCAGTGGCTCTCGTCGGTGTAGCAGCTCTCCTCCGGCAGGACGCCGGGGACCATGCGGCACAGGCAGTCCGCCAGAGCCATGGCGGGTATCTCGCCGCCGGTGAGGACAAAGTCGCCTGTGGATATCTCCTCGTCCACGCACTCGTCCAGGAAGCGCTGATCCACGCCCTCGTAGTGGCCGCAGACCAGGATAAGATGGTCATACTGTGCCTTCAGTTCACGGGCCACCTGCTGGGTCAGCACCCGGCCGCAGGGGGACATATAGATGGTGTGGACCCTCTCCCCCGCTTCATCGCAGATATGCTGCCAGCAGCGGTACAGAGGATCTGCCTGCATGACCGCGCCGCGGCCGCCGCCGTAGGGATAGTCATCCACCTGCATCTGCTTGTTGGTGGTGTAGTCCCGTATCTGGTGGGTCTGTATGGTGACAAAGCCCCGTTCCCGGGCACGACCGATGATGGACGAACCCATCATCGCTTCCACCGCGTCGGGGAACAGGGTCATGATGTCAATTCTCATCGGTGGCCAGTCCTTTCATCATGTGTACGCGAATGATTCCGGCATCTGGGTCCGCGGAAGCGATAAAGACCTCCGGCACGGCGGGGATCAGGTACTCGTGGGCACCGCCACGGACCTGGTAGACCTTGTGGGCGGGATAGTGGAGCACCTTGTCCAGCTTGCCCAGTTCTTCGCCGGTGGCATCGTCCAGAACGGTACAGCCCTCCAGCTCGGCATCGAAGTACTGGCCCTTGGGCAGCTTGGCGTCGGTGCGGCGGATGGAGACCGTTTTGCCCTTCAGCGCCAGGGCATCGTCCATAGTGGCGACGCCGGGCAAGGCCAGCAGGACGGTGAATTTATGGACCCGGGCGGAGATGACCTTCACGGGCTGACCGCCGATATAGAGGGTCTTGAACGAGGCGATGAACTCCGGGTCGAAGCCGGCGGGGTTCACCTTGACCTCGCCGCGGATACCGTGGGCGTTGACAACAGCGCCGACGGGAATGAAATCGGGACGCATGGGGGTCCTCCTCCCTGTCAGAACATATCTTTCAGCTGGGACAGCGTGAAATGCAGCTGGAAGCGCAGCATATAGTACAGCGCCGCTGCGCCCACGGAGAAGATCAGTCCCAGCAGCGCGCGGGTACGGCCCCGACGCTGGAAGCGCACGGCAGCCACCACGACGCAGACCGCGTCAGACAAAAAGGGCAGCCACAGCAGAATGGTCATGGGCCAGAAGGCCAGCCAGGGATTATAGTTGGCCGCAGTGATGGCGCCCACCAACAGCGAGGCCAGGTCGTAGATAAAGAACGGAACGATCAGGTTGATGATGCCGTGGATCAGGGAACGGGTATCGCCACGCATAGCCGGCCCTCCTTTCGACAGAATAACGTATTTGGGTCAGTATACCATATTATGCATATCCGCGCAATGGGATATTTCATACTGTGCCGTGCTTTAACGGCCAGAGATGGTGCTTCTGACAACTTCGCGGCATACCGGCACTACATTTAGTGTGTTTGCGCGGTGGACAAATCACTATATCTTGTGTAACTTTGACAAAGTGCACAAAAATAGGGTGTACTTTTTGGCAGGTTATTTTCCTATATTTTGTTTTTTGCTCTTGAAACGGCACAAGATGTAGTGTATTATATCAACACACGCATCGTTGCGGGTGCAGGCTTAGAGCTGTGTGCCGTCGGGACGGCAGGGAGAGATAGATGAGACAGGAGGACGTACCATGAAGATCATCAAGAGAAACGGCGCCGAGGTGGGCTTCGACATCACCAAGATCATTATCGCCATCACCAAGGCCAACGAGTCCGTGGAGGAAGTAGATCGGATGACGCCGGTGCAGATCCAGCGCATCGCGGAGTCCGTGGACCTGCAGTGCCAGAAGATGAACCGCGCACCTACCGTGGAGGAGATACAGGATATGGTGGAGCACTATATCATGGCCCACGGCGCTTTCGAGGTGGCCAAGCACTATATCACCTACCGCTACACCCGTTCTCTGGTGCGTAAGTCCAACACCACCGACGACAAGATCCTCAGCCTCATCGAGTGCAACAACGAGGAGGCCAAGCAGGAGAACTCCAACAAGAACCCGGTGGTGAACTCCACCCAGCGGGACTATATGGCCGGCGAAGTCAGCCGGGACATCACCAACCGCATTCTGCTGCCCAAGGACATCGTGGAGGCCCACAATGAGGGCATCATCCACTTCCATGACACGGATTATTACGCCCAGCATATGCACAACTGCGACCTGGTCAATCTGGAGGATATGCTGCAGAACGGCACCGTCATCACCGGAACGCTGATCGAGAAGCCCCACAGCTTCGCCACCGCCTGTAACATCGCCACCCAGATCGTGGCGCAGGTAGCCAGCAACCAGTACGGCGGCCAGTCCATCTCTCTGACTCATCTGGCCCCCTTCGTGCAGATCAGCCGGGAAAAGATCCGCGCCAGCGTGCGGGACGAGTTCGACGCCGTGGGCGTAGCTGTCACCGAGGACAAGATCAACTCCATCGCGGAAAAGCGGCTGCGGGAGGAGATCCGCCGCGGCGTGCAGACCATACAGTATCAGGTGGTCACGCTGCTGACCACCAACGGACAGGCCCCCTTCGTGACGGTGTTCATGTATCTGGGCGAGGCCAAGAACCAGCAGGAAAAGGACGATCTGGCCCTGATCATCGAGGAGACGCTGCTGCAGCGGTACCAGGGCGTAAAGAACGAAAAGGGCGTGTGGGTCACGCCGGCGTTCCCCAAGCTCATCTATGTGCTGGAGGAGGACAACATCCGCGAGGGCAGCAAATACTGGGAGCTGACGAAGCTGGCCGCCAAGTGCACCGCCAAGCGGATGGTGCCGGACTATATCAGCGAGAAGAAGATGCTGGAGCTGAAGGTGGACAAGAACGGCAACGGCCACTGCTATCCCTGTATGGGCTGCCGCAGCTTCCTGACTCCCTATGTGGACGAGGACGGGAACCCCAAGTACTACGGGCGGTTCAACCAGGGCGTCGTGACCGTGAACCTGCCGGACATCGCCCTGAGCTCCGGCGGGAATATCGAGAAATTCTGGCGCATCTTCGACGAGCGCATGGAGCTGTGTCACCGGGCGCTGCTGTGCCGCCACGAGCGCCTGAAGGGTACGCTGTCCGACGCGGCGCCCATCCTGTGGCAGTACGGCGCCTGCGCGCGGCTGAAGAAGGGCGAGCCCATCGACAAGCTGCTGTACGGCGGGTACTCCACCATTTCCCTGGGCTACGCGGGACTGTATGAGTGCGTGAAGTACATGACCGGCAAGAGCCACACCGACCCCAGCGCCACGCCCTTCGCACTGGAGATCATGCACAAGCTGAACGCCGCCTGCAAGACCTGGAAGGCGCAGCACAACATCGATTTCTCCCTGTACGGCACACCGCTGGAGTCCACCACCTATAAGTTCGCCAAGTGTCTGCAGAAGCGCTTTGGCGTCATCGAGGGCATCACGGACAAGGGGTACATCACCAACAGCTATCACGTACACGTCACCGAGCCGATCGACGCGTTCAAGAAGCTGGAGTTCGAGGCGCAGTTCCAGCACCTGTCCCCCGGCGGAGCCATCAGCTACGTGGAGGTGCCGGATATGCAGAACAATCTGGACGCGGTGCTGGAGGTGATGAAGTTCATCTACGATCACATCATCTACGCGGAGCTGAACACCAAGAGCGACTACTGCCAGGTGTGCGGCTGGGACGGTGAGATCGAGGTGGTCGAGGAGGACGGCAAGCTGATCTGGAAGTGCCCCCAGTGCGGCAACACGGATCAGGACAAGATGAACGTGGCCCGGCGGACCTGCGGCTACATCGGCACACAGTTCTGGAATCAGGGGCGGACGCAGGAGATCAAGGACCGCGTACTGCACCTGTAATTCTCTTCAAATGCGGGGCGGGCTTATGCCCGCCCCTGTTTTTCACCTTGCTTTTTCCCCTTTTATTTTTCAGCTCTATTTTAATATTATTTTAACCTTTGTGGTCTATACTCAGGGTCAGGAGGTCGTTCCATGCATTACGGAGAATTGAAGAAATGTGATATTGCCAACGGTATCGGCGTGCGGGTGACGCTGTTCGTATCCGGCTGCACCAACCACTGCCCGGACTGCTTTCAGCCCCAGACGTGGGATTTTGACTACGGAAAGGAATTCACGGAGGACACCAAGGCGGAGATATTCGCGGAGCTGGACAAGCCCTTTGTAAACGGACTGACGGTGCTGGGCGGCGAGCCTTTCGAGCCGCGGAACCAGCGGGAGCTGCTGCCGCTACTGCGGGAGGTCAAGGCGAAGTATCCGGGCAAGACCATATGGTGCTTTACCGGGTTCCGGCTGGACGACGAGCTGCTGACAGACGGCAGCTACCCCCGGTGCGAGGCGACGGACGCTATGCTCGCGTGCATCGACGTGCTGGTGGACGGACGGTTTATGAAGGAACTGAAGGATATCTCGCTGCAGTTCCGGGGCAGCCGGAACCAGCGGGTCATCGATATGAACCGAACAAGAGAGACGGGAACGATCTGCATTTGGGACAAGCTGAGACGATAACAAGGAGGTATCCTATGCGGAAAACACTTTGGTCGGCGCTGGCACTGGCCGCGATCCTTATATTGGCGGGATGCGGCGAGCAGAGCCGCACGGACGGCAGCGGAACAGACAGCGCGACCTATACGCCGGACGCAGGCTATACGCTGGGCAACACGGATGTGGTGCAGCTGAACGGTTTTCGCGCCATCGACATTGAATGGGTCAGCGGACAGGTGAATGTGGAGCTGTACGACGGTGAGGGCATACAGTTGTCGGAGACACTTGCCGATGGCAGTGACGTGACGCTGCAGATGGAATGGCGGGTGGACGAGGACGACAGCGAACTGGAGATCCGTTCACAGCCGCAGCTTATGAGCGCCACAGAGGAAAAGATCCTGACCGTGAAGCTGCCCCGGAGCATGGTGCTGTATGGACTGGACATTGACGCCGTCAGCGCAGGTGTGTCCGTGGATCTGACGGACGAGGACACGCTTTCACTGAGTGAGTTGGATGTGACCTCGGTCAGCGGCGCGATCAGTGTCTATGCGGCCAACGCCGGGGAGATAGCCCTGTCCACCACCAGCGGAAGCATCAGCGGAAGTGTCCGCACCCAAAAGCTGGAGGCGGACAGCGTCAGCGGCAGCATTGACCTGGCGCTGGACATCATGCCGACAGAGCTGGAAGCAGAAACCAGCAGCGGGAGCATCGTCATGCAGCTGTGCGATCTCAGCACGCTGCCCTCTCCCCTGCCGGTAGAATTTAAGACCACCAGCGGCAAGCTCAGCAGCGACGTGACCTTCACTACGGTGAAGGACGCCGCGTGGGAATTCCAGACGGTCAGCGGAAACGTGGAGCTGCTGACGGTACGGTAAAAACACACGAAAAATGACCGCCCTTACGGGCGGTCATTTTTTGCGCTTGTCAGCGGACCAGCTCGCCCACGGTGGGGCCATTGGCAGCCTGGGACTCGTCGGTGTCGATGTGCATAGTGGTAGCACCGCCCACATTGACGCGGACAACTACATCGTCGAAGATCAGCTTGCGGCCTTCGCCGCCACAGGCGACCTTGATGATCTCGCCGTTCTTGATGCCCATGGCGGCGGCATCCTCCTCGGTGACGTGCAGATGGCGCTTCGCCACGATGACGCCCTCGGACAGCTCCACCTCACCGGCAGGCCCGATCAGCTTACAGGCGCCGGAGCCCTTCACGTCGCCGCTTTCGCGGATGGGGGCGTCGATGCCCAGGGTGCGGGCGTCCGTGGCGGAAACCTCCACCTGGTCCGCCTTACGGGTGGGGCCCAGGATGGACACGTTGGCCATCTCCTTCTTGGGGCCGACGATGGTCAGGCGCTCGTTGCAGGCGTACTGGCCGGGATAGGACAGGGGCTTGCGGATGGTCAGCTGATAGCCTGCGCCGAACAGCTTTTCCACAGTCTCCTGGGTCAGGTGGATGTGACGTGCGGACGTCTCGATCATAAAGCTCATAGTGATACTCTCCTTTGTGTGGTTTTTGCGTTTATTTCTTTTTGAGTGGGTACAGATCTTTTTCGGAGATGCGTTCCAGCGTCTCCACTTCGCCGACGCAGAAGTAGTTTTTGCTCTCGGCCACCAGAGTGCCGGTCAGGCGGACACAGTCGCCCCGGCGCAGGCGCTTCGCCTCGTCCAGCAGCTCCGCGCTGCCCGCAAGGCGGACGGTGAGGCCGAATCCGGTGTCGATCTCCCCGGCGCTGTTCAGATACCACCAGGGGAAACGCAGCTCCACCGCGCGGCCGGCATAGCGGCCCTGGGAGCCGTGGAGGTACTCGGCCTTCACCTGCTCAAAGGTGCGGGGGACGATCTCTCCGTCCGGCATGGGGAAATAGAGCGTGCCGTACAGGCGGCTGAAGCGCTTGAGACGCTGGCCGTGACGGCTGACCATCAGGAACAGGACCACGCCGGCCATCAGGGCACCGTACATACCGTGGCCCTCGATCAGGCTCCAGACAAAGACGGCGACGGCGATGAGGAACAGCACTCGGTTCATGTCATCCTGTCCGCCCCAGATATCTTTCAGTCGGTTCATAAGCGCCCTCCTTTTCTCAACAGCACTCATCTTACCACACCGCGGCAGCGTATGCAAGGGAAATTGCCATGCGCGGTACAATTTCCTCTTGTATTCGGCAAAAAATCTGCTATAATCAAAACAACGATTTTTTGCGGTGCTATCACCGGAACTAATAGGAGGCGGTTTTTATGTCCGTAAAGCTGGAGCTGTACCGGGTTTTTAAGGAGGTCGCCGAAGTAGGCAACATCACGGCCGCGGCACAGGCACTGTATATCTCCCAGTCGGCGGTGAGCCAGTCCATCAAGCAGCTGGAGCGCGACCTGCAGACCCGTCTATTTGCGCGGAACAGCCGTGGCGTGACGCTGACCGCCGAGGGGCAGATGCTGTATGAGTACGTCCGCAGCGCCATGGGCCTGCTGGAGACGGGCGAGGAAAAGCTGAGCCAGACCCGGGAATTGCAGATGGGACAGCTGACCATCGGCGCCAGCGACACCGTGACCAGCCAGTTCCTGCTGCCGTATCTGGACACGTTCCACAAGCGGCACCCGGCCATCCACATCCAGATCGTGTCCGGACGAAGCCACAAGGTGCTGGGGCTGCTGCGCTCCGGCAAGGTGGACATCGCCTTCGCCAGCACGCCGGCGGACGCTGCCGGACTGCGGATATATCCCTGCTTCGATACCCACGCTATCTTTGTAGCGGGGGCGGAGTATCCCTGTGACTTCCGGCACGTATACACGCTGGATGAGATCGCGGCGTTCCCGCTGATCCTGCTGGAGCGCAAGGCCTCCAGCCGTTTGTATCTGGAACGGTTCTTTTTGCAGAACGGGCTGAAGCTGAACCCGGAGATCGAGCTGGGCGCCCGGAGCCTGCTGGTGGATCTGGCGGCCATCGGCTTCGGTGTGGCCGGCGTAACGGAGGAGTTTGTCCGGAAGGAGCTGGACAGCGGACGGTTGAAAAAGCTGAAGACCTCCTTTGAGATACCGGCCCGCAGTGTGGATATGTGCCTGCTGAGCGATGTGCCCCAGTCCGCTGCCGCGGAGCGGTTCACGGACTTTGTCAAGGACAGCTTATCCAAGCTATGAGCAGGGCTTTTCGCTCCGGTAAAACCCACAAAAAACAGCAAAACACGCCTAAATAGTTCTCCGTTTTTCCCTGTCGCTTTTCCCTGCGAAATCAGGTATAGTAGGTGTACTATATCTCATGAGAGGAAGTGGTGGTCATGCAGCAGCTGAAGGAGCGTATCCTGCGGGAGGGCCGCGTCCTGCCCGGTAACATCATCAAGGTGGACGGTTTTTTGAACCATCGCGTCGACACGGCGCTGATGCGGGATCTGGCGGACGAGTTTGCCAAGTATTTTGACGTAAAAAATATCACGATGGTGCTTACGGCAGAGGCCAGCGGTATTGCGCTGGCGACGATCTGCGCCGAACGGTATGGTGTACCCATGGTCTTTGCCAAGAAGGCCAAGAGCGACAACATCGAGGGCGGTCTGTACCAGAGTGATATTTTTTCTTACACCTACAAGAAAAAGGTCACACTGCTGGTGAGCCAGGACTGGATCACCAAGGACGACAAGGTCCTCATCATTGACGACTTCATGGCCAAGGGCTACGCCATGCGCGGCCTGATCGACATCGTGAACAAGGCCGGCGCGCAGCTGGCGGGCATCGGCGTGGCGGTGGAGAAGGGCTTTCAGGACGGCGGCGACAGCCTGCGCCGGGAGGGCTATCCCATCAAATCCCTGGCCGTTATCGACAGCGCCGAGAACGGCGTGATCCGCTTCCGGGAGGACGACTGACATGAAAAAGGTGCTGGTTCTGGATTTCGGCGGGCAGTATAACCTGCTGGTGGCACGGCGTGTCCGTGAGTGCGGCGTATACTGCGAGATCAAGTCCTATCGGCTGAGCATGGCGGATATCCGCGCCTTTGGGCCAGATGCGCTGATCCTCACCGGCGGCCCCGCCACCGTGTTCGAGCCCAACGCCCCCATGGTGGACAGAGCGCTGTTTGAAATGGGCATCCCCGTGCTGGGCATCTGCTACGGACAGCAGCTGATGATGCAGCTGCTGGGCGGTCAGTGCCGCAAGGCGGAGACGCGGGAGTATGGCAAGATCCAGCTGACCCACACGGCCTCCCCCCTGTTTGCCGGTGTGCCGGAGACGTCCGTGTGCTGGATGAGCCACGGCGTGGAGGTGGAGCGTATCGCCCCGGGCTTTAAGGTCATCGCGACCACTGACGGCTGCGGCTTCGCCGCTGTGGAAAACGCGGATCGGAAGCTGTATGGCGTGCAGTTCCACCCGGAGGTGCAGCACACGGAGTACGGTATGCAGGTGCTGGAAAACTTCCTGTACAAGGTATGCGGCTTCAGCGCCGAGTGGACCATGGCGTCCTATCTGGATGAAGCCGTGGCGGAGTGCCGGCGGCAGATCGGCGACGGCCGCGTGCTTCTGGCGCTGTCCGGCGGCGTGGACACTGTCTCTTATA
>ENA-UAIY01000309-UAIY01000309.1-human-gut-metagenome-genome-assembly--contig:-NODE-309-length-11168-cov-3.930082_pt1 | contig 11168 bp, 8 predicted proteins | sample MGYA00244423_ERZ654401 | MGnify/ENA primary metagenome ERZ654401 (study PRJEB26926, sample SAMN06165022) | human gut metagenome | biome: ENVO:00009003; feature: ENVO:2100002; material: ENVO:00002003...
TGTTAACCATTTTATCGAGAAATAGTATGAATCAATCGTCTTCGGCTGAGCAGCAAATCTTTTTCGCCGGCTCTCGCCGATTGAACCAGAGCTTCCTTTGAAAAGTGGCAGGGCACCGGATAGCGCCCTGCCATATTTTTGTGTATATATTACTTATTGTAGACGCGGATCTCCGGGATCACGGGCGTGGTAGCGGCCAGCGCGATGGCGTAGATCTTGGCGTCGCCGTGATTCTGGAACAGGGACACGGGAACCTTGCAGCTGACGGGGCCGTGGAGCGCCTTGCGCAGCATGGCGGCATTCCAGTCACGGGGCATGCACATACGAACCTTCCGGGCATGGAAAATTTCCTTCATGCCGACGGTGATGCACCAGTCGGGAATGGCGTCCAGATCGGCGCCCGCGTTCATGAACGCGTTGATGGTCTTGGTCTCCCGTGCCAGCTTCAGCACACGGGTGGGGCGCTGGAGGAATTCCTCGTCCGTGCACACCTCACCGGGTTCCGGCGGCTCATTGAAGGCGATATGTCCCGTGATGCCGACGCCGCCCCAGCACATATCCAGCTTGCCCAGCTTCTGGATGGTCTCCCAGATGCGGCCTTCGTTGCCCGGCTCGGGGAAAATTCTCTGCTCCTCCGGCATGAGCAGCTCGGGGTCTACCAGACCGTAGAAGATCCGGTCCATGCCGCCGCGGAAAGACAGCGGGTCGGTCTTGGGCAGATACTGCTTGTTCTCATCCAGATATTCGTCCATGTTGATGAACCAGCAGTTCTTCAGGCTGACCCGGTGCTTGTTGATAAGCTCCACCAGCCGGGCGTAGGGGCCAAGAGGGCCATAGGGAACAATCATAACGGTCTTTTCGCCCTTGGCGTTGTTCTCCTGAATCAGCTCCAGAACCTCGATCGCCATTTTCCAATAAAGGTCCACCTCTGTCTCACACAGCTCAACCTTGATGTTGCTGCCCTTGCCCAGCTCAGCGGCGGGAATCGTGCGGTAGTCTGCCATATTGTAACCTCCCAAAATTTATTTTTGAGCATATTGCCCATTTGCTGTTTTTATTGTAGCTGTGTTTTCGCCGTTTTGCAATATATGCAATCTACACTTTCCTTTATCGAATGCACGAATTACAGGGCTATCCAGCGCTCCTGACGTGCGGATTCCAGACAGGCGTCCACGAACCGGTTGCCCATAACGCCATCTTCAAAGGTGGCATAGGGCACTTTTTCTCTGACGTAGGCTTCCCCGTTCAGGGAATCATAGAACGCCTGCATGGCATTCGTAAGCGCGTCCATCCAGCCGGGGGTGTGTCCGGCGGGGAGATGAATGTAGGGGTGTACCTCCGGCAGAGCCGTGTTCCTGTCCACATAGACGCTCTCGTTGCCCCGCTCCCGCTGGCCTACCCAGAGCCGGTCGCATTGCTCCATGTGCCACGCAAACTCCTTTTCATCCCCGCTGACGGAAACCCGCAGGTCGTTCTTGTGTCCCAGCATACATTTGGAGAACAGGGCGCTGCCGGGGGTGCCGTCGGCAAACTCCACCATGACGGAGGTGGTGTCGTCGCTGCGCACCACGATCTCCCGCCCCGTTTCCGGGTCAATACGGATGGGATGGTGGGTGTACATTTTCGCGTACACCTTGGAAATGGGGCAGCCCATGACAAAGCCTGCCGTATCCGCCCAGTGAACGCCAATATCCAGCAGCGCACGGGCGGGCGAGGTCTCCGGAATCCGACGGGGGGTGTAGTCGGTCTTCCGCGCCACGGACTCCTGCAAATACTGTCCTCCCACGTACAGCGGCCGGCCTGCCTGTCCCCGCTGAAGCCGCGCCCGCATTTCCAGCACCGCGCCGTTCATCCGGCACTGGTAATTGATGGCATGGGCAATTCCGGCGGCCTTTGCCGCCGCCAGCACTTCCTCCGCCCCGGCGGTGGTCAGGCTCATGGGCTTTTCCGCGTACAGGTGCTTCCCCGCCCCGATGGCCGCCAGATTGATCTCGTCATGGAGAGCGTTGGGCGTGCAGTTATGGATCACCTGAATCTGCGGGTCCGCCACAGCCTCCTGCCAGCAGTCCGTCACCACGTCCGCGTCATAGTTTTCCTTCACCAGCGGAATGTCCTGCGCCTTGTGCACCACAATAGTGCGCACATGGACATTGGGCAGCCGCCGCAGAGCGTCATAATGGAGCTTTCCCACAAACCCCAGTCCGATGATGGCCACGTTCCATTTTTTCATTTCATTCCCTCCTGTTATTTTGTTTCCTGCCTACAGTATAATCAAAAATGCCGCCGACCCACATATACCTTTCTTACGCATTTTTTCATACTTTTCACAAAATCTTGCAAAGTGCAGCCTTTCACGCTATACTGGTTACACAAATCCCATCACTTTTCAGGAGGACATTTTATGAACCTGTACACCCTTCACAACGACACCCTGACCGTGACCCTCGACGCCTGCGGTGCCGTTCTGCACAGCATCGTCAAGGACGGCGCCGAATACCTCTGGCAGGGCGACGCCAGATACTGGGCGCGGCGGGACGCCAACCTGTTCCCCTACGTCGGCCGCCTGACCGACGGGCAGTACCTGCTGGACGGGAAGACCTACCCCATGACCATCCACGGCTTCTGCATCGGCACGGACTTTGCCGTGACCGAACAAACCGAGTCTTCCATCCGCTTCACCCTGAGAAGCAACGAGAAGACCCTTTCCATGTACCCCTTCCATTTTACCTTCCACGTATGCTACACCCTCCGGGGAAATCAGATCCGCAAGACCTGTCTGGTGGAAAACCGGGATTCCCGGGAGATGTACTTCGGCATCGGCGGGCACCCCGGCTTCAATGTTCCCCTGAACGGCGAGGGTTCCTTCGAGGACTGGGAGTTGGACTTTGCCGAGCCTTGCCAGCCCGTGCGGGTGGATATGGACCCCGCCAATTACCGGCTTGCCGGCACCGAATCTCCCTATCCTCTGAAAAACGGCCGCACGATCCCCCTGACCCATGCGCTGTTCGATCTGGACGCGGTAGTGCTGGGCAATGTCAGCCGCGAATTGACCCTGCGCTCCAGCAAGTCTTCCCGCAGCGTCACGGTGTCCTTCCCGGATATGCCTTTCGTCGGATTGTGGCACGCACCCAAAACCGATGCCCCCTACGTCTGCATTGAGCCGTGGGTGAGTCTCCCCTCTCACAGCGCCTTCGTGGAGGACTTCACCAAGCAGGCGCACATGATCCACCTGCCCGCAGGCGAAACCTACCGCAATGAAATGACCATCACGCTGGAATGACCGATTGGGGCCGTATTTATGAAATATAAAACCCGCTTTCTTCTGTTTTTCGTGGCCATGGCGCTGTTCCACCTTGCGTCCAATTTCGCGCACCCCGTAACGCCCACCATCATTCAGGAGCTGGGTCTGCCGGACTATATGTTCGGGCTGATGCTGGCGGTCATGATGATCGCCAATTTCGCCCTGTCCCCCTCCTGGGGCAATATCAACCGGTTCATTTCCTCCCGCCAGTCCCTGCTCATCTGCTGCGTCGGCTACGCGCTGGCGCAGCTGGGGTTCGCCTATTCCACCACGCAGGTGGGCATTCTCTTTGTGCGGCTTCTGGCAGGCGTGTTCATCGGCGGCGTGTTCGTCAGCATGCTGACCTATGTGGTCAACGTCGCAAGGCCGGAGGATATGGCAAAATACCTGACCTACAGCGCTACCCTCCATTCGGTGTTCGGCGCCTTCGGCTACCTGATCGGCGGCGTGGTTGGGGAATTTTCCATCCGCGCCACCTTCCTGCTGCAAGCGGCTACTTTGTTCGTCTGCGGCATCATGTTCCGGCTGTGCTGTGTGCCGGACGCGGAACGCACCGAAAAGGTGTCCATCAAAGAGCTGGCCGCCAAAAGCAACCCCTTCGACGCCTTCCGGGACGGCAAATATTTCATGAATACCGCCTTTGTCCTTCTGTTTCTGGTGAATATTCTCATCAATCTGGGAAATACCTGCTTCGATCAGGTGTTCAACTACTATCTGAAAGACCAGCTGGGGCTGACCTCCGCCTATAACGGCATCATCAAGGCCGTGGTGGGCTTCATCTCCTTCCTGTTCAACATGACGCTGTGCCTGTGGATCATCCGCAAGGCCGACACCGGAAAATCCACGGTGGTGCTGGTGGCCGTCTGCACACTGGCCTCGCTGGGGACTGTCTTCGCGCCGCAGATTTCCGTTTTCCTCTCCTGCGGCATCGCGCTGTACGCCGGGTATTCCGTCAGCGTCCCCGTTTTGCAGGACATGGTGGCCACGCGGGCAGACCCCGCTCAAAAGAATCTGGTCATGGGCTTCTACAACGCGACCAAATCCCTCGGCAGCATCATCGGCTCCCTGCTGGCGGGATTCCTGTACGCCATCCACGTCAAGCTGCCTTTTGTCCTGATCGCGGTGGTTTACGCCCTGTCCGTCGCCGCCGCGGCGGGGTATCTGGTATACTGCCGGGTCGGCGAGCGGGTCAAGTGCTGAGAAAACCATCCCCGAATGTCTCCCCTTTTTCAGGGGAGACATTCTTTATTTCTTAAGAAAATGGTATATATACCATTTTCTTCTTGCTTTCCGCCGCCGCTTCCTGTATAATGGTCTTACATCAATCCCCCACGGGGAAGGAAAGGAAGGATAACACATGAAAACCCACTTGAGAAGACTGCTGATGTGCTGTCTTCTGCTGCTCATCCTCCCGATGGCTGCCTTTGCGGAGGAAAACGAATTGCCTGTGGAATGGGTTCGCTATGGCCACGGCCTGCCGAACCCCGCGTCTGTGGACGCCCACGAGCTGACCGAAGAAGCCATTACCCTTGAGGGCGTCGCCTACGCGCCCAAGCTGGAAAACGGCCGTGTCTACGTCCGTCTGGAAGACCTTGCCGCCGCCAAGCTGGTGCGGGAAAACGGCGACGCGCTCCAGACGCTGGGGCTTGCTGTGTCCGATCTGCAAATCGAAAACGGGCAGCTGAAAGCCCCGGGCAAGGAGGACGCCCTCGCCCAGTTCCTCAGCACCGCCGGTGTCGGGGTCTCGCTGAACGATTCCTTCACCCTGGCAAACGCCGGGGAAGGAAAGCTCATCATCCGCATTGCGGGCTTTGCGGCGAAGGACAGCACTGACGCCGCTCCCGCAGCCGGTGACGGTGAGGTGGCGGTTGAAGCAAAGGGCGCGAGCCATCTGGATCCCTACGAGGATTCCACTATCCCACGCCCCTCGGTAACAACGGTTCACGTATACTATGTGGGCGCCACGTCCTATCCGGTCGATTCGGCCGCTCCGGGAGACAATCAGGAGCAGCCTCCCCTTAGCCGTGTCACGGTTTCGACCTTCCTCATTGGCGTTGCCTACAGCCAGGAGGATCTTGACAACGGCGTGAGCTATTATCTGACGCTGGATAGTGAAGACCCCAGCAGTGCGCTGAGCTTTGATATTAGGGACGAAAACCATACTTCGCTCACCCCCGGAACGACCTACAAAGCACTGGATGCCGCCGAGAAGTCCACGAACGCTGCGTACAATGACACCTCAATGAACGTGGCGGGGCACAGCGAAGAAGCGGGCAAGATGTTCCCCACCATCCGCCTTTCCTCGGATCCCGATGGAAAGGACATCGTCAAGAACATCCGCTTCGAGGATAAGACCCCGGAGGGTACGGAATTCGTGGAGCAGGGCGAGAACGGCCATACCCCCACCGAAAATCCGCCGACGGATTATCATCTCGACCCGAATCGGGACAAAGGGCGTGCCACCGCCTACGCGCCGGATAACATCACCACGGTCACGACGAACCCGGGCGACCCCACGGACGTCGTTATCGAGATTCGGGACGTGGTCTATGTAGGCGATCTGAAGCCCTCCGCCTGGTAAGCGCCGCCAGCCGAAGACGATTTATTCAGAGGTTCCATAGTATAAAAAGCCGCCCCGCCGGGCGGCTTTTTCCTGTTCCGAAAAAAATTTTTGCCCAAAATGTGACGTTTGCGTGGTAAAATCTTATTATCAGGGTGAAGGACAAAAAGAAAGGAAGTGACCCTCAAATGGAAGACGCAAAAATCCTCGACCTGTATTTTGCCCGGGACGAGGACGCCATAAGGGAAACGGATACAGCCTACGGCAAACGGCTGCACACACTGGCAAAGAATATCCTGCAAAACCGGGAGGATGCCGAGGAAAGCGTCAACGACACCTATGCCGAAGTCTGGAAAAGCATCCCGCCCCGGCGACCCAGGTATTTCTTTGCGTTTCTGGCCTCGATCTGCCGTCACCTCTCCCTGAACCGCGTGGACTGGAAGCAGGCCGCCAAACGCCGCGCCCATGTCGTTCCCCTCACCGAAGAAATGGAAAACTGCATTCCCGACGCCGTCCACGAGCGGCAGATGGAGGCAAAGGAGCTGGGCAAGCTGCTGGACTTATTTCTGGAAAGTCTGCCAAAGGACAGTCGCCTGATTTTCCTGCGGCGGTACTGGTACGTGGACTCCGTCCCCGAGATCGCCGCCCGATACGGCATGACGGAAAGCAAGGTCAAAATGCAGCTGAGCCGGACAAAAGAGAAGCTCCGCTTATTTCTGGAACAGGAGGGAATTTACGTATGAACGGACAGGAAATCTTTTTGGGGCTGAGCTACATCAGCCGGAAGTACATTGAAGAAGCGGAGACGGAAACCGTCTCCGGCGGCGCCGGCAAAGCCCACCGCATCCGCAGACCCTTTCTGCTGGCAGCGGTAATCGCCCTTCTGCTGCTTCTGGTGGGGTGCGCGGCGGTGTATGTGCTGAAAATGGAGCATGTAAAAATCAGCAGCGGCACCGACCAGCGGGACTATTCACTGGTAGACGGGGTGTACGTGAAGGACCCCCACACCGTTGACACCACCACCCTGAGCATGGCCGGTCTGAAAGGCTCCAACGCCTATAAGGCGTGCGCGGATTTTTACGCCTACGAGACGGAACTCAGGGCGAGCGCATCCGCAAGCGGCGATTGGACAGGCTACGACGATGCCATAAACGCCAAGGCGCAGGAGCTGGCGGAACAATACGGCTTAAAACCGGAGGGACAGCCGCTGACATTCCGCACCACCCGGAATCTGTGCAACGCGCTGGGCGTGGAGCGGTTCGTGCGGAACAGTCAGGACGTCAGCATTGATGTCGATCAGGGCTTTTGCCGTGATAGCGGGAACTTCTTCGTTCTGCTGCGCTTCGCCTTCCCGGAAGATCAGGGCTATGAAGTGACCTACACCAGCGGCGCACTCTACTGGAACCGGCAGGACACCTTCAGTCGGGAATATTTCACACTGGAAGACCGGGGCGACTGGGTGGAGCGGAACTACACCACCTCCGCCGGAAATACCGTACTGATTTTGACCTCTCCCAGCCAGGAGCGGGGCTACATTCTCTGCAATCGGGGAGACGCCCTGATGACCGTATGGCTGGACGCAAACCCCGAAATTCTCAGCGAGGATTCCGGGGTGGTATCCGCTGAATATCTGCACATGACGGAAAAGCAGCTGAACATGGTTGCCGACGCTCTGGACTTTGCCATCCAGCCGAACATCCCCACTCAGGCCGATGTGGACGCGCAACCTGCGCCGCCTCAGAAAGCGACCCAGAACGGCTATACGCTGGAAGTGAAATCCGTGGAAACCGACGGCTATGTGGCTCAGATTCTTATTGGCATCACCGCCCCGGAGGATATCGTTCTTTCTACAGAGAAGCCTTTGTATTTTGCTAATTGGCGGGGTATGCTTGTTCCTGCCGACGGCTCTGAGGCAGCCTTCGGCCCGGTTAATACTCTCGACGATGGTGACGGAAAGGCCAACACCATAGACGTTCTTCTGACGCAATCCGTCACCGCAAAGAATACGGATGCCCCCTTTGCCGCCGGAAGCACATGGACTCTTTATCTGGTTGACTTGGTTTACAGCAGCACAGATGAAACCCTGACCGAGGGAGAATGGCAATTCCCCATTTCCTTCGGGGCGGATAACTGCGATGATCGGGAGCTTGAGCTGCTCACCAGTCCCATCCTCATGAAAGCCGGCACGGGCTGGCTGCCGGACGGAACGGATGTTGTCATGGAATTCCCGGTTTCCTCCTTCAAACTTCGCAAATTCAGCAACAAGATCGTGCGGGATACCGCCGCCGAGACCGAGGAACAGCGCGCCGAGTCCTATACTGATTTTTATAGGTGGAATGGTCACTTCATTTGTGTCGTCATGAAAGACGGCACAAGAATTGAACTGTGGGATCAGGAAAATGACAGCGCCATCGATCTTACGCAGGTAGACTATGTTCTCCTCCCCGACGGCACAAAGCTGCCCGTTCCTGAGCAATAACCCAGCATAAAAGCGGGGCAGTCTGCAATTCCGGCAGGCCGCCCCGCGGCCGCGTTATTCCGGGACAGTTTTTCCACTTCCCTTTCTCCCAAAAGTCTGCTATACTGTAAGAAACGTACTTTCAGGAGGCAGTATATGGAATTTCTGCCCATTACCAGACGGGAAATGCTTGACCGCGGGTGGGACACCTGCGATTTTGTGTACATCATCGGCGACGCCTACGTCGATCACCCATCCTTCGGCCACGCCATCATCAGCCGGGTTCTGGAAAGCCACGGCTACAATGTGGGCATCATCTCTCAGCCGGATTGGAAAAATCCCAAATCCATCGACGTTTTCGGCCGTCCCCGGCTGGGGTTTCTGGTCTCCGGCGGCAATATGGACTCCATGGTCAACCACTATTCCGTCACCAAGCACCACCGGAAAACCGACGCCTTCACCCCCGGCGGCATCATGGGCAAGCGCCCCGACTACGCCACCACGGTCTACTGCAACCTTATCCGCCAGACCTACAAGGACGTTCCCATCCTCATCGGCGGCATCGAGGCGAGTCTGCGCCGGCTGGGGCATTACGATTACTGGTCGGACACCATGAAGCGCTCCATTTTACTGGACAGTCAGGCCGACCTGCTCATGTACGGCATGGGGGAAAAGACCATCGTGGAGGTGGCCGACGCCCTGAATTCCGGGCTGGACGTGAAGGACATCACCTACATCGATGGCACGGTGTTCAAAACCAAAGCGCCGGACGACAGTCTGCCCACTATCACCCTGCCCTCCTTTGCCGAGATCAAAGCCGACCGGCGCAGATACGCCGAGAGCTTCAAAATCCAGTACGCCAACTGCGACCCCTTCACCGCCAAGCGGCTGGCGGAGCCTTACGACAATTTCTTCGTAGTGCAGAATCCGCCCCAGAAGCCCCTGACCACGGCCGAAATGGACGCGGTGTATGACCTTCCCTACATGCGCACCTACCATCCCAGCTATGAAAAGGCGGGAGGCGTCCCCGCCATCGAAGAGGTCAGGTTCAGCCTGGTTTCCAACCGGGGGTGCTTCGGTGCCTGCTCCTTCTGCGCCCTGACCTTCCATCAGGGGCGGATCGTCCAGACCCGAAGCCACGAATCCATCCTCCGGGAAGCGGAAATCATGGTGAAGGACAGGGATTTCAAGGGCTACATCCACGACGTCGGCGGCCCCACCGCCAATTTCCGCCATCCGGCCTGCGAAAAGCAGCTATCCAAGGGTGCCTGCGGCGGGCGGCAGTGCCTGTACCCCACCCCCTGCAAAAATATGAACGCCGACCATTCGGACTATGTTGCCCTGCTGCGTAAGCTACGGAAACTCCCCGGCGTCAAAAAGGTGTTCGTCCGCAGCGGCATCCGCTTCGACTATCTGCTGGCGGACAAAAAGGACACCTTTTTCCGGGAGTTGGTACAGTATCACATTTCCGGCCAGCTGAAGGTCGCCCCGGAGCATGTGTCCGACGCGGTTCTCGCCCGGATGGGCAAGCCCCGGAACGCGGTGTACAACCAGTTTGTGGAAAAATATTTTGCCCTGAACCGACAGTACGGTATGAATCAGTATCTCGTCCCCTACCTCATGTCCAGCCATCCCGGCTCGACACTCAAGGAGGCCGTGGAGCTGGCCGAGTACATCCGGGACATGGGCTACAATCCGGAGCAGGTGCAGGACTTTTACCCCACCCCCTCCACGCTGTCCACCGTTATGTACTGCACCGGCCTTGACCCCCGCACCATGGAGCGGGTCTACGTCCCCACCGACCCCCACGAAAAAGCCATGCAGCGGGCGCTGATCCAGTACCGCGACCCGAAAAACTACGCCCTCGTGCGGGAAGCGCTGGTGAAGGCGCACCGGGAGGATTTGATCGGTTCCGGTGCAAAGTGTCTCATCCGTTCCGCGCCGCCCCGTCCCGTGCGAAAAAAGCCGGGACAGGCAAGCGGAAAACGCAAGCCGTCCAAGTAAAGAAACACGCTGCCACTTTGGTTTGTCTCAAGTGGCAGCGTGTTTTTACTTTCTTTTATACAGGCACATTTCGTAGGCAATGCCGTTTTCCTCACCGGATTGCAGCGTTTCCGCCAAATACCAGTCCTTATCCTCATCCAGGTTGGGGAAAAAAGTGTCGGATTCCGGCGTCACATGCACTTTTGTGACATAAGCCGCGTCGCAGAAGGGCAGCATCTGCCGGTAAACGCTCCCGCCGCCGATGACGAAGCAGCGCTCAGCGGTGCGGGAAAGTGCCGCCGCCTTTTCGGCGCTGTCACAGACCGTAAAGCCGGGAAGTGCCGTCACGCTTCTGCTCAGCGCCACATTGACCCGACCCGGAAGGGGTTGTTTTCCCGGGAAATCCTCAATGGTGCGTCTGCCCGCGATCACCATCGCCCCCCGGGTGGTCGCCCGGAAAAATTTCCGGTCGGCTGACAGGGCGACGGGCTGCGTCCCGTCCCGGCCGATTCCCCAGTCGTCGTAAACCGCAACGATCAGTTCCATCGTCCCACCTCAGATCGCCATTGGGATTTCAAAGTTGAAGGGGTGGAACTGATAGTTTTCCATGGAGAAGCTGTCCTTGGTAAAGGCGTAGAAGTCGGTGATGCTCTCATCCATCCGGAAGGTAGGCGCGGGGTATCCGTCTTTTTCCAGCATGGCCTTGACGGCGGGAATGTGCCGGTCGTAAATGTGGCAGTCGGCAATGACGTGAACCAGCTCGCCCACCTTTAACCCCGCCACCTGCGCCATCATGTGGGTCAGCACGGCGTACTGCCTGTCTCTTATACACATCTCCGAGCCCACGAGACTAAGGCGAATCTCGT
>ENA-UAIY01000326-UAIY01000326.1-human-gut-metagenome-genome-assembly--contig:-NODE-326-length-10947-cov-5.754866_pt1 | contig 10947 bp, 6 predicted proteins | sample MGYA00244423_ERZ654401 | MGnify/ENA primary metagenome ERZ654401 (study PRJEB26926, sample SAMN06165022) | human gut metagenome | biome: ENVO:00009003; feature: ENVO:2100002; material: ENVO:00002003...
TTAATTTTTAAATTTATAATTTATGAAAAAAGGTATGTTTTTTGCGCTTGCAGCAAGCAGCTTGCTGTTCAGCGCATGTAGCAGTGACGACGCTGTGGTTAGCACAGAGGGTCAGAACGAGGCAGTACAGCAGATTGTATTGCAGGTAGCTAGTAGCGGTGATGGCTTGAGCACACGTGCAGGCCGCCCATTGTATTCTTCACAGGCTTTGCAGACTATCCAGAATGTTTGCGTCGTAATTTACAAGGATGATGCAACAAAGACTATTGTCAAAAAAGTAAAGAAAGACTGGACAGAGAGTTCTAATTATGGCAATCATGGCCGCCAGCTTACTCTTACTTTCAAGGGAGCAAATAGACTGGAGGAAGGTAACTACAAGGTTATGGCTGTAGGTTACAGCACTAACAGTGACTACAACTATTCTTTGGATGTAACAAGTGAAACTGCCCTTACTGGTTCTTACACTGACCTTACTGCAACCTTGAAGGAAGGCAAAAAAGATGCAGAGGAAGTATTCGCAGGTGATGCAGATCTTAAAATCGGAGTTGATAAGAATATTACCAACTTTACTTCTGGTGAGAAGAATGGCGTAGCAGTAACCTTGCATCGTCAGGTAGCTGGTAGCTTCGGTTATTTCAGTAACATCCCAGCCAAAGTTGGTGAAAAAACTGCCGCAACCCTTCGTCTCGTAGTAAGAGATAAGAATGATATGTTGACTTTCAAAAACTTCAACAGCTCATTCACAACAACTGGCAGCACTATCCAGTATTACGTTAATGGTTCTAAATCTACAGGTACAGCACTTACTACAACAGATAAGTTCTCTAACGGCGACAAGGGTTATGTGCTCTACTCTATCGATTTGAATACATGGTTCCCTGGTGGTGATCATAACAATGACGGTGTGCTGAATGCTGAAGATTCCAACTGGAAACACGCTGATGGTGTAAATACTCAGGTTGTGAAGGGTTCTGTATTCGGAAGCAGCTTTGTCATTCCATTTAATTTAACTAGCGGCAAGAGCACCATGGAGCTTCAGCTCTTGGATGCCGAAGGCAATATCATCAAGACATGGACCGTCTCTATCCCAACTTCAGATCAAAATACTGATGGCACAAAGGGAGCTACAGACGAAAGTGCTTCTATCTTCAACGTGGTTCGTAACCACATGTACAACTTGGGTGTGAAGACTTCAACTGGTACAACACCAGATCCAAGTAATCCTGATCCAAAGCCAACTGATCCAGATCCAGACAAACCAGATCCAGGTAAAGACGAGCCAGAAGACTTGACCAAATCTCAGAACCTCATCTTGAAGGTGAACGACAACTGGGAGGCTATCCACAAGTTGGAGTTGGGTGAATAATCTTACTATATGCTCTTATAAAATATAGGCAGTATTAAGAAAAATATATCCAAGGGATGCGAAGAGCCAGCTATAGGCTCTCGCATCCCTTATTATCCCAACATCACAATATTTAATTTATTATTCATTTTATACTCAATTCCCATTCAAATCGAATAGGCGAACATTGAAATCGAATAGACGAATATGATGAGAAAATCTATAAAAAACAATTTAAATGTAATCCTCGCAGCCAGTCTCCTAATGAGCTGCAGCGCAAGCAATGATGCGCCTGATACCCTCGCCGACGGATCGCATGCCGTGAAGTTGAGCATGAGAGTGGGTGTAAGCGCAGGTGTTGTTACCGGCTCACGAGAACTTGATACATGGGATGGAGCACAGCAGGTGAATGATATGAGAATCTACGTCTTCAGATGCCCCGCAGAAAAGAAGGGCACCCCCGAAGAAGCATATACCTATTGCATCCCTATTGAACCGGAAGCAGCCAAGAATGGTTACTATTCCGTTGACGCATTCAACAATAGAGAACCCTACTATTCTGCCGAGCACCAGAACATGCCCGAGCAGCATCTATACACCTTCGAACCCTATCTGCAGAACGGCTACTACTACCAGTTTCTAGCCATAGGAAGAGATGACAAATACGCAACGAAGAAAGTACTTACAGAACCCAAATTCACTGAAAACGTAACGAAACTGGAGGACGCAAGAATCGCCCTCACCGAGGTGGCAAAAAACAGTGCCAAACTCGGTATCCTCAATACCACAGAGCTGTTTAGCGGCATTCTGCAAGACGAGAAGACACAAAAGGAAGCCCCCGTACTCGTAACGGAAGAGACGAAATACTTCCACCGCACGCTGACCGCCAGCCGTAACGTGGCTGGTCTGATGATTTACGTAGAAAACATCCCGGCACAGGTGGAGTCGAATGCAGCAGGAGACGTGAGCACCGTTACCTTCAAGCCCACCTCTCTATCCGTTGTAGCCACCGGCATCACCACCGAAACGCTGATAAGGCAGAAGCAGGCACCAGCAGATGCTGATTCGTTGACTTATCAGACGTTGGGCACCATCGACCTCACCCCCTCAAACGGATGGTCCGTAGATGCTACAAAGAACATATTCAAGCGAGCTGAAGACTCCCAAAAAGGATGGAAGGCAAACAGCTACATGATAAGCAACTTCATGATGCCTACACCAGAGGAAAAAATGCAGAAAAGCAAGAACTCGGCAGAGAACGAGACCACCTTCTATCTGCATTACACGGATGGCACGCACCACAGGTACGACAACATCAGGAAGTCTACAACCACTGGCGACAAGTTCAAATTCCCTATCGAGGCAAACCACCTGTATTGCCTGGGAGCCAAGAGCAAGACCGTGAACCAGCCATACGACCTGAAGGAGTATTACGAGCCGGTGATGACCGACGTGAACATTGAGATAGAACCAGCCTTCGAAAAAAGACATGATTTTATAACAGAATAAACGTTACAAAACAGCATAAAAACGGAAATAGAATATGCAGAAATCAAGATTTAGCATCTGTAAGATAAGCTCCATCAAGATGAACGCCATCAGGATGAACGCCATCAGGATAGGCATGGCGGTAGGGGTTTGCTTCCTCCTCGCACTAGCCGCAGGATGCAGCAGCGATGCCGATCTGCCACCCTATCCAGATGGCAGCAATGGAGATGCAGGTATGAATCAGCCTTCTGAAAACGAAGATGAGATTACGACTGTTCCCTTCACCATCACCCTGGGTGGATTAAGCGGCAGCGATGGCAATGCAGGGCAGGGGGGCGGAAACACCCGTGTAGCCCCTCCTGGTGCAGGATCCTCTTCCTCGTCGGGCACAATAGGCGAGGACTACGGATATGCCGAGACCGAAAACGTCAATGCCGTAAGGCTGATAGCTTTTCGCCGAAGAGTTCAGAACAATGGAGAAAATACTGCAACCTATGATGCCGCAGTCAACGATATCCAGGGCTTCGAGTACGACCCTACCAACGACAGGGTGATTAACGGAAAGCCCACGGTAGAAGACGGCAAGAAAGACGATTATCTTTCGGGAATGCCCCACAAGCACTATGTGGTAAAAGACACCTTCGGCATCAGCAGGGGCTACGAATATCGCATCATTGCCCTCGCTTACGATAGCCAGGAGAAATCGCCCTATCCGCAGTATCAGGCAAACAATGTGGTTACCACGGAAATGCTCAATTTAAAAAAAGGTACTACATTTCAGGAGTTCAAGGCCACGTTTGCGAGTTACCTGGTCAAGGATGATGGCAAAACCGACACCCCCAACAACTGGCTTGACTATCTGAAAAAAAAAGGTCTCTTACTGCATCATGTAGATAGCTTGAGCCGCCGGCTCATCACGGTGCCGCAGCTCTTCTATGGCACCCTCTACCAGCAGGGGGATGACACCCAAAATCCAATCATCTCTTCGGCTGATTACCAGAAGGAAAATCTGGGAAACAACACCCCTACGCCGCTTGTAGGAACACTCTATAGAGGCATGGCAGAAGTGGAGGTTCATATCACTCATGCCGCCCATCACAGCATTACAGCGCAGACGCAATGGTATTGCCTACTTGCCGACAACGTACTTACCCAGATGCCTCTTACCAGCTACGACGGTTTTAAGCAGGGTGGGGAACCTATCAAAAAGTATTCAGAAAAGGGAGGCTCCTATACCGCCATTGCCTATGCCCCCTTCCCAGATGTAGGCAAAGAAGTGGTGCTCAAGGCATTTGTGCTGCCAGGCAAGACCCATCTTGCCGTGAGAATAGGCTTCGATGCCTATCCTTACGCCCACAACTATCAGATAAAGGCAAAGGATATGATGTCTTCTGAAGCAGCCACGGGCGTTATCGTGGTAGATGGAGTCAGCAACCTCTTCTATCTGAGGCGAAATCATAAATATGTCTTCACATACGATGAGCAAAAGACACTTACAGACGGCGGACATTTGCTCGATTAAGATCAAGAGAATTATCAAGACGTTATGCTATGTTTTAAAATCAAACAGACAATGAAACTGCATTTTATATACAAAACTTTCATATCATTTTTGCTGGCATTCCTGCTGGCTGTGCCCGTCTCTATCCAGGCGGCACAACCCAAGGATGACAACACCAGTCCCTATTTCGAGAGTGCTGCCGTTAGAGACTCGTTTATGAACTGCAAGAAACCCATCTGGACCAACAACTGGGATGATCTGCCAACCGACACGCTGCAGAAACATTTTGTGAAGTTCAACAATGACCCCAAATATGGCAACATGACATTCCGTGAGCTGCGCAACCGCCGTGCCCTTACAGGCGAATCGTGCACCATTAACAAATTGATTGGTGTGGTAGGCGTAGGCAGCTGGGCAAAGGATATGGGCGCCCTTACCGACGATTCACTCGACAACTATGCACAGGTAAACTCAGTGGTAAGAGCAGGTGTAACCGTTGACCCGATTGTGAGCGTAAGAGATATGGACAATTACTACTCCAAGGGCACGGTGGCAGGCTATACCATCGTAGCAGGTTCGGGCAGCAGCGTGCTCAGCCTCGATGTAATCAAGGCTTTCTCCATCGGATTCTATCGCGACGGCAAGCTGCAGGGCGTAAAGGCGGTGAGAGAAGGACAGGATGGTTCGGGAGTAACGCTGAAGCTGCTCCAGATACCGGGTTCCGACAACATCTGCGCCATGCTGACGGCAGAAAGCGACTGGCTCTTCGATGAAATCACTCTCGACTGCTCGGGCGGCATTCAGGCAGAAGTGGCGAATATTCTGAAAATCAAATATGCCTTCGTGGGCGAATCTACGGAGTTTACCATTACCGATGGAGGCATCAAAAAATACAACGAATATTTCAAAGACGACAAGCAGGTGGCGCTCAAAGAGATGAAAGGCTGGCGCCCTATTATCCTCGGCATCCCCCTGCCTTTCCTGGACGACGATATAAAGAAGATGACTGATGATAATCTGGACAATTTCGCCACCATCGTCCCTCTTCTTAACATAGGTTACCAGGGCGGAGCCAAGTTTATGATGCAGAACGACAAGAACCCGCAAGGCGAAGCATTCGAGGCGGGCATGGAGGCTGGCTTCAAATACAAGATGAATGCCCTGCTGAGCCTCAATGCAGGAACATGGGTCAACGTGCTGCTCTTCGACCACAAGGGAAACAAGGTGCAGGAAGAAACGATTTCTGCCCAGGTGCTCAACCTCTCGCTGGTGCAGATTGGCGACGGAACGGTGAGCATCAAGGCAAAGGTGCCGTTTTCAGGATGCGAAATCAGATTCCTTACGGTTCTCGGAGTAGATGCAGGCACCATCGGCATCCACTATGGATTCGTAAGAATGGCTCCTGATGTATCCCACCGGTGCCCCATCAATCCTACCATCAGCAGCAATGTCTGCAAATCGCAGACTTCGTTTACTCTCCGTTCTAATCCGAAAGTAAGCGTAACATGGAAGCTGGTGGGTGCCTGGGATTTGAATGGCAACGACATCCTGAACACCACTCCCGTGAAGGTGACTGCCGATGGCCATGTAACCGGCATGCTGCCGGGCAAATATACCTTCAAGGCTACGGCTAAGGACGGATGCAGCGACGAGACCACCATCACCGTGGGCGGATTCGGAAAGGGTGAAACGCTGTGCGGCAAACCGCTTATCAACGATACTGAAAAAGCCGTCTATGCTCTCTCCACCGACAAGCACGCTACCTCAGGTTCGCTGATTTCCATTTCCGACCTCCAAAATCCTCAGAATATTCTCAACAAGGATGATACTTCGTATGCAGAATACATCAGCGGTCTCAACCTGGGCAACAACCTGGGCATCATCGGTATCAAAAGAATAGAGGAGAATAGTCTGATATATGATGCTACCGGCCGACACGAAGGTGAATCAGAGCCGGAAGCCGAGAAGAGAGCGAAGCCCAAGCGCATCGGATTCGTGGTAGAAGCCACGGGAACGGTGCTGAACCTGCATGCACTGGAGTTCTTGCATATAAGATGCTATCATAACGGCGAGGAAATATATCGCCATCTGATAGACGAGAACAATGCCATCAGTGCCGACCTGATAGGTTCTGAGAAAGTGCAGAAAGTGAGATATTCCATCGAGGTGCCTTCCATCGACAAGAATGGACATCTAACCCAGATGGACGAGTTCCAACTCTGGTATTCGGGTGCAGTCAATCTGGGCGTTTCTAAACTCCGTATCTACTATGCCTTTATCGAGGAGGCTTCCGACGACTGTTCTTCGCCACTTGCATGTAGCAGTATGGTGATGTCGCATAATCATTCACATACTACCATCAATGCTAATGAAACCAAATTTGGCGGAGCGGTGAGTGTGGCTACTGTAGATGATAACTTAGGTTATCTGGTGGATGATGACTTGAATACCTATATGGCGGTTGCCAATACGGTAAGTCTGGGAGTTGGTCAAACATTCGCCGTAAAGATGGGTAGAACACTCGACTATCATCATCAGTTGGGAATTGTCATTGACAACAAGACTTTCCTGGCAGCCGTAAACGTAGGAGACTGGCTAACGGTAGAAACCTTCAAAGAAGGTAATTCTACGGGAGATAAATTTACCGACTGGGACGTGATTTCCGCTAAAGTAGCGGGTTATGGCGATAAGAATATCCTCTTCCTTCAGCCAAAGAAAGCGTATGACGAGGTGCGATTTACTTTAGGCAAAATTCTAGGCGCATTGGATGTGCAGAAATTCTACGGACTCGTGACACGTGGTGATATTGATAATGATGGTATTCCTGACTGTAAGGACAACAACTCGTGCGTAGATGGTGTAGACGATATCGTTGTCAACAATGTATGCGTAGGAGATACGATTGTCGTAACTGCTACCGGATTGACCGGAGTAGATTATCATCTTTACTTCGGTGATAAGAATGCGGGAGATAATGGCATCGTGTCTCTGCATTCAACATCAGACACCAAGAACAATATCCAATATACCTACACCACCAAGGAGCCGGGCGAATATCAGCTCACCTTCTTCGACGGCAGCTGGACGCCACTCTCTTCTGTAGTATATCAGGTTCATCCATTACAGACCCGATGGCTTCCGAGTGCATCTACCAATGAATGGAACAAATGGGACAACTGGAGCGACGGTTCGCCTTACTGCTGCACCAACGCCATCATCTCGTCGGATGCCGATAACTTCCCAGTGCTGGGCACGCCAGTGAAGCCAGCCGACTACTGCTGCAAGGACATCTTCTTCGAACCCCGTTCGGCGGTGGATAACGTGCCATCGCTCAACTATCGCAAGGCATGGGTAGAACTGGAGCAGAAGCCGAACCATTACTATCTGCTGAGTGCACCGCTCAAGCAGATGTACACGGGCGATATGTTCATGCCTGCCGACACCACGAAGGCGAACTACTTCGAGGATCTGAACGAAGAAAACTGGAAGGAACAGCGCTTCAACCCGAGCATCTACCAGCGCCTCTGGGCGGCTGCGTATCCGGGTAAGATTTATTCGCTAGACAGCAAGGGGAATGCAGGCTTGAAGGATGATAAAACGCTCGCCGTGAACGAGGCCACCTGGTCGCACAACTTTAATGCCGTGGCGAAGGAGTACGGCATGGGTGAAGGCTTCTCTATGTGGATAGATAACGGCAATCTGCCGGCTACCAATAAGTTCAGTATTCGCCTGCCTAAGGCGCATAAAGAATATAGTTACTTCGTGGATTACGATCAGGAGAAAGTGGCTAGTGAAACAGTGACGAAAGATGCAGATAAGATAAACCGCTTCATCTACGAATCGGATTCTCCGCAGGAAGGCAACTTGACGATGGAATATAAGTATCTGTCGGAAGGCAAGGAAGTGACGGAGAACCGCACGGTGTTCGTGGGGCAGAGCGAGTATTATATTACGCTGAAATCGGATATTCCTACGCAGACCTTCGTGCTGGGCAACCCATTCATGAGCCGCCTGAATATCGAGAAGTTCCTGGAGGCGAATGAGAACGTGAGCAGTGTGAAGGTGGAAGTAGAGAATGAATCAGGAGGTATGGAAGAGCAGACTGTAAGCAAGGACGCTTCTACGGGCAACGCTACCACCATCGCCCCAATGCAGGCATTCTATGTTACCACAAAAGATGAGCCGAGTACGCAAATCACCCTGCTGCTCACCCCAGAAATGATTGGTGGAAGCAAGAAGGCTACTGAGGAAAGTAAACCTGCTGAAGCCAAGGGACTGAAAGTGTGTGTGGAAAGCCTGAAGACGCGAAGCAAATCAGCAGCTATGCTGGTGATGGAGAATTCAGAAACTGCTTATGATGTTTCTGACGGTTCTTCTTTCAAGAACTCTGTATGGGTTCCAACTCTTCTGGATAGTGAAGTGAAGTCACCTTTGAAGGTATTTGGTATTCAGCAGAGTCAGGCTTACGATATCCTTCCGATGACTGGCGCTACATCTTTAGGAATCTATCTGTCGCAAAAGGATAGCATCCGTATCGAGGTAAAACCTATTCAGGGTGTTGATATGAGCGGATATGTTCTCCATGATATGCTTTCGGGTGCCGATTATTCACTCGATTCTCCTCTCATGATTGCGGATGCCGAGACCTCGTTAGGCAGATTTGTTATCAGAAGCCGTTATGGAAGTACAGATGTGACATCTGTTGATACTGATCAGCGCATCAGTATTGTTCAGGAAGGTTCTTCTGTCCTCGTGCAATCTGCCAGCGGTCTGCTCAAGAGTGTCAAGGTCATAGACCTGAATGGCAGAATCATCAGCAGGGTACAGGGAAATGGTTCAAGGTGTTTAAAGGCGAGCATAGCCACAGGCATTCAAATCATACACATAGAATTGACAGATGGTAGCAGCAAGGACTATAAGATGATTTTCTAAGTGAAATCAGAATAGCGAATTACATCTTTTACTTATAATTATCCCTGCCAGCTTGTGAAAGCTGGCAGGGATTTTTATTTGAAAATCAAAAGATTCAAAGAATCATATATTGAGTCCACTTGAAAAAGTCATTTTTACGAAACGTGCCATTGATTGTCAATAAGTTACAAAGACAAAAATATGATTCAGGACTTTTTCAAGTGGACTCAGTACATTTTATTTTGAGTGCTAAATTACTCTTTATTTTCGACATATGCAAGAGTCGTGAAAATACTTATTTTTCACAATGTATACGATTTTTTTAATGATTCTCAGAAAAGTATACAAAATAGGGGAAAAAGTGAGCAATTTACGTTACTCGCCTTCTTCCCCTTACTTTTATAAATTACGGAAGGTGCAGAGCGATGCACAATCCTTATTTCATCGCCATCTTGATAGAATCCTTACCCACCTTGGCGATAACCAAAGACTCGGAAACGGCATAAGAGGGTGTAACTTAATATACTATCCAAGAAATAAGAAGAGTCAGTAAGCCAAAAAGGATTGCCCGTCATATCTGCTGTTATTTGCATTACTGCCCGTCTGATAGCAATTTCAATCTTTTCTATCTCATTGAACATGAGTAGTCTCAGTTTCTTATCAAAACGATAAAGCATCATCACTTTCTTGAAGGATGAACCTTCCTTGTATAAATGTGCTGTCTTGGGCATCTTCAACAAAGGATACATATAAGCAGACAATCTGTAATAACCAATATTGTCAATGTACTGTATGGCTTTGTTCCTATCATAAATCTGTAAACCTCGTGATTCAAGCAAATTAACGAGATTTTCTGAAGATTCAAATCGTTTTGTAAAAGGTATAAGATTTGCCATATTCAAATGTGTATAAATAAAAAACGCCTCGCACGATTTGAGCATTGTTAAGAGGCTTGGCGAGGACTGACGCTGCAAAGATACGAATAATTATTGAAATCACAAAATTTTCCGCAAGAAAAATCTCGCAAAAGTGAATATTTATGTTTAATAGTATAAAAACGAGCTGTAAAACCATGTTCTGCTTACAAAACAAGAAAGAAGAAATGGGAATTACCATTCAAAAAAGAGTTTGACGCACCAATTCCTGGGCATCAACCTCTTTATATTTTAGAATCTACGAAGTTTATTTTACGGCAACCTTGATGGCATTATCACCGATTTTTGCGATGACCATGGTTTCTGATACAGCGCAGGAAGCGGTACCGTCTACATGAGCTATGGGCTCAGAACATTGATATCAATATTAAAAACCACAGACAACAGTCACCTAATATGTGTCCAATTCAAATTGTGTACGAACTCGTACACTTTTGAATAACTTATCCTTTCAGCTGCTGTAACTGACTCTCCGACAATCCTGTTATTTCCATCACCGTGGCAGCATCCATACCATTTGCCAGCATCTTTCTGGCAATCTCAAGGCTTCGTTTGTTCATGCCCTTCTCCAAGCCTTTTTTCATGCCTTCAGCCAGCCCCTTTTCCATTCCTTCAGCCAGGCCCTCTTCTTTACCTTCTCTCTTGGCGGTATCAATCGAATTCTTGATATCACGATATGCCATCTTGCTGGCTTCAAAACTGATATATCTTTCTTCTACCTGCTTCATAATCCCTGTCTCTTATACACATCTCCGAGCCCACGAGAC
>ENA-UAIY01000332-UAIY01000332.1-human-gut-metagenome-genome-assembly--contig:-NODE-332-length-10830-cov-3.803619_pt1 | contig 10830 bp, 10 predicted proteins | sample MGYA00244423_ERZ654401 | MGnify/ENA primary metagenome ERZ654401 (study PRJEB26926, sample SAMN06165022) | human gut metagenome | biome: ENVO:00009003; feature: ENVO:2100002; material: ENVO:00002003...
GTGGGCTCGGAGATGTGTATAAGAGACAGTTACCGCCCGCTGCGGAAATCCGCAAACGCGGCGTATTTTCTGATTTAACAAAAAACCGGGGCTACATGCGCAGCCCCGGTGTTGCATCACAAATTACTCGGCGTCCTCTTCAGGCTGTTCCAGCAGAGCGCGGATAGACAGGGAGATACGCTTGTTCTCGGCGTCCACATCGGTGATCTTGACCTTCACATCCTGACCCTCGGACAGAACATCCTCGGGCTTGCCGATGCGGCGGTCAGCGATCTGGGAAATGTGAATCAGGCCGTCCACGCCGGGCAGGATCTCAGCGAAGGCACCGAAGGTCATCAGCTTGACGATCTTGGCGTCCACAACGTCGCCCACGGAATACTTGGTCATGAACTGATTCCAGGGGTTCATCTCGGCGGTCTTGTAGCCCAGAGAAATCTTGTGCTTCTCGGGGTCGAAGGAAATGACGTAAACGTCGATCTCGTCGCCGACCTTCACAACGTCAGCGGGAGTCTTGATGCGGTTCCAGCTCAGCTCGGAAACGTGAACCATGCCGTCCACACCGCCGATGTCCACGAACGCACCGTAAGAAGTCAGGGACTTGACGGTGCCGTGGTACTGCTTGCCCACTTCAATCTCGGACCAGATCTTCTCCTGCGCAGCCTTACGAGCCTCGGAGTTGACGGCGCGGATGGAGCCGATAACACGGCGGCGGGCGCGGTTGACCTCGGTGATCTTCAGCTGCACGGTCTTGCCGACCATACCGGCCATGTCACCGCCCTTGGCGATGCCGGACTGGGAAGCGGGGATGAACACCCGGATGCCCTTGACATTGGCGACCAAACCGCCCTTGTTTTCCTCGGTGATGGTGCCTTCCACAGTGGTCTTGTTCTCTGCCCAGGCAGTCATGTCGTCCCAGACCTTCAGGCCGTCCAGCTTCTTCTTGGACAGCTGCACGGTGCCTTCCTGATCGTTGACGCGAACAACGAAGACCTCGATCTCGTCGCCAACTTTCAGGATGTCTTCGGGCTTCACGGAAGGATCGGTGCTGACTTCGTCATAAGGGATGTAGCCGGCATGCTTGGTGCCGAGGTCGACCTGGACTTCGGTGTTGCCGATTCCGGTCACGGTGCCGATAACCTTATCTCCTGTATTTAAAGTCTTGATGGACTGCTCGAGAAGCTCCGCGAAGTTATCCTCCTGTACAGTCTCAACATTCGTGATTTCGCTCATAGTCTTGTTGACCTCCTTTATAATCCACGCCGGTGTCGACGCACCGGCAGTGATTCCAACATCGCTGACACCGCGAAAGTCCTCGGGACGCAGCTCGGAAGCGTTGTCCACCAGAAAGACCCGGCCGCAGTGTTCCCGGCAAATCATAGCGAGACGGCCTGTGTTGGAACTTTTGGGGTCTCCCACAACGACCATAGCCTGACAGATTTCACTCAATTCAGCTGCTTCGCTTTGCCTATACTCAGTTGCTCTACATATTGTATCAAAAATTTTCAGGTTAGTAAACTGTTTTTTTGCAAATTCACCGCACATTTTCCACAAAGATTCAGTCAAAGTCGTTTGTGAAACCATGCAAATTGACGAGTTCTTAAGATTTTCTTTGGAATATGCCCAGTTTTTCAGGTCGTCAAGGGTCTCAAAAACCCGGCAGTCCCGGCACCATCCGGCAATGCCCTCCACCTCCGGGTGGGTGGGCGTCCCGATGATGACAGGCAGCTGCCCTTCTTCCTCGGCGCGGCTGACGATTCCGTGGATGCGTTTGACGAAGGGACAGGTGGCGTCGATGATCTCCACACCCCTGCGCTGCAATTCCTCATACACCGCCCGGCTGACGCCGTGGGAACGGATAATGACCGTCTGGCCGGGGCAAGCCTGCTCAGGGGCGTCGATCACCTCCACACCCAAGGCGCGGAATTTGTCCACGACGTGGTGATTGTGAATGATCGGCCCCAGCGTGACCACCTTTTTCCCCGCTTTTGCCGCCTGCTCCACCAGCTCCACCGCCCGACTGACGCCGAAGCAGAACCCGGCGCTTTTCGCGACCCGGACGCTCATAGCGTCACCTTCCGGGCAATGATCTCCTTCATCGCGGCGATAACGCCGTCGATGTCCAGCTCAGAAGTGTCCAGCTTGACGCTGTCCCGCGCCATTTTCAGGGGAGCGATCTCCCGGTGGGTGTCCTGATAGTCCCGCTGCTGAATATCCTTGAGGATTTTATTGTAGTCCGCCTTCTGTCCCTTCGCAATCAGCTCGTCCGTGCGGCGCTTTGCCCGCACCTCCGGGGTCGCGGTGAGGAAAATCTTCACCGTGGCCTTGGGCAGTACCACGGTGCCGATGTCCCGGCCGTCCATGATGACGTTGTGCTTCTCGGCCATTTCCCGCTGCATGTCCAGCAGCAGGTCCCGGACGATGGCGTGGGCAGAAACGAGACTGGCCTTCTGGGAAAGGTCGGGGGTGCGGATATCGCCGGTCACGTCCATGCCGTTCATGATCATGTGCTGGACGCCCTCGTCGTCGTACTCGATGCCGATGGTCAGCTCGTCGATGTAGCGGGTGATGCCGTCGATATCCTTGGGACTGACGCCCCACAGGTCAAAGAAATAGGCCACGGTGCGGTAAATCGCCCCGGTGTCCACGTAGTAAAAGCCCAGCTCTTTTGCAAGTCTTCGGGCGATGGTGGACTTTCCTGCCCCGGCAGGGCCGTCAATGGCGATGGAAATTGGTTTTGCCATATAGATTTCCTTCTTTCTATCTCTCTGAGCGAAGTTTACTCAGGGCGTTTGCTTCTCTTGCGACCACCTCGTCGGGGGTCAGGTTCAGGCGCTTTCCCGTTTCCTCGGGGCTTAGGGGCATTCCGCCCTCCAGACCAAATCGCAGGGAGATCAGCTTCGCGTCGGTCTCGTCAAGCACCGACATCAGCTCCATGATGCGCTGGCGCATCTGGAAATAGGCGGTGTCCTCCACGGCCTGCTCTTCGGCTTCCTTTTCTTCCTCCGGCTCCGGCTGCTTCTTCGCCTGCGCCAGAAGACGGGCGTCGTCCAGCATCTTTTTCACCACGGATGCTTCCTCCGGGCTTATGTGCATGGCCTCGGCGATCTCCTCCAAAGTGGGATTTCTCCCCAGCTCGGACAGCAGCCGCTCGTCTACGGCACGGTAGTCCTCCAGCGCACCACGGAGCTTCTGCCCAACACCGTTGGCTCTCGCCTGCAAAAAGACCGCTTTCGCCATGTAGAACCGAATCCAGTAGTCCCGGTAGGCGTCATAATCCCCCTCCCGGTAGCCCTGAATGGCCTGCCACAGTCCGAGGCTCCCCTCCTGAATCAAATCCAGCAGGAGCACCCCGCAGCCGACGTGATCTTTGGCGATTTCCAGAACCCGGTGCAGCCCCAGATTGGTCAGCGTCTCCATAGCCCGTTCATCCGCCGCCGCACACCTTGCCGCCAACGCCTGCTCGTCCCCGGAAGTGGAAAGCTGCGCTACCTCTTCCAAGTACAGCCGCAGTGGATCGTTGGGTTCCAGTTCCTTGGGGTTCAAGCCCTTTTCCACCAGCTGCGCTTCCTGACGCAGACGCAGAGCCGCCTCTCCGCCGCCCGACGTTTTGGGGAGGTCAAAAACATTCAGATTCAGTCCGCCGTCCTCCAGTGCCTGAAGGGCATCCTCCACGACCTGTTCGTTTTCTTCCTCCAGCATGGTCAGAAGGTTCGCGGCCGAAACCGTATCCCCCGCCCGTTTGGTTCGCAGAAACGCTTCCCACGGGCTGTCCTCAAAGGAAAAATCCAGATCATTCATTCAAGAAATCCTCCAATCCAAGACTGGTACCCATTTTTTGCAGCTTGTCCATGGCCTGACGCTCGATCTGGCGCACCCGTTCCTTGGAAATGCTCAGCTTTTTGCCGATCTCCTCCAAAGAATAGCAGTTGCCGTCCTCCATGCCGAAATGCAGCCGCAGGATCTGCTGCTGGCGCTCGTTCAGCGTACTCAGAAGCTGGTCCATTGTCTTGTCCAGCTCCCCGCGCACCACTTCCTCATAGGGCTGGGGCGCCTGGGCATCCTCCAGCAGAGATTGCAGGGCTGTGCCGTCGTCATCCCCCGTGGGAACGTCCAGCGAGCAGATGTCCGGCGTCAGCTGGGTCAGCTCCGCCACTTTTTCCTCGGGCAGGCCGCACTTTTCCGCGATCTGCGCGGCGGTGGGTTCCTCCCCCAGCTCCTGACGCAGGGCGGTGCGCACCGCTTCGATCTTCCGCATCCGCTCCGCCGTGTGCAGCGGTACCCGGATGGCGCTGCCGTGGTTCATCAGGCACCGGGTCACGCCCTGCCTGATCCATTTTGTGGCATAAGTGGAAAAACGGTAATCCTTGGTATAATCAAATTTCCGCGCCGCCACCAGAAGGCCGATACTGCCCTCCTGAATCAAATCCATCAGTGCAACGCCCCGTCCGGCGTACTCTCTCGCGATGGACACCACCAGACGCAGATTGGAATTGACCATCTGGCGAATGGCGCTCTCGTCTCCCTGGGCGCAGCGCATGGCAAGCTGACGCTCTTCCTCCGGCGTCAGACGGGGATACCGCCGGATCTCATTCAGGTATTGGCGCACATCGTCCTCGCCGGCACTCACCGGAGAATTCTCTAACAGCTCTGTCATGCTTTCAATCCTTTTCTTTCCTTCATTCGTTCCCGCACCGCCAGCAGGTCGTCCTCCGTCGCCACTTTGGACGCCTGATACTCGTTCTGGATGGTGCGGATGCAGTCCGTCAGCGCCTGCTCGTTCACAGGCCCCTGCTGTCTGTGCAGGATGCCCGCAATGTGGGACATTTCCTCCGGCGTCAAGTCCGTCAGTCCTGCGAGGGAAACGTCCAGTCCCTGCTCATGGCGCTGCTTTAACTGGGCGTAAACCCGTCCCAGCAGCTCTGAGGAGAACATCTCCGCTTTCAGACCGCCGGTGCTGTCCAGCAGGGCGCTTTCCCGCAGAACCAGCGACAGAAGCATTTCCTCCGCCATGGCGGATTTCATGTTGGTATAGCGGATGTCCCGGCTTTTGGGTTGTAGATTCCGGGCGGGAGACAGGTCAATTTTCTCCTGCTTTCTCTTTTCCTGATAGACCCGTCGCTCCCACGCCCGCTTGATTTCCATCTGCATGGCGTCGGCGCTGATTTTCGCGGCCTCCGCCACCCGCCCGCCGTAGACATCCCGCTGGACGGCGCTGGGCAGGGAGCCGATCAGGTCGGCGGATTCCTGCAAATAGCGAACCTTCTGGTCGTCGTCCCGCAGGTCGTATTTCCGGGCAATGGCGGCAAGCTGGTATTCCACCCGGTTGGAGGATTCCTCCAATAGAATCTTAAAACGGTCGGCGCCGTACCTTTTGAGAAATTCGTCCGGATCCTTGGCGTCCCGCATTTTCAGAACCTTGACCTGCAATCCCGCCTTTTCCAGCATGGGGATCGCCCGCTGGGTGGCGTTCTGTCCGGCGGTGTCGCCGTCGTAGATCAGCACCACCTGATCGGTGTACCGGGACAGCAGCGCCGCGCCGTCGTCCGTCAGGGCAGTACCCAAAGATGCCACCGCGCAGTCAAATCCGTACTGATGCAGGGCAATGGCGTCCATGTACCCCTCCACCAGAATCAGGTAGCCCATTTTGCTTTTCTTGGCGTAATTCAGGGCAAACAGGTTTTTCCGCTTGTTAAAAATCAGGGTTTCCGGGGAATTTAAGTATTTTGCGGCGTTTTTATCCCGGTCGTTCATAATGCGCCCGCCAAAGCCGATGACGTTCCCCCGGACGTCGATGATAGGGAACATCAGCCTGTCCCGGAACCGGTCGAAAAGATTGCCGTTCTTTTTGGACACCGTCACAAGGCCGGAGTCCCGCAGCTCCTGATCGGTGTAGCCTTTTTTCCGCATGGCGTCCACCAGATCGCTCCAGCTGTCCGGGGCGTAGCCGATGCCGAACTTGGTCAGGGTCGTCTGGGACATTCCCCGCCCCCGGGCGTATTCCAGCGCCGATGCGCCCATGGGCGCGTACAGGCAGCTGTGGAAAAACCGCGCCGCTTCCTTGTGCAGCGCCCAGAGCCGCTCCTGCTGACGATACCGGGACTGGTACTGCTCGTCCTCAGGGACTTCCAACCCCGCCCGCTTTGCCAGCGCCCGCACGGCGTCCCCGTAGCTCAGCCCCTCAATTTCCATCTCGAAATTGATGACACCGCCGCCCTTGTGGCAGCCGAAGCAATAGAACATGCCTTTGTCCGGCGCGACGGAGAAGGAAGCGGTTTTCTCTCCGTGGAAGGGACACAGGCCAAACAGGTTGGAGCCGGAACGCTTCAGCGTCACATACTGCCCCACCACGTCCTCAATCGGGTTCCGCGCGATTACTTCGTCAATAAATGCCGGTGGAAATGGCATAGTCTCCCCCCTTTCGTCAGATTTCTCCAATTATTCTCTAACCGTGAACCTGCCATCCCATGGGGATGAAGATCTCCCGGAACTTTTCGACGGCGTAATTGTCCGTCATTCCCGCTATGTAGTCGCACACCGTGCGTTCCATGCCGTCGAAGCTCAGCTGGGGCTGAAAATCCTCGGGCAGCGCTTCCGGATGGGCGATGTAGTATTCAAACAGCCGCTTCAGCATATCCTTTGCCTTGCTCTCCTCGCCCTTGGCCACCGGATTGCGGTAGACATTGGTAAACATGAACGAGCGCAGCTCCTTGAGCGCCCTGTCCACATCGGGAGACAGGCAGACCTTCCCGAATTCCCGGGAGGTGCGGATGGCGTCGCAGACAAGTGTGTTGATCCTGTCCCGGTGGCTGTGGCCCAGCACGTCGGTGATGTCGATGGGGATATCGTCGTCGGTGAGGATGCCCGCCCGGATGGCGTCGTCAATGTCGTGGTTGACGTAGGCGATCTGGTCGGAGCGACGCACGGCCTGCCCCTCCAGCGTCTCCGGCCAGTAATCCCCGGTGTGGCCCAGAATGCCCATGCGGACTTCATAGGTCAGGTTCAGCCCCTGACCGTCCTTTTCCAGAATGTCCACCACTCGCAGGCTCTGCTCATTGTGGCGGAAAGGCTTGCCAAGGCACTGGCTCAGAACGTCCTCCCCGGCGTGGCCGAAGGGAGTGTGTCCCAGGTCATGCCCCATGGCAATGGCTTCCGCCAGATCTTCGTTCAGCCCCAGCGCCCGTGTGATGGTTCCGGCAATGCGGCTGACCTCCAATGTGTGGGTCATCCGGGTGCGGTAGTGGTCGCCCTCAGGCTGCAAAAAAACCTGCGTCTTGTGCATCAGGCGGCGGAAGGACTTGGAATGGACAATGCGGTCAATGTCCCTCTGGTAACAGGTACGCACGTCCTCCGCCCGGGGTTCTTCAAACCTCAGACGTCCCCTGCTCTGGTCGGCGAAGGCCGCCAGAGGATTCAGTCGCTTATGCTCCTGCCATTCCAGTTCTTCCCGCACAGTCATGGTAATTCCCTCATTCCTTGTAGAAAATGACATCCGCTTTTTCTGCTTTTGTTTATGTAGTCTCCACCGGGAACGCCCGGTATTCCTGCCCGGTCTCCATGCCCTCCACGGTTCCGCTGGACAGGTCGGTGAGTTTTTCCAGAAAGGCGCTGACCTGTCCCTCCGGGAACAGCAGCTCCAGCTCCACCTCCGCGCCGAAATCCGTCTTGCGGAGGATGCCTCCAAAGGCGGCGGCTTCCAGTTTGACCCGCTCGTAGAAGGGATAGGGGCACGGCACGTACACCGCCGTCCATACCCGCTTCATGGATTTGCCCGCAGCGTCCACAGCGATTTTCGCGCCTTTTGTGTAAGCCCGCACCAGTCCCCCGGCGCCCAGAAGAATGCCGCCAAAGTACCGGGTCACCACGCACACCACGTTAAAAAGACCTTCCCGCTGCAAAACCTGCAGCATGGGCATTCCCGCAGTGCCGCCGGGTTCGCCGTCATCGGAGAAGCGCACCGCGCCGTCTCTGATGATGTACGCCCAGCAGTTGTGGGTGGCGTCGTAGTGCTTCTTTTTCATCTCCTGGATTTTCGCCAGAGCTTCTTCCTCGGTGTCCACAGGCCAGACGCGGCCGATGAAGCGGGACTTCTTTTCCACGAATTCCGCTTCGCCAAATTGGGTGGGTATCAGATACTCGTCCAATCCTCAGCACTCCCCGATGATATATTCCCGGAGTCTGCCGTAGAGGATTCCGTCCACGACGGCCTCGATCTCGATGCCCTCTGGGGTGTAGTCCACTTTTTTGACCTGTGCACCGTCATGCAGCGTCTCCACCATGCCGCCCATGGCATAGGGCAGACGCACCACGATATGGTGCCGGGCATGGTTCAGGGCGCTTTCGATGGCTTTCAGCAGCCCGTCCATGTTGATTCCCCTTTTGGCGGAGATGGCAACAATATTCTTCCCCACGGGAATGTCGTCGGAATACACCAGATCGGCCTTGTTGTAGCATTTCAGCACCGGGGTTTCCGGCTTGGCCAGCTGGGAGATCAGCCTGTCTACCACGGCGATATGCTCTTCCAGATGGGGGTCGGAAGCGTCGATGACGTGCAGAAGCAGGTCGGCAAATTCCAGCTCCTCCAACGTCGCCCGGAAAGCGTCCACCAGATGGTGGGGCAGCTTCGCGATAAATCCTACGGTGTCGGAAAGGATCACGTCCAGATTGTCGGAAACCGTCAGAAGCCGGGAGGTGGTATCCAGCGTGTCAAACAGCCGGTTGTTGGCGGGGATTCCCGCGCCGGTGAGCTGATTGAGCAGGGTGGATTTTCCCGCGTTGGTGTAGCCCACAATGGCCACCACCGGAACGGAATTTTTCATTCTCCGCTCCCGCTGGACGGAGCGCACCTTGCGCACCTGCTCCAGCTCTTCTTCCAGACGGTTGATGCGCTCCCGGATATGCCGCCGGTCAGATTCCAGCTTCGTCTCGCGGGGGCCACGGGTGCCGATGCCGCCGCCCTGCCGGGAAAGGCTCGTGCCCATGCCGGACAGCCGGGGCAGCAGATATTTGTACTGCGCCAGCTCCACCTGAAGCCGGCCTTCCTTCGTCTTTGCCCGCTGGGCGAAAATGTCCAGAATCAGGGCGCTTCTGTCCAGAACGGGAAGCCCGATGATCTCCTCCAGCGCCCGGATGTTGCCGGGAGAAAGCTCGTTGTCGAAAATGACCATGGTGGACTGGGTCGCTTCCGCCAGCATCCGCACCTCCTGGGCTTTTCCCTCGCCGATGAAACTGTGGGAATCGGGGGTATGGCGGTTTTGTAGCACCTTGCCCGTGCAGAAGCCCCCTGCGGTCTCCAGAAGGTCTTCCAGCTCGTCCAGTGTGCTTTCGGTGGCGGTATCTTCCTCAGCAAAGCAGTCCGCGTTCAGTCCCACCAGAACCGCTCGTTCCTGCGTCTGTTTATCAAATCTTTCTTCCATGTTACCTCCGTTTTTTCTCATGGGGAACCCCGGTTTCTCCTCCGGCGGCACTTCCCCTCATACCATTTCTTCTATTATACCACACATCCGCGCCGCGAACAACCACAAAAATACAAAAATCCCGCACTGCATCGCGCAGTGCGGGATTTACGGGTCTTACTTCAGGCCAAACCGCTTGTTGAACCGATCAACACGTCCACCGGTGTCAACCAGCTTCTGCTTGCCGGTATAGAAAGGGTGGCACTTGGAGCAGATCTCAACACGAATGTCCTTCTTGGTAGAACCAGTGGTAAAGACATTGCCGCACGCGCAGCGGATGGTGGTCTGTTCGTACTTGGGATGGATACCTTCCTTCATTTCGTTCACCTCTTTCTTATCAGTTAAAGGGCATAGTAGCCCCGGGCAATCTTTAATCGCCCGGATATCATATCATAAAGTGTCGGAGAATGCAAGCACTTTTTTCGATTTTTTCAAAAAATCGAAAAATCGTGGTGCGTCAGCGGTTTTTTCGATCAGAACGCCCAGTTGCCGCTGCGGAAAATGGGTACGACCTTGCCGTCCTCGCAGATGCCGTCGATGTTCATGCTGTCGCAGCCGATCATGAAGTCCTCGTGGATCATGGAATCATTGATGCCCAGCGCCCGGCACTCGTCCAGCGTCTTATTCTGGAAATCCTTGATGGTGTCGGCAAAGCCCATGCCCAGCGCCAGATGGCAGGCGGCATTCTCGTCGAACAGCGTTTCCATGAACAGCAGACCCGTGTTCTGAATGGGAGAATCGTAGGGAACCAGTGCGCACTCGCCCAGATAGGCCGCGCCCTCGTCCATGGAGATCATCTTTTTCAGAAGCCCCTCGTTCTTCTCCGCGTGGACCTCCACGGCCTTGCCGTTTTCAAACCGGACGGAGAAATTCTCAATGATCTGTCCCTGATAGGAAAGCGGCTTGGTCGAATACACGATGCCCTCGGCAACGCCGCGCTTCGGGGAGATAAAGACCTCCTCGGAGGGGATGTTCGGATTGAAATAGTGGCCGAGCAGGGAATTTTCGCCGCCGCCCTTGAACTCGGCTTCGGGGATCATGCCCACACGGAAATCCGTGCCGTTGGAGCTGTGATATTCCAGCGTTTCGATGTTCAGTGCGTTGAGGTAGGCGCAGCGGTTGGCCAGATCCTCGTTGTGCTCCTTCCACGCCTGCACGGGGTCGTCCGTGACGCGGGAGGCGGTGAGAATGGCCTGCCACAGCTTCTCGATGGCCTGCCCCTTCGGCAGCTCCGGGAAGAGCTTCTTCGCCCACGCCGCGCCCGGCACGGCGGCGATGCACCACTGATACTTGTTTTCGATCCGGTCGCGGTAGGGACGGATGACCTCTGTCTCTTATACACATCTCCGAGCCCACGAGACTAAGGCGAATCTCGTAT
>ENA-UAIY01000340-UAIY01000340.1-human-gut-metagenome-genome-assembly--contig:-NODE-340-length-10609-cov-4.656055_pt1 | contig 10609 bp, 7 predicted proteins | sample MGYA00244423_ERZ654401 | MGnify/ENA primary metagenome ERZ654401 (study PRJEB26926, sample SAMN06165022) | human gut metagenome | biome: ENVO:00009003; feature: ENVO:2100002; material: ENVO:00002003...
TCGAGGCCTCTTGAACCCCATTCAAGCGCGATACCAAACTTCGCCACACCCGGATATTCTGTTGTGCCTCAAACAGCCCACTTAGAATACCACAGTTTTCGGCGGTTTGCAAGTCCTATTTTGAATTTTTTTCAAATTTCTTCCGAGGCTTTTTGTTGACAAAGGCGTCGGCGCATGGTAATATAATACTCGCGTTTGGCACGAGAGACGCTTTTGCACACGGAGAGATGGCTGAGTGGTCGAAAGCACCGGTCTTGAAAACCGGCGATGTGAAAGCATCCGTGGGTTCGAATCCCACTCTCTCCGCCAGAAAATGAATATGTATGCGGAAGTACCCAAGTGGCCGAAGGGGCTCCCCTGCTAAGGGAGTAGGCCGTCAAAAGCGGCGCGAGGGTTCAAATCCCTCCTTCCGCGCCAGCAAAAAGAGACATCCGAAAGGATGTCTCTTTTTGCTTCACGCGGCTGATTTTGCCCTTCCCCCGTGAAACCACCCGTTGACAAACCGCGCCGAACGGTTTATACTTATTGCCATCAAAAAGGCAGTGACGAAGAAGAAGCTGTTTTTCCGCGGCCAAAGAGAGGGGCGCCCCCGGCTGAAAGCACCCCGCCAAGGACACGGCCCGTACCACTTCCGAGCCGCCTGCGACGAGCAGGACGGGTATCGCCCGTTACAGCGATCGAAAGCGACGGCGTATGCCGGATCTCTTCCGCCGATACTGCGTTGCAGAAGCTTGAAATACAGACCGTATTCCTGCGCTCCTGCGCCTTGTCTCGACGAAAGATATCCCGCCATCCGCAGCGGACAGTAAAAATGCTGCGTAGGCCGTAAGCAGGGTGGAACCGTGGAGTAATGCCTATTACCTCACCCCTGATACCATTCAGGGGTGGGGATTTTTATTTATCCAGCCCCGATCACAAGGAGGAACAGACTATGAGCGAAGTCAACAAGGAATTTACGTTTGAAAATGAGCAGTACCGCAAGACCTACTGGCACACCTGCTCCCACATCCTGGCCCAGGCTGTCAAGCGCCTGCACCCGGAGGTGAAGCTGGCCATCGGCCCCAGCATCGACAACGGCTTTTATTACGATCTGGACGCGCCCTTCGCCTTCACCCAGGACGACCTGGGCGAGATCGAGGCTGAAATGCGTAAGATCTGTAAAGAGAAGCTGAAGCTGGAGCGCTTCGAGCTGCCCCGCGCCGAGGCCGTCAAGTACATGGAGGAAAAGGAAGAGCCCTATAAGGTGGAGCTGATCAACGACCTGCCCGAGGACGCCCACATCTCCTTCTACAAGCAGGGCGAGTTCGTGGACCTGTGCGCCGGACCCCACGTGGACTCCACCGGCCGCATCAAGGGCAACGGCATCAAGCTGACCGCCTGCAACGCCGCTTACTGGCGCGGCGACTCCAACCGGCAGACCCTGCAGCGTATCTACGGCGTGGCCTTCCCCAGCAAGGACGAGCTGGATGCCTATCTGAAGGAGCGGGAGGAGGCCGTGAAGCGCGACCACAATAAGCTGGGACGCGAGCTGGAATATTTCACCACTGTGGACTGCATTGGCCAGGGCTTGCCCATCCTGCTGCCCAAGGGCGCCCGCGTTATCCAGCTGCTGCAGCGCTGGGTGGAGGACACCGAGCAGCAGCGTGGCTATCTGCTGACCAAGACGCCCCTGATGGCCAAGCGTGAGCTGTACAAGATCTCCGGTCACTGGGATCATTATCTGGACGGCATGTTCGTCATGGGCGATCCCGCGGATGAGACGAAGGAGTGCTTTGCCCTGCGTCCCATGACCTGCCCGTTCCAGTATCAGGTGTTCCTGAACCGCGGCCGCAGCTACCGCGACCTGCCCATGCGTCTGGGCGAGACATCCACCCTGTTCCGCAACGAGGACTCCGGTGAGATGCACGGCCTGATCCGCGTCCGCCAGTTCACCATCTCCGAGGGACATCTGGTGCTGCGCCCCGACCAGCTGGAGGAGGAGTTCAAGCAGTGCCTGGATCTGGCCAAGTACTGCCTGGGCACCGTGGGCCTGTTGGAAAAGTGCACGTTCCGCTTCTCCCAGTGGGACCCCGCCAACCCCAACAACAAGTACGAGGGCACGGCGGAGCAGTGGGACCACGCCCAGGCCGCCATGGAGCGCATCCTGAAGGATCTGAACGTGGACTACACCGTGGGCATTGACGAGGCCGCGTTCTACGGCCCCAAGCTGGACATCCAGTACAAGAATGTGTACGGCAAGGAGGATACCCTTGTTACCATCCAGATCGATATGCTGCTGGCGGAGCGCTTCGGCATGTACTATATCGATGAGAACGGCAACAAGGCCCTGCCCTATATCATCCACCGCACGTCTCTGGGCTGCTATGAGCGGACGCTGGCCTACCTGATCGAGGAGTACGCCGGTGCGCTGCCCACCTGGATGATGCCCGAGCAGGTACGCTTCCTGCCTATTACTGACCGCGCTGCCGACTACTGCGTGCAGCAGGCCGCGGAGCTGCGCAAGCAGGGCTTCCGCGTGGAGGTGGACAGCCGCAACGAGAAGATCGGCAAGAAGATCCGCGAGGCTACCCTGGAGAAGATCCCCTTCATGCTGGTGGTTGGCGACCGCGACATGGAGAACGGCACCGTCTCCGTCCGTACCCGCAAGGGCGAGGACCTGGGCGCCATGACGCTGGAGGATTTCTCTGCCAAGCTGCGCCAGATCGTGGATGAGAAGCAGAAGATCTGACGAGTGCCATAAGTCATAAGGTAAGCGAGAGAGACAGGCAGAAGCCTGTCTCTTTTGCTGCAGTCAGACAAAAAACAGATTTCGCCAAAAGAAAAGTTTATTATAGCAAAACAGCAGGCTTCTGACAGAAAACCGCATGAAAAATACATGAAAATGATGCAAATGCGCCAAAAAAATGTGGGAAAGTGTGTGGATGAAAAACAAGGAGATGCGCTATTGAACACTATTCAGAGACACAAATATGTTGACAGAGTGTGAACTTATCTGGTAAAATCAAATGGGTGCGCAGCACCCGAATGCATAGAAGAGGACAGGGCGCGCCCTGTTCGCTGTTTCCTTCTGGCGGAGGAAACAACAAACTATGGTAAAGGAATTAGGAGGTAAACATGAAAAAAGTAGTTTCTCTGCTGCTGGCTCTCATCATGGCGCTCTCCCTGGTCGCCTGCGACGAAAAGAAGGGCGAGACCGATGATAACACCGTGCCCTACAAGATCGGCATCGTGACCGGCTCCGTCTCTCAGTCCGAGGACGATCGCCGCGGCGCCGAGGCCTTCCAGAAGGAGTATGGCGAGGATATGGTCCAGCTGGCCATCTATCCCGACAACTTCACCGAGGAGACCGAGACCACCATCCAGAGCATCGTGAACCTGTCCGCCGACCCCCTGATGAAGGCCATCATTGTCAATCAGGCTGTCCCCGGCACCACCGAGGCTTTCCGCAAGATCAAAGAGACTCGCCCTGACATCATCTGCATCGCAGGCGAGGCTCACGAGGATCTGCCCGAGATCAGCTCCGCTGCCGACCTGGTCACCAACAACGACTTCGTCTCCCGCGGCTATCTGATCATCCGCACCGCGCACGAGCTGGGCTGCGACACCTTCGTACATATCTCCTTCCCCCGCCACATGTCCTATGAGACCATGAGCCGCCGCGTGGCCATCATGAAGGCCGCTTGCGAGGAGTTCGGCATGAAGTTCGTCCTGGAGACGGCTCCCGATCCCACCTCTGACGTGGGCGTTTCCGGCGCTCAGGCCTACATTCTGGAGCAGGTGCCCGCATGGGTCGAGAAGTACGGCCAGAAGGCTGCTTACTTCTGCACCAACGATGCGCACACCGAGCCTCTGCTGAAGCGCCTGCTGGAGTGCGGCGGCTACTTCATCGAGGCCGACCTGCCCTCCCCCCTGATGGGCTATCCCGGCGCGCTGGGTATTGATCTGACCGAGGAAGCCGGTGATTTCGAGAAGATCCTGACCAAGGTCGAGTCCGCCATCGTTGAGAAGGGCGGCGCCGATCACTTCGGCACCTGGGCTTACTCCTACGGCTACACCCTGTCCGCCGGTCTTGCTCTGCACGCCAAGAACGTGCTGGACAGCAAGAGTGAGCTGAAGGACATGGACGATGTGGCTGCCGCGCTGCAGGTCTACTCTCCCAAGGCGGCCTGGAACGGCGCCAGCTACACCAACGCCACCACCGGCGCGAAGTCTGAAAACGTGTTCCTGATCTATCAGGATACCTATATCATGGGTGATCCCGGCCACTTCATGGGCAACGCCGACGTGGAGATCCCGGAGAAGTACTTCACCGTCAGCTGACGACAGGCTTTTGAAGCAACCATTAAAGCGGGGAGGGAGGGCATCCTCCCTCCCCGCTGCTATAGGTAGGGATGAATATGGAAAAGAACAATGCTCCGCTGCTTGAGATGCGGAATATCAAAAAGGGCTTTTTCGGCAATCAGGTGCTCACAGACATCAACTTCACCTTGAAAGAGGGCGAGGTGCTGGGTCTGGTGGGCGAAAACGGCGCCGGAAAGAGCACCTTGATGAAAATACTGTTTGGCATGGACGTGATCCGCGAGACGGGCGGCTACGAGGGGGATGTCCTGATCGACGGAGAAAAAGTGCAGTTCAACACCCCCTTTGATGCGCTGAAGGCCGGCATCGGCATGGTGCATCAGGAGTTCTCGCTGATCCCCGGCTTTACTGCCACGGAGAACATCCTCCTCAACCGCGAGCCCAAGAAAAAAAGCGTCATTTCAGAAGTGTTCGGCCCGCGCCTGGACACTCTCGACTATAAGGAAATGGATAACCGCGCCGCAAAAGCCATCGAGAAGATGGGCGTGGCTATCGACCAGAAGATGGTCATCAGCAGCATGCCCGTTGGTCACAAGCAGTTCACGGAGATCGCCCGCGAGCTGAGCAAGGAGAACCTGAAGCTGCTGATCCTGGATGAACCCACCGCCGTGCTCACCGAGCAGGAGGCACAGGCGCTGCTGGACTCCATCCGCGGCATGGCCTCCCGGGGCATCGCCGTGATCTTCATCACCCACCGCCTGCAGGAGATCCTGTCGGTGTGCGATAAGGTGGTCATCATGCGGGACGGTTATGTGGTCAAGGACGTGCCCGCCCGCGAGACGGATGTCCGCGACATCACCCACTACATGGTGGGGCGCGAGGTGGCTGCCGGCGGCGTCGCCCACGATATCCGCGACCACTCCGATGCCCGCACCATTATGTCCATCCGCAAGCTGTGGGTGGATATGCCCGGCGAGATCGTCCGCAACGTGGATCTGGACGTGAAGGAGGGCGAGATCCTGGGCATCGGCGGTCTGGCCGGCCAGGGCAAGCTGGGTATTCCCAACGGTGTGATGGGCCTGTACGAGGCGGGCGGCACCGTGGAGTTCGACGGCAAGCCCATCGCGCTGAACAGCCCCCGGAAGTGCCTGGACTCCCAGCTGGCCTTCGTGTCCGAGGATCGGCGCGGCGTGGGTCTGCTGCTGGATGAGTCACTGGAGTGGAACGTGGCGTTCCCCGCCATGCAGGTGCAGAACAAGTTCCTGAAGAGAATAGGTTTCTTCACATGGCGCGACGAAAAGGCCATCCACACGGTGACGAACCGGTATATCGATGAATTGCAGATCAAGTGTACCGGCTCCGGCCAGAAGGCCAGAGAGCTGTCCGGCGGCAACCAGCAGAAGGTGTGTCTGGCCAAGGCGTTCGCGCTGGAGCCCCGCTTCCTCTTCGTGTCCGAGCCTACCCGCGGCATCGACGTGGGTGCCAAGGCGCTGGTGCTGGAGGCGCTGAAGAAATTTAACCGCGAATCCGGCGTCACGGTGGTGATGATCTCCTCCGAGCTGGAGGAGCTGCGCCAGATCTGCGACCGCATCGCCATCGTCTCCGGCGGCAGGGTCGCCGGTATCCTGCCTGCTGACCATTCCTCCGAGGAGTTCGGTATGCTCATGGTCAGTCAGGTGAAGTAAGGAGGAAGAAATGGGCAATACGACCACACTTGGAAACAAGTCAAAATTCAGAGAGCTGCTGGACAGCTTCGGCCTGCCGCGTCTGATCATCGCGTGCTTCCTGCTGCTGCTGCTCATCGCCGCGCCCTGCGTGGGGCTGGATTTCCCCACACAGATCACCAATATCATCACCCGTTTCAGCTGGAACGCCGTGATGGTGCTGGCCATGGTGCCCATGGTACACTCCGGCTGCGGCCTGAACTTCGGCCTGCCGCTGGGTATCGTGTCCGGACTGCTGGGTGCCACGCTGTCCATCGAGCTGGGCTACACCGGCTTTGCCAGCTTCCTTATGGCCATCCTCATCGCCACGCCCTTTGCCCTGCTGTTCGGCGGCGGCTATGGCTGGCTGCTGAACAAGATCAAGGGCGGCGAGATGATGATCGCCACCTATGTGGGCTTCTCGTCCGTGTCCTTCATGTGCATGATGTGGCTGCTGCTGCCGTACAAGCACCCTACCATGGTGTGGGGCTTCTCCGCCAGCGGTCTGCGTACCGTCATTTCGTTGGAGGGCTATTATGACAAGGCGCTGGCCAACATTCTGACCATCGACCTGAACAGCATCGGCATCAATCTGGTGATCCCCACCGGTACGCTGCTGTTCTTCGTGCTGATGGCCGTGCTGATGTGGGCGTTCCTGCACACCAAGACCGGCACCGCTATGACCGCTGTGGGCTCCAACCCCGCCTTTGCCCGCGCAGCGGGCATCAACGTGGACAAGATGCGGCTTATCTCCGTGATCATGTCCACCTGGCTGGGTGCTGTGGGTATTCTGGTGTATGAGCAGGGCTTCGGCTTCATACAGCTGTACAACGGCCCCTTCTGGATGGCCATGCCCGCCGTGGCCGCCATCCTTATCGGCGGTGCGTCGGTGAACAAGGCATCCATCGGCAATGTGATTATCGGTACGATCCTGTATCAGGGCGTGGTGACCATGACCCCCACCGTGATGAGCGCCGCCTTCCAGATGGATATGAGCGAGGTCATCCGTATCGTGGTATCCAACGGCATGATCCTCTATGCCCTGACCAGAAAGACGGAAAGGGGGCGCTGACATGAAGGGTAAGAGATTCGACGTAAAGCAATTCCTGGGCAAAAACTCAGTGCCCGTCCTGTTTATCATCATCTGCGCCGTGCTCATTCCCGTGTCCGGCCTGCCGGTGAGCTACATACTTAACGAGGCTATGACCCGTCTGGGGCGCAACGCCTTTTTGATCCTGAGCCTGCTGATCCCCATTATGGCCGGTATGGGTCTGAACTTTGCCATGACGCTGGGCGCTATGGCCGGCGAGATCGCGCTGATTCTGGTGGCGGACTGGCAGATCTGGGGTATCCCCGGTCTGGTGCTGGCGGCTATCCTGTCCATCCCCCTGTCCATTCTGCTGGGTCTTATGTGCGGCAGCATCCTGAACCGCGCCAAGGGCCGCGAGATGGTCACCAGCTACTTTATCGCCTATTGTATGACCGGTGTGTACCAGCTGGTGGTGCTGTATATGATGGGGCCCATCATCCCCATCCTCCACAACACACTGAAGCTGCCCCGCGGCTTTGGTATCCGCAACACAGTCAGCCTTCTGCAGATGCGGCAGAGCGTGGATAACGCGCTGGCCGTCTACGTGGGCGGCGTGAAGATCCCCGTGCTGACGCTGATCATCATCGCATTGGCCTGCCTGTTCATCGTGTGGTTCCGCCGCACGAAGCTGGGACAGGACATGCGCGCGGTGGGCCAGGATATGAACGTGGCGCGGGACGCCGGTATCAACGTGGACCGCACCCGCCTGATCTCCATCGTCATGTCCACCGTGTTTGCGGGCTTCGGCATGATCATCTATCTGCAGAACATGGGCAACTTCCCCACCTATACGGCGCATACCAACGTCGGCATGTTCTGCATCGCCGCGCTGCTGGTGGGCGGCGCCTCCGTGGAAAAGGCGTCCATCGGCAACGTGTTCCTGGGTGTGCTCCTGTTCCATACCATGTTCATCGTGGCGCCGGCCGCCGGAACCAAGATCACCGGCGACTCCATGATCGGCGAGTACTTCCGCGTGTTCGTGTCCTACGCCGTTATCACCGTGGCACTGGTCATGTACGAGGCCAAGAAGCGCAAGGAGAACCGCACGCTGGGTCAGCAGCTGGCCATTGAGCAGAAGGCCGAGGAGGAGGGGAGAACCGCATGAAAACGACGAAACGCTCGTGGATCATCCGTATCGCCTTTATCCTGGTGCTGGTGCTCGTCGCCGTGCTGATGCTGCGCATTGGCCGCGGCCACACCGTCTATTTCGACAACCGCGCAGTGGACAAGGGCGGCCAGTCTGTGGAGGCACCCTATAAGATCACTGTGTATGTGAACGGCGAGCAGATCTCCAAGCTGTACGAAAAGGAGCGCTGCTTGACCACCGTCATCGGCGACAAGCTGGAGCTGACCGTGGAGGTCATGCAGCAGAAGGGCGGCAGCGAGACAACGGAAACGTACCAAATGACACTGCCCCATAACATCGACGGCATCATCATCAACCTGCCGGCGTATATGGCTGGTCTGCCGGAGGAGGCCTATCTGGAGGAATTCATCCCCGCGCCTCCCACCGAGGAGGACGACGAGGAAGCGCCCAACACCGAGGACGATATGGGCCTGGGCGACTTCTGATAATGTGTGCTGCATACACAGCCCATGCGAAAGCATGGGCTGTGGGCACATAGGGACTTGCTTGCGCTCGGCAGGCGGATATGCTATACTGAATGGGCGGCGCGGAGACTGCGGCCGCATGGGAAAGGAGTATCAAAATGGCTGTTTTGAAAGGCTTGAAGCCAGAAAAGGTGTTCGCATATTTTGAAAAGCTGTGCTCGGTGCCCCACGGCAGCGGCAACACGAAGATCATCAGCGATCTGTGCGTGGACTTTGCCAAGGAACTGGGACTGAAGTACCGGCAGGAGCCGTGCAACAACGTGGTGATCTGGAAGCCGGCATCTCCCGGCCATGAGAGCGCCGAGCCGATCATCCTGCAGGGACACATCGACATGGTGTGCGCCAAGACCGACGACTGCACCAAGGACATGACCCGCGAGGGACTTGACCTGATGACCGACGGGGAGTGGATCTGGGCGGACAAGACGTCGCTGGGCGGCGACAACTGCATTGCCGTGGCCATGATCCTGGCGATCCTGGCGGACGACACACTGGTACATCCGCCCATCGAGGCGGTGTTCACCGTGGACGAGGAGGTGGGCATGGACGGCGCCTTTGCGCTGGACTGCTCTGACCTGAAGGGCAAAAAGCTGCTGAATTTGGACTCCGAGCTGGAGGGCGTGTTCACCGTGTCCTGCGCAGGCGGCATGCACTCCGATTGCCTGCTGCCCGCAGCGCTGACCGATGCGGCGGGCATGGAGGGCTTCGGCATCACCGTGGCCGGCTTGCGGGGCGGTCACTCCGGTGCGGACATCCATCTGGGACGCGGCAGCGGCAACCGCCTCATGGGACGGGTACTGGCCACAGCGCTGGAGAAGTTCCCCGGCCTGCGGCTGGCAGCCTTCTCCGGCGGGCAGTTCGACAACGTGATCTGCTCCCGCTGCGATGCGGCGGTGGCGCTGCCCAAGGGCAGCGGCCGGGCGTTCGAAGCGTTTATCCGGGAGTTTGACGCGGCGTTGAAGAACGAGTACGCCGTCACCGACCCCGATGTGACGCTGACCTGCGCGGCGGCGGAGACGGCAAAAGCCGTGTCCGCAGAGCGCACCGTGACGCTGGTGCAGGCGCTGACGGCCATGCCGCAGGGCGTGGAGGCTATGGACACGGATTTCCCCGGTCTGGTGCAGACATCCCTGAATATGGGCGTGGTGAAGCTGGGCGGCGACGGACTGCACATCGCGTTCTCCATCCGGTCGTCCATCGCGTCCCGGAAGCTGATGCTGGCGCAGCGTGTGCGGGCTGTGGCGGCGCTGGCGGGCGGCACTGTGGCAGAGCGGGGCGTGTACCCCGGCTGGCAGTACAAGCGGGAGTCGCAGTTCCGGGATACGCTGCTGGCGGCGTATAAGGATCTTACCGGTAAGGACGGCGTGGTGGAGGCCACCCACGGCGGTCTGGAGTGCGGATTGCTGATGGAGAAGATCCCCGGTCTGGACGCGGTGTCCATGGGGCCGGAGCTGCACGATGTACACTCCGTGCGGGAGCGGCTAAGCGTGCCTTCCACGGAGCGCACCTATGAACTGGTATGCGAGCTGCTGCGGCGCAGCTGTTGAATGTGACAGAAAGCTGAGAGGCGGGGCTTTGCCCCGCCTCTGTTATTTTGCAGGATTGCCCAGCAGAAAATGCACTTATTGCGGGGTGTTCCTGCATAAAACAATTTAGCATTATGAATAGACCACCGCTAAAAAGTACCATGATACAGACAAAACTACGGATTTGCCGAAAGAAATGCTGACTAAGAAAAGCGGAATGTCCGCACGGACGGGAAAATCGTTCCGCAGAAAAATGAAATTTTCCGCATTTAGATATTGCAAAAAGTTTACGCCTGCGATATAATGGCACCGTTGAACACCGCCGTGCCCGACCGGCCGGCGGAAAAAGCTGTTTTTCAGGAAGAGGAAAACAATTTATC
>ENA-UAIY01000342-UAIY01000342.1-human-gut-metagenome-genome-assembly--contig:-NODE-342-length-10592-cov-4.287273_pt1 | contig 10592 bp, 9 predicted proteins | sample MGYA00244423_ERZ654401 | MGnify/ENA primary metagenome ERZ654401 (study PRJEB26926, sample SAMN06165022) | human gut metagenome | biome: ENVO:00009003; feature: ENVO:2100002; material: ENVO:00002003...
GCTGTACGACCCCGCCGACTACGATGTGGTGCTGGTGTGCGGCCCCACGGTCATGATGAAGAACGCCGCCCGCCTGTGTGCCGAAAAAGGCACCCCCTGCTTTGTGAGCATGGAAAAGAAGATGGCCTGCGGCATTGGTGCCTGCCTTGGCTGCACCTGCGAAACCAAGGGCGGCGAGGGCAAGAGCGTGTGCAAGAACGGCCCTGTATTTGACGCAACGGAGGTGTTCTTCTGATGGCAGACCTGAAAACCAACCTGCTGGGCTTTGTGATGAACAGCCCGGTCATCGGCGCGTCCGGCACCGTGGGCTACGGTGTGGAGTACGAGGAACTGGCCGATTTTGCAAAGATCGGCGGCATCTCCGGCAAGGGACTTACCCTGCACGGTCAGTACGGCAACAAGGGCGAGCGCCTGTGGGAGACCCCCTCCGGCCTCATCAACAGCATCGGCCTGCAGAACCCCGGCGTGCAGCACTTTATTGACGTGGAGCTGCCCGAGATGCTGGAACTGAAGCAGAAGTACGGCACGGTGGCCATTGCAAACCTTGGCGGCCACAGCGAGGAGGAGTATGTGGAGGGCGCTGCGATGCTGAGCGAGAGCGCAGTGGACATCGTGGAGCTGAACATCTCCTGCCCCAACGTCAAGGTGGGCGGCATGGCCTACGGTGTGAAGGCTGAGGCGGCCGGTGAGGTGGTGCGGATGGTCCGCGCGGCCTGCAAAAAGCCCCTGATGGTCAAGCTGAGCCCGCAGGCCGAGAACATCCCCGAGATGTGCAAGGCTGTGGAAGCTGCCGGTGCGGACGCCATCAGCCTGACCAACACCTTCCAGGCCTGCGCCATTGATCTGGAAAAGCGCCGCCCAGTGTTCAATAACATCTTTGCCGGTCTGTCCGGCCCGGCGGTGCGTCCCATCGCTCTGCGCATGGTATGGCAGGCAGTGGGTGCCGTGAACATCCCGGTGGTGGGTCTGGGCGGCATTGCCACCGGCCGTGACGCACTGGAGTTCATCATGGCAGGTGCCACCGCAGTGCAGGTGGGCGCCGCAAACTTTGCAAACCCCCGCGCCATGGAGACCATTGCGGACGAGATGGCAGCATGGATGGACAAGAACGGCGTGAAAACGCTGGATGAGATCCGCAGCTGCGCCCGTCATGCAGAATAAAAACTGATATATCCATAAAATATCTACAATTATGCGCATAAAATAAAACTTAACGCATAAATTTGCAAATAGTGTAAAAGCGTGGTACAATACCACCCAAAGGAATATACACCACTGAAAAGAGAGGGAGAAGTACAATGAGTGAAGCACTTGAAATTCTGAAGAGCTGTGACGCATTTCTGGAGGGTCACTTCCTGCTGTCCTCCGGCCGGCACTCCGGCGCATACTGCCAGATGGCTTATCTGCAGCAGTACCCGGACCGCTGCGCCGAGGTGATGAAGGCTGTGGCTGATAAGGTCAAGGAGATGGATGTGGACGTCATCGTCGGCCCTGCCATGGGCGGCATCGTGTACGCCTACGAGCTGGCCCGCCAGACCGGCAAGCGCGCCATCTTTACCGAACGCGTGGACAACGTGATGTGCCTGAAGCGCTTTGCCATCCACCCGGGTGAAAAGTGCATCATCGCCGAGGACGTGGTGACCACCGGCATCTCCTCTCTGGAGACCAAGCGCGTCATCGAAGAGGCCGGCGGCATCTGCCTTGGCATCACCTGCGTGGTGGACCGCACCAAGCCCGAGGCACCGTCTCCCATTCCCATTCTGGCCAGCGCCCTGAAGCTGGACCTGCCCAACTATACCCCGGAGGAGTGCCCCATCTGCAAGGAGGGCAAGCTGCCGCTGGTGCATCTGGGCAGCCGCAAGATGAAGCAGGAAGCAAAGCAGACCCTGTAAACTGAAAGCTTTTGTTGAAACGAGGAAAACTATGAACGCATATCTTCTTTTGGCAAACGGCATGGTCTTTGCCGGACAGTCCGTGGGCGCGCAGGGCGTGACCGTGGGCGAGGTGGTGTTCTCCACCGGCATGGTGGGCTTTCAGGAGACCCTGACCGACCCCAGCTACTATGGCCAGATCATCACCCAGACCTATCCCCTCATCGGCAACTACGGCATGAACCACGATGATATGGAGTCCGACCGCATTTGGGCAAAGGGCTACATCGTGCGCGAAGCCTGCACCACCCCCTCCAACTGGCGCTGTGAGGAGACGCTGGACAGCTTTTTGAAAAAGAACAATACCATCGGCATCGAGGGCATCGACACCCGCCACCTGACCCGCATCATCCGGGAGAGCGGCGTGATGAACGGCGCCATCCTGACCACCTTTGACCCCGCCGATCCGGCCAACAAGGCCGAGACCGAGGCCCTGCTGGCCGAGATCCGCGCCTACGCCGTGACCGATGCTGTAAAGAACGTGACCTGTGCCGCACCCGAGGTGTTCAACCCGGAAGGCGAGACCCACATTGTGCTGATGCACTACGGCTGCAAGCGCAACATCGTGCGCTGCCTTGTTAAGCGCGGCTGCAAGGTGACCGTAATGCCCGCCTTTGCAACGGCGGAGCAGATCAAGGCTCTTGCCCCGGACGGCATCATGCTGTCCAACGGCCCCGGCGACCCCGCCGAGCCGGTGGAGGTCATCGAGAACCTCAAGCACATCTTTGAACTGAACATCCCCACCTTTGGCATCTGTCTGGGTCACCAGCTGTCCGCACTGGCAGCCGGTGCCAAGACCATGAAGCTGAAGTACGGCCACCGCGGCGCCAACCAGCCTGTGACCGACTTTGAGTCCGGCCGCACCTTTATCACCAGCCAGAACCACGGCTACGCGGTCGTGGGCGAGAAACTGCCCGCCGAGATGGGCGAGGTGGCACAGGTGAACGCCAACGACGGCACCTGCGAGGGCATCAAGTACAAAAAGTGGAACTGCTTTACCGTGCAGTTCCACCCGGAAGCAAACGGCGGCCCCAAGGACACCGAATTCCTGTTCGACCGCTTCCTGAACAACGTCAAAGCAGCAAAGGAGGCACGCTGAAATGCCGAAGGACCCCAGAATCAAAAAGGTGCTGGTCATTGGCTCCGGCCCTATCATCATTGGTCAGGCTGCGGAGTTTGACTACTCCGGCACGCAGGCCTGCCGCGCCCTGAAAGCAGAGGGCATCGAGACTGTTCTGCTGAACTCCAACCCCGCTACCATCATGACCGACCCGGACGTGGCCGACCATGTGTATATTGAGCCCATGACGCTGGAAGTCGTGGAGCGCATTCTGGACATCGAAAAGCCGGACTCCGTGCTGCCCAACCTCGGCGGTCAGATGGGCTTGAACCTGTCCATGGAGCTGGCACGCTCCGGCTATCTGGACCGCACCGGCATCCGTCTGCTGGCCTGCAAGCCCGAGACCATCGACCGTGCCGAGGACCGCGAGCTGTTCAAGGAGACCATGGAAAAGCTGCACCAGCCCATCATCCCCTCTGAGGTGGTGGAGACGCTGCAGGACGCACTGGACTGTGCCGACCGCATCGGCTACCCGGTCATCGTGCGCCCGGCCTTTACCATGGGCGGCACCGGCGGCGGCATCTGCGAGACCCGCGAAAAGCTGATCGAGATCGGCACCAACGGCCTGCGCCTTTCTCCCATCCATCAGATCCTGGTGGAAAAGTGCATCGCCGGCTGGAAAGAGATCGAGTACGAGGTGATGCGCGACCACAAGGGCAACGTGATCACCGTATGTAACATGGAGAACCTCGACCCCGTGGGCATCCACACCGGTGACTCGGTGGTCGTGGCTCCCTCCCAGACCCTGACCGACCACGAGTACCAGATGCTGCGTACCGCCGCACTGGATATCATCACCGAGCTGGGCATCGAGGGTGGCTGCAACTGCCAGTTTGCCCTGAAGCCGGACAGCTTCGACTACGCGGTCATCGAGGTCAACCCCCGTGTGTCCCGCTCCTCCGCACTGGCCTCCAAGGCTACCGGCTATCCCATTGCCAAGGTGGCGACCAAGATCGCCATCGGCTACACGCTGGACGAGATCACCAACGATGTCACCGGCAAGACCTGTGCCTGCTTTGAGCCTGCGCTGGACTACATCGTGGTCAAGTACCCGAAGTGGCCGTTCGATAAGTTCGTCTACGCCGACAAGTCTCTGGGCACCCAGATGATGGCTACCGGCGAGGTGATGAGCATCGGCAACAGCTTCGAAGCCGCCATGATGAAGGCAGTTTCCTCCATTGAGCTGGGCATGGACACCCTGACCCACAAGCCCTTTGAGGAGCTGACCGACGAGGAAGTGGTGGAGCACATGCACGTTCAGGACGCCGAGCGCGTGTTCTGCGTGTACGAAGCGCTGAAGCGCGGCATCGACCACAAGGTCATCTACGATATCACCAAGATCGATTGGTGGTTCCTTGATAAGATGCAGCATCTGGCAGATCTGGAAAAGGGTCTGGCACAGTGCAACGGCCAGCTGTCTTTGGAGCAGTACAAGACTGCCAAGAAGTACGGCTTCCAGGATAAGACCATCCGCCGTCTGGCACAGGTGGACACCCTGCCCGTGGAGAACTACCGCGCCGGCTTCAAGATGGTGGATACCTGCGCCGCTGAGTTCTCTGCCAACACCCCCTACTTCTACTCCACCTACGACGGCGACAACGAGGCTGCAAGCTTCATCGCCGAGAAGGAAGCCGAGACCGCTGCCAAGGGCGAGCCTAAAAAGAAGAAGGTTCTGGTCTTTGGCTCCGGCCCCATCCGCATCGGTCAGGGCATCGAGTTCGACTACTGCTCTGTGCACTGCGTGTGGACCCTGAAAAAGAACGGCTGCGAGGCCATTCTGGTCAACAATAACCCCGAGACCGTTTCCACCGACTTTGATACCGGCGACCGCCTGTATTTCGACCCGCTGAACCCGGAGAGCGTGGACAACATCATTGCCACCGAAAAGCCGGATGCCTGCGTGGTGCAGTTCGGCGGTCAGACCGCCATCAAGCTGGCCAAGCACATGGACGAGATCGGTCTGCCCATTCTGGGCACCCCGGCGGACGCCATCGACGAGGCCGAGGACCGCGAACGCTTTGACGAGCTGCTGGAGCGCTGCAACATCCCCCGCGCCCCGGGCCGTACCGTGTTCAATCTGGACGAGGCTCTGGCCGCTGCCGAGGAGATCGGCCTGCCGGTGCTGATGCGCCCCTCCTATGTGCTGGGCGGTCAGAACATGATCGTGGCCTACAACAAGGCAGATATCATCGAGTACATGGGCGTTATCACCGAGCACGTTGACATGGATCACCCGGTGCTGCTGGATAAGTACATCATGGGTACCGAGTGCGAGGTGGACGCCATCTGCGATGGCGAAAACTTCCTGATCCCCGGCATCATGGAGCAGGTAGAGCGTACCGGCGTGCACTCCGGCGACTCCATCTGTGTCTACCCGGCACAGCACCTGACGCAGGACGAGATCGACACCATGGTGGACTATACCGGTCGCTTTGCCCGCGAGCTGCATGTCACCGGTCTGGTCAATGTGCAGTACGCCGTCTCCCATGGCCGTGTGTACGTCATCGAGGTGAACCCCCGCTCCTCCCGTACCGTGCCTTACATCTCCAAGGTCACCGGCGTGCCCATGGTGGATATGGCCGTGCGCTGCTGCTTGGGCGAGAAGCTGACGGATATGGGCTACGGCACCGGTCTGCACCCCAACGCCCCCTATGTGGCGGTAAAGGTGCCTGTGTTCAGTTTTGAAAAGCTGCACGCCGTGGATACCCAGTTCGGCCCCGAGATGAAGTCCACCGGCGAGGTGCTGGGTATTGCGCCCAACTACCACGATGCCCTGCTCAAGGGTCTGATCGGTGCAGGCTATACCTTCAAGACTCCCGGCCCGGGCAGCTGCTGCATCTTTACCGTGAAGGACAGCGACAAGCCTGAGTTCGTGGATATTGCATGGAAGCTGAAGGATATGGGCTATAAGCTCTACGGTACCTCCGGCACCTGTGCATGGCTCAACAAGCACATGGTCCCCTGCAACGAGGTGCGCAACATCTCCGGCGAGGCACCCAACATCGTGGATCTGCTGCAGAGCGGTCTGGTGGACTATGTGTTCTCCACCAGCGCCAAGGGCCGTGACCCCCGGCGCGATTCCGTCCGCCTGCGCCGTAAAGCCGTGGAGCTGAGCATCCCCTGCATCACCGCAGTGGACACCGCCGCTTCTCTGGTGGACTGCCTGCGCAGCGAGCACAGTCTGGCGAACATCCCGCTGGTGGATATCGCCACTCTGTACCGCGGCAAATAAGCCCTGAGACCCGCATAAAATAGCTCTGTACAGCGCCTGCCGAAACGGTGGGCGCTGTATTTGTGCGGGGTGCACGGAACTAGATATAGTTCGTGCGCAATAAGCTACATTTCGTGCGCAATCCATCGAAAACAGTGCGATAAATATGTTATACTCAACAACGCAAAATTTGCCAAAAGACGTTACTTTTGGACACTCCAGGAGGATATCGATACATGACCCGTTCCCAGATGATCGAAACCGTGGCACGCAAGACCGGCTTTACCGAAGCTCAGGTCGAGACCACGATGGATGCAATGTTTGACCAGATCGCGGACTGCCTGCGCGCTGACGAAAAGGTGACCATCGCCGGCTTTGGCCGCTTTGAGATGCGCCCCCGCAAGCCGAAGGCTTACACCAACCCCAAGACCAAGGTCTCCAGCCAGCTGGAGTCCACCTCCATCCCCGGCTTCAAGGCCAGCGGCCGCTTCAAGCAGAAGCTGGAGGCCGGCAAGAAGAGCGTGGAAGAGACCGTCTGATCCCTGCATAATGAGAACCGTACCCGTGACCCCGGGTGCGGTTCTTTTTGTTTGCCAAAAACTCTGTTGTGAAAATGGGATATCGGAACGCCCGCAGGCGTTCCGATATCCCGAAATTCAAAATCATTTTCCGCTGAAAATGCCCAGAGCGCAAGCGGAGGGCATTCTAAATCGTCCCGCCCTGTGTGCGATGCACGGCATCTTTTGGTTTCTCTGCTGACAAGCGCGGCATTTCATGCTATACTTGTTGCAACGAGAAAAAACGCCACAAAGAACGGAGTTGTCCAAATGCTTTACAGCGAGTTGCAGTGCAGCGAAGCCATCCACAAGGCCGTGGAACGCATGGGCTTTGCCGAAATGACCGAGATTCAGGAAAAGACCATCCCCCTCATGCTGGCCGGGCATGATGTCATCGCCAAAGCACCCACCGGCACCGGTAAGACCTGTGCCTTCGGCATCCCGGTGGTGGAGCATATCCAGCCGGAAAATAAATACCCGCAGGCCGTCATTATGGCCCCCACCCGGGAACTTGCCCAGCAGATCGCGGAGGAACTGACCAACCTCACCTACTTTATGCCCGAGGTGCAGGTGGCCTGTGTGTACGGCGGCGCCAATATGGAAAAGCAGGCAAAGCGTCTGGCCGAGGGCTGCCAGATCGTGGTAGCTACCCCGGGCCGCCTGATGGACCACTACAAGCACCACAGCATTGATATCTCCCATGTGACCCAGATCGTGCTGGACGAGGCCGACGAGATGCTGAACATGGGCTTTTATAAGGATGTGCGCCACATCATCGAGATGATGAAGGCACGCAAGGCGCTGTCCATGTTCTCCGCCACCATCAGCCGCGAGGTGATGGATATCGGCTGGCTGTACCAGCATAACGCCGAGGAGATCACCGTGCAGCCCCGGGAGGAGAGCCAGCCCAAGATCACCCAGTATATGCTGGAGACCTCCGGCCGCAACAAGCTGTCGGATCTGGCACAGATCATCATTGGCGAGGGCTACAAGCGGGTGATGGTGTTCTGCGATACCAAGTTCAACACCGCCACGCTGGCAAACCAGCTGGCACGGCTGGGCTTCTCGGTGGACTGCCTGCACGGCGACCTCTCCCAGAAGGAGCGCAACCAGATCATGCAGGCCTTCCGGGACGGCAAGCTGGCCATTCTGGTGGCTACGGACGTTGCCGCCCGTGGCATCGACGTCTCGGATGTGGATGCCGTTATCAACTATGATGTGCCCAGCGAGAACGAGCACTACACCCACCGCATCGGCCGCACCGGCCGCGCCAAAAAGGAGGGCGTGAGCTACCTGTTCTATGTGCCGGAGGAAAAGAAGCGCGTGCAGGAACTGCTGCGCCTGACCCGCAACACCGACCTGTGCACCCCGGTGCACTTTGACTTCAACCACGAGCACATTGTGGTGGAGAAAAAGCAGGACAACGCCGACCGCTTTCAGATCAAGTGCTATTTTTAAAGGAAGGAGCTGCTGTACGACCTTGTGCGGCGGCTCTTTTTGCAAAAAGGCTTGACCTTCCCCCTTGTGGAAGGTGTAGAATACTCCCGTAAGGAGGGGGTCGTGACCCATGAAGATCAACGAAGTGGAAGCCGCCGTCGGCGTGACCAAAAAGAACATCCGTTTTTACGAGGAAGAGGGGCTTATCAGCCCCAGCCGGGAGCCGGGCAACGGCTACCGCAGCTACTCGCAGGCGGATGTGGAGCGCCTGCGCCGCATCAAGCTGCTGCGTAAGCTGGACGTGCCGCTGGCAGAGATCCGGGAGATGCTGGAAGGGCAGCGCACGCTGGCCGAGGGCATGAGCCAGCAGCTGGAACGTCTGCGCAGCCGCCGCGCCGATCTGGAGGAGGCTATCGGCTTCTGCACGCTGCTCCAACAGGAGAACGGCCCTCTGGAACAACTGGATGTGGAGCAGACGCTGGCGCGCCTGACCGCACGGGAAGAACAGGGAGTGACTTTTGTGAACATTGAACGTACCGACCAAAAGACCCGCCGCATCCGGGGTGCCTGCATCGGTGCCGCCCTTTTTGTGACCATGATGGCTTTTGTAATGGCGATCATGGGCTGGGCAATCTACACCGATCCGCAGGATGCCCCGCCGCTGCCGCTGCTGGTGGTGATGTTCGGCATCCCGGCGGGCTGCATCGTAGGCACCTTGAAGGTGCTGCTGGATCGGATCGAAGAGATCGGAAAGGGAGAAGAAGATGCTTATCGTAACTATTAATGAGATCCCGGGCAAAAAGCTGGAAGCGCTGGGCGTGGTGCGGGGCAGCACGGTGCAGAGCCGCAACCTCGGCCACGACATGATGGCCGGTTTCCGCACCCTTGTGGGCGGCGAGGTGACCGACTACGCAGATATGCTCACCGAAGCTCGGCAGATCGCTACCGGACGTATGGTCAAGGACGCAGAAAGCCTTGGCGCGGATGCCATTGTGGGCATGCGGTACGCCTCTGCCAGCGTCATGCAGGGCGCGGCAGAGGTCATAGCTTACGGAACGGCGGTGAAGTTCGTATGACAGCAAAAGAAAAACAGGGCTTCGGCCTGTACTTCCTGTTTGCTTTCGGCATGGCGTGGCTGTGCCAGGTCGGCGGCTGCATGGCACTCTTGCAGCAGAATAATGCCGTGCTGTATCAGTTGGCGCTCATCGTAACCATGTTCTGTCCGCTGCTGGCTGTACTGCTGGTGCAAAAGGCATTCCTGCGCCAGCCCACCGGCATCGGCTGGAAGGTGCAGGGCAAGCGGCGGTTCTGGCTGGCGGCATGGTTCGGCCCGGCGGTGCTCACTCTGCTGGGTGCGGTGCTGTATTTTGCGGTGTTCCCCTCCCGGCTGGACTTTTCCGGCAGCTGGCTGGTAGCCGCCTACGGCGGTGAGATGGATGCCCAGACCCTGCGCAGCGAGCTGGGGGTCTCTACCCTCAGCTATCTGCTGCAAAACGGGCTGTTTGCGGTGCTCCTTGCCCCGGCCATCAATATGTTCCCCGCACTGGGCGAGGAGGTCGGCTGGCGCGGCTATATGATGCCCCACCTGAAGGAGCGGTTCGGTCTGCTGAATGGCCGTCTGCTGGGTGGTGTTGTATGGGGCGTCTGGCATTGGCCGCTGATGCTGCTGGTGGGCTACGAATACGGTACCAATTACTTGGGCGCACCCCTGCTGGGTCTGGTGGTGTGGTGCGTGGTCTGCTTTGCCCTGAACACCCTGCTGGATATCCTCTATGAGAAAACGGAGAGCATCTGGGTGCCTGCCATTGCGCACGGCGCGTTCAATGCCATTGCGGCACTGCCGCAGGTGTTGGTCACCCCGGCGGATGCGTATTATAATGTACTGGGCCCCATGCCCATTGGCCTGATTGCCGCGCTGCCGATGCTGGCAGCAGCTGTCTGGCTGACCCTGCGGGAGATGAAGCAGGAAGAAAAGAACTGAATCCTAAGGCAACAGCCGCTGCACTTTTTGTGCGGCGGCTGTTTTTGCGCAGAAATGGTGAAAGAAAGCTCAAAACAAACCCTGAAACTGAGCGAAAAACTGGATGATGTATACAAAGCACAAAAAAAGGCGAAAAAAATGTAAAAAAGGCTTGCAAAAGTGGTTGCGGTATGGTATTATATGTGAGCGCCAAGCGCTGAGACAAAAGAATGACTTCTCAAAGCTCAGCAGGAAGCCCTTGAAAAGAACCAATGAACGTTCAAATGTTCCGGTTAGCACCGAGAAACTGCTGAATGATTTAAGTTCAGAAAAGTTCAAAAGCTTCTCAAAAAAGTGCTTGACAAAAAACCGCTTC
>ENA-UAIY01000344-UAIY01000344.1-human-gut-metagenome-genome-assembly--contig:-NODE-344-length-10566-cov-4.580915_pt1 | contig 10566 bp, 8 predicted proteins | sample MGYA00244423_ERZ654401 | MGnify/ENA primary metagenome ERZ654401 (study PRJEB26926, sample SAMN06165022) | human gut metagenome | biome: ENVO:00009003; feature: ENVO:2100002; material: ENVO:00002003...
TTTCCATGCTGCTTTCCAGCATTTCCGGGGTGGCGGTGCCAATGCGGATGTGGCCGGTGGTGCACTCCGCGTCCTCGCTGCCCACCACCATGGTGGCGCCCAGCGTTTCCAGAATATTGCGGTAACTGGTGCGGCTCTTGGCAAGGATGCCGGTGTCGAACAGGTCCATGTTGGCGGTGGCGATATCCTTCACCGTGATGACACCCTGCAACTCGTCCTCCTCGCTGGTCACGGGGAGGGTGTCGATCTTCTGGTCGCGCATGATCTCCCACGCCTTGCGCAGGCTGGTGGAGCCGGGGATGCCGGGCACCTGCCGGTAATCCACATCCCGAATTTTAGGGTTGACGTCGGTGCACATCCGGGGCGGCGTGACCCCGAACTTTTTCAGCACAAATTCCGTTTCCTGATTCATCTTGCCCGCACGCCGGGCCTCGCAGACCAGATCGCTGGTCTTGTTTTTCAGCTCTGCATAGGCAATGGCAGAGCAAATGGAGTCGGTGTCCGGGTTGCGATGCCCGATGACAACGACCTTGTGCGCAGTTTGCTGCATACTTTACCCCCTTATGGGTCTTTACCTTCTTATCATACCTTATCCATTTACCAAGGCAGCGCCCCTCTCCTGCACAGCGGGGCAGGCTGTAACCTTATTTTAACACAACTGTGCCCATGGGTAAAGGGCACGAAACGCGGCGGGCTGTTGCTTTTTGACACTTTCTTGTATACAACCTCTTGCATTTCGACAGCTTCCGCTGTATGATAGAAGCATTCGAGCTTTTTTGTCATTTGCAACGGAGGACAGCATGAAATCGTCCAAATTCACATCCACTCCCCTGTTTCCACGGCAGGCGCTGGTGGCGCTGCTGCTGCCGCTGATCGCGGAGCAGGCGTTAAGCGTGACCATTGGTCTGGCTGATACCTTAATGGTATCCTCGGTGGGCGAAGCCGCCGTGTCCGGCGTAAGCCTTGTGGACAGCTTCAACACCCTGATGATCCAGATCATGAGCGCACTGGCGACCGGCGGCGCGGTGGTCACCAGCCAGTACATCGGCCATCAGGAGCCAAAAAACGCCAAGGCGGCTGCTGCGCAGATTTTATTCGTGCTGTCCAGCTTCAGTGTGCTGGTGGCGGCGGTGGTCATCGGCGGGCGGCATGCCATCCTGCGGGGCATCTTCGGCTCCATTGATGCGGACGTGATGCGCTACGCCGAGACCTACTTTCTGCTTTCGGCGCTGAGCTACCCCTTCATTGGCCTGTATAACGCCGGTGCGGCGCTGTTCCGGGCACAGGGCAACAGCAAGATCAGTATGCTGTCCAGTCTGGTGATGAACGTGGTGAACATCGGCGGCAACGCGGTGCTGATCTACGGCTTCGGCATGGGGGTCATGGGCGCGGCGCTGGCAAGCCTTGTGTCCCGCGCCATTGCCTGCGCGGTGGTGCTGTATCTGCTGCAAAAGCCGGGCTGCGCCCTGCGGGTGGACAGCCTGCGGGCGATGACACCGAACGGCGGGCTGATCCGGCGCATCCTGCGGGTGGGCATCCCCGCCGGTATCGAGAACGGCATGTTCCAGATCGGCAAGCTGTCGGTCTCCAGCCTGACCTCCACCCTTGGCACGGCAGCCATTGCCGCTAACGCGGTAGCCAATACCACCACCACTTTCCTGAACATCCCCGCCAACGCCGTGGGCATGGCTGCTCTGACCGTGGTGGGCCAGTGTCTGGGCGCGGGCGAAAAGGAGCAGGCGGTGTACTACTCCCGCCGCCTGATGCTGACCGCCTACTGCGGCGCGTGGGTGATGAACCTTTCGGCCTTCTTCTTCGCCAACCGGTTCGCAGTGTCCCTGTTCAACCTCTCGCCGGAGGCGCAGGCCATGGCGCTGGACATCATGGTGTGGTTCAACATCGTTTCCCTGTTCGTGTGGCCGTCCAGCTTTACCCTGCCCAACATCCTGCGCGCCGCCGGCGATGCCCGGTTTACCATGACCGTGAGCATCGTGTCCATGTGGGCGTTCCGGGTGGGCTTCTGCTATCTGGCAGTGCTCTGCTTCGGCGGCGGGCTGCTGAGCATCTGGATGGGTATGTATCTGGACTGGGTGTTCCGCTCGCTGTGCTTCTACCTGCGCTTCCGCCGGGGCAGCTGGCTGGAGCAGAGTGTGATCTGATTTTTTCTTTTTGCAGGAAACCGCCGCTCTGATTCGTATTATCAACAGAAGATTGCTGGTATTTTTTACAAGTTCCACAAATTATTTTTTCAGCGCTTGACAAAGTTTTCACCTTTCGTTCTTGCAATCTTCATCGTTCGGGCGTATAATTTCTCAATGCTATCAGACTTTGCTCTTCTGCAAAAGGAGGCTATTCTATGAAACGCAGCTGGCTTGCGCGCCACCCTGTCGGTTTCATGGCGCTGTATTCTATATTTTATCTTTCCGTCTTTCACTATCTGGAGTCAAACGTCCCCCTGCGCAGCATTCTGGTGCACTGCCGTCTGGACGATCTGATCCCTTTCTGCAAATATGCGGTGATCCCCTACTTTGCATGGTTCGTATGGATCCCCTTCACCCTGTTCTATCTGCTGTGGAAAGCCCCGCGTGAGGACTTCTGGCGGCTGTGCCTGCCGCTGTTCTCCGGCATGACCATTGCACTGGCGTGCTACGCGGTGCTGCCCACGGCGCTGGACCTGCGCCCCTACTGGGTGCCGGGCAACGATATCTTTGCGCAGACTGTGCGCTTTTTGTACCGCACCGACACCGCCACCAACGTCTGCCCGTCCATCCATGTGTTCAACTCGGTAACGCTGCTGCTGGCGTACTACCGCAGCCGCATTTTTGATGCACCCCGCCGCCGCTGGATGCGTCCCGCAGCCGCTGTGCTGTGCATTTCCATCGTCTGCTCCACCGTGCTGCTCAAACAGCACAGCTGCATTGACGTAGCCTTGGGTGCGCTGCTGGCACTGGCGCTGGACAGCGCCTTTACCGCCCTCGAGCGCAGCCAGCTGCCGCAGGTGCGGAGAGCCTAAGAAAGAAAAAGCGACCCCTGTCAGCGCCTTTGGCGCTGGCAGGGGTCGTTTTTTCATTTCCTTTTTCAGAACAGCCCCTCGGGCAGGCAGATATCCTGCTTGGGGACTTTTGCCCACGCAAAGTCCGGCACAAGGCTTTCCGGAGTGCGGGGCGCAGGCTCCGGCTGCAAGCCGTAAGCATACGCCAGCTTGCCGATGATCTCCGGGGCGGTGTACTTTGCCCGCAGATTTTCAAGGCTCTGGTCGCCGTCCCGCTTGGACAGCCGCCGCCCGTCCGCTGCCAGCAGCAGCGGGCAGTGGGCAAAGCGGGGCGGCTGCAAACCCAGCAGCCGGTACAGGTACAGCTGCCGCGCCGTGGAGGAAAGCAGGTCTGCCCCGCGCACCACCTCAGTAACGCCCATGCGGGCATCGTCCACCACCACCGCCAGCTGATAGGCAAACACCCCGTCTGCCCGGCGCAGATAGAAATCACCGCAATCCCGCAGCAGGTTTTCCGTGTGGGTGCCCATGCAGCCGTCCGTAAAGGTGATCTCCTCGTCCGGCACCATCAGGCGGTAGGCAGGGGCTTTCTTTTTGCGCTTTTCCGCGATCTCTTCCGGCGTCAGTCCCCGGCAGGTGCCCGGGTAGATGACGTTGCCGTCCGAGGTGTGGGGTGCGCTGGCGGCGTGCAGCTGGGAGCGGGAGCAAAAACAGGGGTACACCAGCCCCCTCTGTTCCAGTTTGCGGTAGCTCTCGGTATAGATGTCCCCGCATTCGCTCTGGTAATAGGGCGCGTGTGCGCCGCCGGTGCTGCCGCCCTCGTCCCATGTAAGCCCCAGCCACGCAAGGTCCTGCTCCAGCAAGTCGGCGTAGACGCGGGGGCAGCGCTCGGCATCCAGGTCCTCAATACGCAGCACGATGCGCCCGCCCTGACTTTTTGCGCTGAGCCATGCCAGCAGGCTGCACGCCAGATTGCCCAGATGCAGCCGTCCGCTGGGGCTGGGCGCAAAGCGCCCGGTGACCGGGCGGTTTTGGGATACAGGGACTTGGTTTTGCATGGGTGTGCTTCCTTTCGCTTTTACTGGTTTTTTCTCATTATAAGCCCTTGCTGTGCAAAGGTCAATGCGCATAAAAAAAGCCGCCGCAGGCGGCAATGCCTGCGGCGGCGGGAAAGCCGGCTGCTCAGTGCAGCTCCGGCCAGTAGCCCTTGTTGGCTTCGATCATATCGTCCAGAATGGCCTTTGCAACGCTCATGCTGGGCACAGTCTTGTTCAGGGTGAAGGCCTGCAATACCTTCTCGTAGCTGCCTTCCACGCAGCCCTCTACCAGCAGCTTTTCGCTGTTGAGCTGCTGCATCATCAAGCCCTGCTGGAACAGTGGGATGTTGTCCCGGGCAATGACCTCCGGGCCGTTTTTGCCGATGTAGGCGGGCAGCTCCACCATTGCGTCATAGGGCATATTGGGGATAGCGCCGCGGTTCTCGGTGATGATGAGGAAGCGTGCCTTGGTGTCGTTCTTCAGCGCAGCGGAAAGGTCTGCGATCCAGTCGCCGTGGCTGCCGGCATAGAAGGTGTTGGCGTCCACCTCGCCGGTCTTGAGGTAGTGGTCGATGCCATCGAACAGGTTCTTTTCGCGGGTCTCCTCCACCTCGTTGGCGCGGGTGTGGTTCGGGTCCGAGTGCTCCACGAACTCCTTGGCCTGCAGATAGTAGTTCAGGTAGGTGTTGGGCAGGTACTCCGGGAAGTTTTCCATGATCTCGTACTCGCCCTTCCACACATAGTACCAGCTGCCCTTGGTGTGGCGGTTCTGGCTGCTGGAGGAAGTCAGGGCGCCCATGCCCTTGAGGTAGCTTTCCGGCAGAAGGATCTTGTTCTCCTTGATGTAGGCGCGCAGCTTGGGCATCAGATCCTCGCCGTGGTACTGGATGGAGGTGAACCAGCCGAAGTGGTTCAGGCCAAAGTAATCGTAAACGATCTCCTTCTTGTTCTGGATGCCCATGGCAGCTGCCACCACGTCAATGATGGCGATGGGCATATCGCAGATGTTGATGATCCGTGCCTTCGGGCGCAGCTTGCGGCAGGCTTCGGATACGATGGCGGCGGGGTTGGAGTAGTTCAGGATCCAGTAGTCCTTCTTGGCATACTTTTCCACGTCGTCGATCAGCTGGATCATGGGGAAGATGGTGCGCATTCCGTAGGCCATGCCGCCGCAGCCGCAGGTCTCCTGTCCCACGCAGCCGTGGCGCAGGGGGATCTTTTCGTCCTGCTCACGCATGGCGTAGCCGCCCACGCGCATCTGGGCAAACACAAAAGAGGCATCCGTGTAAGCCTGCTGCACATCGGTGGTGACCACCAGCTTGATGTCGGTATTCAGTTCCTTATGCAGGACCCAGTCCACCACAACGGCAACCTTGTCCTGCCGCTCCTTGTTGATATCGAACAGACGGATCTCGTCTACCTCCAGTTCTTCCCGGCGCAGGGCGATGGATTTGACGATACCGGCGGTAAACGTGCTACCGCCGCCAGCAATGGTAATGACCATAGTATAAACGCTCCTTTTTTGTATTTTTCAGGTTAGCCCGGCGCAATCCGCCGGGACACGGAAAAGCGGTTTACTGGTTTTCCAGCTGTGCTTCCACAGCACGCTTGATATCGGCTACCTGCAGACCGTAAACGATCTGGATATCGGTACCCTTTTTCACGATGCCGCTGTTCGGCAGTTTGTTGATGGCAGCTTCGTCCAGCTTTGCGGGGTCCTTGATGTTTACCCGCAGACGGGTGAAGCAGTTGTCCACCGACAGGATGTTCTCCTTGCCGCCCAGACCATCGATGACGCACTGGACCTCGGCAGCGTTCTTCACGCTTGCCTTCTTGGCGGGTGCATCGCTCCCCGCGGTCTCGGTGCTCACCTCTTCCCGGCCGGGGGTGTGCAGGTTAAAGGCCTTGATCAGCAGGGTGAACACCACAAAGTACACTGCGATCTGGCACAGTGCCAGCAGGTACAGGGTGGGATAGTTGGTCTTATCTGCACCGGCAGAAAGGTTCATCAGCACCGAGCCGAGGAGGTTGGTGGTAAAGCCGGTGACATGGAAGATGTGCAGCAGCACGATGAACAGGCCGGAGATGCAGGCGTGTGCCACCCACAGGATGGGCGCAGTGAAGCAGAACATGAAGTCCAGCGGCTCGGTGATGGAGGCCAGAGAAGCGGTAAAGGCCAGCGGCACCAGAACGGCAGCGGTCTTTTTGCGGTTCTCCTTGCGGGCGCAGAAGATGAAGGCCGCCACGATGCCAAAGTAGCCGAAGGTCTTGGTGAAGCCGGTGTACATCCACACGATGCCGTCCGAGAAGGGCAGACCCATGCTGTACTCCATCATCATGACGATGTAGGAGCCGGTGTAGGTGGCATCGCCCACGGTCAGGCTGTTGCCCAGTGCAGAGAACTGGAAGGGGGTGTAGATGAGGTGGTGCAGGCCGGTGGGGATGAGGAAGCGCTCCAAGAAGCCGTACAGGAACAGGCCGAAGTTGCCGGAGGTGGCGATCAGATCGGTCAGTGCGCTGATGACGTTCTGCACCGGCGGCCAGAAGAAGCAGGAGCCAAAGCCGAACAGGATGGAAAAGACCACCATGCAGGTAAAGGACCAGCGGTTGCCGGAGTAGATCTGGGTGATGATGCCCTTGAACTGCTTTTCACAGGTGCGGTTGTACACCCAGCCGCAGACCAGACCCAGCAGGATGCCGCCGAACACGCCCATATCCACCGTCTGGATGCCGAACACGGTGGACTGACCGGTGCCGTACAGACCCACCATCGGGTCAGCCTCTGCCAGCATACCCAGCTGGGTCAGGGTGACGTTGCCGGCGGTCAGGTACATAAAGTAGCTCATCAGGCCGATGATGGCAGCCTGCTGCTTGTTCTTTTTGGCCAGCGCCGCTGCGATGCCCACGCAGAACATCAGGCTGAGGTTGTTGATGATGACCATGATGCAGTTGTAGATCAGCTGTCCCAGCAGCTTGATGGGGGTCCACTGCAGAACGGGGATCATCGCACTAAGGCTTGTGCTGGTAAGCAATGCGCCCAGCACAAGGATCAGGCCTGCTGCCGAGATATACGACAGCGGTGAGAGCATGGCTTTGGAGAACTTTTCCAAGCCATTCATGACTTTTTCTTTCATCGTGTAATACTCCTCACTTTTTGACTTGACTGTTTGGGGGGATGATTTCTATTCCGCAGGGCTTCCGGACGCCCTGTTGAAACATTTTAACCAACGATCTTGGTCAGGCGGATGAGCAGATAGACCTGCTCCTGATGATCCAGCTCATAATCAAATTCCTGCCGCAGATAGGCATTGATGCGCTGTAAGCACACCTCGTTGCGGCTGTCGCGCTGCAAAAGCACTGTATACATGGATTCCAGCCCTGCGTCCTGCCACGGGGTGTGCCGCAGGATGCGCGCCGCCAGAAACTTGAGGTGTACGGTCAGGCGGGTGGTCTCAAGGCTTTCTTCCTCAAAGGTGCAGTGATAAGTGTCGCAGATGATCTCCTTGACCGCCTTGACGAACTTTACGGTATCGTAGGCCAGCGCACCATCCGCCGCACCGGCTACCAGATGCAGGGCAATGTAGCCCGCTTCGTCCTCCGGCAGCTGTACGCCGCAGAACTGCCGGACAAGTTCCAGTGCCCTTTGCCCCACCGCGTACTCCTTCGGGTACAGCATCCGGGTCTCCGAGAGCATGAGGTTGGGCAGAAAGGTGCCCTTTTCCACACGTTCCAACGCAAAGCTGATGTGATCCACCAGCGAGATGGTGCTTTTGCTGCTGAGCAGGATGCCCTGCTCCTCTGCCGCCAGCGAGATGCGCTCGGCGGCCTGCATCACCTGCGGGGTAACGTTATCCAGCATCTTGAGGAACTTGGTCTGCAGCTCGTTCTGCACATAGTACACCTTGGAAACGCGGCTTTTGTCGATCACGTCCCCCGGGCGGCGGCCAAACCCAAGCCCGTTGCCCACGAGAATGGCTTCCCTGCCGTCCGGCATGACCACCGACACCGCATTGTTATTGAATACCTTTACAGCCTGCATCGCCGCACTCCTCCGCTTCCATGCCGCAGCTTTTGTGAAAAAGAAAAAGGGCACAAGAACCAAAGGGATGCCGTTGCCGCCTTCCCTCTGATGCTCATGCCTGATCGAACAGTTACACGCACTGATAAATTTACTTGTCTGCTTTTGATTATACGAGCCAGCGCGGAGAATGTCAATGCGTGGAACTGCCCGAAATTCAAGCTGCATTTTTGTATATCCTGCACAGGTGCTGCTTGAAATTCGTCCTGCGCAGAACGATTGACAACGCCGTGCGCAGAACGTATACTTAGGGTGTAGATCCCGCTTTGCTCCGGCGGCTTGCCTGGGCACCAGTTACGGAGGTTTTTCTTATGAGATCGAAATATATCCGCTCCCTTGCGCTGCTGCTGTGCGCCGCTTTCCTGGGCTGTCTGCTGGCAGCCTGCGGCGGCTCTGCAAGCAGCCCCGCATCCAGCGCTGCACCCGCCTCGGACAGCGCATCCGCTTCCGGCAGCAGTGAGCTGCCTTCCTCCACCACAGAAGCCAACACCGGAGAGCTGAACCCCGGCAACTTTGATGAGAACTCGGTGTTCTCCATCACCGGCACAGAAAACGCCTTTGCGCCCTGTCTGGGCTGGGGGCCCGGCGTATCCGGCTGCTCTTTGAAATCGGTCATCGCGGCGGCATCGCTGCTGCACTGGGCCGAGGACGCGCGGATGTCCAGCCGCTCCCCGGAAGCCATTCAGGAAGCCTTTTACAGCTGGTACGACGGCCTGACCGACAACCAGCAGGAGGGCTTTGCCGAAGCATGGCCGCTGATCAAGGACGCCGCGCTGGACCTGCTCAGCGACAAGGACAGCATGACCGACCGCATCGCGGATGCAGGGCTGGACGCTGACACCCTGCCCGGCTGCACCCTGAAAAACTGGCAGGCGCTGCAAGCTGTGCTGGACGATATCGTGCCAGAGACGAACGGCGAAGCTTAATAAAACAAAAAAGCATCTGCAACCATCGCTTCTGAATTTCAGAATCAGCGATTTTGTTGCAGATGCTTTTTCTTTAGCGGGCTCGCCCTCTCCGTCACCTACGGTGACACCTCTCCCAAAGGGAGAGGCCTTGGCAGAAAGATGAAGTCTGCGTGGACTGCCAAGGGCTCCCACTTTGGGGGAGCTGGCATCGCGAAGCGATGGCTGAGAGGGCGAGGCTGCTGACCATGTGCAACAGCCCCTCTGTTTCCGATATTTATACCTTTTTCAGCACATACTGGCGGGTGCCCATGCCCACCTTCTCGGCCTGCTCAAGGGTGGCCTTCCACTCGATGTTGGGGTTGGAGTCCTTGAAGTTGTCGTGGTAGCAGTTCCAGCCCGGCTTTGCAAGGTTTGCGCCCAGCTGGCTGTTGGGCAGCGGGGCGGCGTTCAGGCAGGCGTCCACGCAGGCCTGATCCAGCGCCACAGGGTCAAAGGACGCAAAGATGCCGATATCCGGCAGGATGGGCGCATCGTTCTCGCCGTGGCAGTCGCAGTTGGGGCTGATGTCCTGCACCAGAGAAACGTGGAAGCAGGGACGGTCGTGGCAGACTGCGGCGGCATACTCCGCCATCTTGCGGTCCAGCAGCTCGTTGGCACAGTCGTTGGGAGAATAGATGGCGTCAAAGCTGCACGCGCCGATGCAGCGGCCGCAGCCCTTGCACTTGTCGTAGTCGATGACCGCCTTGTTTTCGGCATTGTAAGTAATGGCATCCGAGCCGCACTCCTTGGCGCAGCGGTGGCAGCCGCGGCACAAGCCCTCCTGCACAGCGGGCTTGCCGGCAGCGTGCTGCTCCATCTTGCCCGCGCGGGAGCCGCAGCCCATACCGATATTCTTGAGCGCACCGCCAAAGCCGGTGGACTCGTGGCCCTTGAAGTGGGTCAGGCTGATGAACACGTCCGCATCCATGATGGCGCGGCCGATCTTGGCGGTCTTGCAATATTCGCCGTTGGGCACCGGCACTTCCACCTCATCCGTGCCGCGCAGACCGTCACCAATGATCACCTGACAGCCGGTGGTCATGGGCCAGAAGCCGTTCAGCTGGGCGCAGCTCAGGTGCTCCAGCGCATTCTTGCGGCTGCCCGGGTACAGGGTGTTGCAGTCGGTCAGGAAGGGCATACCGCCCTGCTCCTTGCACAGGTCTGCCACCACCTTGGCGTAGTTGGGACGCAGAAAAGCCAGATTGCCCAGCTCGCCGAAGTGCATCTTGATGGCCACGAACCGGCCGTCCATGTCGATGTCCTTGATGCCGGCGGCAATGCACACCCGGCGCAGCTTTTCCAGCAGGCTGGTGCCCACCGGACAGCGGAAATCCGTATAGTAAACTTTGGATGCTTCCATGGTGTTTTTCCTCCCATATCCTTCCGGCGGCGTCTGCCGCGCGGGCTCTCTTTTGTTCAGGCAATACCACATGATTCCAAGTGCCGATACGGCGAGCGAGGTGCGGCAGATGCTAAGCCAAAAGCGCAGATAATACTTTGTGTATTATCGAG
>ENA-UAIY01000345-UAIY01000345.1-human-gut-metagenome-genome-assembly--contig:-NODE-345-length-10563-cov-4.678150_pt1 | contig 10563 bp, 9 predicted proteins | sample MGYA00244423_ERZ654401 | MGnify/ENA primary metagenome ERZ654401 (study PRJEB26926, sample SAMN06165022) | human gut metagenome | biome: ENVO:00009003; feature: ENVO:2100002; material: ENVO:00002003...
CATTCTGGACCCGGCGCTGCTGCGCCCCGGCCGGTTCGACCGCCAGGTGTTCGTGGGCCTGCCGGATATCAAGGGCCGCGAGGAGATACTGAAGATACACGCCAAGGGCAAGCCCCTGGCGGAGGATGTGGACCTGGGCTCCGTGGCCCGCGCTACCTCCGGCTTTACCGGTGCGGATCTGGAGAACCTGCTGAACGAGGCGGCTCTGCTGACCGGCCGCCGCGGCCAGCGCTTCATCACCGAGGAGGCCATCCACCAGTCTGTCATCAAGGTCATCGCTGGCCCGGAGAAGCACAGCCGCGTGGTGCCCGAGGCCGAGCGTCGGCTCACTGCCTATCACGAGGCCGGTCACGCCGTGGTCATGCAGGCCCTGCCGGACCTGGACCCCGTACATCAGATCACCATCGTTCCCCGCGGTCAGGCCGGCGGCATGACCATCTATCTGCCGGAGGAGGACCGTTCCTACCTGTCCCGCCGCTATATGCTGGACCGGGTGGCCGGTCTGCTGGGCGGCCGCGCCGCCGAGGAGATGATGCTGGGCGATATCTCCACCGGCGCCTCCAGCGACATCCAGCGGGCCACGGCCATCGCCCGCAAGATGGTGGGCACCTACGGTATGTCGTCCAGGCTGGGCAACGTGGCCTTTGACGCCGGCAGCGACGAGGTGTTCATCGGCAAGTCCATGGCCCACACCCGCCCCTACTCCGAAAAGACGGCGGCGGAGATGGACGCGGAGATCCGCGCCATCATCGACGAGGCTTACGAAAAATGCCGTGAGATACTGGCTCGGTACAAGACGGAGCTGACGGCGGTGGCGGAGTATCTGCTGGAGCACGAGACCATGGACGGCGATACGTTCAAGACATATTTCACGCAAAGCGGCGAAAGCCGTCAGTGAGAGTGATATAACGATATGCGGAACCGGCAGGCGCATCTGCGCCCGCCGGTTTTTGCACAAAAAGCGCCGCCGGTTTTGTGCACAATGACGGGATACGCCGTCCGCCAACGGGAGACACCCAACGGAAAAAGTTTGCCAACACGGGGCGTTTGTCCTTGTACGAGAGACAATTTGACAGCGATAACGAATTATTAACGCCTGGCAGATGATGAAAAAGCTGTGATTTTTAGAGGTTGTTACAATTGTTTTTGCCGAATGTTTCCGATAAAATACACATATTCTGTGAGCGGTCGACAGACTTGACCGCTGCAAGGGAAATTTAGGAGGAATATACCATGAAAAAGTTTTTAGCAATGATGCTGGCGCTGGTCATGGCTCTGTCTCTGGTGGCCTGCGGTGAGCAGGGCGACAGTCAGAAGGGTGATGATTCCGCTTCCGGCGACAAGGTCGTCAAGATCGGCGTGTTTGAGCCCACTTCCGGTCAGAACGGCGGCGGCGGCAAGAAGGAGATCCTGGGTATTGAGTATGCCCACTCCCTGAAGCCCACCGTTACCATCAACGGCGAGGAGTACAGTGTGCAGTTGGTCTATGCGGACAATGCTTCCGACCAGGCTAAGGCACCCACTGCCGCGCAGACCCTGATTTCCCAGGGTGTGTCTGTGGTGATCGGTACATATGGTTCTGCTTGCGCGATTGCTGCCGGCCCTCTGTTCGAGAGCGCTAAGATCCCTGCCATCGGCACTTCCTGCACCAACCCCCAGGTGACTGCGGGCAATGACTACTACTTCCGTGTCGGCTACATTGATCCGTTCCAGGGCGCTGTGATGGCCAACTTTGCGTTCAATGAGAAGGGTAGCAGCAACTGTGCCCTGATCATCGAGTCCGGCGATGACTACTCCGCTGGTTTCGGCAACTACTTCCGTCAGGAGATGGAGCGTCTGGGCGGCAAGGCTACCACTCTGGAGTTCCAGAAGGGCGAGGCTGACTTCTCCACTATCATGGCTTCCATCAAGTCCGAGGGTTACGACGGCATCTTTGCTCCTGTTTCCATCGAGACCGCGGCTATGATTATCTCTCAGGCCCGCGATGCCGGCATCACCTGCCCCATCATGGCTGGCGACACCTGGGATGACATCTCCATCGCCCAGCGTACCGGCAGCAAGGCTACCGATATTTACTTCTCCGCTTTCTTCGATGCCGCCGATACCACCAATGAGGCCGGTAAGGCTTTCGTGGACGGTTTCACCAAGTGGGTGGCTGAGGATGCGACCCGCGTGGAGAACAACGGCGGTGTGTCCGACGTTATCTCCAGCGTGACCCCCTGCGGCTATGACGCTTACATGGCAGCTGTGGGCGCGATCGAGGCGGCCCAGTCCACTGACGGCGCCACCATCCGCGATGCGCTGGCAACTCTGGAGATCTCCGGCCTCATCACCGGTGACCTGAAGTTCGACGAGAACGGCGACGCTATCAAGAACTACGCGGTTATCAAGACCATCGAGAACGGTGAGATTGTGTACTTCAGCACCTTCAACGGTTTGGAGTAAAAGACGGCATACGTCGAGTCTGAGACGAACCTCATTGTAGGATAACAGCCATTGTGGGGGGAGCGTGCGCTCCCCTCACAATGCAACTTTCATGACTCTTGCGTTTTTGGATGCCGATGGCATCGCCCCCGGTCTCCGAAAGCGCAAGATTCATATAAGGAGGATGCTTTACTTATGCATGACGCAGCGTATTATATCGACTTGCTGCTCTCCGGCGTAACGGTGGGCAGCCTGTATGCGCTGATCGCTATCGGCTATACGATGGTGTATGGCATACTGCGTCTGATCAACTTCGCACACGGTGACATCTTTATGATGGCGGGCTTCTTTATGGTGTATGCCGCCACCTGGATGCCGATGGCAGTGTGTATTCCCCTGGTACTTATTGCCACAGTGGCGTTGGGTGTTCTGATCGAAAAGGCGGCATACAGCCCCCTGCGTACCGCGCCCCGCATGTCAGTGATGATATCGGCCATCGGCGTCAGCTATTTGCTGCAGAATCTGGCCACCTATATCACCGGCGGTATCGCCCGTGCGTATCCCGACATCCCGTTCCTGACCCAGGTGATGCAGGTGGGCAGTCTGAATGTCAAACGTATCACCATTATCACCCCCATTTTGACTATCTTGCTGGTGGTGGTGTTGGTCATTCTTATCCAGAAGACTAAGATCGGCATGGCCATGCGTGCGGTATCCCGCGACTTTGAGACGGCGCAGCTCATGGGCATCAAGATCAACAGCGTTATTTCCGTGACTTTTGTTATCGGTTCGCTGCTGGCGGGTGTAGCCTCTATTCTGTACTTCTCCAACTATGGTCAGGTCAGCCCCATGATCGGCGCTATGCCTGGCCTGAAAGCCTTTGTAGCGGCGGTGTTCGGCGGTATCGGCTCGATCCCCGGTGCGGTGATCGGTGCGTTTATCATCGGTATCTGCGAGTCGCTTATCAAGTCCAACGCCGATATGGCCGTGTTCAGCAATGCCTTTACGTTTGCACTGTTGATCGTGATCCTGCTGTGCAAGCCCAACGGCTTGTTCGGCGAAAAACTGACGGAGAAGGTGTGAGATATGAAGAACAATAAGAAAAGAAATCTGTTGCTGTCTCTGATCCTCGCCGCCGTCTGCCTTGCTTTCCTGCTGTATGTGGACAAGTTCCAGCACTATTCCATGTTGGCGACCGTGCTGAAAAAGGGCGCGATCTACTCCCTGGTGGCAGTGTCGTTGAACTTGCTGAACGGCTTTACGGGTCTGTTCTCTTTGGGACAGGCGGGCTTTATGATGATCGGTGCGTATACTTATGCAATCCTGACTATTCCCGTGGCTTCCCGCGCTGCCGTGTATCAATATTTTGACGGTGGTATCGTGCAGTTCTGCCTGCCCATGGTGGTGGGTCTGATCCTGGCCGGCGTGGTGCCGACGCTGTTTGCGTGGCTTATCGGCCTGCCAGTGCTGAAGCTGAAGTCCGATTATCTGGCCATTGCCACGCTGGGCTTCGCTGAGATCATGCGCGCTATCATTCAGTGGAACAAGGTGGGCCCGCTGACCAACTCCTCTAACCTGCTGCGGCAGTTCGCCAACTTCGACAGCGTGCTGTTCCCGTTCATTGTTTCCGGCATCTGCATCGCTATTATCGTGCTGATCATCAACTCTACCTACGGTCGTGCCTTCAAGGCGATTCGCGATGATGAGGTGGCGGCAGAAGCTATGGGTATCAATCTGGCCAAGCATAAGATGCAGGCGTTCCTGATCAGCTCCTTCTTTGCCGGTATCAGCGGCGCGCTGCTGGCCATGTTCCAGGCCAGTATCCAGGCTAACGCCTTCACCTCCACCATGACCTATGAGATACTGCTGATTGTGGTCATTGGCGGTATTGGCTCCGTGACCGGCTCCATTCTGGGCTCTTTCCTGTACATCGCCTGCTCCGAATGGTGGCTGCGTTTCCTGGATGACCCCATGCCCTATCTGGGTGTGAACATCCCATTCATGCGCGGCGGCTTCCGTATGCTGGTGTTCTCGGTGATCATTATGATCGTGGTGCTGTTCTTCCGCAAGGGCATCATGGGCGACAGGGAGTTCTCGTGGGATGCCATCATCAACTTCTTCGGAAAGCTGTTCAAAAAGAAGGATAAAGCGGCGAAGGAGGTGACGTCCAAATGAGCAAGAACGTATTGTCCGTGGAGAACGTCACTATGCAGTTTGGCGGCGTGGTAGCCGTGGACAATCTGAATCTGGAGGTCAACGAGGGCGAGATCGTGGCGCTGATTGGCCCCAACGGCGCTGGCAAGACCACAGCGTTCAATGTCATCACCGGTGTGTACGCCCCCACCAACGGGCGGGTGCGCTTCAATGAGGCGTGCATCGTGCGGAACCATCCCTCCGGAAAGATGAAGAAGCAGTATAAGGGTGAGCACGCGGATATGTACACCGCCCAGTTCGCCCCGGAGGAGGCGCTGGACGACGAGGCGCTGAAGGCCTGGAAAGAGGGCCAGAAGGCGTTGGACAGCTACGCATTTACTGACCATGTGCTGGCCCCTACGCCGGATAAGATCACGGCGCTGGGTATGGCCCGTACCTTCCAGAATATCCGTCTGTGGAAGACCCAGACGGTGTTTGACAATGTGCTTATCGCCAAGCATATGCGGCGCACCAGCAATCTGTTTACCGCGGCGTTCCACCTGAACGCCAAGGAGGAGGCGCAGCAGCGCGCCGAGGTGCTGGAGCTTCTGAAGGTGGTGGGTCTGGAGGATGTGCAGAACGAGCTGGCCACCAGCCTGCCCTACGGCAAGCAGCGCCGGCTGGAGATCGCCCGCGCGTTGGCCACCGAGCCCACGCTGCTGCTGCTGGATGAGCCGGCCGCCGGCATGAACCCGCAGGAGACGCTGGAGCTGGCGGAGTTCATCAAGGAGATCCGGGATCATTTCCACAAGACGATCCTGCTGATCGAGCACCACATGGACCTGGTCATGGGTATCGCCGACCGGATTTACGTGCTGGATTTCGGCAAGCTGATCGCCAAGGGCACACCGGAGGAGATACAGAACAACGAGCGCGTCATCGACGCATACTTGGGGGTGGCAGAAGATGCTGAAGATTGAGAATTTGTGTGTGTCTTACGGCGGCATCAAGGCGCTGCGCGGCATCAGCCTTGAGGTACCCGACGGCAAGATCGTCACCCTGATCGGCGCCAACGGCGCCGGTAAGTCCACCACGCTGCGGACTATCTCCGGCCTGGTAAAGGCGGACAGCGGCTCCATCACCTATGACGGACAGGAACTGCTGGGCAAGCCCATCAACAAGATCCTGGAGGCGGGTATTGCCCAATCCCCGGAGGGCCGGCGGGTGTTCGCCAACCTGACCGTGTTGGAGAACCTGAAGGCCGGCGCGTACCTGCGGAAAGACAAGGACGGCATCGAGAAGGACATCAAGTGGGTGTATGAGCTGTTCCCTCGGCTGGAGGAGCGCAACTGGCAGCTGGCCGGTACGCTGTCCGGCGGCGAGCAGCAGATGCTGGCCGTGGGCCGCGCGCTGATGAGCCGCCCCAAGCTGCTGATGCTGGATGAGCCGTCGTTGGGTCTGGCGCCGCTGGTGGTGCAGGGCATCTTTGACATCATCCGCACCGTCAACGAGCAGGGCGTCACCGTGCTGCTGATCGAGCAGAACGCCAACATGGCGCTGAAGATCGCGGACTACGCCTATGTGCTGGAGACGGGCAACATCACCAAGTCCGGCACCGGCGTGGAGCTGCTGGCGGACGAGTCCATCAAGGAAGCCTACCTGGGCAAAAAGAAGAGCTGAACAAACATCCCCCGGCCGTCAGGCCGGGGGATGTTCATTTTGCGGATTGCCTTTCCTGCGTGAAGTTGTTATAATAGCCGGGAATATGACAGAAAAGGCGGTGTGCGCGGTGGAATACGCAATGATGGGGCTGGCGGCGCTGGCGGGCGGTGTGATCCAGCCACTGACGGGCTTTGGCGCGGCGGTCATTATGATGGTGGCGGCCAGTGCGTTTTACGACATGACCATTGCGCCCACCATCGTGGCGCTGATCTGCATGGCCCAGTCCGGCACCATGACGTGGATGTACCGCAAGCACATCGATGTAAAGCAGATCGCGCTGCCCATCGGGCTGTACACCGTGTGCAGTCTGGTCATCATCAATCTGCTGGGGAATTTCGACCTGCACGTGCTGACGGCGTTGTTTGGGGCGTTCCTGATCGCGCTGGCGGCGTACTTCCTGCTTTTTGCCAAGCGGGTGAAGCTGGACCAGCCCGGCTTGGCGGCGGGGCTGGTGTGCAGCGCCTTCTCCGGGTGCTGCGCCGGGGCGTTCACCATCGGCGGGCCTATGATGGCGCTGTATTTCGTCGCCATCGCCCGGAGCAAGGAGACGTATGTAGGCAATATGCAGTTCCTGTTCTTTACTACCAACCTCATCAACTTCACCATGCGGACGGTGCGGGGCTATTTCAGCGCGGCACTGCTGCCTATGGCGGGGCTGGGTATGGCGTGTATCCTGCTGGGGCTGTGGATCGGTACACGGCTGAGCCGGAAGATGTCCGGCGACGTGGCCCGGCAGGTGGTGTACATCGGCGTGGGCGTCAGCGGTCTGGTGACGCTGGTGCAGGAGCTGATGAAATAAGATCAAAAAAGAAGCGGCGCACCGCGCCGCTTCTTTTTTTGCTTATTTCCGCAGAATGGTCTCCACCACGCCGTCCAGCCAGTGCCCCTCGAACTGCTCGATGCAGCCGTCGTCGGTCAGCTTGGCCAGCGCCGGGTCGATGGGCATTTTCGCCAGCAGGGGAATATGGTATTCCTTCGCGGCCTCCTCGGTTTTGCCTTCGCCGAAAATATAGAGTTTCTTGCCGCAGTCGGGACACTGGACGTAGCTCATGTTCTCCACCAGGCCCACGATGGGGATGTTCATCATTTGCGCCATCTTCACGGCCTTCTGCACCACCATGGATACCAGGTCCTGGGGGCTGGCCACAATGATGACGCCATCCACCGGCAGCGACTGAAACACGTTCAGCGCCACGTCGCCGGTGCCGGGAGGCATATCCACGAACATATAATCCACATCGTTCCACAGGGTATCACCCCAGAACTGCTGCACCACGCCGCCGATGACCGGCCCGCGCCAGATGACCGGGTCCGTCTCGTGCTCCAGCAGCAGGTTCACGGACATCAGCTGTATGCCGGTGGCGGTGGTCACGGGCACGATGGCGTCGCCCTGCGCCACGGCCCGGCCGTGGATGCCGAAGGCCTTGGGGATGGACGGGCCGGTGATGTCCGCGTCCAGAATGGCGGTGCGGTAGCCCTCCCGCCGCAGCGCCACCGCCAGCTGGCTGGTGACCATGGACTTGCCTACGCCGCCCTTGCCGGACACCACGCCGTAGACCTTACCTACGCGGCAGCCGGGGCGGAGGGGCTTTTTCTCAAATACGTTTACTTCCTTGCGCTCACCGCAGCTTTCGCCGCAGGTGCTGCAATCGTGGGTGCAATCGCTCATAACAGGTTCTCCTTTTAGATGTTCTTACAGCTCGTCCCCGGCGGTGTAGACATAGCCGCACAGGGGACATTTGGGGTAGTCGAAATCGTGGACAAAGCCGCATTTCGGGCATCGGCGCTGGTGCAGGCCGGGATCGTTGCCGCTGGGCTGGGGAATGCCGCCGGTGAAGAATTCCAGCTTGCCGCAGGCGGGGCACGCCATGATGGACACGTCCAGCGCGCCGGCCATCAGGTTGGGTAGGTCGCCGAATATCCAGCTGGTCTTGCCCAGCTGTAGCTTGTGCTGGCCCACGAAATGCATGGCTGTGCCGCAGCGGAGACAGTCAAAGTCAGGCATGGCAGACTCCTTTCGCTCTGTTGTATATGGTATAGCACGATTTGAGGGGATTTGCAAGGGGGGGGTGCCGCGCGAACACCGCCCTCTGTCCCTGTGTGCCCTAATGAGATTTCTTCCTATAGTGGCTTTTGATGAGATGGCCGATGAGGAAATAGATAAAAATCTCAGCAGAATACACCAATATCCACCATTTGAAATACACATAAGAAAGATACACGCATATCCCCAGATGCATTATTCCCGCATATAGTGCATAACGGGCATCACGGTTTTCTTTTCGCTTATCCGCAAGTGTGATGGGAACCATCAGGAAGAACGCGACTCCTATGCCAAATATGTAAAACGCATCGTAGTGAGGATAGCTTGCTTTAATTGTGATACCTGCGGCACATACATTTATGCCGGAAAAAGCGTAGCTGCAAATAGTGGTTAAAAGAGGCATTTTCCGCGGAGATGGAATGTATGGATGATTTTTACACATTGCGCCGTTTCGCCTCCTTCCCGCGGTTGTAGGGTGTGATGACCACATCGCGCCGTGGGCAGGGGATCCCCGCCCCTGCGCGCCCTAAGGATGTTCTCTGGTTGACGCATATTCATCTATGATATAGTTAGCGTATCTGGTGGCTTGCCGCTCTCTGCCCATAGGTGTTAATTGGATGTTATTGATCCATTGATAGTAATGCGTCAATTCATGGGCCAAGGAAAGAAGGATCGACGCCAGGGCATTGTCTTTCCCTAAATGGTTCGCTAATTCATTATAATCACCCGCTGCAATTCGAATATACGGCTCATCCAAGTATGAAAAAGGTTCAAAAAAGCTTCCTACTACATGATCGCCATCTTTTGTGCGAATGGTTTTTGCTCCTTTGACATAAACAACGACTCTTGGCGGAAAGTAATATTGGGTTCTCAGCCAAATCGCGAATTGTAAGCACGCACGTTTTACTTCGGGGTGCGTATTCCTGTCGTATCGAAATCGCAAGCCGGTTCTTCTGAGGGAATTATCTGGAAGGTTCTTTTCCCAATCAGTAATTGTCCAAATATGCATATCCCGACCTCACAGCTTCGTGACGGTCACGTTTTCCTTGCCTTGCAGATAGGCCATCTCCCGCTTCTGGCAGGTGAGCAGCAATATCTGGCGCCTTTGGCTTTCCTCCAGCAGATAGTCCAGCGCTGCGTGGAGCCGTTCGTCATCGAAGGTCACCAGCGCGTCATCCAGAATGAGGGGCACCCGCTTGTCGGCGGGCAGCACCATGTCGCAGATGGCCAGCCGCACCGCCAGATACAGCTGGTCGGCGGCACCCTGACTCAGCAGGCGGACGCTGCGTCCCACCGGGTCGCCGACGGGCTCGGCGGACAGGGAGAAGTCCCGGCTCAGCAGCACACGGTCATAGCGCCCGCCGGTGATGGCGGAGAAGATCTCCGCCGCCCGTGCGCCCAGCGCCGGGGAAAAGCGGTTCTGCAGCACGGTGTTGGCCTGTGACAGAGCGTCCATGGCCAGCGCGATGGCATCATATTCATCCTGCAGGGCGCTCAGCTGTTCCTGCTTCTGCACCAGCTGGGCCTCCAGATCGCTGGAGCGATCCAGCGCGCGGATGCGGCCGGTGAGGGTGTCGAACCGGGTGCGCTCCTGCGCCAGCAGCATCTGTGTGCGCGCCAATTCCGCAGCGGCCTCCTCGCGTGAGAGCGCAGGGCGCTGGATAGAGCCTTCGGCGGCCGGCTGTTCCGGCAGCTGCACCCGCAGGGCATCCCGGTACAGGGCGGCTTCCCGGGCCGTCTGCCGGGCGTCGGCCAGCGCGGTCTTGCGGCGCCGGGCGTCTGACAGGGCCAGCTGTATGCCGGACAGATCGGCAGCGGCGGGGGCGAAGACGCGTACCTGGGTCTGCAGATCCCGCAGCCGGCGGCGGCAGGCATCTTCACTGTCCGCGGCGGAGACTTCCGCCCGGCGGGCAGCCTCGGCGGCCTCATCTGCCTGCTGCCGCAGGGGGAGATATTCTGCGATTTGGGTCTCCAGCGCGGCGCGCTGTGTTTCGGCGTATTTATGCCGTTCCACGATGGCCTGACGGCGGGACCTTGCAGCGAAGAGCGTGGCGATCATGCCCAGCCCCGCCATGCCGATGAACAGCCAAAAGGGCAGCGGCTGCTGCGCCCGGAACAGAAATGCCAGCGCAGCGGCGACCACGATCAGCGACGCGGGGAAGAGGACCAGGAGCAGAGAGGGAGTCCTATCGGGCTGGATGGCTTCGGCCCGCTGCCGCAGCTCCGGCTCGGCGGCGGGG
>ENA-UAIY01000346-UAIY01000346.1-human-gut-metagenome-genome-assembly--contig:-NODE-346-length-10514-cov-4.828569_pt1 | contig 10514 bp, 4 predicted proteins | sample MGYA00244423_ERZ654401 | MGnify/ENA primary metagenome ERZ654401 (study PRJEB26926, sample SAMN06165022) | human gut metagenome | biome: ENVO:00009003; feature: ENVO:2100002; material: ENVO:00002003...
CTTAGTCTCGTGGGCTCGGAGATGTGTATAAGAGACAGGGAAAGAGATGGCGGTACGGCAATTAAAGCCAAAAACAATATTAATCACAGAGGTTTGTATGGTGCCTTGTGGAATGGTGAATTGATAGATGTAACAGATACCGCTGATAGTATAGTGGAACGTCTGACCGAGATTATCGTGAGCCGGGAAAAAGGCATTGAAGAAAACCACTACAATGAAGATGATGAAGAATTAGAAATTGATTGAATAACCATTGTCAAAGAAAAAGGAGAAAAATATGACTGTAACAGAAAACAAAATAAACCATATTGTCGCTATCACGAATGGTAGCGACATTTATTTTCCCAAAAAACTTATGGCAAGACGTGATTTAGCCGATGATACAAAACTGCTTTTTGCGGTGGCTATGACCGACCATTGCAATATGACGGTATCGGAATTCTCGGATTTTCTCATAAATCACGTTAGTGAGCAGGCTAAAACAAAGAGGGCTAAGAGAGAGCTTAAAAGACTTGCGGGACAGCTCGATGAAATACTCGGTTAAAAAACGGAGGACGGACAAATGAACGAAAAGCTGAACACGGTATTTGATATTATCAATGCCACAAATACCGTCAGTGCGAATCGCTACCTGTCACACGCTCTTGGTGCGGAGGTAGCTATTATATACAATGCTCTGCTTGCAAAGTATGCATACTACAGCAAGCACGATATGATACCGGATGACTGGTTTTATTCGACCATTGATGACTTATGGCGAAGCACTGCATTGTCCGAAAAGACACAGAAAAGAGCCATAGCCATTCTTGTAAAAGAGGGGCTTATCGAATGCAAACGTAAAGGAATGCCTGCAAAGCGTTCCTTTTTTATTTGCAACGCTTACGAAAAAATAGTTGCACTTATCGAAAAAGGTAAAGAAATTCTGGGTAAAACTACTGCGGAAACCGCAAAATCAAAGGCAATAGAAGGCGATTCTGCTGTTCAGCCAAAACGGCAGAACAAGAACAGCCGAAAGTCAGCAACAAGTTACGCCGTTTCGGCAGAACATACTTATAATAAAACAAAAGAAAATAATCAGAAGTTATATAAACATCAGCAAAAGACGGTTGCTGATGTTATGCAGACAGCTATGGACAAAGGCACTTACTATCACGGCGAATACAAGACACCGGGAGAAGTATCGGAAGCTGTCAGCTGTATTGATGAGAACGGTATGCAGTATATCTCAGATTGCTGTGAAAAGCACAGGAGCAAGATAAATAATCTTAAAGCATACATAACATCGCTTGTATTCTCGCTTGCCGAAAGCTGTAAAACAACAATACGGACACAGCTTGAAAGCACCAACAGCAGTTTTGATGTGTACAAGCTCGATCAATGGGCATTGGAGCAGTATGCCACAGGCATTTAAAGCCTGCAGAAAAAAGAAAGTATTCTGTAGGCTGAAACACAAACTCAATCAACGTTTAAAGGAGAATATACTATGCTTACCTCAAAGCAGTATCACGACTTGCTGAAAGCCAAGCTCAGACGCTTCAGCAGGTCGCAGGAAGAATGGAAAAGGTTCCTTGAAACCTCATCAAGAATGTACAAATACGGTTTTAAGGAAAGCGTATCTATCTTTGCACAGAAGCCGAATGCCACAGCCTGCGCCGAGATAAAAACGTGGAAAAAAGCAACAAACCGCCGTGTTATCAGAACGAGCGAAGCAATCGGTCTTGTATATTCGACCGATAACGTCAATGTTACAAGTATACGCTATGTGTTTGACATAGCCAATACAGTCAAAGTAAACGAGCAGTCGAAAACACCGTATTTTTGGCAAATAGACGATACCTGTGAAGAACGTGTGTACAATGAACTTAAACAGACATACGGCGTTACGGACGCAATAAATCTTGAAGAAGCAATCAAGAAAATTGTCAATGAACGCATAGCATACTTGACAAAAGATGTACAAAGTAATATAATAAAATCAGTGGAGGGCTCGGCGGCGGAAGAACTTGACGAATTCGCTTTATCGGCGGTTTGCGAACGCTTCGCCAGTGAGAGTGCCACATACGCAATACTTCACCGTTGCGGTATCGAATATGACGCAGATTTCAGTGACATATACAATTTTGACACTGTAAACGCTATAACCGCTGTCGGAGATATTATCAATCAGACAAGCGAAGAAGTATTACGCAGCATCGAAAAAACAATGAAAGCCATTCTGAAGGAGGAATACTATGAACGCATACGAGAAACAGCCCGAAACGATAACGAAAGTGATAGACGGCGTGGAAATAACATACAAATTCGACAGGGAAACGGAAACATATCTTCCGTTCTCGGATACGAAGGAGGAGAAGATCGACATCGGCAAGTACGGCAGGATGAGGCTGAAATTTCTCAGAGAGCAGAAACCGATACCGATGACGTTCAACCAGCTGATGATAAACGGAGAGCTGGAGCAGCATCTGCTGACAGTGAACGAGCAGTGTATCAGCAGAGTGTCGGAATTCGTGGAGAAGAACAGGGAGAAGTACGGAGCGACGGACGCATTGCAGAACAGCAATCCGCTCGAATGGACGAGAATCTGCAATTCGCTGAGAATGATGGCAGAGGAACAGGTACTCAGCGAGATAGTTTACGCATAACCGAACAAGAAACAGCAGTATCAAGCGAAAATGATACTGTTGTTTCTTTATCCGAAGAAAATGAGATTACCGAAACTCTTACAGGAGAAGAAATTCAGATTATCCTGCGTTATGACCGCTTTCTGAAACACAGCAAGTCGGAAATAGCAGGATTTTTTCTTTCTGACAGCAATGAAATTAATCGTGCCGAGTATCTGAAATCTGCTTACGATGAAGCCTATACCGAGATTATGGTAGGCGATCAGCGGTACGGTTATCATAACGATATACACGGACTCGAGCTATGGAAAGGTCCGAGTTATCTCAGTATGACGGCAAATATGCACATAAGTTGGGATTGTGCTGCAGACATAGTCAATGATATGATAAATTCGCACGAATACTTGTCAGCCGACGAGCTTGACAAGCAGGCTGACTATGTGGATATAGAGCCGCAGAAAGAAGAAAATGGGGAGCAGCTCACTTTCTTTGAAGTGAACTTACCGGCTGTCACAGAAAGCTCTGTACTTCCGGTAGAAAATATCAAGTCTGAACATTTTGATAATCTGTTAAGGCTCGGAAGTATCAAAAACCGTAACAGCAGACAGACAATAATTGCATACTTCAAAAAGCCCGGTCATACTGCACAGGAACGTGCGGATTTTCTTAAATCGCAGTATCTTACACATTATCGAGAAGAAATTAACGATACCGCTTTCGGTATAAAGAGCCTCGATAATAAGTTATCGGCGTACTTTTCCGAAAGCGGTGTTACATTAAAAGCGGGAGAAAGTGTATTTTCAGTTGGCGGAAAGTCGGAAAGCATATCCTGGACGGAAGCTACAGACAGAATACAGAAAATGCTTGATGAAGGCACTTACGCACCGCAGACTGTGATTGACGCATCAACAGAAATTGAAGCAAAACAGACAGCGGACAGTATGTGGGAGTTATGGCGGGATCAGAATAAGGACAGTAATATCAGACTTGATATTGATGACAGCGATTTTACGCATACGTCCGAAACGATAGGGTATATAGCGGAAAAATTGCTGAATGACCGTGAATGGCTTGAAAAAACAGCCAACGCTTTTATGCGTTATGCCTATGAATGGCAAGCTGACCGCTCAGTACAGAGATTTAACGGTTATATGTACAACCCGGTTACCGTATCTGCAGAGCTATCTGACCTGCTGAAAGAAGAAATCAACTACACAGCACAGGAATATGTTCCGTTCCCGGCAACACCGTATGTAAATGCAGACCATATCGAGATGTATTTCAGAAAGTACGGACATATTGAAGGTGCAAAAGGCAAAATCAGAGAATATTTTACATCTCACATTGACACAAAGGCTCAGACCGCATATCTAAAAAGCATATACGAAAACAGCGGTTGTATGTCCGGAGAGTTTGACTTCAACGCAATATCCGCCAAAGGCGCAGTGTTCCGAATATCTGTTGACGGCATAAAATCTGACGAGAAGCACGTTTCGTGGGAAGAATGTGCAAAAACGGTATTTAAGTCAATAAAGAACGACAGATATACAAAGCCGTCGTTTGTAGCCGAAAAGACGGATGCGGAAAATAAGGTAGAGCAGGAGGAACCGGTCAAGTTAAAATCAATTGTAATCGACCTTACTCCAAAAGAAAGCAAAGAACCGCATACCGATTACACAGAATACATCGGCAAAGAATTTGAATATGAAAACAGAAAATACAAGATTGACAGTATAAATGAAGGCACTGTATCGGCACAGGATATGACGATGCTTGAAACATACCGCTATCCGATATTCAGAGTGTTTGATACTGAAACTGTCCTCGAAATAATCAGAGAACAGCCGTCAGAAAAAGAAAGGACGCTTTCAGATTATACCTTATCATCGGACGATTATTCAGATCTCGGCGGTGAAAAATCACGCTTTAGGCATAATGTTGAAGCAATCAAGACGCTTAAAGCCATCGAAAGCGAAAACAGAAATGCTACTCCCGATGAGCAGAAAGTGCTTGCGAAGTATGTCGGTTGGGGCGGGCTTTCATCGGCATTTAACGAAAGTAATAACGCCTGGGCTGATGAGCATAAGGAAATCTCAGACCTGCTTACTCCCGATGAGTATGCAATGGCAAGAGAAAACACAATGACAGCGTTTTATACTTCCCCCGAAATAATCGGTGCGGTCTATGACGGACTTAAAAGTATCGGTTTTGACGGCGGAAATATACTGGACCCTTCAGCAGGCACAGGTAACTTTTTCGGAGCTATGCCTGTAGAAATGCGAGAAAAGTCAAAGCTGTACGGTGTAGAGCTTGACAGCGTATCTGCAAGAATAGCAAAACAGCTGTATCAGTCGGCAAATATTACCGAAGGAGCATATGAAAAGCGTGTATTGAATGATAATTTCTACGATGCCGCTATTTCAAATGTGCCTTTCGGACAGTTCAAGGTACACGATAAGCGATACGACAGCCTTAATCTGAACATACACGACTATTTCTTTGCAAAATCGCTTGACAAGGTAAGACCGGGCGGAATTATCGCCTTTATTACAACAAGCGGTACGCTTGATAAGTCAAACAGCAAGTTTAGAAAGTATATGGCGGAACGTGCCGAGCTTCTCGGTGCAGTCAGACTGCCAAACACAGCATTCAAATCCGTAGCCGGCACAGAAGTTACATCGGATATTATCTTTCTGCAGAAAAGGGATAAGATACAGTCGGTAAACAGTGAAAACTGCGAATGGCTTGACTTAGGCACAGATGAAAACGGCATACCGATGAACAGCTACTTTGTAAATCATCCCGATATGATAATCGGTGAAATGAAACAAGGCATAGAGTACAGTATGTACGGTGACGCAACAGCAACAGCCTGTGTTGCTCCCGAAGGGTACGACATCGTGTCGCACCTGCATAACGCAGTTACAAGAATAGACGGCGAATATCACCCGTATACTCCTCAGCAGGATGAAATCAAGTACGGAGAGCTGAAAAAAGAAACAATTCCGGCTGATGAAAGTGTGGATAACTACACGTATACGCTGTATAACGGTAACGTGTATTACCGTGAAAACAGCATAATGACAAAGGTCGATAAAGGCGCAGACAGAATAGCTGCAATGATTGACCTTAAAACAATTACAAGAAGTCTGCTTCAGCAACAGTTACTCGGCTATGAACAGTCGGATATTGATAATACACGCAAGGAACTGAACGAGCATTATGACGCTTTCGTAAAAAAATACGGCTATGTGAACAGCAAGGCAAACGAAACGGCATTCAGTGCAGACAGCTCATACTATCTGTTACGCTCGCTTGAAAAGTTTGACAAGACAGATAACACATACAACGGTAAGGCTGATATATTTATAAAGAATACCGTAAGACCTGTAAAGACGGTAGTCAGTGTGTCAACAGCCGTTGAAAGTATCGGCGTTTCTCTTTGTGAGAAAGGCTGTATTGATATTCCGTATATGGCAAGCCTTTGCGGACTTTCGGAAGAACAGACGATAAAGGATTGTATAGACGCAGGTGCTATATATAAAGTACCTCCGTTCCCACCTCGTCCGGATAAGACTGATATATACGTTACCGCCGATGAATACCTCAGCGGTAATATCCGTGACAAGCTGGCATTCGCAAGGACTGCCGCACTCACAAACAATGAGTACGAACACAACGTTGAAGCCCTTGAAAAGGTAATGCCGGCACCACTTACAGCGTCTGATATAGATATACGAATCGGTGTAACCTGGCTTGATCCGGAATACTATAATAATTTCATCCGTGATACGTTTGACGCTTACGGAAGCTGGAGAACGAAAATCAAGACATACTATTCTCCGGTAACCGGTGAATTCAACGTATCAAATAAAAGCTCTGAGCCGTCCAATGTCAAAGTTAACAACGAATTCGGCACAAGCCGAATGAACGCATTGCAGATATTCGAACATACGTTAAATCAGCGTACTGTCAAGGTTTATGACAGAGTTGTTGATGTTGACGGCAAAGTGAAATCTGTGCTTAATTCAAAGGAAACCGAAAAGGCACAAGAAAAGCAGGAGCTTATTAAGGAAGCATTTGCAAACTGGATATACAGAGATCCGGAAAGAAGGCAGAATATAGTTGAGAAGTATAACGAGCTGTTCAATTCAACAAGACCTCGAACCTATGACGGCAGTCACCTTGTGCTACACGGAGCAAGCGAAAAGTACAAGCTGTTTGATCATCAGCGTAATGCTCTTGCAAGAACACTGTACGGCGGTAACACACTACTTGCGCACGTTGTCGGCGCAGGAAAAACCTTTGAAATGGTTGCGTCTGCAATGGAAAGCAAATATATCGGCGTATGCCACAAGTCCCTTATATGTGTACCAAATCACATAGTCGGACAGATAGCAAGCGACTTTATGGAGCTTTATCCCGGTGCAAATATCCTTGTCGCAACCGAAAAGGATTTCGAAATGAAAAACCGCAAGCTGTTATGCTCTAAAATCGCCACAGGCGATTACGATGCGGTTATCATCGGACACTCACAGCTGCTTAAAATTCCGTTATCGTATGAACGTCGAAAACAATATATCAGAGAAGATATACGTCAGATTGAGAATGCTCTGCAGGATATGAACGAACGTTATCTTGACGATGGGCAGAGATACAGTGTAAAACAGCTTGAAAAGACAAAGAAAAACTACGAAGCCCGTCTTGAGAAGCTGACTGATAACGAAGTTGACGATGTAGTCACCTTTGAAGAACTCGGTGTTGACCGGATCTACATTGATGAAGCCCATATGTTTAAAAATCTGTATATGCCGACAAAGATGAGTAATGTTGCCGGAATACAGATGACGGAAGCAAAAAAATCATCGGACCTTTACTACAAATGTAAATATCTTGATGAGATAACGGGCGGTAAGGGTGTTGTATTTGCAACAGGCACTCCGGTGTCAAACAGTATGACAGAGTTGTATACGATGATGAGATACTTGCAAGCAGGAACACTTCAACGGCTCGGATTACAGCATTTTGACGCATGGGCGGCTAACTATGCTGATATTACTAATACGATGGAGCTCGCACCGGAGGGCAATTCCTACAGAATGCGTACAAGGTTTGCGAGATTTCATAATCTCCCAGAGCTGATGACGATATTCAAGGAATGTGCGGATATAAAGACCGCCGATGACCTTGAACTGAACGTTCCGGAAGCTGTGTTTGAAAATATCGCCGCCGAGCCTTCAAATACGCAGAAAGAGCTGATGAAAGGTCTTTCAGAAAGAGCAACAAAAATACACGACAAACTTGTTGATCCAACCGTGGACAATATGCTTAAAGTAACTTCGGACGGCAGAAAGATAGGTCTTGATCAGCGACTTATGAATCCTTTATTGCCGGACGAGGATAATTCAAAAGTAAATCTCTGTGTTGACAAAGTTTACAATATATGGCAGAGCACTGCAGAGGACAGACTGACGCAATTGATTTTCTGCGACTTCTCAACTCCGAAGAATGACGGCAGTTTCAACCTTTACGATGATGTCCGTGACAAGCTGATAGCAAAGGGTGTTCCGAAAGAAGAAATAGCCTACATACACGATTACAATACCGATGCAAAAAAGCAAACGCTTTTTGCAAAGGTACGCAAAGGCGATGTGCGTGTGCTTCTCGGATCGACTGCAAAATGCGGTGCAGGTACTAATGTGCAGGACAAACTGATAGCATTACATCATCTTGATTGCCCGTGGCGTCCTGCCGACCTTGAACAACGAGAAGGACGAATAATAAGACAAGGCAATCAAAATGACAAGGTTTATGTTTACCGTTACGTCACGAAAGATACGTTTGACGCCTATCTCTATCAGATAATCGAGAACAAGCAGAAAGGTATATCGCAGATTATGACCAGCAAGACACCAGTCAGAAACTGTGAAGATGTTGACGAAGCTGTTCTGAATTACAGTGAGGTCAAGGCACTTTGCACAGGTAATCCGCTTATTAAAGAGCGTATGGAGCTTGATATTGACATATCAAAATTGAAACGCTTGCAGTCGGCTTATTTATCAGAAAAATACAGCCTTGAGGATAAACTGCTGAAGATATATCCACAGCGTAAAGCCGACGCAGAAAAGTATATTGCTAACACTGCTATTGACGCAGAAAGCTATAAGCAATACAGCGAGGAATTCACGGAGATAGTAATAAACGGAGTGACCTTTACAGATAAAAAGGAAGCCGCAAACGCATTGCTACACACAATACGGACCGTCGGCTCTACAGACTTGCCGAAGATAGGCATATATAAAGGTTATGATATGAAAGTGTCGTTCGACGGTGCTTATGGCGTTTATTATGTCACTATGGTAGGAAAAGCACGTTATACCTGGCAGGTCGGACAGGACCCGCTTGGAAACCTTACCCGAATGGAGAACACGCTGAAATCAATTGGCAATGTTCACGAAAAAGCAATACACGACCTTGAAGTAATCAACCGTGACATTGCAACTGCAAATGAATTTGTGCATACTCCGTGGGCAAGAGAAAAGGAACTTTCCGAAAAATCCGCAAGGCTCAGAGAGGTTGACAGACTTATAGCTGAAGCTGAAAAGAACGGTCAGCCGAATGGGCAGAACAAGGATATTGAAGAAGAACAGGAAATGTAAAACAGAGATGGTGCGACATCGTGTCGCACCTATATGAGAGCAAAAGTGTCCTTCGGCGGTGCAATTCCGCCAGCTCTCACCAACAATGGAGGTTAAGAATATGGATTATAGTAAAATGATGAATATCAAGCGTGAATCAAACGCATCAGATAATGCGTTTGCAATGCCGCCTAACAAAAAAATCACTGATACAGATGACGGTGGCGGATCATATTACGGCAACGATATAGGCGTGGAAATTGAAGATGATTACAGCTATATGATTGAGGATGAAAGCGAAGATACGGTAAAAAGCGTCAAGTTATCAAAAGAGCTGCTGTCATATTTCCTCAACGAGATTAAAAATATAGCGGTATCACTGCTTGAGCCATATCACACACATACATTTACCGTAAGTGTAACCGATGATTTTAAGGAAAGCATCAATAGAATGGGCGTGATTGAGCCGTTACTTATAGCACAGTCCGCAAATTATGGTAAGTATGAGGTTATATCCGGACACAGAAGGCTTGAAGCCGCAAAAGCGGTCGGTCTTGAAAAACTTCCCTGCAGAATCGCAAGAGAAGATACTCCCCGTGAAATTCTTGATGAGATTATGGTTATAACAAATCTTCAAAGACGCAACACGTTTACGAAGATGGAGCTTGCACGGTCGCTCAGATTGCTGAATGACAGCCGGAAGAAACAAGGATACAGAACAGATATTATGAACAGCTCCGGAACGTCAACCAAAACAGAACTCGCAGAAGAATTTGGAATATCGGTTAAGAAGCTATATATGTTAATCAGCTTTACTCAGCTGATTAATTACTTTGCCAAGAAGGTTGACGATAATACGTTACCTGATAAAATTGCATACTGTTTAGCATTTTTATCAGAGTATGAACAGCACATCGTCGAAGAATATCTTAACAGCAATCCGAATTATGTGCTGACAGCCGATAAAGCGGAACGCTTGAAAGACAAAAAGGATAAGGATAAAAATCTTGATAAGCGGACAATCGACGCTATTCTTTCAGCCGTCCGACAGAGAAAAACGATTGAAACAACTATAGTAAAACTGAATACAAGTACATTTGAAAAATACGGACTAAAAGGAAAAACCGCAAGTGAAATTTCAGATATACTCGAAAAAGCGTTGCAAAACTATTTTGAGAACGAGCAGGAAATTGAATGATAGGTGCGACATCGTGACGCACCTGTTAATCAAGTGAGCTTTCAAGGGTGCGACATC
>ENA-UAIY01000355-UAIY01000355.1-human-gut-metagenome-genome-assembly--contig:-NODE-355-length-10376-cov-3.619514_pt1 | contig 10376 bp, 10 predicted proteins | sample MGYA00244423_ERZ654401 | MGnify/ENA primary metagenome ERZ654401 (study PRJEB26926, sample SAMN06165022) | human gut metagenome | biome: ENVO:00009003; feature: ENVO:2100002; material: ENVO:00002003...
TTCGCCTTAGTCTCGTGGGCTCGGAGATGTGTATAAGAGACAGAGCAGCAGCTTCATGCCAAAGGCGGGTGCCATGCCCTCCAGCTTGCCCCGGTCGGCGGGGGAAAGGTTCCAGCCCAGCGCCAGCGGCACCCCGGCGTTCTGGTTGCGTGCAATGTGTGCTTTCATCTTTAAAACCTCTTTCGGCAGTGTTTTTTCAAAATACACTATAGTATACCATAAAACCCGTGAAAAGAAAATGAAAACCCGCCGGTGCACAGAAATCAGGGGTATTTAAGGTAAAATGCTGCTTGGCTGCGCGCGAACTTTCCGGCAAAAAAGAACTGCTGCACCCGGTCGGCACAGCAGTCCCTGTGTATAACAATATTCTTTCGGGCGGGTTCAGTTCATTTTTTTGCCGAAGAACTCCACCTCTTTGCCGATGAACTGCATCAGCGCATCGAACTGGTCGGGGGTCAGGCTCTGAGCGCCGTCGCACTTGGCCTTGGCGGGGTTGTTGTGCACCTCGATCATCAGGCCGTCGGCACCGGCGGCGACCGCAGCTTTCGCCAACTCCGGCACCATCCATGCGTGTCCGCAGGCGTGGCTGGGGTCCACCACCACCGGCAGGTGGGTCATCTTGTGTAGCATGACCACACCGGCAAGATCCAGCGTGTTGCGCATACTGGTCTCAAAGGTGCGGATGCCGCGCTCGCACAGGATGACGTTCTCGTTGCCCTCGGCCATAATGTACTCGGCACTCATCACGAACTCTTCCAGCGTGTTGGCAAGGCCGCGCTTGAGCAGCACCGGCTTTTTCTGGCGTCCAACGGCTTTGAGCAGCTCAAAATTCTGCATATTGCGGGCACCCACCTGAATGAGGTCCACATTTTCAAACAGGGGCAGGTGCTCGGTGTTCATGATCTCGGTCACGATGGGCGAACCGGTGGCGCGGCGCGCCAGCTTGAGCAGATCCAGACCCTCACTGCGCATACCCTGAAAAGAGTAGGGGGAGGTGCGGGGCTTGAACGCACCGCCGCGCAGCAGGGAAGCGCCTGCCGCCTTTACCCGCTGGGCGCAGTAGGTGATCTGCTCCTCGCTTTCAATGCTGCACGGCCCGGCGATGACTGCAAAGTTGCCGCCGCCGATCTTGACGCCTTCCACGTCGATAACGCTGTCGTCCGGGTGGAACTTGCGGTTGGCCTTTTTGTAGGGCTCGGACACGCGGCGGCAGGTCTCCACCACCGGGTTTGCCAGTATCCAGCTTTCCGCAATGGCCTTGGTATCGCCGATCAGACCCAGAATATGGGTGTCGCTGCCCTTGGAATCGTTGATCTGCAGCCCCATATCTTCCAGCTCGTGGCAGAACTCGCGTACCTGTACGTCGGGGGCATCCTGTTTGAGTACGATGATCATAGTATTTTGTCTCCTTTGCCTTTTCCTATCGTGTAAAACGGCGAGGGAGACCGGCTCCTTTGCCGCAGCTTGCAGTGTCAAACTTCAGTGCTCTGAAGTGCGTGACGCTATGATATCACTTCAGGAAACTGAAGTCAAGAGAAATTTTGAATTTTTTCCGAAAAAGTGGTAAAATAAAAAAAGAACCCGCGCACCCAAGGGTCGAGCTTTTTACTGCTTTCCATGGGGTATTACTTCCCAGGAAAAGGGAATCTGCTAGTTACCGCGCATAAGCTCCCCCTTTCGGGGGAGCTGGACGCGAAGCGGCCTGAGAGGGTTCAATAGAATCAAAGAGGGAATAACAATGGGAAAAGAAGCTAAAACCAACGCAATGCGCATTCTGGAACGGGAAAAGGTGGCCTATACCGCCCACGAGTACCCCCACGAGGAGGGGGTGGCGGTGGACGGCGTGACCGTAGCCGCCAGCATAGGCGAAGACCCTGCCTGCGTGTATAAGACGCTGGTAACGCAGGGCAGCAGCAAAAACTATTTTGTGTTCGTCATTCCGGTGGCGGCAGAGCTGGACCTGAAAGCCGCAGCCCGCAGCGTGGGCGAAAAGAGTGTGGCAATGATCCATGTGGCGGATATCAATAAGGTGACCGGCTATGTGCGGGGCGGCTGCAGCCCGGTGGGCATGAAAAAGCAGTACCGCACCGTCTTTGACGAAAGCGTGCTGACCCAGCAGAAGGTCTACGTTTCCGGCGGGCGCATCGGTACGCAGGTGTGCTGCGCCCCGGCGGATCTGATCCGCGCTGCACGCGCCGCCACGGCAAAGATCATTTTTTAAAAATCCGGCGCGATATCTGGGATACATCAACACAGCCTTTACATAAAATATACCTGCCGCATAAGTCATACTTAAAAAGAAAAAGGATGGCGAAACTGCACAAAACTTTCAAAAGTTTTTTGACGGCATGGGAACACAAGGGAGAATTTGCCCAAACGCTCTTTGCAAAGCGGTTTTTTTGCCGTAAACTGTATCTAGTACAGGGACGATGCCCCAAAAAACGGGCTTGCATCGCCGCCTGAAAAACGCTTGCACAGGAAACTGCGGAGGGAAACTTCAATGATGCTGCTGGTGCCGGGTCGCATGGAATGGGGTCACATTCACTGCAATCAGGGGCATGGTGCAACCTTGTGCAAAATGCGCGGACAGAAAAACAGGAAATAAAGGCCGTGGTACAGGTGTACCGCAGCCTTTTTTGTTTGTCGGTCTTGTTGGACAGTTGAGAAAGAGAGGCTTTGGAAAATGGTTCGTAAAGTGGCAGTGATCATGGGTTCGGACAGCGATTGGCCGGTGGTCAAGGGTGCCTGCGCCCAGCTGAAGGCGCTGGACATCCCCTTTGAGGCGCACATCCTTTCGGCACACCGCACCCCCGCCGAGGCAGCAGCCTTTGCAAAAAGCGCAAAGGCCAACGGCTTTGGCGTTATCCTGTGTGCGGCAGGCATGGCAGCACATCTGGCAGGTGCTTTTGCCGCCAACACCACCCTGCCGGTCATCGGCATCCCCATGAAGGGCGGTGCGATGGACGGTCTGGACGCGCTGCTGGCTACCGTGCAGATGCCCAGCGGCATCCCGGTGGCAACCGTGGCGCTGAACGGTGCCAAGAACGCCGCATGGCTGGCTGCTGAGATCCTGGCGCTGAACGATGACGCACTGGCGGAAAAGCTGGAGGCTGAGCGCGTATCCATGGCACAGCAGATCGCAGCCAAGGAAGAAAAGCTGCAGAACGAACTGAACGAGCTGTAAAGGAGAACCAATGTCTGATTTTGCATATCCGCTGCATGAGGAGTGCGGCGTTTTCGGCATCTACGACCGTGCCGGTACCGAGGATGTGGCCGCAGCGGCTTATTCGGCCCTGTATGCGCTGCAGCACCGCGGGCAGGAGAGCTGCGGCATCGCCGTCAACGATGACGGCGTGATCACCGGTCACCGGGATCTGGGCCTTGTGAACGAGGTGTTCACCCCGGAGGTGCTGGCAAGCCTGTCCACTACCACGGCACACATGGCTACCGGCCATGTGCGCTACGCCACTGCCGGCACCCGCGTCCGCGCCAACGCCCAGCCCATGATCGTCCGGCATGGCCGCGGCACCATGGCACTGTGCCACAACGGCAACCTGACCAATGCCGTGGAGCTGCGCCGCCAGCTGGAAAACGAGGGCGCCATCTTCCACGGCTCTTCGGATACCGAGGTCATCTGCTACCTCATCACCCGCAACCGTCTGCGCATGGGCAGCATCGAAACTGCCATCAGCAAGACCATGGACGTGCTGGAGGGCGCATACAGCCTTGTGATCATGTCTGCCACCAAGCTTATCGCGGTGCGCGACCCCCGGGGCTACCGTCCCCTGTGCATCGGCACCCTGCCCGGCGGCGGCTACGTCTTTGCCAGCGAAAGCTGCGCACTGGATGCCACCGGCGCTTCTCTGCTGCGGGATGTGGAGCCCGGCGAGATCGTAGTGGTGGATACCAAGACCGGCGAACTGCGCAGCATCAAGGATCACTGCGGCCGCCCGGACACCCAGATGTGCGTGTTCGAGTTCATCTACTTCGCCCGCCCGGACAGCGTCATCGAGGGCAGCTCGGTGCACGAGGCCCGCAAGCAGGCAGGCCGCTTCCTTGCACAGGAGCACCCCGTGGAGGCCGATGTGGTCATCGGCGTGCCGGATTCCGGTCTGGATGCAGCGCTGGGCTACTCGCAGGAGAGCGGCATCCCCTACGGCATCGGCTTTATCAAAAACAAATACATCGGCCGCACCTTCATTCAGGGCAGCCAGAAGCAGCGCGAGAACAGCGTGCGCATCAAGCTGAACGTGGTGTCCAGCACCGTCAAGGGCAAGCGCGTGGTGCTGGTGGATGACTCCATCGTGCGCGGCACCACCTCTGCCCGCATCATCAAGCTGCTGCGGGATGCCGGTGCTGCCGAGGTGCACTTTATGGTCTCTGCGCCTCCCTTTAAGTATCCGTGCTACTTCGGCACCGATATCCCGGACCAGAAGCTGCTGGTGGCCACCGGCCGCACGCTGGAGCAGATCAACGAGGTCATCGGCGCCGATACGCTGGGCTATTTGTCCAACGAGCACGTTGTCCAGCTTGCCCAAAACGCAAAATGCGGTTTCTGCACTGCCTGCTTTACCGGCGAGTATGCCGTAGAGCCGGAAAGTGTGCTTTCTACCGATATTCACGACCGTCACCTGAACGACCGTCCCAAGGACGCCAAAAAGTTAGGAGAGTAAGAACATGGAAAAGAGCTATTCTGAAAGCTATGCCGCAGCAGGCGTGGACATTACCGCCGGTTACCGCTCTGTGGAGCTGATGAAGCAGTATGTCGCCCGTACCATGAACGAGCACTGCATCGGCGGTCTGGGCGGCTTTGGCGGCCTGTTTGAGCTGGACTGCACCGGCTACAAGCACCCGGTGCTGATCTCCGGCACCGATGGTGTGGGCACCAAGCTGAAGGTGGCCATGATCATGGACAAGCACGATACCATCGGTATTGACTGCGTGGCCATGTGCGTCAACGATGTCATCTGCGCCGGTGCAAAGCCGTTGGTATTTTTGGATTACATCGCCTGCGGCCGCAACGTGCCGGAAAAGATCGCCAACATCGTCAAGGGCGTGGCCGAGGGCTGCGTGCAGGCCGATTGCGCTCTGGTGGGCGGCGAGACTGCCGAGCACCCGGGCATGATGCCGGAGGATGAGTACGATCTGGCCGGTTTCACCGTGGGCGTTGTGGACAAGGAGAAGATCCTGAGCAACGAGACCATGGCAGCCGGTGATGTGATCCTCGCCCTGCCCTCCACCGGTGTGCACTCCAACGGTTTCTCGCTGGTGCGCAAGGTGTTCAACATCGATGCCGACCCCGATGTGCTGTTCTCCACCCCCGCAGAGCTGGGCGGCAAGACCCTTGGCGAGGCGCTGCTGGCTCCCACCAAGATCTACGTCAAGCCCGTGCTGAAGGTGCTGGAAGAGGTGCAGGTCAAGGGCATCTCCCACATCACCGGCGGCGGCTTCTACGAGAATATCCCCCGCAGCCTGAAGAAGGGCTGCTGCGCCCGCATCAACAAGGCAGATGTGCGCACCCCCGCCCTGTTCCACCTGATGCAGAAGGTGGGCGGCATCTCCGAGCACGATATGTTCAACACCTTTAACATGGGCGTGGGCATGGTGCTCACCGTGCCCGCCGAGCAGGCTGATAAGGCACTGGAGATCCTGCACGCCAACGGCGAGCCGGAGGCTTACCGTCTGGGCGTCATCGCAGAAGGTGAGGGCGTGGAGCTGTGCTGAACATTGCCGTGTTAGTGTCCGGCGGCGGCACCAACCTGCAGGCGCTGCTGGATAGCGAGGCCCGGGGCGAAAACCCCAATGGTAAAATTACGCTGGTGGTGGCTTCTAAGCCCGGCGTCTACGCGCTGGAACGCGCTGCAAAGGCGGGTGTGGAAGGCTGCGTGGTGCGCCGCAAGGACTACGCCACCAGCGAGGAATTTGACGCTGCGCTGCTGGAAACGCTGCGGGCGCACAAGATCGATCTGGTGGTGCTGGCGGGCTTTCTGTCCGTGCTGGGCCCCAGCGTCATTGCGGCATATCCGCGCCGCATCCTGAACGTGCACCCGGCGCTGATCCCTTCCTTCTGCGGGCCGGGAATGTACGGCCTGCGCCCCCACGAGGCTGCACTGGCTCGTGGCTGCAAGGTGACCGGCGCCACCGTCCACTTTGTCAACGAGGAGTGTGACGGCGGGCCCATCCTGCTGCAGAAGGCCGTGGACATCCTGCCCGGCGACACCCCCGAGGTGCTGCAAAAACGGGTGATGGAGCAGGCGGAATGGAAGCTGCTGCCCAAGGCTGTGGCTATGGTGTGCAGCGGAGAAATCTGCTGAAAGCTTGCAGAGCGTTGTTCTTGCCTCTCCCTTTGGGAGAGGTGGCACGGCGTAAGCCGTGACGGAGAGGGCGGGGAAGTTGCCTCCGCAAAGAGGTTCGCCCTCTCAGGCGCTGACGCGCCAGCTCCCCCAAAGGGGGAACCGAGAGTTGCTCTTTGAAAACAAAAATGCAAGGGAGAACAACAATGGAAAAGATCAACCTGAACGAGTATCTGGCCTCCAACGAGTACCCCGGCCGCGGCATTGCTGTGGCAATGGCACCGGACGGACGGCAGATGTTTATCGGCTACTTTATCATGGGCCGCAGCGAGAACAGCCGCAACCGCGTGTTCGACCCCGTGCCCGAGCGCGGCGGCATCTGCACCGTTGCAGCCGACCCCGCAAAGCTGGAAGATCCCAGCCTGATCATTTATAACCCGGTGCTGACCCTTGGCAAGACCCACATTGTGACCAACGGCGACCAGACCGATACCATCTACGACCTGATGAGTCAGGGCAAGAGCTTTGCCGATGCCCTGCGCACCCGCACCTTTGAGCCGGACGGCCCCAACTACACCCCCCGCATCTCCGCTGTGGTGTACGCTGACGGCAGCTACCAGATGAGCATCCTCAAGTCTGCCGACGGCAACGGCGACAGCGTGCAGCGCTATTTCTTTGATTACCCCCAGCCCGTTGCAGGCGAGGGTCACTTCATCAGCACCTACAAGCACAACGGCAACCCCATTCCCAGCTTTGAGGGCGAGCCGCTGCGCTTTGCCTGCCCCCGCACCATTGGCGATTTTGCCCACGATATGTGGAGCAGCCTGAATCTGGACAACAAGGTGAGCCTGTTTGCCCGGGTCATTGATCTGGAAACTGGCGAGAGCGGCGATATGATCTTTAATAAATATGATCCGGTGTGCAGCGACCTTGACGACCCCGAGGAGCCGGAGCTGCTGCCTGAGGAGCTGGAACTGCTCAAAAAGCTTGACGCCGAGGAAGAATAAGAGTAAACCTTAGGATATAAGGAGGATGCACCAATGAATGAACTCGCACTGAAGTACGGCTGCAACCCCAACCAGAAGCCCAGCCGCATTTATATGGAAGATGGCTCCGACCTGCCCGTTACCGTGCTGAACGGCAAGCCCGGCTACATCAACTTTCTGGATGCCCTCAACTCCATCCAGCTGGTCAAGGAACTGAAAACCGCCTGCGGTCTGCCCGCAGCGGCTTCCTTCAAGCACGTTTCCCCGGCGGGCGCAGCACTGGGTCTGCCCCTGACCGAGGTGGAGCGCCGGATGTACCACATTGCCCCGGAGACCGAGCTCTCCCCGCTGGCTTGCGCCTACGCCCGCGCCCGCGGCGCAGACCGGATGTCCTCCTTTGGCGACTGGATCGCCCTGTCCGACATCTGCGATGTGCCCACCGCAAAGCTGATCCAGCACGAAGTCTCTGACGGCATCATCGCTCCGGGCTACGAGCCGGAGGCACTGGCCATCCTGTCCGGCAAAAAGAAGGGCAACTACAATGTGGTCACTATCGACCCCGCCTATCAGCCCGCTCCCATCGAGCACAAGCAGGTGTACGGCATCACCTTCGAGCAGGGCCGCAACGAGCTGGTCATCAACGCCGACACCATGCTGAACAACTGGGTCACCGAGAATAAGGACGTGACCGAGGAGCAGAAGCGCGACCTCATCATTGCTCTCATCACCCTGAAGTACACCCAGTCCAACAGCGTGTGCTACACCTATAATGGTCAGACCATCGGTGTGGGTGCCGGCCAGCAGAGCCGTATCCACTGCACCCGTCTGGCCGGTCAGAAGGCCGACAACTGGCAGCTGCGCCACATGGATAAGGTGCTGAACCTGCCCTTCCGTGACGATGTGGCAAAGCCCAACCGCGACAACGCCATTGATGTTTACATCGGCGATACCCCGGAGGATGTCATCGGTGATGACGTATGGGCAGAGACCTTCACCCGCCAGCCCGAGCCGCTGACCGCCGAGGAAAAGAAGGCCTACCTCAGCAAGGTGACCGGCGTGTGCCTTGGCTCGGACGCTTTCTTCCCCTTCGGCGACAACATCGAGCGCGCCCGCCGCTCCGGCGTGACCGCCATCGTGCAGCCCGGCGGCTCCATCCGCGACCAGCAGGTTATCGACACCTGCAACAAGTACGGCATCGCCATGGCCTTCTGCGGCCTGCGGCTGTTCCATCACTGATTTTCCTCTGCACAGGAGCAACGCAGCAAAAGCCTTCCCCCGGTCGGGGGAAGGTGGCGCGTAAGCGCCGGATGAGGGCGCACGGAAGCTGCCCCTCATCAGTCTGCTGCGCAGACAGCTTCCCCCAGAGGGGGAAGCCTTCAGAGGATGCCCGCATACGCGGGCAGATCAAAAACGGGAAGGTGAATGATATGGCTGAAAAAATCTTGGTAGTGGGCGGCGGCGGCCGCGAGCACGCCATCATCAAGGCACTGAAAAAGAGCCCCGACTGCGGCGAGATCTGGTGCGCACCGGGCAACGGCGGCATCAGCTATGACGCTAAGTGCAAAAACATCAAGGCCACCGATGTGGATACCATGGTGGGCTTTGCAGTGGAAGAAAAGTTCGATTACGTTGTGGTGGCACAGGATGACCCCCTTGCACTGGGCATGGTGGACGCGCTGGCAAAGGTGGGCATCCCCGCCTTCGGCCCGGACAAGGCCGCTGCCCGTATCGAGGCTTCCAAGGTGTTCTCCAAGGACCTGATGAAGAAATACGGCATCCCCACCGCAAAGTACGAGACCTTCGATGACCCCGCAAAGGTCATGGATTACATCCGCGCCGAGGGCAAGTACCCGGTGGTCATCAAGGCAGACGGCCTTGCACTGGGTAAGGGCGTGCTGATCTGCGAAAACGAGCAGCAGGCCGCTGACGGCGTCAAGGAGATCATGCTGGACAAAAAGTTCGGCGCATCCGGCAACCATGTGGTGGTGGAAGAGTTCCTCACCGGGCCGGAGGTCAGCGTGCTGAGCTTTACGGACGGCAAGGTGGTCAAGCCCATGGTCTCCAGCATGGACCATAAGCGCGCCAACGACCACGACACCGGCCTGAACACCGGCGGCATGGGCACCATTGCCCCCAACCCCTACTACACCCCGGAGGTGGCTGCGGAGTGCATGGAAAAGATCTTCCTGCCTACCATCCGCGCCATGAACGCCGAGGGCTGCCCCTTCAAGGGCTGTTTGTACTTCGGTCTCATGCTCACCCCGGACGGCCCCAAGGTCATCGAGTATAACTGCCGCTTCGGCGACCCCGAAACGCAGGTGGTGCTGCCGTTGCTGGAAAGCGACCTGCTGCACATCATGCAGGCCTGCACCGACGGCACGCTGGCACAGCAGGAGGTCAAGTTCTCCGATGGCGCTGCGGCCTGTGTCATTCTGGCTTCCGGCGGCTACCCTGTGGCCTACGAGAAGGGCAAGCCCATCTCCGGCCTTGTGGACGGCCAGCTGCCCGGCGAGGAAAACGTGACGGTGTACCACTCCGGCACTGCCATCACCGAGGACGGCCAGCTTGTGACCAACGGTGGTCGTGTGCTGGGCGTTACCGCCATCGGCCCGCGCCTGACCAACGCCCTGAGCCACGCCTATGAAGCAGCCGAAAAGATCAGCTTTGAAAAGCTGCACAAGCGCAGCGATATCGGCCTGCGTGCCCTGAAAGCGCTGGCAGAGAAGCAGTAAGAAAGAATACAAAGGGGGAACCTACCCAATGGTCTATCGTATTTATGTGGAAAAAAAGCCCGGCTTTGATGTCGAGGCAAACGGTCTGAAAAACGAACTCACCAGCCTGCTGGGCATCAAGGACCTGACCGGTCTGCGCCTGCTGAACCGCTACGATGTGGAAGGCATCGACGAGGCACTGTTCAACCAGTGCGTCAGCACCGTGTTCAGCGAGCCGCCGGTGGATAACACCTACGCCGAGCTGCCCGCTGCCGAAGGCGTGTCTTTTGCCGTGGAGTATCTGCCCGGCCAGTTCGACCAGCGCGCAGCTTCTGCTGCCGAGTGCATCCAGCTCATCAGTCAGGGCGAGCGCCCGCTGGTGCGCT
>ENA-UAIY01000379-UAIY01000379.1-human-gut-metagenome-genome-assembly--contig:-NODE-379-length-9981-cov-3.740681_pt1 | contig 9981 bp, 5 predicted proteins | sample MGYA00244423_ERZ654401 | MGnify/ENA primary metagenome ERZ654401 (study PRJEB26926, sample SAMN06165022) | human gut metagenome | biome: ENVO:00009003; feature: ENVO:2100002; material: ENVO:00002003...
CGCCTTAGTCTCGTGGGCTCGGAGATGTGTATAAGAGACAGGTTCGGCACGGCAGAGGACGAAAAGCCCGCTGCCCACAAGCCGGAAAAAGAGGATACCATGAGCCTGCCGCTGCTCCCGCTGGAGCAGGACGGCGCTCCTGCTGAACCGGCTCCCGCACCGGCAGATGCTGCCCCCGCCGCCCCGGCACAGCCGGAGACCGCGCCGGAAGCAGCTGTTCCTACTGAGGAAGCTGTGCCGGAATCCACTACTGATAAGCTGCACCACATGGCCGCAGAGCTGACCTTGCGGTGTGTGCTGGCGGGCATTCTGGCCGTAGTGCTGCTGCACCTTGGGCTGACGGCAGAACGTCTGCTGCCGCCGCTTTCGGTGCTGGACCCGGACGCAGCCCCGGCGGCGTTCTATGCCGCCAATCTGCTGCTGTTTGCCGCCAGCTTGTTTGTGGGCTACCCGGTGCTGCGGGACGGTTTGGCCGGCTTGCGCGGTCGTCCCAGTGCGGACACCATGCCCGCGCTGGCTGCTGTGGCAGCGCTGCTGCAGGCAGTGATGGCCATGCTGAATGCCAACGCCTACCGCAGCACCGAGGGCATCGGTCTGCTGACCGGTATGGCGGCGCTGGGACTGTTTCTGGCGCTGGTGGGCAGCCGGGTGATGCTGTCTGCCGTGCAGGGCGGCTACGCGCTGGCGGCAGAGGGCGGCGAACTGCGGGGCGCTTACCGCACCCGCGATAAAGATCTGATCCGCGCCCTTGCCCGGGATCTGGAGCAGAAGGACCCGTGGGTGCTGCTGAGCCGCCCGGTGCAGACCGCCAGCGATGATTTTGTGGAGCAGAGCCTCAGCGAGCGCGCCAGCGAGCGCCGCGCCCGCAAGGTGGCCTGTGTTCTGCTGGCGGCGGCAGTGCTCAGCGGCGTAGCCTTCCTGCTGTTCGGCGGCGGCATCAACTGCGCTGTGGCTGCGGCTGCTGCCGTGCTGTGCATGGGCGCACCCCTTTCCTCGGTGCTGGTGCCGGGTCTGGCGGCGCTGCGGCTGCAAAGAGCTGCCGCAGCTGTGGGCGCTGTGGTGCCCGGCTGGGCAGCCATTGAGGAGCTGGGCGGCATCGACACCATTGAGCTGGACGCCGATGACCTGTTTACCGCTGACAGCGTAACGCTGGAGGATATCCGCATCTTCAAGGGTGGCCGCATCGACCGCGCCATCCTATATGCGGCAAGTGTACTGAACGAGAGCTGCGACACCCTGCGCGGGCTGTTCCGCCAGATCATCGAGGACCGCACCGATATCCTGTTCCCGGTCAAGGATCTGGAGCAGCACACCGGGCTGGGCTTCTCGGCATGGTGCGACAATAACCGCATCCTCATCGGCACCCGCCGCTACATGGAGCAGGAGGGTGTTACCCTGCCGGAGCAGGACTACGAGGACAGCCACTCCAAAAATGGCGAGCTGCAAATTTTGTATCTGGCAGTGTCCGGCAACCTGCACGCCATGTTCGTGCTGCGCTATGTGGGCGGCCGCAATGTGGCACGCAGCCTTGCTTCTCTGCAAAGGGAGAACATCCGTCTGCTGGTCACCAGCAAGGACCCCAGCCTGACGGCGCGGCACATCACCGAGGCCTACCATCTGCCGGAGGGCATGGTCACGGTACTGGACGGCGACCAGTGTCAGGCTATTGAAGCCGCCGATGCAGCCCCGGCAAAGCCCAAGTGCTGCCTGTACCACCACAGGGGTTTTGCCAGCCTGACCGGCGGCTTGCAGGCCGCAGATCAGGCACAGAATGCCGAGACCAGCGCCACCACGGTGCAGCTGGTGTCGGTATGCTTCTCGGTGTTCATTGCGGTGCTGCTGACCTATGCGGGCAGCATCTGGCAGCTGTCCATCGCCACGGTGCTGATGTATCAGGCCGCATGGAGCGCCTTGAGCATCGCCGTCTGCGCCCTGAAGCAGCATAGCTGAAAGTTTTAGCATATTACAAAACGGGCTGTTGCACAGAACTTTGTGCAGCAGCCCGTTTTTGCTATCTTCCTTTTATTTCAGCTTTTTGCGCTTTTCGTAGTCGTTCAGGGCGGCCAGCGCCTCGCCGGAAAGGGGAACGAGCGCCAACATATTGAAGATGGTCATCAGCCCGATGCCCACATCGCCCAGATCCCACACCACGGTGTAGGCCTGTGTGCCGCCCACCAGCAGCATGGCCAGCGCCAGCAGCTTGTAGGCGGTCTGGCTCCACCAGTTGTCGCCGCACAGGTAGGCCACATTGCCCCGGGCGTAGTACAGCACCCCCAGAAAGGTGGAGAAGCTGAACAATGCTAAGATCACCGCAATGAACACGATGCCAAAGCTGCCCAGATGGTACTGCATGGCAGTCTGTAAAAGGTTCATGCCGGTCAGCCCGGCGGTGATCTCCTGCGGCACCAGCAGCATCAGAAAGGCAGTGCAGCTGCAGATGACCACCGTGTCGATCAATACGCCCAGCGCCTGTACAAGACCCATCTTTACCGGGTCGTCGCACTCCGCAGCGGCAGCGGCGCAGGGGGCAGAGCCGCTGCCCGCTTCGTTGGAGAACAGCCCGCGCTTGACACCGTTCATCAGCACCGCGCCAAAGCCGCCTGCGGCCACCTGACGCAGGCCAAAGGCCTCGGCAAGGATGCGTGCCAGCACGGCGGGCAGCTGCCGGAGATTCAGCACCACGATGCCCACCGTGATGACAAAGTAGCACACCGCCATGACCGGCACGATAAAGTCAAGGCTTTTTACGGTGGCGTTTTTGCGCAGCACGATCAGCGCCGCCAGCAGGGTAAGCACCACGGTAGTGGCCAGCGGCGGGACGTGAAAGGCGTTTTCAAAGGCAGAACTGACCGAGTTGGAAATCACCTGACTGATGCCGCACCAGCAGATCAGACCGGACACTGCAAACAGCGCTGCGCACACCGAGCGCTTGAGCTTTTTGCCCCGCTTGCGCTCTGCCAGCACATGAAGGTAGTAGGCCGGGCCGCCCCGCCAGCCGCCGTACAGCGGGTCCGGCACGCGGTACTTCTGCGCCAGAGTGGACTCCACAAAGGAGGTGGAAGCGCCCAGCAGGGCAGTGACCCACATCCAGAACACCGCGCCCGCACCGCCCGCCGAAACAGCGGCCACCACGCCCACAAGGTTGCCCATGCCCACCCGGGTGGCGGTGGAGATGACCAGTGTCTGGAAGGAGGAAAGCCCGCCCGCAGCCTGCTTTTTTTCGCACACCGCGCCGATCATATCCCGGAACAGGCGCACCGGCAGCAGCCTTGTGCGCAGGGTAAAGCCGATACCGGCTGCAAACAGCAGCACCACCATAAAGGAGATGCCAATGCCGCCTGCCACCGGCAGGGTGAAAAGATCGCCCCACAGCAGGCGGTAAAGTGCTTCAATCAGATCAACTATCAAGAAAACAGCCTCCTGTACTTTTGAGAAATAAAGTTGCTACTTCATTATAGTACAGCACAGAAGAATTGTAAAATCTAAAATATTGATAGAAAGAATCGATAGAACGGGATGGCTTGACAAATCACATAGCTTCGATTATTCTACAAACAGAAGGGGCGCTGACTGCAAGGGTCAGCTTTCTATCCCGTATGTCAAAAGATTGACCGCTCGAGTTGGGAAACTGTGGGGCGGTCAATCTTTTTTTATTATCAACATAAAAGCCGCCCGGTTATGCCGGGCGGCGGAGGAAGAAGCGCCTTTCAGCGCGGGGAAAGCTTACAGGATATCGATGTATTCACCGGCCAGCGCCTTGTTCATGCTGCGCACGGCGCAGAACTTGCCGCACATACTGCAGGTGTCGCTGTGGTCGTCCTCGGGCAGGCGGGCGTCGCGGATGGCCTTGGCGGTCTCGGGGTCCAGCGCGCAGGCGAACTGTGCATCCCAGTCCAGTACGCGGCGGGCATCGCCCATCTTGTCGTCAATGTCCCGGGCGTGGGGGATGCCCTTAGCAATGTCGGCGGCGTGAGCGGCGATCTTGGAGGCCACGATGCCCTGCTTTACGTCTTCCACATTGGGCAGTGCCAGATGCTCGGCGGGGGTCACATAGCACAGGAAGGCCGCACCGCTGGCGGCTGCCACTGCGCCGCCGATGGCAGCGGTGATGTGGTCGTAGCCGGGGGCGATATCGGTGACCAGAGGTCCCAGCACATAGAAGGGTGCGCCCATGCAGATGCTCTTCTGCACCTCCATGTTGGCGGCGACCTGATTCAGGGGCACATGGCCGGGGCCTTCTACCATCACCTGCACGTTGTGCGCCCATGCGCGCTTGGTCAGCTCGCCCAGACGCACCAGTTCCTCGATCTGGCACACATCGGTGGCGTCAGCCAGACAGCCGGGACGGCAGGCATCGCCCAAAGAGATGGTCACATCATGCTCGGCGCAGATCTCGCAGATCTCGTCAAAGTGCTCGTAGAAGGGGTTCTCGTTGCCGGTCATGCTCATCCACGCAAACACCAGAGAGCCGCCGCGGCTCACGATGTTCATCTTGCGCTTGTGCTTGCGGATCTGCTCGATGGTCTTGCGGGTGATGCCGCAGTGCAGGGTAACAAAGTCCACGCCATCCTCTGCGTGCAGGCGTACCACATCGATGAAGTCCTGTGCAGTCAGCTCAGCCAGATCCCGCTGGTAGTGGATGACCGAATCGTACACCGGCACGGTGCCGATCATCACCGGGCACTCGTGGGTCAGCTTCTGGCGGAAGGGCTGGGTGTTGCCGTGGCTGGACAGATCCATAATGGCTTCTGCGCCCATGTTCACGGCGCTCATCACCTTCTGCATCTCGATGTTGTAGTCCTTGCAGTCGCGGGAGACGCCAAGGTTCACGTTGATCTTGGTGCGCAGCATGGAGCCTACGCCCTCGGGGTTCAGGCACTTGTGGTGCTTGTTGGCGGGGATGGCTACCTTGCCCTCGGCGACCCACTGGCGGATCTCCTCGGTGGTGCGGTATTCCTTTTTGGCTACGATCTCCATCTCCGGGGTGATGATGCCCTTGCGGGCGGCATCCATCTGGGTGGTATAAGTCTGCATACGCTGTGTTCCTCCAAATGACAGTTTATCTCTGAACAGCAGGGTGCTGGTCATGCAAAGGGAGTGGTAGGTAGCCGTCATTCAGAAAAAGCAGCACGCTCTGGATGCCGGCACCTGCGCAAAATACGCTTTTCATGTTGGTTTTCTCCATGAATTTTGTAACGCGGCCCAAGGTGGTGCCCCCGGTTTGCCGCGGGATGATAGCTTACTTTATGATCTGCTCCGAAAGGGCGCGCAGTTCGCGGCACTCGGCCTCGATGTCCTTTGCGGCAAAGATAGCGCTTACCAATGCCACACCGTCCACGCCGGTGCCCTTGAGCTGCAGGATGTTCTCCTTGTGGATGCCGCCAATGGCCACCACCGGCACATCCACGGCGTTGCAGATGTCCAGCAGGGTCTGCCGGGGCATCTCGCTCACGTCCGTCTTGGTGTGGGTGGCAAATACCGCGCCTACGCCAAGGTAGTCCGCACCGTGCGCCACAGCGTCCAGTGCTTCCTGCACTGTGTGAGCGGAAACGCCGATCATCACGCCGTCACCCACGCGCTGGCGCACCTGTGCGGCGGACATATCGTCCTGCCCCACATGGATGCCCTCGGCGTGGCACTGCAAGGCCACCTCCACGTTATCGTTGATGAACAGCGGCACACCGTATTGCTGGCACAGAGCGTGGATTTGGATGGCCTCCTGCAAAAAATCGGCGTCGCCCAGCTGCTTTTCCCGCAGCTGCACACAGGTAGCACCGCCCTTCAGGGCACTTTCCACCTGCTGATACAAAGTCTGCTCGCCCACCCATGCACGGTCGGTCACCGCATACAGGAGCATGGTGTGTTTATCGCACTTCATAGTTTGCGCCTTTCTCCAGCTGTTCGGGGGTCATGTTGTAAATGGCATCAATGATGTAATTGCGGTAGGTGGCGTTGCCGTCCTGCGAGGTGAGCCGCTGGTGGGCGATCTCGCCCGCCAGACCCATGGCGCATACCGCCGCAGCGGCAGCTTCCAGCGGGTGGCCGGGGTTGGCGGTGACAAAAGCCGCCGTCAGGGCAGAAAGCTGACAGCCTGTGCCGGTGATGCTGCTCATCATGGCGTTGCCGTTGCGGATGCAGTAGGCTTTTTGTGCATCGGCCACGATGTCAATGGCGCCGGTAATGGCCACCACCGCGCCGGTGCGGGCGGCAAAAGCCTTGGCAAAGGCTACAGCGCTGTCCAGATTCTCCTCGGTCACCTTGTCGGCTACATCTGCATCCACGCCCTTGGTGGTGCCCGCGCCGGAGGCAAGGGTCTTGATCTCCGAGATGTTGCCCCGGATCACTGTGAACTGCACCTCCCGCAGCAGGCGGAAGGCGGTGTCGGTGCGCAGATGGGAAGCGCCGGCACCCACCGGGTCCAGCACCACAGGGTGACCCAGCTGATTGGCCTTTTTGCCCGCCAACAACATACTGGTGACGGTGCGGCTGTTCAGCGTGCCGATGTTAATGTTCAGTCCGCCGCAGATGGCGGTGATCTCCTCCACCTCGGCGGCATCATCGGCCATGATGGGGGAGGCACCGCAGGCCAGCACCATGTTGGCGCAGTCGTTCACGGTGACGTAGTTGGTGATGTTGTGGATCAGAGGGCTGCGGCTGCGCAGGTTCTCAAAGGCGGTCTTGAGCATTCCCGGCACCTCCGCTCAGGAAAGGCTGTTCTGCATGGAGCGCAGAGCGCCGGAGCGCTGCAGGCTGAACACCACAGCACCGGCGATCACCGCACCCACGGCGGTAGAGATGAGGAAAGGCACAATATAGGCGTAGAAAGCGATATCCGCAGCGCTCTTGCCCATCAGGAAGATGGCCACGGGCCATGCGCACAGGCCGCCCAGAATGCTGGTGCCGAACACCTCACCCACCACGGTGGCGATCAGGTTTTTGGTCTTGTGATATGCAAGGCCGCACAGCAGTGCGCCGAACATACTGCCCGGGAAAGCCATCAGGCTGCCCAGACCAAGCAGATTGCGCAGCAGGGAAGCCACAAAGGCTACGCCCACGCCCCACCAGGGCCCCAGCAGAACGGCGCACAGCACGTTGACCATGTGCTGCACCGGGGCACACTTGCTGCCGAACATGGGAAAGCTGAACACGCTGCCCACTACGCACAGGGCACAGAACATACCGGCGAGGGCAAGCTTTTTGACAGAAAGATTCTTCATGATAAATTAGCTCCTTTTCAACCATCTGCGGCAGCGCAGGATGAATACCGGCGCTCCCGCAACAAAACAGCCCGTGCCCGCCACAAGGCGGGAACAGGTACGGAAGGTGCGGTCGAAACTTACTGGTTTCCTCTCACGCCGGAACACGGCTTCCCATCGCTGCATTCATCCAAGGCTCAGGGCGCTCCCCCTCAGCCGGCTGCGGAACCTCCGCAGAGGTACAAAAAAACAGGAGGAGCCCGGCACGGCTCCTCCTGCAAAAAATCATAAAGGGTATGACTTCCTACGGCGGCATTATCCGCATCAGGTAAAAGGGTCGAAGCTTGCTATACTTCCTCTCAGCCCGCTGCACGAGCTCCCCTGTGTTTGATTGTGACTGTATTCTACACCTCTTTCCCCAAAAATGCAAGAGGGGAGATAGAAACCAAAGCCGCCGTGCAGGGGTCTGCGCAGCGGCTTTGGTCACAGAAAGGAGAATAATATGAAAAAGCAGAAAAAGTCGGGTTAACCCATGGTCACCTGCACCGTTACCTCAGTACCAGCGGCAGCCAGCGGCAGTACATTGCCGGAGATGGTCTTGCCGTCCACAGTAACGGCCTTGATGCCGTGCTGCACCCCGGCGGCGTTATCCACCGTAATGTGGTACACCGCACCGCGGAAGCGGCGGGTCACGGTAAAGCCGGACAGAGTGTGAGGAATGCAGGGGTCTACCTTCAGGCCATCCAAGGTGGGCTGGATGCCCAGAATGTACTGGCTGATGTTGAAGAAGGTCCATGCCGCTGTGCCGGTCAGCCAGCTGTTTTTGGCTTCACCAAAGGTGGGGGCGTCCTTACCGGCTACCATCTGACTGTAAACGTAGGGCTCGGTGCGATGAATCTCGGAAATGTCCTCGATGTAGGCGGGGCAGGTCTTGCGGTACACTGCAAAGGCGCGGTCACCGTGGCCGAGCGTTGCCTCGGCGCAGCTGATCCACGGGTTGTTGTGGCAGAAGATACCGGCGTTCTCCTTGTATCCCGGAGGATAGCTGGAGATCTCGCCCAGATTCAGCTGGTAGCTGGTATAGGCGGGTTGCAGCAGCACCACGCCGTATTTGGTGTCCAGCCGCTCCTCCACGCTGGCAAGCGCCTGCGCGGCCTGTCCGCTCTCCTTGCCGATGCCGGCCATGACGCACATACCCTGCGGCTCAATAAAGATCTGACCCTCGGTGCACTCCTTGCTGCCGACGGGCTTGCCGAAAGCATCGTAGGCACGGCGGAACCATGCGCCATCCCAACCGGCGGTCAGGGTAGCCTGCTCCACGGCATCAATGTGCTTGCGGGCGGCAGCGGCCTCCTCGGTCAGATTCAGATGGTCGCACAGCTGGGCGTATTCGTGGCCGTACTTGACGAACATACCGGCAATGAAAACGCTTTCGGCCACAGGACCCTCGCTGGGGCCGGTGATCTGGAAGCTCTCGCCCGGGTGCTCGGAGAAGCAGTTCAGGTTCAGGCAGTCATTCCAGTCGGCGCGGCCGATCAGCGGCAGACCGTGGGAACCCAGATGGGTGCAGGTAAAGTTGAAGCTGCGGCGCAGGTGCTCCATCAGGGTCTGCGCCTTGGTGGCGTCGTTATCAAAGGGTACCTGTTCTTCCAGAATAGACCAGTCGCCGGTCTCCCGCAGGTAGGCGGCGGTACCGGCAATGAGCCACAGCGGGTCATCGTTGAAGCCGGTGCCGATATCCCGGTTGCCCTTTTTGGTCAGGGGCTGGTACTGGTGGTAGGCGCTGCCGTCCTCAAACTGGGTGGCGGCAATATCCAGAATGCGCTCCCGGGCGCGGGAGGGGATGATGTGCACAAAGCCCAGCAGATCCTGACAGCTGTCCCGGAAGCCCATGCCGCGTCCGGTGCCGCTTTCGTAGTAGCTGGCAGAGCGGCTCATGTTAAAGGTGACCATGCACTGGTACTGGTGCCAGATGTTGACCATGCGGTTCAGCTTTTCCTCACCGGATTCCAGATGGTAGGTGGACAGCAACTCTTCCCAATGTGTGCGCAAGGCGGCGCGGGCTGCATCGATCTGTGCATCGGTGGCGTAGCGCTCCATCATGGCGTGGGCGCGGGTCTTGTTGATGACGCCCGGGGCAATGAACTTCTCCTCCTGCGGGTTCTCGATGTAGCCCAGACCGAACAGGATGCTGCGGCTCTCGCCGGGGGCGAGGGTCAGGTGGATGTGCAACGCACCCACCGGTGCCCAGCCGTGGGCAATGCTGCCGGAGCAGTGTCCGGCGCGGACGGCCTGCGGATCTGCCGGGCCGCCGTATACGCCGCAAAAGGCATCCCGGGTGGTGTCGAAGCTGTCCACCGGGCAGTTTGCCCAGAACACGGCGTAGTGGTTGCGGCGCTCGCGGTACTCGGTCTTGTGGTAGATCACGCTGCCCTCTACCTCTACCTCACCGGTGGAGTAGTTGCGCTGGAAGTTGGAGCTGTCGTCCACGGCATCCCACAGGCAGAACTCCACATAGCTGAACAGGTCCAGCTCCTTGATAACGGTGCTGCCGTTGCACACTGTCACCCGGTCCAGCTCACAGGCATCCCCCTTGGGGACGAACAGCTCCTGCCGGGCGGTCACGCCGTCCTTTTTGCCCTCCAGAATGGTGTAGCCCAGACCGTGGCGGCAGCTGTAACTGTCCAGCGGGGTCTTGGTGGGCTGCCAGCCCGGGTTCCATACGGTTTCGCTTCTTTCGCAGTGTCTTAATCGTTTTCGTTCATCGACACACTGCCCGCCCGAC
>ENA-UAIY01000388-UAIY01000388.1-human-gut-metagenome-genome-assembly--contig:-NODE-388-length-9915-cov-8.713185_pt1 | contig 9915 bp, 10 predicted proteins | sample MGYA00244423_ERZ654401 | MGnify/ENA primary metagenome ERZ654401 (study PRJEB26926, sample SAMN06165022) | human gut metagenome | biome: ENVO:00009003; feature: ENVO:2100002; material: ENVO:00002003...
CGGATAGTTTGTAAAATTTTTTTTGCACCTACTTGACATAAAGGGACGACCTCGGACGTGTGGTTATTCCGAAAGAGATTCGTCGCACAATGCATATCAAGGAGGGCGCTCCGCTGGAAATTTTTACGGACACGGAGGGCGGCGTTATATTTAAAAAATACTCGCCGATAAGTGAAATTTCCGATGTGACGGAGCATTTCGCCGATGTGCTTTACAGAAGCGTTACCACTCCGGTTTTAATCTGTGACAGAGACCATGTTATTTCATGTGCCGGCGTTTCAAAAAAGGATTTTCTCGAAAAACGTATCAGCTCCGAGCTGGAGAGCATTATGGAATCGAGACAGCTTTACACGGGCGACCGTGACAGGCAAATGTATCCCATCGAGGGCATTGATTACGGCGCGTCGATAGCAATGCCGATAATCGGCAACGGAGACATTCTCGGCGCTGTGGTGTTCCTTTGGAGCGACGGGTCAAGAATTTCGCCCACCGAAACAAAGCTGGCTCAGGTAGCAGCGGCGTTTATCGGCAAGCAAATGGAGCAATAACTAAGGCGATATCGCACGCTTCGATTGTGCGGTATGTCCCCAAAAACGTGTCTTAACCGTTTGGTTTCAGGCACATTTTAATTATTTTTATGTTGAAAAATATTAAGAAAAAAGGTCAATTCTTAAGAACTGATTAAGATTTAATTAAGAACCGCTTAAGATTGAATCAAGTCTATGGACAAGTGATTTTCAGGTGATATAATATCGCTTGTGAGCATGAAACGGCTTGTTATAACATGCTGTTTCATGCTGATGTAAATTGGAAAGAGATACACAAACGTCGGGGAAATAAAAATGAAAAAGGGTCGGCAGCGCCGAAAGAGAAAGAGTCGGTAAAGCAGGTTTTGCGATAAAACTGCTTGTCGGGGTAGGGCGATGCTTTGCGAGGGGGAATCAGGGGAAAAGATTCAAAAACAGCAAAGCATAAAGTCCCTATCTTCAAGAAGAAAAAATCAGCCGCATAAAACGTCGTGTTTAATGCGGCTGTGATGTTTTTTAAAGGTCAGGTTGAAATGAAAAATATCGTTGCACCGAGGAACATCTGAGCGTAGAAATATGTCCAGATATTCACCTGCCTGAGTGCTCCGTGCTTTTCAACGTCAGGCTTGAAATTGAGAATCGAAAGCGTATAGTCTGAAAGCATGAAAAGGAACGCACCGAGCATAAGCATTATGCCTGTAAATATCGGAGATTCAACCAGGCTTCCGGATTTCATTATCATTATAGCAAGCGAAAAAGCCTTAACAACCATTGCTGCTATCGTTGCCGTGTAGAGAATACAGGGAATGAGCAGCTTGCCAAGCTCAATTTTGACAATGAATATTGCCGAAAGAATGGCGGCAACGACCAGAATTATGTATATTATCAATTCCGGCGCAGTAACAAGGGGTGTGTCTGGGAATAAAACCTTGAAAGCCTTACAATATGCAATCGTGTAGAAAACATGAGCGACAAGGAACGATGAAAGAACCGCAACAAAAAATCCCGAGCCGGGGCGGACATGGAGCAGATAATCTCCGAGCCATGAAAAGCAGAGACCTACAAACATAAGCGCCGCATATCTTGTGAAATCACCTATGAGGCCGGCAATAAGGGCGTTTAAGATAAAAACAGTAGAGCAGGTCTGCTTGAGGACAAGAGATTTTTTGCATGGATTCGGTTGCTCCGCTTTAAGAAAGAATGGAATAACAATTGCCAATATCACAAGCAGTAAAGCCAAAAAAACAAAATACATTCTATCATCCATATTGGTGTCACCTCGAATAAAAGATTATTTATTTTTATTCTCTCAGGGGTGTTTTTTTATTTAATTCTTCCGAGTATGGGTGCGTCAATAATTCCGGGAAGTTGGTCAAAGGCAACCAGTCCGAATTTATGGAGTATCGGCGGGAAGAACGAATCAACGTCCAGCGCCAACGATTCTGCCATTGCACTCATCGGCATCTGACTTGACGGACGGAGAGTAACGATATGCCCGTTGAAATTGAGCTTGATTATTCTCATACATATTCCGCCGACGGGACGCATATGTACTTCGAGCGTGTTTTCGTCAAGCCATGCCGCCGTCGAAAATGCCGTAAAGTTCATTCCGGCAAGTTTTATCGGGCTTGTTCGTGCCTTGCCGTCCATTCCGCAGAGAATGGTGTTATGCTCGTCGCCCTCGTCCCATGACATTGTGCAAGTGTCACCGTCAAAACGAAAAACAATGTTATCAACATTTCCGGCTCTGTCTCCGGACATATAAACTATCGGGATCGGGAGCATACTGAACGGGAATCCCGCCGCATTAAGTATCGGATTTATCTGCATGGCAATTGTTTTGCCGTCAAGAGATTTCTCAAATTTACTGTGCTCTCTTGGCTCAAGGTCATCTGGCAGAGCACCGAGCTCGGGCTTGTTTTTCGGCGTCGGTTCGCTGTCGTTTTCAATGATGAGGTTGTTAAAGTGGCGCCAGATGCAGTCTCTTGTTTTTTGTTCGTTAATTTCACCGGCCGTCATGACGTAAACAATGTCGTCGTCATTTGAGACGATTCCGAACTGAGAAAACATTCCGTCGGCCCTGTAGCCGTTAATTCCGCCACAGCGCCAGAAGCAATATCCGTAGCCGCACTGGCTGTCAATAACATTGGTGAACGGAGAATTGTTTGCGTGCTGTTTCTGCGCAAGATAAGTCCATTTCTCGGGGATTACCTGCTTGCCGTTAAACATACCGTGCTGCTGATAACAGTACATAAATTTTGCAAGGTCTTCTGTCTTGAGGTAAAGACCCCAGCCGCCTGCTTCAATTCCGTCAATGTCGTGCTCCCAAAACGGGACATCAATTCCAAGCGGTTCAAAAAGTCTCGGAGTTAAAAATTCCACAACAGACATTCCCGTTATCCTTGTAAGCATCGCACAGAGCATGTACTGATTTTCGCTTATGTACTGCCAGTGACCGTCTCCGGGCGAAAACTTCCAGGCAGAATCAAAATAGTCCTTGATCCAATGATTTTTCGCCTTATCCGAGAAAACACTGACGTTTTTACCGGATTGCATGGACAGCAAGTGGTGAACATTCAGCTTTTCAAGATTTTCGTCCTTGATTTTCGGTCTGTATTCGGGGAAAATGTCAATGAGCTTGGTTTCGAGCGTCATCAAGCCTTCCGCAATGGCAAATCCGACCGCCGTTGAAGTGAAGCTCTTGCTGACGGAATACATCATGTGGGGATATTCCGGCGAATAAGGAGCCGCCCATGTTTCGTAGGCAACCTTGCCTTCCCTCAAAATCATTATACTGTGAACTTCAATGTTTTGTGCACGGAAATCCTCTATTAGTTCGGATATTGTTTTGGACGAAATTCCGACCTGCTCGGGATAATCCGCGCGTGGAAGACGGATTTTTTCTTTGATTTCCATGTATGTTCCCTCCTATTTTAACCGCCTGTCAAGCGGTTGATTCCCTTTTGCTTCTCAAGAAGAGAGTTCCGCCCGTGAATGCCGCCGCACAAAGAACAACGGCGATAATTCTGACGGGAGTAAATCTGAATTTAAGCGCAACATTTTTCTTCGCACCGACCTTCAGCGAGTCATGAGCCGATTGCAGTGCGGAGCGAGCGTCCGTAAGCTCAGAAAAGGAAGATCTACCGTCAAGCGTCTTTTTTGCCGCCGAAAGAGCGGAGGAAAAGGCTTTTTCGGTCTCGCTTGTGTAGGGCGAAAGATCCGTGTTGGCATAAATATCAATATTTTTTTCGAGATCGGTTGCCGCCGTCTCGGTTTTTCTTATATATTCTGTCAGCTCGGCAGGAAAATCGGTTTCGATAACGCTGTAGCCTCGGGAAATAAGGTCATCCCAGCCGGTTTCGTTATCGGCTCTCTTTCCGCATCTGCCGTTTACCATTGAGACCATAGCTCTTTTGCTGCCGACAAAGCGCTTCATGAGAAAATTATCGTAAAGAACGCCGTTGCCGTTAGTGCTGCCCATTTCTATTGTATAAATATTAGCGGCAAAATATTTTTTGACCGCCGATGTGGCAAGGAAGATGATGTTGCCCTGATAATTGCCCGTTACATTAACTCCGTCAAGATCCTTCGTCAGCTCAATTATTTTTTTGGGTTTTGCGTTAATTCTGAAAACTGTTTCGTCAAGCTTGCCGAGAGCCTTGACATAATCATAAACAGTTTTGAAATCATTTTCCTGAACATTAAGCATAACGGCTGTTCTGCCGGCGGCTGTTTCATAAATCTCTTTCAGCTCGGGAATGCGGCAAGTTGTTTTTTTCTTGTCGGTTCCGCCGTTGCTTTCCCTCAGATAAAGCTCCTTGAGCTGAGCAAGTGTAAATGATGAAACTTTACCCGAAACGGATTTGCCCTCGCCGTCAACAGACATTCTGTCAACTTTTTCGTCTGCCATAAGAACGGGCTTGCCGTCTGCAGTCAAGCGTACATCGACGGACACTGCGTCATACTCTGCGGCGGCATTGATTGCTTCCGCCGAATTTTCGGGAAAGCTGTGCCAATCGCCTCTGTGAGCGATGCAGATTATATTCTTTTTACCGTCGGAAAAGTCACTTGCAATGTCGGAAGCATCTGCCGCAATGGCAGAGCTTACCGAAAGGGCGGTAAAAAGAATAAGAGAAAGTATAAAAATTGCTGTTTTTTTCCAAATATTAACCATATTCAACCTCAAATCAATTCATTTATATAATTGTAGCACAAAAATTTAAAAAAATAAAGAGAAATTTTCTATATTTTTTGCCAAACAAATGTTTGCTTTTTCCGAACAAATGTGTTATAATACAGTTGTATAAAGTTTGAAAGAAGGTTGAGCCTATGTCTATTAACGAAACTCAGCGTAAAATATATGAATTTCTCGTTCAGCGCAGCGCAGACGGTATTCCTCCGTCGGTCAGGGAAATCGGTGCGGCGGTCGGTCTCAGATCCACCTCCTCCGTGCAGTCCAACCTTGACACGCTCGAGGAGGAGGGCTATATTCAGCGTGACCCGTTATTGAAGCGTTCAATCAGAATAATGGGACAGGCGGAGAATGTCACTCAGGTTCCGATTCTCGGCACCGTTACGGCAGGTGCACCTATACTCGCAGTTGAGGAGATTGAGGGATATTTCCCGTACACAGGCACGGCGACAAGAGATAAGCCTCTTTTCGGTCTGCATATCAGAGGCGAAAGCATGATAAATGCCGGAATTCTTGACGGCGATCTCGTGATTGTAGAAAAAACTCCGTTTGCACGAAACGGAGAAATCGTTATTGCACTTATTGATGATGAAGCGACCTGTAAAACCTTCTATAAGGAGAACGGTCACTATCGCTTGCAGCCGGAGAATGACACCTACGAGCCGATCATTGTTGACGAATGTGAAATTCTCGGTAAGGTTGTTGCTGTAATGAGATATTATTGATTCTGTTCCGAAAAAAGAAAGCCCGCCGTTTTGGCGGGTTTAGATTTATTATATTATATTGAGAACACTCCGGATACCCAAAGAGCAAGGAACGCATAGGCGACTGCGATTATGATAAATATGTAATAAAGAATGGATGTCAGGGCATATTTGGTCTTATCTGCTGTTTCGGATTCCTCATCGGCATAGCCGAAGCGCTCAATGCTCGTGCGCTGGGCTGCCATTATTATGGTAAACAACAGGAAAGCGGAGTAAACGACGCTGACCCAAATGTTAAATTTGATTTCGTTGGAGTGGCAAACAGCTCCGATTGCCGCAATAACGGCAGAAGCTAAAAACCAAATGTATTTTTCTGTTTTCTTAACAGGCTTCTGAGCCTTCTCTTTGTTTTCGGTCTTTTCTTTTTCCGCAATCATGTTTATCCCTCAGTTCATATTCGTGAGTAAACCTATCATAACATATGTGAAATTGAAATTCAAGAAAAATATTGACGATATTCATAATAAGGTTGAAAAATAACTGTTTTTGCGTTAAAATATTAAAGTAAATTCTTGTTAGAAACCTATAATAAATTGAAAGTTATATTAGGAACAGTATTTTAATGTTACGAAAAACTTCAACCAAAAGATTGACACCGATCCCGATTTTTTAAAGGACGCATCGGCAGCCGACCTCGTTATCGGCAAGGCGGTGGCTATGTTGCTTGAAAAGTACTGCGTATCGGAAATCTATGCAAAAGTAACAAGCAAATATGCCGTTGCATATCTTAATGATAAAAATACGGTTTTGACATATGATATAAAGGTAGATCACATTATTAACCGTTCGGGAACCGGTATGTGCCCGATGGAAAAGGCTGTTCTTAATGTCAATAACGCCGATGAGGGCGAAAAACTGATAAGAGATACAATAAACTCAATGATGAAAGGATGATTTATTATGCCAATGATTTCGACAAAGACAAATGTTACAATTTCTCCCGAGCAGGAGCTTACGCTCAAATCAAGGCTCGGCGAGGCGATTTCAATTCTCTCCGGCAAGAGTGAGCGCTGGCTTATGCTCAGCTTTGAGGACAAATGTCACCTCTATTTTCAGGGCAATAATTCAAATCCGATTGCCTATGTTGAGGTTAAGGTTTTCGGCAGGATAGATTATTCGCAGTCCAACAAATTGACCGCAAAAATATGCGAAATCTTCGGCGATGTTCTCGATATTGCTGCTTCAAACGTGTATATTAAGTATGAAGAGGTTGAAATGTGGGGCTGGAACGGCGGCAATTTCTAAAAAGATATTGATTTGTTTTAATTTTGTGATATAATGACACATGAAAAATGCGTTTATCGGGAGAAGTAACCCGAAACGGACACAGCAGAGAGTGAGGCGCAACGGTGAAAGCCTCTTGTGAACGTTCGGATGAAATGCACCCGCCAGCACGCAGAGGGAAAGCATAGGCAAGTATCTCTGTGCGGACGTCCCCGTTACAGGACTGAAAGTTATAAGTCGGAGTGGAACCGCGGAAAAACCGCCTCTGTCGCATTATGTGCGGCGGAGGCTTTAGTTTTCGGCTCCGAGCTGTTGAGTATCTGCCGGTATTTGCATATTAGCGGTTACTTGAAAGGAGACTTTTTATTGTTTGAAAGAATAAAAGAGGATATAAAGTGCTTCTGTGAGCGCGATCCGGCGGCAACCTCGGCGATTGAGGTCATGCTGCTGTATCCCGGATTTAAAGCGATACGAAGTCACAGGAAAGCACATTGGTTTTATAATCATAATATGTTTTTTATTGCGAGAATGATCTCTCAGCACTGTGTGCGAAAAACCGGAATTGAAATACATCCCGGTGCACAGATCGGCAGAAGATTTTTCATAGACCACGGTACGGGCACGGTTATCGGCGAGACAACGGTAATCGGCGACGACGTTACGGTTTATCAGGGCGTGACTCTCGGCGGCACGGGTAAGGATATCGGCAAGCGACACCCGACTATCGGCAACAATGTGCTGATTGGTGCAGGTGCAAAAATACTCGGCCCCGTGACTGTCGGCGATAATACAAACATTGCCGCAGGTGCGGTTGTTCTTGATAAAATACCGAAGAATTCAACGGCTGTCGGCGTTCCGGCAAGAGTCGTTCGCAGGAACGGCGAAAGAGTTCAGGATCTTGATCAAATTCATATTCCCGATCCCGTCTCCCAGGAGCTTTGCAGACTGCAGAGCGAAATTGAAAAGCTTAAAAAGAAATTGGAGGACAAATAAATGAAGATTTTCAACACTCTTACAAGAAGCAAGGAAGAGTTTAAACCGATTGAGGAGGGCAAGGTTAAGATTTATGCTTGCGGCCCTACCGTTTACAATTTTATCCATATCGGCAACGCAAGACCGCTTTGCGTTTTTGATGTTCTTCGCCGCTTCCTTGAGTATATCGGCTATGACGTAAGATTTGTTCAGAATTTTACGGATATTGACGATAAAATTATCAAGCGTGCAAACGAGGAAGGCTTGACCTACAAGGAGGTCAGCGAGAAATATATCGAGGAATTCTGGAAGGACGTTAAGGGCATGAATGTCCGGGAAGCAACGGTTCATCCGAAGGCTACGGAGAATATCGACGAGATTATCGACATTGTTTCGACGCTCATTGACAAGGGCTATGCCTATGCAGTTGACGGCGACGTATATTTCAGCCCCTCAAAGTTCAAGGAGTACGGCAAGCTTTCGCATCAGCCGCTTGAGGACCTTGAAGCAGGTGCGAGAATCATGGTCGGCGAGGTCAAGAAGGAGCCGATGGACTTTGCTCTTTGGAAAAGCGCAAAGCCGGGTGAACCTTACTGGGAGTCACCGTGGGGCCACGGCAGACCGGGCTGGCATATCGAGTGCTCGGCAATGGTAAGACGCTACCTCGGCAAGACGATTGATATTCACTGCGGCGGACAGGATCTTATTTTCCCTCACCATGAGAATGAAATCGCACAGAGCGAGTGCTGCAACGGCGTTCCGTTTGCTCACTACTGGATGCACAACGGCTATATCAATGTTGATAATGTTAAAATGTCAAAGTCGCTCGGCAACTTCTTCACCGTAAGAGACGTTGCGGAAAAATACGGATATGAGCCGATTCGTTTCCTTATGATTTCATCGCATTACAGAAGTCCTATCAATTACAGCACCGATATAATCGAACAGTGCAAGGCATCCCTTGTTCGTCTTTACAATTGCCGCGACGGTCTTGATTTTGCGCTTGAAAAGGCAGAGGACGGAGCAGTGAGCGATGAGCTTCTCGCAATGTTTGACAAGCGCCGTCAGCAGTTCATCGATGCAATGAGCGACGATCTCAACACAGCCGACGCTATTGCCGCTTTGTTTGAGCTTGTCCGCGACATCAATTCAAACGTCATTGCCGCAAACGCAAACAAGGGCTCCGTCGAGGAAGCAATAAAGGTATTTGACGAGCTTGCAGGAGTTCTCGGTCTTGTTTATGACCGTAAAAAGGATAGCCTTGATGACGAGATTGAAGCTCTTATTGAGCAGAGAACACAGGCCCGTAAGGACAGAAATTGGGCTGAGGCAGACCGTATCCGTGATGAGCTTAAAGCTAAGGGCATCGTTCTTGAAGATACCGCACAAGGCGTAAAGTGGCACAGAGAGTAATAAGCGAATCGCCGGCAAAAAAGTTGAGACCTTTTGACCGGACATAACAGTTCAAGACATGAATGGTAAACTCGCTGAAAAAACGAGCCGAACTCACAGAAATGTCAAAGGACAAAGACAACTTCTCACAAAAACTGATTCAAGAGGTTTTTAAAAGAATATAACAATACACCCCGAAAGATTTCTTTCGGGGTGTATTTATGTGCCAAGCAATGATGCAATGATTTTTACTTATTCATTCAAATCAAAGTACAAAAATTCCTACGAGGGTCAGGGCAATCCAAATAAGGAGGCTGAGACCGTTCTTTTCGAGCCATGCCGAAACAATGAAGTAAACGGACGGAAGAAAAGCGAAAATCTTTGCGAAGATGTTTACCTTTTTACCCTTGCCGTAGAGAAGATCCCAGTTATTGAGAGCGTCCTCATAGAGCGGAGCGTTGTTGCACATCAGCGAAACTCCGATATAATAGAGCGCAACGCAGAACCAAAACGCAACCGTGTCCGTGCCGGCTTTCATATAGAAAAGACCGAGATATCCGCCGACGACCATGCCGTAGCCGAAAAGACGGTTCATCATGCCGGGAAGATAGTTAATGAAGAAAGTGACTGCCTTTGTTTTTGTGAAATCGTGCTCAACGTGACCGCACAGCTCCGTTGCCTGAAGATAACGGGCGTCGGAAACGGGAACGCCGAGAATTCGGCAGAAAAGATGCTCCCAGAACCCTTTAAGAATCGAGCCGATAACGGTGATATACTTTGTAATTACATAAACTCTGTCTCTTATACACATCTCCGAGCCCACGAGACTAAGGCGAATCTCGTA
>ENA-UAIY01000392-UAIY01000392.1-human-gut-metagenome-genome-assembly--contig:-NODE-392-length-9861-cov-8.048134_pt1 | contig 9861 bp, 9 predicted proteins | sample MGYA00244423_ERZ654401 | MGnify/ENA primary metagenome ERZ654401 (study PRJEB26926, sample SAMN06165022) | human gut metagenome | biome: ENVO:00009003; feature: ENVO:2100002; material: ENVO:00002003...
CTGTTTTGGTACAGAGTATCGCCACGGACGGAAATATCTCAGGCGCGATATGGGCCTGCATGGGCTACACGGTCCTGCTGTGCTTCGCCCTGTTCAAGACCGGCAGCCTCTCTAAGAGCCTGTTCGGAGCGCATTAAGGAGGCTTGATAAATTGGCGTATGTAACCATTCCAAAGGATTTGACGAAAGTAAAATCCAAAGTGCTGTTTGGGCTTACCAAACGGCAGCTTATATGTTTCGGAGCGGCGGCACTCATCGGAGTACCGCTTTTCTTTTTGCTCAGACGCACGGCCAGCAACAGCGCCGCCGCGTTCTGCATGATTATCGTCATGCTCCCGTTCTTTCTGCTCGCCATGTATGAGCGGCACGGTCAACCCCTGGAGGTGGTGGCCGGACAGATTATCCGCTGTATGTTCCTGCGGACGAAGGAGCGCCCTTACCAGACAAACAATTTCTACGCAGCCCTGGAGCGGCAGGCCCAGGCGGAAAAGGAGGTGAAAGCCATTGTTCAGAAAGCGAAAGCCAGAGCCGCAGGCACGACAGGCGGCAAAAGCCGCGGTAAAGCTGACCGTCGCAGAAAAGCGTGAGATCAGCCGTATCCTGGAAACTGCCAGAGGCGACGGCAAGGTACATTCCGCACAGGACACCTTACCGTTCCGCCAGATGTACCCGGACGGTCTGTGCAAGCTGGACGACCACACCTGGTCGAAGTGTATCGAGTTCGAGGATGTGAATTATCAGCTTGCAAAGCCTGACGACCAGACGGCGATCTTTGAAGCCCTCTGCGATATGTATAACGCCCATGACGCTTCTATCGGGATGCAGCTTTCCCTTGTGAGCCGCCGCATGAACCGGGAGGATTTTGTAAAGCGCATCGAGATCGCGGCGCAGGGAGATCATTTCGACCATATCCGTGAGCTTTACACACAAATGCTCCGCAAGCAGCTTGAACGGGGCAACAACGGTCTTATCAAAACAAAGTATCTGACCCTCACCATCGAGGCACGGGACAGTAAAACCGCACGGGCACGATTTTCCCGGATCATCATGGACGCCCTCAACCATTTCAAGGTCATGGGCGCTCTGGCAAAAGAGCTTGGCGGCAAGGAGTGGCTGGAAATGCTCCACGGCATCCTGCACCCGGACGGGGAACGGTTTGCCTTTGAATGGAGCTGGCTTGCCCCTTCCGGCCTGTCGGTTCAGGATTTTATCGCACCATCTTCCTTCCGCTTCGGTGAAGCACGGAAGTTCACGATGGCGGATAAATTCTGTGCCGTATCCTTTCTGCAGATCAGCGCACCGGAAATGGATGACCGTATGCTCACTGAACTGCTGGATACGGACAGCGGGCTGCTTGTCAGCCTCCATATCCGCAGCATGGATCAGAACGAGGCAATCAAAACGGTCAAGCGGAAGATCACCGACATTGACAGTATGAAGATCGACGCACAGAAAAAGGCAGTGCGGGAAGGTTTCGATATGGATATCATCCCAACTGACCTTGCCACCTACGCAGGCGAGGCAAAGAATATCCTCCGTGATCTGCAAAGCAGAAATGAGCGAATGTTCCTGATGACCTTCCTGGTGGTGAATTTTGCGGACAGCAAGCAAAAGCTGGAGAATGACCTTCTCCGTGCGGCAAGTGTGGCGCAGAAATATAACTGCTCCCTGGTGCGGCTGGACTTTCAGCAGGAGGACGGTTTCGTGTCGGCTCTGCCCCTGGGTGTCAACCGCATTAAGATACAGCGCGGGCTTACCACTTCGGCGGTGGCGGTGTTCGTTCCCTTCACCACGCAGGAGATTTTCCACGGCGGCGAAGCTCTCTACTACGGGCTTAATGCCACTTCCGGCAATATGATCCTTGCCGACCGCAAAAAGCTGAAAACGCCCAACGGCATGATCTTAGGTACGCCCGGCAGCGGCAAGAGCTTTTCCGCAAAGCGTTCCATTGTGGGTGTGTTCCTGAACACAAAGGACGATATCCTGATCTGCGACCCGGAGGCGGAATATTTTCCGCTGGTGAATCGGCTGGAAGGCCAGGTCATCAAAATCTCACCTACCAGCACGCAGTATGTGAACCCTATGGATATCAACCTCAATTACAGCGAGGACGATAACCCGCTGGCGCTGAAATCCGACTTTATCTTGTCGTTCTGTGAACTGGCGGCAGGCGGCCGGAACGGTCTGGAGCCAGTGGAAAAGACAGTCATTGACCGTGCTGTGCGGATCGTGTACCGCCCCTATATCGCAGACCCTCGCCCGGAGAATATGCCGCTGCTGGAAGATTTGTATGACGAGATCAAACGGCAGCCGGAGCCGGAGGCACAGCGGATCGCGGCGGCACTGGAACTGTATGTGCATGGCAGCCTGAATGTTTTTAACCACCGTACCAATGTGGATATCAACAACCGTATTGTCTGCTTTGATATCAAGGAGCTGGGAAAGCAGCTCAAAAGCCTGGGTATGCTGGTGATCCAGGATCAGGTGTGGAACCGTGTTTCCCAAAACCGGGATCAGGGCAAATCCACCTGGTATTTCGTGGACGAGTTCCACCTTCTGCTGCGGGGTGAGGTCGGTTCCTGGAGTGTGGAGATTTGGAAACGCTTTCGCAAATGGGGCGGTATCCCCACGGGAATTACGCAGAACATCAAGGACCTGCTTTCCTCCCCGGAGATTGAGAACATCTTTGAAAACAGCGATTTTGTGTACCTTCTGAACCAGGCCAGCGGAGACAGGAAAATCCTCTGCGAGCGCCTGAATATCTCCAACCAGCAGGCTGCGCATATCAGCAACGCAGGCCCCGGCGAGGGGCTGATCTTCTTCGGCAATGTGATCCTGCCTTTTGTGGATGACTTCCCGAAGGACAATGAACTTTACAGCATTATGACAACAAAACTTGGTGAAACCGGGAAAGGAGAAAACGAACATGAATGATCCCCGCTATTTGCATACGGAAGAAAAACAGGAGGGCGAAACCTTCTTTGATGTGATGAACCGGCTGATTGCCAGAAGCAAGGCGGTCACGGCGGATATGGAGGCGGTCCTTGCGGAGTTGGAAAGTGAGATCGAACCGTTCCGTGTACCGAAGGGCCATGAATAAACTGACCCATGTGAGCCTGTTTTCCGGCATTGGCGGTCTGGACCTGGCGGCGGAGGCTGCCGGGTTTGAAACCGTCTGCCAGTGTGAGTGGGCGGATTTTCCGCACTCCGTCCTCTCCGCACGATGGCCGGATGTTCCCAGGTTCCGGGATATCACTACTTTCACGAAGGAGGCGTTTTTTGAAAAAACAGGACTTGAAACAGTTACCGTTATCTCAGGCGGCTTTCCCTGTCAGCCCTTCTCCACCGCAGGAAAACGGAAGGGCTTTGCGGATGAACGCTACCTGTGGCCGGAAATGTGCCGCGTTATTACCGAGCTGCGGCCCCGTTGGGTGCTTGGGGAAAATGTTGCTGGCTTCATCAATATGGGGCTCGACAAAACGATCTTTGACCTGGCAAAAGCGGGATACGCTGTTCTCCCATTCGTATTTCCGGCTTGCGGCGTCGGCGCATGGCATGAGCGCCAGCGAACTTTTATCGTCGCGGCTGATGTTTCCCACACCCCTTGCCTCAGACAACAACACCGCCAGGGATGCGGCAAGCCTGGATGTGTTCCTGTCGGACAATGGGATATTCCGCAAGAGGAACCGAAACGGGGCGATTTGGAGCCTCAGCCTGTCGGCGGCGGTATTCTATCTGACCCCGGTGGCGTCGGACGGTTTCCGCTCGACCTTGAAGCCGTCGGCCTTCGATCCGGCGAAGAAGGACGGGAACCTGTCGGCGCAGATCATCTTCCAGGAACAGCCGGTGTCCGAAACGGCGGCGCTGAACCCGGATTGGGTGGAATGGCTCATGGGTTTCCCGAAAGGATGGACGGACGTATCCTCTGGGCCGCCGAACCGGAAGGAATCCCCCGCATGACCGAGCGCATGGATGACCGGGCGCTGCGGCTGAAAACTTTGGGAAATGCGGTCTGCCCGCCCCAGGCCTATCCCATTTTCCGCTATATCGCCATGATCGAGAATGGCACCTGCGGCGACTTTTGCCCTTATGGAAAGGAAGGTGACTGCCTATGAGGGAACTGAAAGCGACCGATAAGATCACGCAGAAAATGACCCGTGACGGTGCGGTATCGGAAAACCTTGCCACGGGAGAGGTGGAACATATCAGCAGCCGGGAGCCGGAAACGGAACTGTCCGCTTCTTCGGAAGAATCCGCTGGCGCTGCGGCTGACCTTGCCCTGCGTGCGGCGGAACACCATGAGAAGAAAAGCGCACGAAAGGCGGAAAAGGCTGACACCCAGGCGGTGCGGGACGGTTCTGCCGCAAGGCAGCGCCCGTCCTCCCGTCTGCAATTCACCGAGGAAGAACGTGCCGATCCCGCACTTGGGAAGTACATTGACCGTTCCGACCGTGCGGCGGACAGGCTGGACGCGGCGAAAGCCGCCATCCCCGCAAAGAAAGTTCTCCGTACCGAGCGTGTTTTTGACGAGGCAGCCGGAAAAGTCAAAACGCAGCTTCACTTTGACGAAGTGGAGAAACGCCCCAACGGACGCCTGCGGCACAATCCGCTTTCCCGGCCGATCCATGAGATCGTCCACGCCGCCCATACGAAGGTACATGAGGTGGAACAGGAAAATGTGGGTGTTGAGGCCGGACACAAGGGCGAGGTGCTGACGGAGCGTGGGATTGCCTACGGAAAAGGTAAAATCCGTGCCGCCGTCCACCATCACCGCACAAAGCCCTGGCGTGACGCGGCGAAGGCAGAGCAGGCTTCGGTCAAGGCAAACGCCGAGTACCTTTACCAAAAGGCACTGCATGATGATCCTGCATTGGCAGCTTCTAACCCGGTATCTCGCTTTCTGCAGAAACAGCGGATCAAGCGGAACTACGCAAAGGAGCTGCGGCAGGCAGAGAAAACCGCAAAGAACACAGCGGCCACGGCGAAAAGTGCGGCGCAGAAAGCAAAGGACGCATTCAAGGAAACATTCCTCTACATCAAGCACCATAGCCGGGCGGTGCTGCTGGTGATCGGCATTGGTACCTGTGTTGCTCTGCTGTTTGGCGGGGTATCTTCCTGTTCCATGATGGCGGGCTCCGGCGTGGGCGGTGTATTTACTTCCTCTTATCTCTCCGAGGATGCGGATATGCTGGCTGCGGAGGCGGCCTACTGTGAACTGGAGCAGGAACTTCAATATGAACTGGATCACTATGAAGCTCTGCACCCCGGATATGACGAATACCGTTTTGATCTGGACGAGATCAAGCATGACCCTTATGTGCTGATCTCCATTCTCACGGCGTTCCATGAAGGGGTGTTTACCATCGGCGAGGTTCAGGAGGAACTGCAAATGCTCTTTGAAAAGCAGTACATCCTGACGCAGACAGTGGAAGTGGAGGTACGCTATCGAACGGAGACACGGACAGACAGCGAGGGAAATGACTATGACGTGGAAGTGCCGTATAACTACTATATCTGCAAGGTGAAGCTGGAAAACTTCGACCTTTCCCATGTGCCGGTCTACATCATGGACGAGGAAATGCTTTCCCTGTATGCGGTCTATATGGCAACGCTGGGAAACCGGGAAGATTTGTTTCCTGGCTCCGGCTATGTAGATAAGTACACCAAACCACCCACCACCTATGATATCCCGCCTTCCGCACTGGAAGATGAAACCTTTGCAGCGCTCATTACCGAGGCGGAGAAGTACATCGGCTATCCCTATGTCTGGGGCGGCAGCAATCCGAACACTTCTTTTGATTGCTCCGGCTTCGTATCCTGGGTGCTGACGCAAAGCGGCGTCTGCAATACGGGCAGGCTGGGAGCCCAGGGGCTCTACAATATTTCCACCCCGGTATCCTCTGCCAACGCAAGGCCCGGCGACTTGATCTTTTTCGTCGGCACTTACGATACACTGGGCGTTTCCCATGTGGGTATCTATGTGGGCGGTGGAAAAATGCTGCACTGCGGCGACCCTATCCAGTATGCAGATATCAACATAAGCTACTGGCAATCCCACTTTTACGCTTTCGGGCGACCGCCCTACAACTAAAAAACGATATGGAGGTAATTTGATTTATGGCAACGACACAGAAGATCCGCAATGACATTGCGAAAACCAAAGAAAAGATCGCGGAGCAGCAGAAACGCCTTCGTGCGCTGGAGGCCCAGCTTGCGGAGGAAGAAAATCTGGAAATCGTCCGCATGGTGAAAGCCGTGAAGATGGATAACAAGGAACTGACCGCCTTCCTGAAAGCCTATGCCAGCGGTATGATCTCCCTGCCGGAAGGTATGCTGCAGGAGGGCAACACCGAGAATGAGGAAACGGAGGGATACGAGGATGAAGCATAACTTTATGACAAAAATGGTATCGGCTCTCTTGACGGTGGTGCTCAGCACTGCCGCTTTTTCTGTCACCGCCTTTGCCAGCGGCGGCGAGGAAAGCATGGAGTCCGTGGCTGAACAGGAAACGGCTGGGGATGTCTCTGATCTGCTTTCCGCTCTGGCAGGCAGCCAGGTCACGATATCCGTCACCGAGGACGGTATCCAGTTCAATTCCGGCGAAAATGACTCCGGGCAGACCGGTACTGTCACCACGGGCGGCGGCAATCTGAATGTCCGCACGGGCGCTGGAATGGATTATACCGCCTTCACCCAGCTTCCCAACGGAACGACCGTGAAGGTGATCGGCACGGACGGCGACTGGCTGAAGGTCATCCTGCCGGAGAAAGTCGGCTATGTCTATTCCGGCTACATGACGGTAAGTGGTGGCGAGGCTGGTTCCGGGGAAGGTTCTTTCTCTCTGGATGCGGAAACACTGGAAAATCTGCTGGGTATGCTGGGCGGCAGTCTGAATGGTGGTGCCGCCCTAACGCCGGACGGGAACCTGTCACTGATCGACGATATCGGCAGCCCAACCGCCAGCGGCAAGCAGTTTATCACGGTGGAAACGAAGAACGGCAATGTGTTCTATCTCATTATCGACCGTGACGACGAGGGCGAGGAAACCGTGCATTTTCTGAACCAGGTGGATGAAGCCGACCTCATGGCACTCACGGAGGATGGGGAAAAGACGGAAACGCCCATTGTCTGCACCTGTACGGAGAAATGTCAGGCCGGTGCGGTCAATACCGCCTGCCCGGTCTGCGTAAAAAACCTTAGTGAATGTGTTGGCACAGAACAGAAAGCTGCGGAGCCCACCGAACCGGAGAATCCGGAACCTGAAAAGAAAAGCAATGCCGGGGCGATCCTGGCGGTGCTGCTGATCCTTGCAGCCGGAGGCGGCGCAGCGGTCCATTTCCTGGTTCTGAAACCGAAGCAGGGCAAGAAAGTTCCCGCTGATCTGGATGATTTCGACCTGGAAGATGAAGAAGAATATCTGACCGAGGACAAGGAAACGGAGGAAAATAATGAGTAAACTGATTATCGCAGAAAAACCGAGTGTGGCAAAATCTATCGCATCGGCCCTGGGTGCTTCATCCAGGGCCGACGGCTTTTATGAGGGCAATGGCCTTCTTGTATCTTGGTGCGTGGGGCACTTGGTATCCCCGATGGATGCGGGCGGCTATGACGAGCGTTTCAAGAAATGGCGTTATGACGATCTTCCCATTCTGCCGGAGCCGTTCCGCTATGTGCTGGCACCGGGCAAGGAGGATGCTTTTGAAAATCTCCGTGCCCTGATGAACCGCCCCGATGTGGATACCATTGTCAATGCCTGTGACGCCGGGCGTGAAGGTGAGCTGATCTTCCGACTGGTGTATGAAATGACCGGATGCCGCAAGCCGGTCCTTCGCCTCTGGATTTCCTCGATGGAGGACAGCGCTATCCGAGAGGGCTTTTCTGACCTGCGCCCCGGCGCCGATTATGAAGCCCTGTATCAATCTGCCCTCTGCCGCCAGAAAGCGGATTGGCTGGTGGGGATCAACGCCACGCGCCTTTTCTCCGTTCTCTATCACCGCACCCTGAATGTGGGCCGTGTTCAGACCCCCACACTGGCAATGCTGGCGGAGCGTGACGCGAAGATCACGCTGTTCCACAAAGAAAAATATCATCTGCTGCGCCTGACGCTGGATGGAGCCAAAGCAGTGTCGGAGAAATTCACTGATCCGGCGAAGGCGGAACAGGCAGCGGCTATGTGCAAGGGTGCTGCCGTCACCTGTACCTCTGTCACGAAAGAGCAGAAAAAAGAACAGCCTCCGAAGCTCTATGACCTTACCACCTTGCAGCGTGAGGCAAACCGCCTGTTCGGATACACGGCGAAACAGACCCTTGACTACGCCCAGAGCCTCTACGAAAAGAAGCTGCTGACCTATCCCCGCACGGACAGCCGGTATCTGACCTCCGACATGGCAGAAACGGCTTCCTGCGTGATCCACCTGGCGGCGAAACTGCCACCTTTTGATGGCTGCACAAACTTCTTCCCGCTGGTGGAGACCATGATCTCCGACAAAGATGTATCCGACCACCACGCCATTATCCCCACGATGGAGATTGAAAAGGCAGATATCAAGGGTCTACCTTTGGGCGAGCGCAATTTGTTCCTGTTGGTCTGCTGCAAGCTGCTGTGTGCGTCGGCGGAGCCGTATATGTATGAGGCGGTCACGGCCACCTTTGATTGCGGCGGCTATTCCTTCACCGCAAAGGGCAAGCGCATCCTCTCCGAAGGCTGGCGGGAGATCGACCGCATTTTCCGCGCCTCCCTGAAAGAAAAGCCTGCGGACGGGGACGGCGGTGCGCTGCCGGACTTCACCGAAGGACAAGTTTTTGACGGCGCGGAGGTTTCCGTTACCGAGCATTTCACACAGCCGCCGAATCCTTATACCGAAGATACCCTCCTGTCCGCTATGGAGAACGCAGGCAAGGATGATATTCCCGATGAGGCGGAGCGAAAAGGGCTTGGCACGTCTGCGACCAGGGCGGCAATCATCGAGAAGCTGGTGGCAGCCGGATTTGTGGAACGCAAGGGCAAGAGCCTGATCCCCACAAAAGCCGGTATCAACCTTGTCACGGTCCTGCCGGAGCCGCTGACCTCTCCCATGCTGACAGCGGAATGGGAACAGAAATTGACGGAGATCGCAAAGGGCGGCACTGACCCGGATACCTTCATGGACGGTATCCGCACGATGGTTCAGGAGATCGTGTCCACCTATTCCTGTATTTCCGAGGACGGCAAAAAGCTGTTTGCCCCGGAGAAGGAAGTGATCGGTACCTGCCCTCGCTGCGGCCAGCCGGTTTATGAGGGCAAGAAGAACTTTGCGTGTTCGGATCGGTCCTGCGGTTTCGTTCTCTGGAAAAATAACCGCTTCTGGACGAGCCGCAAGAAGGAACTGACAAAGAAGATGGCAACGGACCTTCTGAAAAAGGGTCGCACCAATGTCAAGGGAATGTGGTCTGAAAAGAAGGGCGCAACTTATGACGCTATCGTGATCCTGGATGACACGGGCGGCAAGTACATCAATTTCAAGCTGGAATTTCCGAAAAGAAAGGAAGGTGTCAATGGCAGAAAATAAGACTTTGGAACATTTACCAGAAGTGAGGGCGGCGGTGGCTGCCCTCTCCCCGGAGGACCGGGAGCTGCTGGCGGCGGTGCAGGCATCGCCTTTCAAGCTGACGGCGTCGGATCAGTTCAAGGAGTTTGCGGACAACATTGACTATTTTGTATTTGAGCCCAATATCCACGATCTGAACGATCTGGGCTGGCGGTATCTGGCACAGCACATGGATACGCCGTTACCCCCGGAACTTCTGAAAGCAATCGACCCTGTTCCGTTTGGCAAGTACGCCATGCAGGAGGAACAGGGCCATTTTACGGAACACGGATATA
>ENA-UAIY01000393-UAIY01000393.1-human-gut-metagenome-genome-assembly--contig:-NODE-393-length-9855-cov-4.542959_pt1 | contig 9855 bp, 3 predicted proteins | sample MGYA00244423_ERZ654401 | MGnify/ENA primary metagenome ERZ654401 (study PRJEB26926, sample SAMN06165022) | human gut metagenome | biome: ENVO:00009003; feature: ENVO:2100002; material: ENVO:00002003...
ACGAGATTCGCCTTAGTCTCGTGGGCTCGGAGATGTGTATAAGAGACAGATTATATCTTCCATAGTAACATTTGTATTATCATCCACATTTGTATTCTTATATAGAACACAATTAAATTTAGGAGTTGAAGAATAATAAATTTCAACATTAAATAACGTAGGAATAGAAGATTGGAACATATTACTTATTGCTTTACTATTATAGTTTCTAAAATCACCTAATCTATAAGGAGAATTAGCACCACCTTTTGGAAAATGTTTTCCTGAAGCATATACAGTATGCGAATTAGCACTTGCATCTTTATCAATACCTCTAACTCCATATACATTATCAATATAAAGATATTTACATGCTTCAATAGCAAAACCTTCTCCACCATAATTATAACGTAAGTTCTTATAAGTGTCCATAGGTATATTCATACCACAACGAACAACACAAGTATATTTATTATATGAAGATATTACTATTTCCTCAGAGTCTTCTCTAATAGGATATTCTTTAAATTCACCTTTACAACTAATAGGTTTATACTTACTCCATATATTTATATTTTCACTCTTACAAAGAGTAGCAAGGTCATTGCTACTCTCTCCAAGAGCTTGTTTAACATCATCAATGCTAACAGGAGCACTAATAATTCCGTTTTCACTATTGTAAGACATAATCTTTATTTTTTAAATATTCAACTTCAGTTCCTTATTCTGTTACAACTTCTTTAGTAACAACTCGCTCTACTGTTACATTGAACACTAGGCAAGGCAGCTCTATAAGAGCCACCCTGCGTTAATACTTACTCTGCTGCCTCGCTTGCCATATTAGCGGCGATAGCGGAATTGACCTCCTTAATCAATGCTGATACCTCACTGAGCTTGCTCTGAGGAACACCGCTGATGTTGTAGGTCAGTTCGCTGCCGTTGGAGCTAGCGTTGGCATTGCCGAGATAATTACCATTTGGGTCACCATAGATACTCATATTGATGCTCTCAATGTTGCCACCCGTCTTGTCAACATTGTAGGTGATTTCTACTCGATAGCCGCCCTTGGTGTAAGTGGCTGTTGTCTGTTCACTTTTCTTGTTAATCTTTAAATTCTCCATTTTCTAATCTAATTTAATGAATTAATATTCTTGTTATCTAATCTCTTCTTGTTGCAGTCTTCCTTATCTCCACTCAATCGCTGAACCTCTGATTCGAGGAAGACCACCCGAGCCTTCAATCTGCTGACCTCATCGCCCACCTGCTCGATAGCACCGAATGCCGTTGCAATCAGCTTCGGAGACCAGTAGTTTATCTTGTAGTAGCCCTTCTCGTCAGTCTCCACGATGTCCTTTAAGTGAGGGTTGCACAAGACGTGTTGGGCAATCCAACCGATAGACCTTGTGTTGTCCTTCTTCCAAGCAAAGCCATAAGTGCCACCCATCGCCTTGATGATACCCAAGTAGTCCAGCTTCCGCAAATCCTGCTTCAAGCGGATGTCAGAAGATTGATAAGCTGTAACTCCACCTTTAGCAAGAATACTATTAGGGAAGTAAGTATTCATATTATAATCGAAATTATATATATGACCAGTATGACCCATAAATCTGTCAGTAGGAAATGAATACTTAGTAAAAGAAAATATTCGTATTTTATTTATTGAAGCATTACGTAATTCTGTAGTATTTTGGTCATGTTTAAACTTAAATCTAATATATCTTCTACTATCATTTCCTACAGGAAAACCTTCATTACCATTAGATAGATTTATATAATTAAACTGGTTCCATCCGTACATATATTTAATAAAAGTATTGACTATAACACCTTTACTATTTATATATTCTACAGTACAAGTAACACCAACACCTTGTCCTATATCAACACTAGCAAAATAAACTTGAGAATAACAATTATTAGAAACATCAAACGTAAACATTAGTTGGTTCTTTTTTATTTGAGCTAGTTTCTCAGCATCATTATTACCAGTGATAACATCGCCACCTAAGTATAAACTATCAACACCTGCAACATTCGCATACGCCTGAAATTTAGTATCATTTGATATATTATACCTAGTCCAATTAGTACCATTATCGTTAGAATAGTGTATATCTACATTTGTAACAGGTATACTATCAGTAATAGCAGTAATTCCAGAACATAACTCATCAGCTGAAACATAACAACCAGTTCCTTTATTATTAACTTCATAATTTGTAGGTAATATACCTTTATTATTTATTAAACCGTTAACTGATAAATTACCAGCAATAACAGCATTTTTACTAACACTAATACTATCACAATTAATAACATCATTAACAGTAAGACTTTTAAACGTAGCATTACCTAATTGGTTTATGTTCCAATAACTACTATTTACTTGACTACACATGTCTTGAACATAAACCCAACCTGAATTATTAGCATCGCCTAAATATAAACTACCATTACCTCCAATTCTAGCTCCAGCATTAGGAATTATAGTCTTAATACCTGCAAGTCTAAGTGTACCATCAAGTTGAGGAGTATTAGCATTAAATGCAGAACCATCAGCTATACCAAGATAAATAGTTTTATCAGAATGAGTATATTTAAGTCCAGCCCATTGATTCCAGTCCCAAGCAGTTTCACCAAAACGAATAGCATTACCAGTATTAAATATTACTTGGTCGTCTATAGCTGATATACGAGCATTAGAACTTATATCACTATTTAATCGTATAGCTCCATTACTAGAGTTATTATTATTTATGTATATTGTTCCATTAACATTACCAGTTCCATCAAAACTTTGACCCCAAATACTTCTTGCTGTTGCAAGTTTGGTTGCAGAAGCTACATTATCATGTAGATAAGCAAGATAACCTACTTGAGTTGCAGTAGTAGTATTTATACCATGCACTATTCTAATTCTTCCACTAGTTCCTATATCAAATCTAGTTCTCCAAGTAGAAAAACCTTGTATATTAATTATATCACCATAACTTTCATGAAAATTATTATGACCAGTATTAGTATGAGCCCAACCATAAACTCCAACTCCATCTTTAGTTACAGATGCATCTTCATAAGCACCTCTATATCTAAGAAATGAACTTTCGTGATAGCCGTCAACAGTATCTGCATTTCCAGCACTACTAGCATAATTAACACTAATGTTCGATACGCTTTTGGTAGTTCCACCAACTGTTATACTAATTCCCTTATCAGAATTAGATAGAGCAGTAAGAAGACCGTTAGCATGATAACCGTCTAGTTTATCAGCATTACCTCCATTTGCAGGAAGAGTAGTAGGTATTTGACTAGTTAAAGCCAAAGTACCTGTAGCTCTAGGAACAGTTATATCGTGTGCTATAGTTTCTGCACTAGAATTTGTATTATACCATCTAAAATGAATTTGCTCATTTGAATCATCATCACCTACCGCTATTTCTAAAGTTCCACTATTAGCAGAAGTTTCTAAATGTCTAATCCATCCACTATCATTATTTGAATTACCATTATATGGGTCAGCAAATGCTATACCGTTAGAATAAAGAATTGTTCCACGGCATGAAGTATTATATGCTAATCCGCTAGGCGTACCTGCTACAAGAGTAAGTCTATTATTATTACCTCCAGCAGTACCGACACCTTGAATCCAAATACGCTTGTTATTCATAACAAGTTGTTTATCAAGGTTTATGTTTGTATTATCAAACCATAGTTTAGCAACTTTAGTTTCGTCACTATTATATATTGCTATACCACTTACATTGACATTATTGGCAGATTTAATACAAAACGTACCACCAATATTGTGGTCTCCCATATAAGCATCGTCTCCTACTAAATACCAAGTATTATTAGCAAATTTAGGATAACGACTATCACTAAGTCTACTATCATTAATAGTAACATAGTTTGCTAAACTTTGATGAGAAGTAAGGAACGTTGCACCTTTGGTAAAGGTGAGTTTCTTCCCACTTTTCGATACCGAGGTGATGGCGTTACCAGTGCCGCTGGTCGCAACCTCATTGACGTAACCATCTAGGCTCTGATGAGCGGTAAGGTAATTTCCCTTTGGCTGATACAAGCTGGCTGCGTCAGTCCTAGTAAGGTAGCTCGCAAGGCTCTGATGTGAAGTCAAGAACGTAGTTCCCTTTGTCACGATGATAGTCGTTCCGCTCTTACTGATGGCTGTCACTGCGTTTCCACTACCGCTAACACTAACGTCCATAGCCGAGCCTCCTTCTAGGCTGGAGATACGAGAATCAAGAGCCTTGATGGAGTAGGCAGAGGCAATCTCACTCAGCGATTCTGATGTAAGCTTCAAGGCATTTGAATAACTCTTCACACTGCCGTTCAAGCCGCCACCACTGGATGATGATGTCCCAACACCATAGGCAGAAACACCACCACTAGTATAGAGGTTTGCCACCTCGTTAGTCGTAGTGTTCGTAATCTTCAACGCCTTATTGGTTGCATCATACTCCATCTTTATGTTGCCGATGGAGATGTACTTTCCGTCAGGCACGATGATACTTCCGTTAATATCGGCAGTACCGTTAAACGAGTTACCCCAAAGCTTGTGAGTATTCGTGAGCTGGAGAGCCTTTTTCGCTGAACCGCTTGTAAAGTAGCCCTGCAAGGTGGTGATACTCGTCTTGTTGGTGGATATGCCCGAAGCGTTCACCCCTTCTGCCTTTTTCGCTCTTGTTACCTCGTCAGATATAGACTTATTGATTCCATCAACGATACCACTTAAAGTGTCTGTCTGCGCAATATTGGCGAGGAAGCTCACCACCTCGTTCCACTTATTGATAATTCCGTCCGCAGTCTCCTCGTCAGTAGTCATAAGGGCGTACCAGTCATAGGCACTATTCCAACGACTTACCTTAGTGGATGAAATGTCGTCCAATACAGACTTATTGCTATGAGTATGCTTTGCTGATACCGCACCATCCCAAGCCGTCTGCTTTGTTGTTGTTGGGATGGAGTAACCAGAAGCAAGACTAATAGCAAACGTACCGCTTGTTGTGATGGTCTTAGTTGCGCACGTCAAACCAGTAGGAAGGGTAAGAGCTACAGATGTAACAGTACCCTTATTGGTAGTATAGCCCTTTGCATCAATCTCCGCTTTGGTATAATAGCTTGCGAGAGACTGATGAGCAGTCAGATACCCTTTATCATTGGTAAGCTGGCTTACCTTCGTGATGCGGTCAGTGATTTCTGTCCACTTATGGGTATGCGCACTAGGTGTGAATGTTGATGGCTTACCCGTGATGTTATTCCAAGAGAGATTAAGACCGCCAAGTTCTGTGGCTATGTTGTCAATTCGGCTGCTGAGAGCCTTGATAGCATAGGCATTCGGAATACTAGTCAAGTCTGCATCCGTATAGCTTCCTTCTAAGATTCTCGCATAGCTGATTACGCTTGCAATCAAGCCGCCACCACCCGTGGTAGATGCTCCTGCTCCGTATGCGGTAATACCACCAAGAGCATAGAAGTTAGCTGCTTCCTTTCCAGCAGCGTCCTTGGATAGTCGAAGGGCATTGTTGGCACTATCATACGATAGATAGATTCCACCAATTTTTAAGCTGCCTTCGGTTGTCACGTTACCCGATACGTCAAGATGAGTGAAAGGCTTCTGTGGGTCGATAGATAATACGTTTGCCAGCTTTGTTGTGTCGGTCGTTCCGCTCTTCCATACAGGAGCGAAGAGAGCGAGCTGTACACCAACATTATTCTTGTTGATAATGAAAGATGTCGGGTCTGCGTGCAAAATACCGTCTGCGTCCCACCAAAGGTTGCCGTTGGCGAAGTAGCCAGTTCCGTCAAAGCGTAGGAGGGACTTGGCAGCAATTTTCTTCTCTTCCTCTGTTGTCGTGGAGGCTTGCTTGTCGATAGCCTTTCCACCTAACCAAAAGGCGATGCCATTCTCCTTCGTGTCCGCTCCATTGATACCTGCGGTAACATTTCCCTTATCGTTACGTAAGGCTATCAATGTAGAGAGGATAAGACCACCCTTGACTACTGTGTCTCCATCAACAAGAGCAGCCTTGATGTATTCAAGACCTGCCATATTGGTGATGAGCTTAGTATTGAGACCATTAAACAGATTAGACGTGATATAGTTGTTCGCCACACCCAGCTTGTCGTAGAAAGCCTTATAAGCATTCGTGAAGTTGGTATACTTCTGAGCCGCAGCCGCCTTGATGGTAGCCTTTCCATTTGAATCAGAAGCGTTGTATCTGCTTACGATGTCAGAAAGATAGGTAATGAGTTCATTTTTTGCGCTATCGAGTGTAGCCTTAGCTGAAACCAAATCCGTTTTATAGGTCGTTTCTTTACCATCCTTATCCAACAAGAACTTAGAGCCAACAACATTATTATACGACTCAACGGCTGCATTATAATCGTCCTCCAAACGCTTACTATCCTGCGCAATAGCCGCAATCTCCGAGCTATCCAAGTAGCCATCAGAGGTAAAAACATCGAAAGCCTTCTTATTGTTAGATACGGTCGTTCCGAGGGTAATCAAATTAGTTTGCGTGTTCTTAATCTCTGCTTGCGCCTTCTCAGCAGCTTTCTTTGCTTCCTCTGCCTTCGTGTCATCGGTATACTTGCTAGCCAATTTCCAATCGGCAATATCAAACTCTTCACCTTCTGTCTTGGAGGTGGAACACTTCAAGATTTCATTCTTGTAGGTACTGCCGTCAGAAGGATAAGTGGCATTGACCCACATATCATTCACGTCGTATGGTGGAACTGGCTGAGAGCCGAAGATACGTCTCTTTGATTTTGCATCTTTGAGTGCTTGGCTTGAATCTTCGATTGCCTTGGTCAGTTCCGTGTCTGTGATGATAATCCACTTATAGGTAGAGCCATCCTTGGCAAAGCGGTATGCCTTGCCCGTCTTGTTGTCATAATACAAATCCCCGAGATGGTTTTTCATCATGTCCGTGTCCCATCCGCTAGCAGGTTCGGTCTTGAGTGTAGGAACGCCGTCATAGAACCAAGTCTCAATAGCTCCGTCTATCTGGTTTTGAAGGTCGGTAATCGTCTCCGATTTCTTGATAATGGTCTCAACGGCATTCTTATCCAAGCTCTTCTCGGTGATGTACTTATCCAAGGTCTTTCCATCGTAGGTGGACTTAATATCCAAGTCTCCCTTGATGGTTACTTTCTTCTTGTCGCTATCATACTTGACGTAGGAATCACCCTCGTAATTATTGGCACTAGTAGGTCGGTCTCCGAAGTACATATCTCCGTAGACGTGGAAGAAAGCCTTGTTCGTGGAATGGTTCACGCCATAGTTCACATACTCCTTGTTATTAAATGTGTAGCCGTCAACTCCGTGATAGAGCGTTATGCAAGGGGAATAGGTGTCAACGGCAGAGAATACCAAGCAACTTTGCCTTGTGATGTCCGTTCTATTACCGCACTGATTCAGAATGTCATCAACCATAGGCTCATCGCTGGCTGCGTCCTTGTCGATGTCCGATAAATCCACATAATGATATTTCTTGCCATCTATCTCCACTGCCTCGGAAGACACACCGATGACTAGTCGCCAATAGTAGTGATTGCCGACATTGTGATATTTCCCTTGTGTGAGGTTGAAACTCTTGCTTCTCGCTTGGTCTCCAACCTTCCATTTATTATCCACCTTTGAGCCATCTTGCTCACCAAGGAAGTAGCATCTGTAAGCCTTCTGACTAACACCATCATAGGTAATATTCACCTCCTCAACCTTCAATATTCGGTTACTGCCTACTGGGGTAATGAACAATTCACCACCCAATGTGTCTGTATGCAATATTTCCAAGGTCTCGAAGATTGCTTTCATTCTGACTTGTAGATAATCTGTGGTTAGATGGGTGTTATCTAGTTCGTCAAGAGTCCAATCCCCGTTCGCCCCGACCTTCATTCCCTTCAAGAACTTCTGAACCTTCTCGAAGGTGATAGTACCTTGTGCGGTATCGTCTTTCGTTTTATTTAATCTTTGCTCATCTATTGCCCTTGCCGAATACACATTGTAATCAGTAGGTGCAGTCTTATCATAGCTCTTTATGATGTAAATTGATTTTCCTCCGCCTCCATTACCATTAAGATAACTCTGTCCGTTATATACAAGTTCCTCAATTTTAGACTCCATTGCATTGAGCCGTGAATATGACGGTTTTTCTCCAACATAATATTTTGCCCCATCATAAGGAATATCTAGACAAAACTCATAACCGATAATTCTTGAAGCCCTATAACTGTCACCATAACCTTTATTATAAAGATTTACCCTGTCTCCTACTCCATGCAAGTTACCCCTACCCTGATTATAGGAATAGTTAGCCTCAGCGGTACATGTATATGTCGTAGGGTCTATCATAGACTTCTTCAAATCCTTTATGGCATCCGTCAGCAACTCATTGGAAGCAGCAGATACCAAAGTGTCACCCAATTTGGTAGAATCCCAATTATAGAGAACAAAAGTATCTCCTTCCTTTGGATGCAAAGTTGTGTCCGGCAAAAAACGACCATAATCCTCATTAGCAACAATCTCAAATACCTGCGACTTAGGATTTATCTGTTCCTTTCCATCTTTCAATATCGGATTACCATCATCGTCTTTAAGTATTTCTTCAACTCCATCTGGATTAAACTCACATTCGAAGTCCATACCATTAAGAGAACCGCTTTGGAATACTATATGCAGGTTCTTACCACTAAGAATATATGACTTTCGAAAAGCCATATCACCTGTTTTTTCGCCATCTTCATTGATTATAGAAAGTAAGTTTACACGATAGAATGTCCTTTTGATGAAGTCACCTTCTTCAGGTGTATTTTCATCCTCTACATCTTTTTCGTATGATGTCACCTTAGACGTTTTGATAAGATTTCTTGGATAAATATCATCATTTGTAGTTACCCCCTCAACATACTGGTCTTCACGGAGTCCACTAACTTGTATATATCCATTTTTCAGTTCAAAGCCATTCTCTGCTAGCAATTGCTTGTTCTTGTCAGAGCATTCTGCTGAATTTGGTAGCATGAGACGTTTTTCAACAACACCATCCTTTGTTATATCCGCATCAGCATCATTCTTATATCCGCTAGGCAAGTTCCTTGCAGCTCCAAAAGCATATACCCTGTTTGCATAAGTGGACTGGCTTTGTGAGCTTGACATAGAAACGATATTGTCGTTAAGTCTGAAATCAGTAATAGCATTCGTATTCTCACAAGTTCCAAAATGCAGTATATTTCCCTCAAACCACCATTCACAACCAAACGTCTGGGCTATATTCGCAATAGCATCCAACATACTTGTGTTTGAATAGGTTATAAGCTTTGCCGCATTTGCGTCTACACTCGCATCAATAACATAAGTATAGTCCGTTCCTTCGCCTTCAAATTTAGGATCGTAAAGATAAGACTTGTCTAACTTCGCATAATAAGCTAGACTTTTCATTATCACCTCTACATGGGTGCTTATTGTTGAAGTAAGAGAGAATGTCGCTTCTTGTGAACCTGTATTCGGACGATACTTCAATATCTTGTTCTTGAACTTACGATAATATGCATCAAATAGAATTTCATAGGAATATCCGATAGTATCATTATCTTTGGCCTTAGTAAAATCTATCAGTTCAAATCGACCATATGGCGTATCTATAAAATCACCAAGCAAGAAATATATCGGCTTAGAAAGCTTAAAGGAAAGCTTACAATAATGAGACTGCATCAGTTCATAATGAACCAATGCGTCCTGTGTGACGGGAGCAGAACATCTTACCTGTATGTTTCCATCATTATCGTAATACTTTATGTCAATTTCATTATAAGTTTTCATAATTATTCTATATCTTCAAATTCTTTCAACGTAAACAT
>ENA-UAIY01000395-UAIY01000395.1-human-gut-metagenome-genome-assembly--contig:-NODE-395-length-9795-cov-4.639733_pt1 | contig 9795 bp, 9 predicted proteins | sample MGYA00244423_ERZ654401 | MGnify/ENA primary metagenome ERZ654401 (study PRJEB26926, sample SAMN06165022) | human gut metagenome | biome: ENVO:00009003; feature: ENVO:2100002; material: ENVO:00002003...
ACGAGATTCGCCTTAGTCTCGTGGGCTCGGAGATGTGTATAAGAGACAGGTTCAACGACCAGAAGTTCCTCCACGGTCATACCGTAATCCGGCACTTTTCCAAGCGGCTGTTTTACACCCCCTACCCCCACACGGAAAACATCAAGCAATGGCAGGTGGAGAAGGTACATAAGAAATTCGGCTACACCTGCTTCGATGACATCCTGAATGAATATCTGTCCATAAAGGAGAACCTGCAATGAACCCCGTCAACTTATTTTTCGCCTGTGACAACGCCTACGTTCCCTTTCTCGCGGTGACGCTCACGTCACTGAAGGAAAACTGCAATCCAAAGCGGGACTATGCCCTGCGGATACTCCACACCGGTCTTGACCCGGAGAACATCCGGCGGCTGACGGATTCCTTCGCCTCCGACGGCTTTACCATGGAGTTTATTGACATAACGCAGGCCGTGGAGCAGTTTGCCGACAAGCTCCACACCCGTGACTACTATTCCAAATCCACCTACTACCGCCTGTTCATCCCCGATCTGTTCCCCGGGCTTAACAAGGCGCTGTATCTGGACAGCGACGTGGTGCTGCTGGGCGATGTGTCGGAGCTGTACGACGTGGACTTGGAGGACAATCTGGTGGGCGCGATCCCCGACAGCGTGGTCGGCTCCATCCCGGCGCTGGCGCTGTACACGAAAAAGCGCCTGCGGGTGGCGGCGGATCACTACTTCAACGCCGGCGTACTGCTGATGAATCTGGACGCCATGCGCAAATGCGATTTCCTGAACGTGTTCCTCCGGCTGCTGCAAAGCGTCACCTTCCAGATTGCCCAGGATCAGGACTATCTGAACGTCATCTGCAAGAACCGGGTAGAGTACGTGGGCTTCGAGTGGAACACCATGCCCTGCGATGTCCACACGAACGCCCCCAAGCTCATCCACTACAATCTGGACTTCAAGCCCTGGCACCGGGACGACGTGGCCTTCGGCGACGTGTTCTGGGACTATGCGGAACGTTCCGGCTATCTGGAGGAAATCCGCAAGGTTCGGGAAGGCTACACCGAATGGCACATCGCCCGCTCCGCCGAGGAGACCACGCATCTGATTGCCATGGGCAAAAAGCAGGCCAGAAAGCGGACGGCAAATATGCTGATCCGCTGGAAGATCAGGCGGGTGGTGAACGTATGACGTCTCAGGAGATTCCCAAGTCCCCGGAACGTCTGGCCATACTGGAAAAAATCGCCCAGTACGAGCGGGAGGGGCGCTTTGACGAGGACGTGGAAAACGATCCCCCAAGCCGCGTCCTGCTGCCGGAGGAGATCGAGTACGTGGACAGACGCTTTTCTGCGGAATGCAGGCGGACGGCGGCATTCGGCGCGGCGTATCTGTATTTCTGGAATCTGCGGCGGAAAAAAGAGCTCATTCTGTGCAAAACCGAGGGGCTGGAGCATCTGGCCGGGGTAAAGGGTGCGGTGATCACCTGCAACCATTTTCACCCCATGGACAGCTTCATCATGCAGAAGGTGTTTGACGCGTCGAAGCATCCCAAGCGGATGTACCGAGTGATCCGGGAGGGGAACTACACCAGCTTCCCCGGCTTTTACGGCTTTCTCATGCGCAGCTGCAACACCCTTCCCCTCAGCTCCAACATGCAGACGATGAAGAAATTTCTCCGCGCGGTAAATCAGGTGCTGTCGGAGGGCAACTGCCTGCTGATCTACCCGGAACAGAGCATGTGGTGGAACTACCGCAAGCCCAAGCCCCTGAAGCCCGGCGCCTTTGACATGGCGCTGAAGAACCACGTACCGGTGGTGCCGTGCTTCATCACGATGGCGGACAGCGACTTGGTCGGTGCCGACGGGTTCCCTGTGCAGGAATACACGCCCCATTTAGGCGCGCCCATCTGGCCGGACGAGACCCTGTCCCGCCCCGCCGCCCGGGAGCAGCTTCGGCAGAAGACGGAAGATTTCTGCCGGGAGACCTATGAGACTGTGTACGGCATCCCCCTGCGCTACGAAACGCGGGAGAGCTGACACGGACGTATTTGACCAACAGAACAAAACCTCCGGCGAAAGCCGGAGGTTTTGTTGTGTACCATATCACCTTTGCACCCTGCCGGTGCCATCGCCGCCCATGAGCCTGGTCACATCGGAAACACCAACACGGTTGAAGTCTCCGAGGATCGAATGCTTCAGGCAGCTTGCCGCCACGGCGAACTCCAGCGCGGACTGCCTGTCGGCATAGTGGTTCAGACCATAGAGCAGCCCACCGGCAAAGCTGTCGCCGCCGCCGACCCGGTCTACAATGTCCCGTATCTCGTATTTTCTGGAAACGTAGAAGTCCCTGCCATCGTTCAGGCAGGCTGCCCAGCCGTTCCAGTCGGCGCTGTGGCTCTCCCGCAGCGTGATGGCGATCATTTTCATGTTCGGATATACCGCGAGCACCTTATCACCAAGGGCCTTGTACTTTGCACGATCCAGATTGCCGGACTTGACGTTCACATCGTCCACCGTGATCTCGAGAGACTTCTGCACGTCCTCTTCGTTAGCGATGGCAACGTCCACGTACTTTGCAATCTCGCGCATGACCTCGCTGGCCTTTTTGCCATACTTCCAGAGGTTCTTGCGATTGCGCGGCGCACCCACAAGCATGGGCCGAGGTGAAACTCCTGTGGAGCTGATGCCATCAGCCGTCCGTTTCTTGTCCATTTATTCATCTTTCATGGTGGCATGGAATGATAGTTTATGCTGCCGCTTGAAGAAAGGGAGGTGAATCATGGCAGGCGAAATTGAAGTTCAGGTAAAAGATAAATTTTGCCTTACCATTGATGAAGCATCGGAATATTTCAATATTGGTGAGAAGAAAATGCGAAAGCTGGTAGCCGAGAATATGGATTCTGGCTTTGTAATTCAGAATGGAGTAAAGGTTTTGATTAAGCGGAAACGCTTTGAAGCCTTTCTGGATGATTTATCGGCCATCTGATCTTTCGCTGATGATAAAAGCATTTGCTATACGCGCTTGAAGATCATATATTCTGCCTTTTGGCTCCGAATTTTGCTTCATTTAACAATAGAAAAAGGGCCTCCGCTATGATATACTGTTAGTATATCGCGCGGAGGCTCTTTTCACAGAAAGGAGCATGAACGGTGAGCGAGAAAAGACGAGATAACAGAAATCGTATTCTTCGCAACGGAGAGAGCCAACGCAAAGATGGACGATATGCGTTCAAATATATCGACGCAACAGGAAAGCCCCAGTTTGCTTATAGCTGGAAATTGGAGAAAACGGATAAGCTGCCAACGGGCAAGCGGGACGATCTTTCTCTGCGGGAGAAAGAAAAACTGATTCAGAAAAATATTGACGATCAGATTGTACCTCGCGGTGGTGAAATGACTGTGGAGGAACTGGTAAGAAAATATCTCATGCAGAAAACAGGCGTCCGGCATAATACCGAGGCCAATTACAACTTTGTCCTCAATATCATCAAGAAAGAGAAATTCGGCAAGCGCCGGATTGACAAAGTGAAGCAGTCTGACGCGAAATGTTGGCTGATAAAGTTGCAGCAGGACGGCAGAGGTTACAGCTCCATTCATTCTATCAGGGGTGTTGTCCGACCAGCCTTTCAGATGGCCGTCGATGATGATTTGATACGCAAGAATCCATTTGAATTTCAGCTTGCCACCGTCGTAGTCAACGACAGCGTGACAAGGGAAGCGATTACCAGAAAGCAAGAAAGAGCGTTTCTTGAATTTGTGGCGAGTGACAAGCATTTTTGCAAATATTATGATGGTATCTATATTCTGTTTAAGACCGGGCTTCGGATTTCCGAGTTTGTGGGTTTGACGCTGGCGGATGTGGATATGAAAAATCGAAAGATCAACATTAGCCATCAGTTACAGCGGAAGCGGAATATGGAGTATGTCATCGAGGACACCAAGACAAGCAGCGGTACACGGGTTATCCCTATGACGGATGATGTGTATGAGTGCTTCAAGCGCATCATTGCCAACAGGAAAAAACCAAAAGTGGAACCGATGATTTGCGGCAAAAGCGGTTTTCTCTATCTGGATAAAAACGATATGCCGATGGTGGCCCTGCATTGGGAAAAGTATTTCCAGCATATTTGCGAGAAGTACAACAGCATCTATAAAGTGCAGATGCCGAAGATCACGCCGCACGTTTGCAGACATACGTTCTGCTCGAACATGGCAAAAAGCGGAATGAACCCCAAGACGCTTCAATACATCATGGGTCATTCTGACATTGGAGTGACGCTCAATACTTATACGCACATCGGATTTGAGGATGCGCAGGAGGAATTGCAGCGAGTAGCCAATGCTGAGTAATTACTACTTTTCGCGGTAGAGGGATTTCAGCGGGTATGCGATACGGAAAAAATGAAAACGGCAGAAAATTCCCGGTACAATCCGTACTCTTGTTGCAGGGCAAGGATTTGCGGCAAAGCTCTGCCATAGAATTTCGCCATATATCGCAGAAAAGGGCCAGTAGTAAAACACGATTTTAGGCCCAATTTACTACTCGTTGTACTACTTTTGCTGGCAAAGATGTGCGAATTTATGCTACGATATGCCAAGTGAACGAGCATCGGGCCATTTGAGAAAATGCCTGAAAATCAAGGAAAATCAGTAAATTCAAGAGGTTTAGATAGATGATAAAAATACTTTTCGTGTGCCACGGCAATATTTGCCGCAGTCCTATGGCGGAGTATATTCTAAAGGACATGGCCGTGCGGGCGGGAGTGGCCGACCGGTTTGAGATTGACTCCGCTGCGGTGAGCCGGGAGGAGATCGGTAACCCCGTCTACCCGGCTGCACGCCGGGAATTGGGACGGCACGACGTTTTCTGCGGCGATCACACCGCACGGCAGGTGACCGCCGCGGACTTGCGGCATTTCGACCGGATCTATTATATGGATAGCAGCAACGCTCGACTCCTGAGGCGGCTGCTTCCCGACGACCCGGAGAAGATCCGGCCGCTGCTTGACCGGGACGTGGCCGATCCCTGGTATACGGGGGATTTTGGCAAAACATGGGACGACCTTGTAGAGGGCTGCACTCAGATTATGGAGGAATTTGGATGAATCAGGAAATCTTAGAGGAAAAGCTGGCGGAGCTGCCCCTGTACTGCTACCAGTTCTTCGATCCGCAGGAGCTGGAATTCTCCCAGCGCGTCCGGTGGATCTGCGAGCACGAATGCCCCATGTACGGCAAAAGCTGGGCGTGCCCTCCCGGCGTCGGCAGTGTGGAGACATGTCAGGAGAAGTGTATGCGCCACAAAAACTGCCTGATGATCGCCACCGTCACGGAGGTCCCCGACATCGCCGACATCACCCAGACCCTCGCTACCCGCACCGACCACGAGGACATCACCAATCAGGTGGGCGGCTTCTTCCGGGAACAGGGTGTGGAACCTTATATTCTGTCCACGGAATCCTGCGCCATCTGTCCCCGGTGCGCCATCGAGGACGGCCTGCCTTGCCGCCATCCGGAGCGGATGCACCCCTGCGTGGAAAGTCAGGGCATCAACATTATTCCCACGCTGGAGCGCTGCGGGATCGAGTTCCAGTACGGGGACAATGTTGTGACGTGGATTTCTTTGCTGCTTTTTTGAAAAAATGCCGGGGCAGTGCCGTATCAATGCGGCGCTGCCCGGATTTTTTTGTATTTGCCTATTGACAAAGGGAGAAATGCGATGTATACTGATATCAACAAATGAGCGTATGCTCATATATACATTTAATTAGGGAGGCATTCCCATGGTGAAGAAAGTATATCTGGTAGAGAATCTGGACTGCGCCAACTGCGCATCGAAGGTGGAAGCGGCGCTTAATGCCCTCCCGGAGGTGCAGGAGGCTGTACTCACCTACGCCACGATGCAGCTTCGGATCACCGCCGAAGACCCCGACGCCCTTCTCCCCAAATTGCAGGAGGCCGCTCAGAAGGTGGAGCCGGAGGTGGAATTCTACCCCAGAGACGGCGCTCACACCCACCACAGCCACACCGGCGAACATGAGCATCATCATGATTGTTGCTGCGGTCACGAGCATCATCACGACCACGCTCATGACCATCATCACGATGATGAGCATGAACACGAACACCATCACAACCATGAACATACCCACGAGCACAGCCATGACAACGGTCACGAGCACGGCGGCGAGGAGTCGGAAGACCTGAAGCCGATTCTGGTCGGTGCGGTTCTGTTTGTGGTGGGTCTGGTGCTGGACCATTTCGGACTGAAATGGCCGACGCTGGGCGTGTGCCTCGTGGCCTATGTCCTGCTGGGCAGGGAAGTCATTGTGACGGCCGTAAAGAACCTTGCCCGGGGCCAGATGCTGGACGAGAACTTCCTGATGGCCCTTGCCTCCATCGGCGCGTTCTTCACCGGTAGCTTCACCGAAGCCGTGGGCGTCATGCTGTTCTACCGCGTCGGCGAATACTTTGAAGACAGAGCCGTCGCCCGCAGCCGCAGCCAGATCATGGAAGCGGTGGACCTGCGCCCCGAGGTGGTGCAGCTGGTGGATGGGGAAACGGTGCGGGAAATTCCCGCGGGAGAAGCGGGCATCGGCGACGTCGTTCTGGTTCGTCCCGGCGACCGGATCCCTCTGGACGGCATCGTGGTCAGCGGCAGCAGCCGCATTGACACCGCCCCCATCACCGGCGAGCCGGTGCCGGTTTCCGTAGCCGAGGGAGACAGCGTGGTCTCCGGCTGCGTCAATACCACAGGTCAGCTCACCGTCCGGGTGGAGAAGCCCCTGTCCGAGTCCATGGTCACCCGCATTCTGGACAGCGTGGAAAACGCCGCCGCCAGCAAGCCCAAGATCGACCGCTTCATCACCCGTTTTGCACGGGTCTACACCCCCATCGTAGTGGGTGCCGCCGTGCTGACGGCGATCATTCCCTCCCTCATCACCGGCGACTGGGGCAAATGGGTCTACACCGCTCTGACATTTCTGGTCATGAGCTGCCCCTGCGCTCTGGTTCTCAGCGTGCCGCTGGCCTTCTTCGCCGGTATCGGCGCGGGCAGCAAGCGGGGGATCCTGTTTAAGGGCGGCCAGTCCATGGAGGCCATGAGCAAGATCAAGGCCGTCATCATGGATAAGACCGGCACCATCACCAAGGGCGACTTTACCGTGCAGAAGATCGTAGGCGGCGACGAGCTGCTGGAACTCTGTGCCGACTGCGAGCAGCAGTCCACCCACCCCATCGCCGAGAGCATTGTCGCGGCGGCCAAGGCGCGGAATATGGAACTGCGCCGTCCCGAGGAGCTGGAAGAGCTGGCCGGACGGGGCATCCGGGCGAAGCTGGACGGCAAGGAAATTCTCTGCGGCAACGAGCGGCTGCTGACGGAGAAGGGCGTATCCTTCCCCAAGTCCAGGGAATACGGCACCAAGGTGCTGGTGGCGGTGGACGGCGTTTATCAGGGCTACCTGCTCATCGCCGACACCATCAAGACCGGCGCGGAGAACGCCGTCCGCGCCCTGCGGGACAGCGGCATCGAGACGGTGATGCTCACCGGCGACGCCGAGGAATCGGCCAAGGCCGTTGCCGGAGCCGTAGGTATCCGGGAAGTCCACGCGGGACTGCTGCCCCAGCAGAAGCTTGAGCGGCTGCAATCCATCCGGGAGACCAAGGGCGCGGCCATGTTCGTCGGCGACGGCATCAACGACGCCCCCGTGCTTGCCGGTGCGGACGTGGGCGCGGCCATGGGCAGCGGCGCGGACGCGGCCATCGAGGCGGCGGACGTGGTGTTCATGACCTCCGACGTGGCGGCGGTGCCGCAGGCGCTCCGCATTTCCAGACAGACCGCCCGGATTGCGTGGCAGAATGTGGTGTTCGCTCTGGCGGTGAAGCTGGCGGTCATGATCCTCGGCCTGTGCGGCTATGCCTCCATGTGGCTGGCGGTGATCGCCGATTCCGGCGTGGCGCTGCTGTGCGTCCTGAATTCCATTCGCATCTTATATAAGAAGTAACATCCGCGGCGCCGTCACCCAAAAAGTGGCGGCGCCGCCTGCAAATCGGTAAAAACGGCCGCAAATCCCGGGATAGCCGAAATAATCACCAAAACAGCGCACCGAAAATTGTTGAATATGCAGAACTTTCAAAAAAGCAAAAATTTCAGTTGCACTTTTGGATGAAGTGCGCTATGATGTTGACATGGAAACGTTGGAATCGTTTCCAAACCACCATCCGGCTCTGCCGGAACGAAAATAGGAGGAAACACAAATGAAAAAGCTGATTGCATTGCTGCTGGCAGTTGTCATGGTAATGGGTCTGGCCGCCTGCGGCTCCAAGACCACTACCGAGACCAAGGCTCCCACCGAAGCCGATGTCAGCGCCACCACTGCTGCCGCGACCGAGGCTCCCACGGAAGCAAAGGCGGAACCCGACACCATCGTGATCATGGCTCCCCCCGTCACAGGCAATTACCTGACGAACCTGAAGACCTGGGCAGATGACTTCCATGCCCTGTACCCCAACCTGACCGTGGAGATCATTGAGACCTCCTGGGGCGATCACAACGACAAGCTGTCCACCATGGCGCAGGCCGGCGAGGCTCCCGACATCGCGGAGATCTCCTCCAACGCGCTGGGCACCTACGTGGAAATGGGCGTCGCCATTGACATCGCCAAGTACATGGCCGCTGACCGTCTGGCCGACTACGACGAGAACGCTCTGAAGTACCTGACTCTGGAAGGCACCACCTACGGCCTGCCTCTGTACCTGACCATTCAGTCCATCGGCGCCAACAAGACCATGATGGAAGGCCTGGGCATCGACGTTGCCAAGATCCAGAAGGAAGGCTGGACCTATGAGGAGTTCCTGGATGTCATCAAGCAGGGCACCAAGGACGGCTGCTACGGCTTCGTGTTCGCCAACTCCGGCGTCACCGCTTCCGATATGCTCTACATCTTCGGCGCAGGCGCAGGCCTGAGCAACACCTTCACCCCTGAGCTGAAGTACACCTTCACCTCCGAGAACATGCTGACCCTGCTCAGCGCTATCGAAGAGATGACCAAGTCCGGCTATATGCCCAACTTCGGCGTGGAAGCCGGTCAGCGTATGGTTATGTGCCAGACCGGCAACGCCATGATCTTCGGCAAGGCTATGCCTCTGTTCGAGAACAACTTCAAGAAGAACAACGCCGCTCTGGAAGCCAACGACGGCACCGCCGTTGAGAACTCCCAGAAGATGGATTACGCCTTCCTGCCCGTGCCCACCATGGACGGCTGCGAGGAGTCCTGCTACGGCACCGTGGACGGCCTGATCGCCATGCGGAACAAGAACACCACCGATGAGCACCTGAAGAACGTACTGCTGTTCATGGACTACATCTGCTCCGGCGAGCGCATTGCCACCTGCATGAACGAGCTGTATCTGGATCCCGTCTGCCAGAGCGGTCGTGACGCGCTGGTTCTGGAGGAGGGCCGCGACGCCGACAACCTGGCCACCGCTGCCCGCTGCATCGCCATGGTGCAGGCGCCTCCCGAGGGCGTTACCACCGAGATGACCGCCACTGCCAAGAAGCTGATGGACGAGCAGATTGTTCCCAAGTTCCAGCTGCTGCTGGCCGGCGAGACCACCGCTAAGGATGCATACGATCACATCTGCGAGGCTGCCTTTGCTGCCTTCGGTGAAGAGAACTGCATTACCGGTAAGCTCGGCTAATTGATGGAATGCCCACCCCACCTTGGTGGGGTGGGCATTTTGCTATACAAAAGCATAGCAAAAATAAGAAATGTGCCATTTCCTCGCCCCTGCGGGGCAACCGGAAATGATGCA
>ENA-UAIY01000397-UAIY01000397.1-human-gut-metagenome-genome-assembly--contig:-NODE-397-length-9771-cov-4.067003_pt1 | contig 9771 bp, 10 predicted proteins | sample MGYA00244423_ERZ654401 | MGnify/ENA primary metagenome ERZ654401 (study PRJEB26926, sample SAMN06165022) | human gut metagenome | biome: ENVO:00009003; feature: ENVO:2100002; material: ENVO:00002003...
GAGATTCGCCTTAGTCTCGTGGGCTCGGAGATGTGTATAAGAGACAGCACCCGAAGCATGAGGTGGAGAAGACCTATGACGTCTGGGTCACCGGCTACACGCCCGGCGGGGAGCGCCGTCTGGCGAAGCCCATCACGCTGGACGGCTACACCATCCGCTCGCCGAAGGTGAAGCTGCTGAAGGCGGAGGGGCAGTCGGCAAAATTCCGGGTGACCATCCACGAAGGCCGCAACCGGCAGGTGCGGCGGATGTGCGACGCCGCCGGAATGCACTGCACCCGGCTGCGCCGCATTCAGGAGGGAAGTCTCCGCTTGGGAGATCTCCCGCTGGGGAAATGGCGCTATTTGACGGAGGCGGAGGTTGCAGGATTGGTGCGGACACCGGGAACATCCGGCACTATTTGAAATATTCCTGCATTTTTTGCGGTTGTCTCTTGCAAAATGCCGCCGATTTTGCTAGTATAATATAAGGCGGCTTTTCGGCAGAAACGGGCGATTGCCCTGACCGATGGCCATAAAAAACGATACAGCGCCGCACAAGGAGGCAGCTATGAGTTACGATATATTGTCCACTCTGCGGGAGATGGAACCTACCTTCTCCAAGGGGCAGAAGCGGATCGCGCGTTACATTACGGAGGACTATGACAAGGCCGCGTTCATGACGGCTAACCGTCTGGGAAAGACGGTGGGCGTTTCGGAGTCCACGGTGGTTCGGTTTGCCGTTGATCTGGGCTTTGACGGCTACCCCAGTATGCAGAAGGCCATGCAGGAAATGGTGCTCAACCGTCTGACCTCCGTGCAGCGCATCGAGGTCGCCAACGACCGTCTGGGCGATCAGGACGTGGTCTCCACGGTGCTTCGTTCCGACATGGAAAAAATCCGCCAGACGGAGGAAATGGTGAGCCGGGAGGAATTTTCCGCCGCCGTGAACGCCATTCTAAAGGCAAAACGGGTGTACATTCTGGGCGTCCGTTCCGTGGAGCCGCTGGCGAATTTCCTGGGGTACTACTTAAATTATATGTTCAACAACGTCCATGTCGTTTCCGGCTTCGGGGCGGGGGAGATGTTTGAAAAGATCGTCAGCGTGAACAGCAGTGATGTGGTCATCGCCTTTTCCTTCCCCCGGTATTCCTCCACCACGACCAAGGGCGCGAAATACTGCCGTTCTGCCGGGGCGACGGTCATCGGCATTACGGACAGCAAGCTGTCCCCCTTAGGCAGCAGCTGCGACCATGTGCTGATCGCCAAAAGCGATATGGTCAGTCTGGTGGACTCCCTTGTGGCGCCGCTGAGTATCGTCAACGCATTGATCGTTGCCATTGCCGCCCAAAAGGAGAAGGAACTGTCCAAAACCTTCGCCAATCTGGAGCGTATCTGGGAAGAATACGACGTGTATGAGAAGCGGGTGGACGGCTGATGCGCTATGACGGTATCGTGATCGGCGGCGGCGCGGCGGGCATGTTCGCGGCCATTACGGCGGCAAAACGGGGGCAGAATGTGCTGCTTCTGGAAAAAAACGACCGTTTGGGCAGAAAACTGCTGATTACCGGCAAGGGCCGCTGCAACGTGACCAATAACTGCACCGGGCAGGAGGTTTTGCAGAACGTCCCCCGGAACGGGCGGTTTCTCTACAGCGCCATGACGGCGTTCCCGCCGGAAAACACGATGGCCTTTTTTGAGGAACGTGGCTGCCGCCTGAAAACCGAGCGGGGAAACCGGGTCTTCCCGGTGTCGGACAAATCCCAGTCCGTTCTGGACTGCCTGCAATCGGAGCTGCACAGGCAGAAAATCACCGTGAAAACTGCCCGTGTCAGGGATATTCTCACCCAAGACGGGCATGTTACCGGGGTGAGGACGCAAAATGAGGAAATTGCCGCAAATTGGGTGATTCTCGCGACCGGCGGCGCTTCCTACCCCGCCACAGGCTCCACCGGCGACGGCTACAGCATCGCCGCCGCTCTGGGACACACGATCATCCCCCCGGAGGGAAGTCTGGTGCCGCTGGAGACGGCGGGAAACGACTGCCAGGAAATGCAGGGGCTGAGCCTGCGGAACGTGGGGGTCAAGCTGCTGAACGCCAAGGGAAAGGTGCTGTACAAGGACTTTGGCGAGCTGCTGTTTACCCACTTTGGCATTTCCGGCCCCACGGTGCTGTCGGCGAGCTGCCACCTGAAAGGAGACGGCTGCCGTCTGGTGCTGGATTTGAAGCCCGCGCTGGAGAGTGAAAAGCTGGAAGCCCGCATCCTGCGGGATTTGGAGCAGTATCAGAACCGGAGCATGGAAAACGCTCTGGTGGACTTGCTGCCCCGGAGCATGATCCCCGTGGTGCTGCGCAGACTGGATATTTCCCCGGAAATGCAGGCCAATTCCCTGACGAAGCAGAAGCGCCGCGCACTGGTGGAGCTGCTGAAAGCCTTCCCCATTGACATCACCGGCAAGCGCCCCGTGTCTGAAGCAATCATCACCAGCGGCGGCGTGAAGGTATCGGAAATCGACCCCAAAACCATGGAATCCAAGCTTGTGGCCGGGCTGCATTTCGCCGGGGAGGTCATTGACTGCGATGCCTACACCGGCGGCTTCAACCTGCAGATCGCATGGGCGACGGCCTATGCCGCAGGGATGGCGGTTGGGTAAAAACAAGGCATTGACAAACGCGGGTTCCTGTAATAGAATACGATAAGATAGTTCCGCAGAAAATACTGAGAGGAGGACTTACACATGTACGAGAAACTGGTTAACTACGCGGCCAAGCAGCTGGAGCTGGACCCCGCCGAGATCACTCCCGATGCTACCTTTGAAAGTCTGGGCATCGATTCTCTGGATATCGTTGAGATGATTATGGATCTGGAGTCCGAGCTGGGCGTGGAGCTGGATCTGGAGGATCAGCAGATCACCACCTTCAAAGAGCTGGCCGACTTCATCGAGTCGAAGCTCAACTGATTGCAATTTCACAAATTTCAAAATTTCCTTGTATTGAGCTGTCCGGCTTATAACAAGGTCGCACTAGTCGGGGAGATAGCGGTGCCCTGTACCTGCAATCCGCTACAGCAGGGATGAATTCCCACACCCGGGCAAGTTTGAATATTGTCTGACCTGCGCAAGTGGTGTTGATAGATTGGTCTTGCGCAACGAGATCCCGTGAACCATGTCAGGTGGGGAACCAAGCAGCATTAAGCGGATCTTCTCGTGTGCCGCGGGGTTGCCGTTCTTGAGCTAACTGTGTCAGGTTCGGGTATTCGCCTTGTTCAAATGTGGGTGTGCGATCTTGTTATGGGCCGGATGGCTTTTTAGGCTCGCAATGGACTTTTGCAGAAAGGAGAAGCACAATGTCGGCTTATCAGGCGTTATACCGCAAATACCGCCCCCAGACCTTTGACGACGTTTCCGGGCAGATGGCGGTGACGCAGACCCTGAAAACCCAGATCATGACCGGGAAAATGAGCCATGCGTATCTGTTCACCGGCTCCCGGGGCACGGGCAAGACCAGCTGCGCCAAGATTCTGGCGAAGGCGGTCAACTGCCTGAATCCCGACCACGGTAACCCCTGCAACGTCTGCGAAGCCTGCAAGGCCATCGATTCCGGCTCCTGCATGGACGTGCTGGAGATCGACGCCGCGTCCAACAATGGCGTGGATAACGTTCGCGACCTGCGGGACGACGCCATTTATACGCCTTCTCAGGTGAAAATGCGGGTGTATATCATCGACGAGGTGCATATGCTCTCCATTTCGGCCTTCAACGCGCTGCTGAAGATCATCGAGGAGCCGCCGGAGCATCTGCTGTTCATCCTCGCGACCACGGAGCTGCACAAGGTTCCGGCGACGATTCTGTCCCGGTGCCAGCGGTTTTCCTTCCGGCGCATCAGTCAGGAGGACATCGCAGCGCGGCTGCAATACGTCGCCTATCAGGAGAACATTGATCTTGACGACGGCGCGGCGCGGGTGATCGCCCGTCTGGCGGACGGCGGAATGCGGGACGGCCTAAGTCTGCTTGACCAGTGCGCCTCCGCGACCACGGGAGAGCTGACGGCAGAGCGGGTGTACGCCTGTCTGGGCATTGCCGGGGAGCGGAAATGCGGGGAAATGATGGGCTATATTGCCGCCCACGATACGAAAAACGCTTTGGAGCTGTTCAACCGGCTCTATACCGAGGGCAAAGACCTGGGCGCCATGCTGGATGAAATGGCCTGTCTGACCCGGGATCTTCTGGTGCTGAAAACCGCCGGAAACGCCGGGATCACCATGCTTTCCGGCGTGGCGTCGGACAAGGAAGCGCTGGAACTGACAAAAGCGCTGACCAGCGCCGAGCTGGTGCGCATGATGGAGCGGCTTCAGGAGACGATGGCCGGTTTTACCCGAAGCGCCAGCCGCCGCATGGACGCGGAGCTGTGCATTGTGGAGCTGTGCCAGCCGGAGCTGAGCTTGGATACCAAAGCACTGAACGCCCGTCTCACCCGGCTGGAAGAGCAGGTGAAGAGCGGCGCGTTTGTCCCGGCGGCTCCCGTGAAGGCGGAGAAAGCCGCGCCGGAGAAGGACGAATATGAGGACGATCGCCCGCCTATGCCGGATGACGCCGACGCGCCCCCGGCAGAGGATACGCCGCCGGTGGCGGAAAGCGAAGCCCCGGTCGGCTTCTGGTCGGATCTGGTGGCGGCGGTTCGCAAGGAGTTAAAGCCCCCTGTTTCCGGTTTCTTCGTGGTGACCCCCAATGCGCCGGTTCAGGGCGCGCTGGTGGGGGACAGGTTGGAGCTTCGGTGCAGCAACAGCTTTACGGCGCAGATGTTGGACAGACCGGAAATTCTGGAGGTCGTCTCCCGGAAGGCAACGGCAATGCTGTCCCATCCGGTGAAGGCGGTAACGGTGGATATGTCGGCAAAGCCTGCCGCGAATCCCAGAATGGAGCAGCTGATGAACTTCGGCAGGGCGCACAGCGATATTGTAACGATCAAACGATAATTTTCGTGTGAATTTTCAAGATAGGAGAATCATATTATGGCAAAAGGCGGATTCCGGGGTATGCCCGGCGGAATGAATCAGGCGGCTATGATGAAGCAGGCGCAGAAGATGCAGCAGGAAATGCTCCGGATGCAGGCAGAGCAGGAGGCCAAGACCTTCACGGCGGCATCCGGTGGCGGCATGGTCACGGCCACTGTCAACGGCAAGCATGAACTGGTCGGCATTGAGATCAAGCCGGAAGCGGTAGACCCCGACGACGTGGAAATGCTCCAGGATATGGTCATTGCCGCGGTCAACGAAGCCATGCGGGCGGCGGACGCCGAAGCGGCGAACAACATGTCCCGTCTCACCGGCGGCCTGAATCTGGGCGGCCTGTTCTAAGGAGAAGCTATGCAGTTTTTTCCCGCTGCGCTGCAAAATCTTGCCGACCAGTTTGCGAAGCTTCCGGGCATCGGCGGCAAAACGGCGCAGAGACTTGCTTTCCATGTGCTGAGCCTGCCCATGGAGGATGCGGAGGAATTTTCCAACGCCATTCTGGAGGCAAAAAAACAGGTACACACCTGCCCCGTCTGCCAGAATCTGACCGACCGGGAAGTTTGCCCCATCTGCGATGACGATACCCGGGATAAGGGCGTCATCTGCGTTGTGGCCGAGCCGAAGGATGTCATTGCCATGGAGCGCAGCCGGGAGTTCCGGGGCGTTTACCATGTGCTTCACGGCGTTATTTCGCCCCTGAACCATGTGTCGCAGGACGACATCAAGATCAAAGAGCTTCTCCGCCGGGTAGCCGGGGGAGAGGTCAGAGAGGTCATCATGGCGACGAACCCGGACACCGAGGGAGAAGCCACGGCCATGTACATATCCCGCCTGCTGAGACCCATGGAGGTCAAGGTGACCCGGCTTGCCTACGGCGTGCCGGTGGGCAGCCAACTGGAATATGCCGACGAGGTGACCCTTTCCAGAGCCTTGGAAGGCCGTCAGGAGATGTAAACGAAAATATGGGGGGCTGCCAGCGGCAGCCCCCCCATATTCTATGCTGTTTTATGACTTTTTTGCGAACATTCCCACAGGAAGCTGAGAAAGAACCACACCGGCGAACACCAGACCGCAGCCCAGCAGCTCCCAAGGCGTCATGATCTGGTGAAGGACCAGCCAGCCGCCCAGAGCGGCAAAGACGGATTCCAGACTCATAATTAACGACGCCGTGGTGGGTTCCAGACCCTGCTGCCCGACGATTTGCAGCGTATAGGCGACGCCCATGGACAGAACGCCGGAAAAGACCAGCGGGAACCAGCAGGCGGTAATGTCAGAAAAAACGACGGTTTCCTTCGTCAGCAGAATGAAGGGCACGGAAAGCACCGTAACCACCAGCGCCTGAATGCAGTTCATGCGCAGACCGTCTAAGTTCCCCGCCAGCCGGTCGATGCAGGTGATCTGCACGGAAAAGGCCAGCGCGCAGCCCATCAGGTACAGGTCGCCCTTGTTGATCCGGGAAACGCCCATGCAGCTGAGCAGATACAGCCCCACCACCGCCAGCGCCACGCTGAAAACGGTGGTTCTGGGCGGCTTTTTCCCGAGAAACAGCCCCAGCACCGGCACCAGCACGATGTACATGGCGGTAATGAACCCCGCCTTGCCTGCATCGGTGTAGACGATGCCGATCTGCTGCAGGCTGGACGCGACGAACAGGGCGCAGCCGCAGATCAGTCCCACCCGCCACAGCGCCGGGTTCTTCCACTTTGCCGCGGATTCCCGGAAGCTGCATTTGCCGATATCCAGCACAAACGCGCAGGGAATCAGAAACAGCACGGCAAGCAGGCACCGCGCGGCCTGAAAGGTAAAGGGGCCGATGTGATCCATGCCCACGCTCTGGGCGATAAAGCTAAAGCCCCAAATGGTTGTACCCAGCAGCAGACTCAGACTGCCGCGAACGCGATTTTTCTTCATATGCATCACCGAGGCTAACTTTAGCATAATTTGCCGATCTTTGCAAGCGGCGTTGATTTTTTTGGATAGTGTGGTATAATAGCAGAAAAAACCAGGAGGGTTCATTATGGAAGAAATCAAAAAAATTCCCAGCCGCGACCAGATCCCGGCAGAGGACAAGTGGGCCATTGAAGATCTGTACCCCACCGACGAAGCATGGGAAGCGGAACTGGCGGCGCTGGCGGAGAGCCAGAAGACGCTGGCTTCCTTCGCGGGACGTCTGGGTGAGAGCGGCGAGACGCTGTATGCTTACATGGAAGTCTTTGAGCAGGTCAATGCCAAGGGAGATCTGCTGGGCAGCTACTGTATGCGCCGGGCGGACGAGGATACCCGGGACGCCACCTATCAGGCCATGGCCGGAAAGTTTATGGGTGTTGCAGTAGCACTGAACGCGGCGTGCAGCTTTGATACGCCGGAGATCATGGCGATTTCTGATGAGAAGCTGGCGCAGTTCTATGCCGACTGTCCCAAGCTGGAGCGTTACCGCCGCTATCTGACCAATCTGCGCCGCCGCAAGGCGCACACCCTCTCCGCCGCGGAGGAAAAGCTGCTGGCGTCGGCGGGCGAAATGTCTCAGGCACCCGACACCATTTACGGCTCCCTCGCCGATGCAGACCTGAAATTCCCCGACGCCGTGGATGCCAAGGGAAATAAGCATCCGCTGACGCAGGGAACCTTCGTCAGTCTGGAGGAGAGCAGCGACCGGGTGCTGCGTCAGAGCGCCTATGAAAATCTTTACGGTACGTTGGCTGCGTTCAAGACCACCACTGCCGCCCTTCTCAATGCCCAGAACAAGCAGCTGAAATTCTTCGCCGAGGCGCGGAAGTACGATACGGCCTTTGAAGCGTCTCTGGACGCGACCAACGTCCCTACCTCCGTGTACAAGAACCTCATCGAGACAGTCCACCAGAACATGGACAAAATGCACCGCTATGTCCGCCTGCGCAAGAAGCTGCTGGGCGTGGACGAGCTGCATTTCTACGATGTGTACACCCCCCTGCTGAAAGATGTGGACAAGCACATTCCCTACGAGCAGGCCAAGCAGACCGTTTACGACGCGCTGGCGCCTCTGGGCGACGATTACCGCACCATTCTGAAAAACGGCTTCGACCACCGCTGGATCGACGTGTACCAGAACGAGGGCAAGCGCAGCGGCGCGTATTCCGCTGGGACGGTGGTGCATCCCTACGTCCTGCTGAACTACACCGGAACGCTGGACAGCCAGTTCACGCTGGCCCATGAGATGGGTCACGCTCTGCACTCCTACCTGTCCAACAAGCACCAGAACCCCATCGATGCGGACTACGTGATCTTCGTGGCAGAGGTGGCCTCTACCTGCAACGAGGCGCTGCTGATGGAATATCTGCTGGGCAAGACCACGGATAAGAAGGAGCGGGCGTACCTCATCAACCACTTCCTTGACCAGTTCAAGGGAACGCTGTACCGCCAGACCATGTTTGCCGAGTTTGAGCTGAACATCGGAAAGATGGCAGCTGAGGGACAGACCCTGACGGCGGACGTCCTGTGCGCCGAGTACAAGCGCCTGAACGAGCTGTACTACGGCCCGGACATGGTGGTGGACGACAATATCGCCATGGAGTGGGCGCGCATCCCCCACTTCTACTACAACTACTACGTCTTCCAGTACGCCACCGGCTATTCCGCCGCCATTGCTCTGTCCCGCCGCATCCTGCGGGAGGGCGCACCGGCCGTGAAGGATTACCTGGGCTTCCTCTCCGGCGGCTGCTCCAAGTCCCCCATTGATCTGCTGAAGGGCGCGGGCGTGGATATGACCAGCCCGGAGCCTGTGAATCAGGCGCTGGCGCTGTTCGGCGAGCTGCTGGATGAAATGGAAGAGCTGACCCGGGAGTAAGGGCATGGCAGAGCTGTTTTTGCCCACCCTGCACACCTTCGCCATGAACAACATTTTTACCGGCTCCAAGGGGCTGTTCCGTTTCCGGGCAGAGCCGAAGGTGGTCATGGCGAACCCAAAAGAGGTGGATTTCGCCCAGAGCGCCATCCATGTGGAGTACTGGCACGGCCTTTACTGCTATGAAAAAAGCACCATGGAGGGCGAATGTACTTTCCCCATGAGCGAGGAAGGCCGGGAGGAAATGCGCCGCTGGCTGGAGGAGAAAATCTGATTCGGAAACCTCTGCGGAATCGGCAGCCGCCGGTTCCGCAGGTTTTCGGTTTCCCGGACAGACAATTTGACTTTTTCCGGGAAACCGCCCGAAAAAATGGGAAATGAGCCTTGACTTTTTCCCTTTTTGTGATAAAATATCGACGATATGGAAAGACATTGCAGAAACCAAGCGGAAACGTAGTCCTTCAGCGAGGGGGAAAAGGTGCAAGCCCCCGGATGAACTCCCGCAAGCCATTTCCCGCGTCGCCCGGGATGACCGGGACGGGCGCTCCCGTTACAGAGCAGCTAAGATGCCTGATTTTCAGGCGAATTAGGGTGGTACCGCGATTTACGTCGCCCCTATTGTTTGGGGGCGGCGTTTTTAGTTGGAAGTGAAGAATTCGCTTTCAGCTCCGACAATTTTTATGGAGGTAGAAACCAATGAATCCCAAGCCTTACGGCGTAAATGAACTGCGCGAAATGTTCCTTTCTTTCTTTGAAAGCAAGGGTCACCTGCGCCTGCCCAGCTTTTCTCTGATCCCCCAGAATGATGCGTCTCTGCTGCTCATCAATTCCGGCATGGCGCCCATGAAGCCCTATTTCAAGGGTGAGGTGGAGCCGCCCCGTCATCGGGTCTGCACCTGCCAGAAGTGCATCCGCACCGGCGACTGTCTCTTATACACATCTGACGCTGCCGACGAAGAGG
>ENA-UAIY01000401-UAIY01000401.1-human-gut-metagenome-genome-assembly--contig:-NODE-401-length-9705-cov-4.609016_pt1 | contig 9705 bp, 9 predicted proteins | sample MGYA00244423_ERZ654401 | MGnify/ENA primary metagenome ERZ654401 (study PRJEB26926, sample SAMN06165022) | human gut metagenome | biome: ENVO:00009003; feature: ENVO:2100002; material: ENVO:00002003...
CTGGTGACCAACCGCGCCATCATCTGCATGGACGAGCCGCTGTCCAACCTGGACGCCAAGCTCCGCAACCAGATGCGCGCCGAGATCATCAAGCTGCGCCAGCGGATCAACACCACGTTTATCTACGTCACCCATGACCAGACCGAGGCCATGACCCTGGGCGACCGCATCGTCATCATGAAGGATGGCTTCATCCAGCAGATCGGCACGCCCCAGGAGGTCTTTGACCACCCGGCCAATCTGTTCGTGGCCGGCTTTATCGGCACGCCCCAGATGAACTTCTTTGACGCGAAGCTGGTGAAGAACAGCGACGGCAAATACGCCGTGGCTATCGACGGCATCAACGTGGAACTGGCCGAGGATAAGCAGGCCCGGCTCAGCGCTAAAAATGTACCGGAACAGGACGTGACGCTGGGCGTTCGCCCCGATCACATCATGCTCTGCGCCGACGGCGTCAAGGGTACCGTGGATGTCAGTGAGCTGATGGGCTCCTCTGTGCATCTGCATATCTCCACCCACGACCATGACGTGGTAGTCATCGTCCCCACCAACGGCAACGCCGCCCACTTCCCCATGGGCAGCGAGGTCAACATGATCTTCGGCGGCAATGTGGCTCATGTGTTCAGCAAGGAGACGGAAAAGAACCTGGAGTGGTAACACCCTCATATAGAAGGACAGCGCCCCGCATGGGGCGCTGTCCTTTCGTTTGTAGGGGCCGGTGTCCTGCCGTGGAGCGCATGGAACAAATGCCCTTGGGGTACGACGTCCCTTCCCTGTCATTGCGAGCCAGCGCTCACGCTGGCGTGGGGCTTCGTCCCCCGACAAAAAAGAAATCCCTTTCGGGATTTCTTTTTTGCGTTCTCAAGATTTCTTCTTACTCACATATACCATCCCGGTCAGAGACAGCGCCGCACTCACGGCGTACATTCCCACGCCCGCATCTATGGTCTTGGGGGAGCCGGTCTTGCCCTCGTCCTTCGCGGTAGTCGCAGAGCTGTAGTAGTAACGCGGCGTTTCCTCTACTGTCGGATACTTGTGCTCCGGCAGAAGCGGTGTGCCATTCGGGTTGAAGCGGTAGTCGCCGCCGTTCCGGGTGAGCTTGTCGTAAAATTCTTGGGTTTTCATGGAATCAATGGATTCTGCGGTGCCAGCGGCAAAAGTGGAAGTGCCACAGGAAGCAACATTTTTCGTTGCGGTATAGTAGTTGTTTTCAAAAATAGGTGTGCTGGATTCAACCTTACCAACAAGTCCGCCGAGACGGTTATATGGCGGTGTGGTGACACCATATTTGGTCAAATCAATTTCACCAGCAAAATAACAGTTCTTGATAGGGGTATCACCGCAGATGTAGCCCACAATGCCGCCCGTATTACCGCCAGAAGGTTTGCCGAGAACCGTCAATTTGCCGATGGAATAGCAATTTGTTATGGACGGATTACCACTGCCCAGAGAGCCGGCAATACCGCCGATGCTGTTGGCGCGAACCTCTATGTCAGCTGTGTTGAAACAGTAGCGGATTTCAGAAGTACCACCAGCATAACCAACAATACCACCAACGTTTAGACTGGCACCGTCATTATCAGTTCGAGTGACACTAATGCTGCCTTTGCTTTGGCAGTGCTCAAAGGTGGAGTCCATAGCAAACCCACATAGGCCAATAGAACCGTAGAGATAATTGTCACTGTTAGTGAATGATATATCAGATACACAATCACGAATCGTACTCTTGATAGATGCACCGACAATGGAGCCAAAATCAGAGTATTTCCTTGAACCAGTAGCATTTACAGAGCCCTGTACAGTAAGACCGGAAATCTCGGCGTTCTCAATATATCCGAAAAAGCCATATGATTCATATTCAATCATGCCATAGGCATCGGAAAAGTCCAAATTAGAAATCGTATGTCCGTTGCCGTAAAATTTTCCGCTGAAAAAATGCGGAACGTTAGCGTCGTTGTCGGCGGCGCATCCAATCGACGTCCATGTTTTACCGCTCAAATCTAAATCGGATTCCAGGCTTACTACAGCATCGGTCTTGCCGTCGTATGCACCCGCGTTTACGTCCGCCGCAAATTGCATCAGTTCATCAACCGTAGTAATAACCGTGCGGCTGCTCTGCGCAGCTCCGACGGTATCCTCCGCAAACGCCGCCATGGGCACCATCGCCAAACACAGCACCAACGCAAAAAATATACCCACTACGCGCTTCTTCATTGTTCATTCCTCCTTTAATTCTCCCATAGCATACAGGCGGCATCATTCCGTGGTTAACCACGGAATGACGGGAGCTCCCGTCGCCGCATATATCAACGCTGTTGGTCATATTATACCTGTATTTCTACCAAATGTAAATCCAAAACTTGTGCGCCTTTGGCGGAAAATAAAATGGGAGAGACGGCTCACAGCAGCTTCTCCAATTCGCTCTCGCCATAGACCTTGATGCCGTTTTCCTTCAGCAGCGCCGCCGTGACGCCGTCGCCGTCCGTCAGCGTTCCGGTGAACGTTCCGTCATAGATGCGCCCGCAGCCGCAGGAGGGGCTTCGCTCCTTCAAAACGGCGGCGGTGCAGCCATACAGCCGCGCCAGACGCAGCGCCTCCTCCGCTCCCCGGCGGTACTCCGCCGTCACGTCTCGGCCATCGCTCATCACCACCCGCTCGCCCCGCCGCTCGGAGGGGTTTCGGGGCGTGGGCAATCCTCCCAGCTGCTCCGGACACACCGGCACCGCCAAGCCGCGCTTCGCCAGCTCCTGCGCCAGCGGGTTGGGCTTGCTCTGCCCGTCGTAGCGACAGGCACAGCCCAGCAGGCACGCGCTCACCAGGATCATACCGCCAGCTCCTTTCCGTTCAGAGCGGCATACACCAGCGTATCGCCCGCGTATTGCAGCTTCATGGAGAAAAACGGCGTGTCCGGCTCGTGGATCAGCGCCAGAAACAGCTTGTCCCCCTCCCATTGGGGCAGCGCCGCCAGCGCATCCTTGTGCAGCCATTCCAGCACGCCCTCGCTGCACTCCCGCAGCGTCCCTGTCCAGCCGGTGGCGGTAAACAGGTGCATATATTCCCCCTCCCAGATATCCGACACAAAGGTGATGACCCCCCGATACCGATAGTCGGTCAGGGTCAGGCCCGTCTCCTCCAGCGTCTCGCGGCAAACGCACTCCTCCGGGCTCTCGCCCTCCTCGCACTTGCCGCCCACGCCGATCCACTTGTCGTGGTTCAGGTCGTTCTGCTTCTTCACCCGATGCAGCATCAGGTATTCGCCCCGTTCGTTTTCGATATAGCACAGCGTGGTGTTTTTCATCTTTGCACCTCCGATTTACAAATCACTGACAATAGTATATACTATTCGTATCGTCAACACAACTGTTACCTGTCAGGAGAGTATATAGTATGACAACGATAAAACCAGGCCGCTACCGCCACTTTAAGGGTAATGAATATGAGGTCATTGGCACCGCCCGCCACTCTGAAACACTGGAGGAACTGGTGGTCTACCGTGCCCTGTATGATAATGGCGGTCTGTGGGTGCGCCCCGCCGCCATGTGGTCCGAGATCGTGGACCGCGACGGTTACCGCGGCCCGCGTTTCATCCCGGAGGACAGCCAATGACCGACTATACCGTGATACGTTCCCGCCGCCGCACCCTGGCGCTGGAGGTCACGCGACAGGGAGCAGCCCTGGTCCGCGCCCCCCTGCGGGCCACCGATGCGGACATCGCCCGCTTTGTGGACAACCACCGCAGCTGGCTGGAAAAGCACCTTGCCGCAAGGCAGGCCTTTCTGGCCGCCCACCCGGAGCCGTCTGCGGCACAAGCGGACGCATGGCGGCAGCAGGCAAAAGAGACACTGCCGCCCCTGGTGGCCCACTGGGCCCAGCGCATGGGCGTGCAGCCCGCCGGCATCACTGTCACCGCCGCCCGCACCCGCTTCGGCAGCTGCTCCGGCAAAAACCGTCTCAGCTTCTCCCTCTACCTGATGGCCTATCCCGAGACCGCCATTGAATACGTGGTGGTCCATGAGCTGGCGCACATTCGCCATCACGACCACTCCCCCGCCTTCTACCGCGAGGTGGAAGCCTATCTGCCCGACTGGAGGGCGCGCCGCGCCCTTCTTCGCCGGTAATTCAGCCATTTTGCGCCGTACATTCGATACTTCGCCGCCGCCCGTTCAATCGGACGGCGGTTTTCTTGTGATTTTCACAAGAAAACCACCGTCTTTTCTGTGCGTTTCGGCAAAAATGCAGCGAAGCAATTGACAATTGCGGCAAACACTGATAGGATAACTATGCTGAACGGAAACGTTACCGGTAATGTTTTCGCTTTCCTCTGACGATTTTCGTTCCTTTCGATCTGGTATAGTAGGAGGCACACCCAGGTATGACGATCAAGGATATAGCCAAACAGTGCAGCGTCAGCGTCAGTACCGTCTCCCGTGTGCTGAATGACCGGCCGGATGTCAGTGAGGATGTCCGGCGTAAGGTGCTTTCCGCTATCAAGAATAGCAACTACATTCCCAACAACAGTGCCCGCGATCTGGTACGCACCAAGTCCGACGCTGTCGGTCTGGTAGTCCGCGGTGTGTCCAATCCGTTCTACACCGACATTATCCGCGCCATTGAACGCACCATCACCGATGCCGGTTTTACAATGGTCATGCAGCAGATCGGTACTTGCGACGACGAGGTCAAATGCGGTGCGGTCATGGAGCGCGAAAAGCGCCTGCAGGGCATCGTGTTCCTGGGCGGTCGGTTTGATTACACCCCCGCTGATTTGGCGATGCTGAACGTTCCCTTTGTGTGCTGTTCCTACTCCAACCGCTATGGCACGCTGATCGAGGGCGAGTATTCCTCTGTGTCCATCGCCGACGGTGACACCGCACAGCAGGCGGTGGAGGAGTTGTACCGCCACGGGCACCGGCGCATCGCCGCGCTGATCTCCCGGCCCGATGACCAGTCTATCAGCCAGCTGCGGTACGAGGGATATATACAGGCGCTGGAGAGTCACGGCATCCCCGTGGACCCGGAGCTGGTGATATGCACCGGCGGATTCGGCGTGAAGGACGCCTACAGAGCCGTGCAGGAAAAAATGGCCGAAAACGTTGATTTTACAGCACTTTTCGCCATCGCGGACTCTATGGCCATTGGTGCCATGCGGGCTTTGATGGACGCCGGCAGGCGTATCCCCGAGGACTGTTCCGTTATAGCGATAGATGGGTTAGAATTGTCTGCCTATATTGAGCCGCCGCTGACTACCCTGTGCCAGCCTATGGAGGAAATGGGCCGCCGCAGCGCCGAGATTTTGCTGGACATGGTGCGGCACAAGGGCTCCCACGCCTGTGAGCTGCTGCCCACCACCCTGCGCCAGGGCCGCAGCGTGGCCGCGCCCAGGTGATACTTTTGTATATCTTTGTGATCTATTTTGTGTATCCTAAGGATCTGTTTCCTGCATCCCAATAATTTGTTTTTTGTACCCTAATAATCTGTTTTTTACATCCTTGTGATGTGAAAATAAAAACAAAAAAGGAGTAATAATCATGAAGAAGTTTCTTGCACTGATCCTTGCTCTCGTCATGGCGCTGTCTCTGGTTGCCTGCGGCGAGAAGAAGGACGACACCAAGACCGAGGGCGGCGACACTGCCACCGGCAGCGTGTACTACCTGAACTTTAAGCCTGAGTCTGACGACGCCTGGAAGGCTCTGGCCGCCACCTACACCGAGAAGACCGGCGTGCCCGTCAAGATCCTCACCGCCGCCTCCGGCGAGTATGAGTCCTCCCTGGTGTCCGAGATGGACAAGGAAGACGCGCCCACCCTGTTCCAGTGCAACGAGGGCGGCGTGGCTACCTGGGGTGAGTTCTGCTACGACCTGAGCAGCAGCGACGTGTACAACCAGCTGGCCTCCAAGGACTATGCCCTGAAGAACGCCGACGGTGAGGTCATCTCCATCGCCTACTGCCTGGAGACCTACGGCATCATCGTGAACAAGGCGCTGCTGAAGGAAGCCGGCTATGAGATCACCGACATCACCAACTTCGAGTCCCTGAAGAAGATCGCTGACGACATCCACAGCCGCGCTGCCGAGCTGGGCTTCGATGCCTTCACCTCCGCCGGTCTGGACGGCACCTCCGCCTGGCGTTTCTCCGGCCACCTGGCCAACATGCCTCTGTACTACGAGTTCCGCGATGACGGCGTGACCAGCAAGCCCGCCACCATCAAGGGTACTTATCTGGACAACTACAAGGCCGTTTGGGACCTGTACACCACTGACTCCGCCACCACCGGCGCCGCCCTGCTGACCGCCACCGGCGACCAGGCTGAGGCCGAGTTCGGCGAGGGCAAGGCTGTGTTCTATCAGAACGGCACCTGGGAGTACAGCAACCTGACCGGCGAGAAGTTCGGCATGAACTCTGACGACCTGACCATGATCCCCATCTACTGCGGCGTTGAGGGCGAGGAGAAGGCCGGCCTGTGCACCGGTACCGAGAACTACTGGTCCGTCAACAAGAACGCCTCCGAGGAGGACATCAAGGCCACTCTGGACTTCCTGAACTGGGTCGTTACCTCCGAGGAAGGCACCACCATGATGGCTGAGCAGTTCGGCGCCTGCCCGTTCCAGGCCTCCAAGGCTCCCTCCAATCCGTTCAGCGCTCTGGCCAACGAGTATGTTGCCAACGGCTGCTATCCTGTCACCTGGGCCTTCAACTACACCCCCGCCGTCAATGACTGGCGTGCCGCTGTGGTCGACGCTCTGGGCAAGTATACCGCCGACGGCGGCAGCTGGGACGATGTGAAGACCGCCTTCGTGGAAGGCTGGGCTACCCAGTACAACAACGAGCTCGCCAACGGCTAAGCTACGGTTTCAACCACATACGCACAGGGGGCGGGCTTTTCGCCCGCCCCCTCTTTCTTACTCTGTGACGGCGTGCGCTGTCCTTCGAACGCACTTCGGAGGAGAGCTTTCGCTGTGACAAAACTACGGAGAACAGGAGTGGTCTAATGAAACGATTTCAAGCGAAACGGGACGCGGCTGCGCTGAACAGCCGACTGGTCCGACGGCCAATTCAGCGCATGGTGTGGCTGTTTCTGCTGCCCACCTTTGCCGCCTTCTGCATCGGGTTCATCTACCCGTTCCTGAAGGGCGCGTTCCTGTCCTTCTGTAAATTCAAGCTGACCAGCAAATGGACATGGGTAGGCTTTGACAACTATCTGAAGGCCTTTGCCGACAGCAGCTTCCGCCATGCCTTCTTGTTCACGGCGCTGTTTGCCTTCGTGTCGGTGCTGTTCATCAACGCGCTGGCCTTCGCGGTGGCCTATGCGCTGACGCGGGGCATCAAGGGCTCCAACCTGTTCCGGACGGTGTTCTTCATGCCCAACCTGATCGGCGGCATCGTGCTGGGTTACATCTGGTCCATGATCTTCGACGGCTTTCTGGTCGCTTACGGCCAGTCCGTGGTACTGAACAGCCACTTCGGTTTCTGGGGGTTGATCATCCTGATGTGCTGGCAGCAAGTGGGCTATATGATGATCATCTACATCGCCGGATTGCAGTCCGTGCCGGAGGATATGCTGGAGGCGGCCCGCATCGACGGCGCCACCAACTGGCAGGCCCTGTGGAAGGTCACTATCCCCAACATGATGAGCTCCTTCACCATCTGCATTTTCCTGACGCTGACCAACGGCTTCAAGCTGTTTGACCAGAACCTGGCCCTGACCAGCGGCCGCCCCTTCCTGCAGCAGGCGGACGGCAGCGTTATCAAGACCACGGAAATGCTGGCCCTGAACATCTACAACTCCTTCTACTCCGGCAGCGGCAACAACCGCGGCGTGGCCCAGGCCAAGGCCGTCCTGTTCTTCATACTGGTGGCGGCTATCGGACTGATCCAACTCCGGGCTACCCGTAAAAAGGAGGTGCAGCAGTAATGCAGACGAGCCTTGCCAAAAAGCATGACCGCAGCAAAATGGTGTTGACCATAGCGTTCACGGTGATCTGCATCGTGTATGTGCTGCCCATCGTCATCGTTCTGATCAACTCTTTCAAGACCAATGCCGCTGTCAATACCGATACGTTCGCCCTGCCCAATGAGGACACCTTCGTGGGCTGGCAGAACTATATCAAGGGCATGACCTTCGGCAACTATCCGTTTATCAAGGCGGTGTTCTACAGTCTGTTCATCACCCTGGTCTCCTCGGCGCTGATCCTGATCTGCACCTCTATGGCCGCGTGGTATGTGGCCCGTGTGGGCAGTCTGTTCAGCAAGATCGTGTACTACCTGTGCGTGTTCTCCATGGTGGTGCCGTTCCAGATGGTGATGTTCACCCTGTCCCGCACCGCCGAGCAGGTCAAGCTTCCCTACTTTAGCTTCACCTCTATGGCTTTTGCCAAGATCGGATTAAACACGCCGTGGACAATACCTATCGTGTACCTAGGCTTCGGCGCGGGACTGGCGGTGTTCATGTTCTCCGGGTTTGTCAAGACGATTCCGCTGGAGATCGAGGAGGCTGCCGCCATTGACGGCTGTGGGCCTGTGCGTACCTTCTTCCTGGTGGTGCTGCCCATGCTGAAGCCCACGTTTATCTCCGTGGGCGTGCTGGAGATCATGTGGGTGTGGAACGACTTTCTGCTGCCGTACCTGGTGCTGGATCTGAACAAATACCGCACCATCCCCATCGTCATCCAGTATCTGAAGGGCAGCTACGGACAGGTGGATATGGGCGCCACCATGGCGCTGATCCTGCTGAGCATCGTCCCGGTCATCATCTTCTATCTCTGCTGCCAGAAGCACATCATCAAGGGCGTGGCGGCAGGTGCCGTCAAGGGCTAAACTTACAACACGCCGGGGGCGGGCTGATCGCCCGCCCCCGTATATTTTGGCCGGGACCGTCCGGCTGAAAGTCAAATCCTATCCAAGAGAGAAGTTGAGTTATGAAACGAAGCAGCGGTATTTTAATGGCGGTATCCTCCCTGCCCTCCCCCTATGGCATCGGTACCCTGGGCAAGGCGGCCTATGATTTCGCCGATTTCCTGAAAGACGCCGGCCAGTCCTACTGGCAAATGCTCCCCCTGGGCCCCACCAGCTATGGCGACTCCCCCTACCAGAGCTTTTCCGCCTACGCCGGCAACCCCTACTACATCGACCCGGATATGCTGGCGGCTGACGGACTGCTGACGGCCGCCGAGTGCGCCGCCCCCGACTGGGGCAGCGACCCGCGCCATGTGGACTACGGAAAGATCTACGAGAGCCGCTTTACCCTGCTGCACAAGGCCTACAAACGGGGCTGGGAGCGGGACGCGGAGGCCGTAGCGGCCTTTGCGCAGGACAATGCGCGGTGGCTGCCGGACTATGCCCTGTACATGGCCTGCAAACGCCATTTCGGCATGAAGGCATGGACGGAGTGGCCCGACGACGACCTTCGCCTGCGTAAGAACGAGGCCGTGCTGGACAAGTACCGCACACTTCTGCGGGAGGATGTGCAGTTCTTCACCTATCTGCAATTTCTGTTTTTCAGGCAGTGGACCGCTCTGCGCGACTACGTCCACCAGCAGGGCATCCGCATCATCGGCGATCTGCCCATCTACGTGGCCATGGACTCCGCCGACGTCTGGGCTGAGCCGCAGTTCTTCCAGCTGGACGACGATCTGGTGCCCAAGGCTGTGGCCGGCGTCCCGCCGGATTACTTTACCGCCGACGGCCAGCTGTGGGGCAACCCCCTCT
>ENA-UAIY01000415-UAIY01000415.1-human-gut-metagenome-genome-assembly--contig:-NODE-415-length-9453-cov-4.134816_pt1 | contig 9453 bp, 15 predicted proteins | sample MGYA00244423_ERZ654401 | MGnify/ENA primary metagenome ERZ654401 (study PRJEB26926, sample SAMN06165022) | human gut metagenome | biome: ENVO:00009003; feature: ENVO:2100002; material: ENVO:00002003...
GTTTTGGAGCTGCTGGGCGGATTCGAACCGCCGACCTCATCCTTACCAAAGGCGAATGACAAAAATATCAAAAAATTATAGTTATTAGAGGAAATGCGTGTAATCCGCTCTTTTGCGGTTGCTCGGATATCAAAAACGAACTTTTTTGACGCTCTATTTTTGCTGCGTTTTTCCAACTTTGAAACTACACTTTCAAAACTACTCAAAAAAACCATAGCCCATTTTGACATTATACAGGCCGTACATTTCCAGCGTTTCCGGCTGACTCTCCAACGCATAGCGTCCCGGCCACCAGCTCAAAAATCCCTCGTCTAATCCATCTATCGGCGTGTCCGGCAGATATAAGATAAATTTGTCCCCGTCCTCCATGCCATACGGCTCGGAGGATATATTTTTTGTCCCGCTTTCTATCCACTCTTTTCCGGCTTCATAATCGCTGTCCAGCTCCGCCAGCGTCAGAGAATAGCTATACTCGTCTACTTTTTGAATATCCGAAAACCGCCCCGAAAAATCGCAGATATAAACCGTTCCGTTCGGATAATCTTCGTCGTAGACACCCATATCCGCGTCGTAATACGCCCCCGAAAATGTCCCGTCCTGTTCCAGCGTCATAGAGGTCGCCCACGCTCCCGCACCGCTGCTGAATACAAAATCTATCGGGAAATCCTCCGGCAAAGCAGCCTTGTCCTTTTGGCCGCAGCCAGTCAATAACGCGGTGCAGAGCAACAGCACCGCCACCTTATACACAAAATATTTTTTCATCGTCTGTCCCTCCCGGCTTTAGTATACGCTTTCCCGTTGGCAGAAGCAAGACCCCCTTTCGGGGGTCTTACCCGCCGCGATCAGACTTCATTCATTTGCTGCATACAGTCCATACACATGATACGCACGCTTTTTGTTGCCCTCACGCTGTTGCCGCAGCACGGACATATCAGCTTTCTTGTGCTGCTGGGTCTGCGTTCACCGCCAGCGTTCGCAGCCCCCGCGTGGCTCGTTCCCGCAGCCCCTACACGAACGCCCGGAACAACGCTGCTTCGTCCGATGCGGATTTCATTCCATCCTTTTGAAAGTGCATATTCAACGAGGTTTTCTCCCGGCGTGGTGTTCCACCCGTATTGACCGCAGGGAACACACGTCAGCCCGTGGGCTTCGGCTATCGCCTTAAATCTTCCGTTGTGATACTTCCCGCCCCGGCTCACCTCTTTAATACCGTTTTCCCGACAGTAGAGATGTACCATCTCATGCAGCATCGTGTCCAGCGTTTCTTCAATGGGGTAGTTCAAAACCTCGGCGGCAATATTCAGCTCATACGCACCGCCATTTTTACGCTGCCAAACCTTGGCCGTGGTGCAATGGCCGTATGTCCCCGGCTTGCTCTGCACGGTGATGATAGGCACGGGCAGCTCCGTAGAAAAGAAGTCCGTGTTCAGGCTGTTATAGATATGCTCTAACTGGCTGACGGCTCGGCTCATTTTGGTAGTCTCTTTCATGGTACATTCCTCCATCATGTGTAGTGTTGTGTCAGCAAAGCTGCTTGCTTGCTTTGCTTGATTTCGCCACACACGACAGGGGACAGGCACGGTCAAGGTTGGCCGTAGGCCACGCGCAAACAAAATTTTGAAACAAAAATTTGTGCAGACCTTGACGGGACAGTACCCGTCGTGTTACTCGTCCCCACAAAAAAACAGAGCTGATAAATCAGCCCTGCTCGGTGTCCTCGTCAACGTATTCTAAAATATCCTCTACTTTGCATTGCAGCAATTTACAGAGTTGATTAAGCGTGTGCGTGGAGATGTTGTCACCCCGCCGCATGGCGTAATAGGTAGACATAGGAAACCCCAGCTTTCCCAAACGGTATGTGGAAATACCCCGGTTTTTCATCGTTTGAAATAAGGGAGCATAGCTAATCATCCGTCAACACCTCCGCAGCATCAGTATAAAAATGACGTGCGAAGTTTAGTATCTGCGATAACTCACATATATAAGCGGTTGCTATTTGCAAGGGATTGTGGTACACTCTACCTACCTTTATAGAAACGAGGGCATAAGGATATGAAAATAAAGAAGCTGCTGTTTGTCCTGCTGGCTGTGCTGCTGGTATTCTCTCTGTTTGGCTGCGGGAAAAAAGAACCCTTCGAGGACGTAGAACCACAGGACACCACGGAACAGCTTGACGAAAATATATCGGATAACATCACTGGCAACCCCTCAGATAATGGTACTTACACATTAACGAATGAAGAAATCTCTAAAGAATATGAGTATGGTTATATGGGTGCAAGCCTGATGGCGCAGAATTCTGTGTCCTCGTTGAAATCAAAGGCAAAGGAAAATGCGGAGAAACTTGGTCTTACATATTCTGATGCCCAAGCATTTGACTTATTTGCTTACGGTGAGGCAGTTTCCTCAGCAGAGATAGCTTGTAGTCAATATGTAGTCAGCTTCACCTATCCATCAGATGGCTTCCAGCAGTTCATTGATTGGCGTAAGCGTTATGAGTCCGATCAAGGTTTATCAAACTCCAAGCTAGTCACTCCAGATACCACTCAGCCATCTGAAACACCAAGCACAGGAAAAAACAATACAAACCAAAATCAAGGGCAGCAGAAACCATCCGGTAACACCTCAAACTCAAACGGTTCTTCTAACAATAATAATTCTGGTACTTCTGGTAGCTCAGGAGAGCCTTGGTATCCGGATGACTATAACCCAAGCAAGCCGGATGTAGTTGATTCTGGAGAAATGATTGATAAAGATTTTTCAGACTTGAACTACGGATTTAAGTCATAGGAAGCTTAATATATTAGGAATAGCAGCTCACATTATCTGTGGGCTGCTATTTTCGTCTTTACAGTTTCCCCGTCGCTCGTCGCCGTTTGATTTTCTGAAATAACCGCACTTTTTCCCAATATCGTTTTTGAAAGTGTATATTCAATCCCCAAGACCGAGGGCAAAACGCCCCCGGTCTTTTTTTGTGCTTTTTACGCCACGTTATTATGCACATCGCCAAAATAACGCGCTATTCTCCCTGTGAATTTGACAAATTTGCAGAAAATACGGCATTACGCCGCGAAAAGCGGCTTCTTTTCATATATCAAATCCACGTTTTTTACGAAAATCGCACAATCATTCCCCCAGCCCGCGACATCATTGCCGTCCTGCGAGATACATTGCCGCAAAACCGCGGCGTCTTTTCTAACATCATTCCGATATTAAAGAGCATCTTTCAGAAAAGGACGGTGCTTTTTAATGCAAAGCTCAAATCAATCCGTTGTACGGTGGAAGACTTCCGCCAACGGAGGACGCGAAAATGAAACCCTGTCGGGCCACGGCAGGCGCAACGATAATCTCGACGCACAGCAGACCGACCAAGCTATCATTGAGCGAGTTGAAGCCGTTTACGACCGCATGAGGGCCGCGTTTGAACAGTTTCTTGCCGCACAGGGATGGACGAATGCCCGTGCATATCGGGAGTTTTCTCCTTATATCTCAAATCCCGCCGCTGTGACAAAAATTTTGAAAGGTGATCAAAACCTCCCCTTTCAGGTAATTTTGCTGATGGCGATCCGCTTTAAAGCGCCGCTGGACGAAATCCTCATTGGCGAGAAATCGGAAACCCCCTCGCTGACCAAAGCCGAACAGGAGGTCATTCTTCACCTCGCCGAACGCATCAAAAGCTGCTCGGAGAGCAAGACTTGATGCTCTGAGAGACGGGTATAAGCGCGGCATACATGGTACGATTATATCAGGAACAGGGGGACAGGCTCTCCGGGGTCTCCCTCCTCTGTCCCGGCTTTCGAAAGCGCAAGTACGTCATCAAAGGCCCATGACGACTGCAAAAATTTTACTTCAGTAAGGAGGACTGTATGTCTAAAATCATCGGTTTTGAGCGCAAGAGCTTTACCACCAAGGAGGGCGACACCATCGAGGGCACGAGCATTTTCATCGCCGATAAAATCCCGCCCCAGCGCGGAGAGGGCTGCATGGGAGACCGTATTTTTCTCTCCAAGAATAAGCTGAACGATCTGTCTTTTGTTCCTGTCGTCGGGATGGAGGTTGAGGTGCTGTATAACAAGTATGGAAAGGTCAGCACCATCCGTCTGATTGCTGATGCTGGTAGCGACGACCTCGATCTTTAATGGACGGGCAGCAGCTTGCCGTGGCCGTGGGGGTTGTGGTAAACCACGCCCCCCGCCCCCCGGCTTTAAAGCCCATCGCATATATCAAATACCCGGCGCGGGAAATCCGCCCTGTGCTGATGCAAGACGGTAGCTGGCGTGTTTCACTGGCATTGTGGGGGTATGAATATAAGCACCGTGGGCCTCGGCCTAAAAATCCCGTTTCTATCGACGGGGGAAAAATCAAGCATACTTTTAATCTATTGCTCCCGGATGGGCTTTCCGTCTGTGCCGTGGAGGTTCATCGGGAAAATATAGAAATCTTTTTAGAGGAGTGTAGCTGAAATGAAACTTTTAATTTTGATGTGTCTTATTCTCGGTTTTGTCGGTATGTGCGTTTGGTCATATTATGCCGTCTGCAAGGAATACGGATTTGGCCCTTGGGCTGAAAAGACGGCTCTCCATGAGTTTCAGGAGCACAAGGCCTTGTATTTTAATTACGCCGCTGACTATGCAAATTTCTCGGAAATTGTTTGGTGCTGCGCGCAGGCCATCGGATCAAGCGGCAATTTGATGCCGCCGTCTGAACCCAAAGCAATCTTTTGTCAACGGGCAATCGAGCGGGTTAGCTTGGCCAACGGGCGGATAACATTTGCATACGAAATCCCCTTGGGTGCAAGCGGCTTATTGAAACGAGGGGCCATTAGGCCAAAAGACGTACAAAAACAGTTTGCCGATTTGGAGGCTGCTTTTGGGGGACGGCTACCCGATTATCTTCGTGGGGGGTATTTCTTCCGCGGTGGTGTGTCCGTGTTCAATGCGGGTCGTAACTGCGTTCGCGTTGAAGTCCACGGCGTTGATCGGTATATTCCTATTCAGCCGGAGGCGTTCGCTATATGAATGAGTTTTTTGTCAATGAGATTGCCGCCCGTATACTGACGCTGTTTTTGCTGATGTGTGGCTTTGAGCCATCGGACGGCTGCGAAATCAGGGACTTTGGCTACCATCGTGTTTGGACGGTATCGGCGTGCGTCCCGTTTGATACAGACATTGAATCCTTGAAAATCGACTTTGATGCTTACTTAAATGAACATAACAGTTGTCCTACCGCCGTAAAATTTGGTTTTTACGACTGTGTAGTATATCCTTGCAATCATTGTGGCGGACAGCACTTGTATCTGTCAATCTACCAGTAACAGCACCGCCAAACACCCACCGTAATAGGGTATCGGCTTTCATGCCGATACCGACACAAAAAGGCCAGCAAGCCAAAGCGGAGCGACGAGCGAAGCGGCGGCTGCGGCCTTTTGTGTTGTGGGCGTGTTCGTTTCCCCTGCGGTGCTAAAGCCCGGTGTGTTCGAAAGTTAGTATTACCTTTCGGACACTTTTGTAGTTTTGTAGCAAAAACCTGTGTTGCTGAAATGGCAAGAAACCTTGCCGCACGGAAATCGAATTGAGCCGCTATTGGGCGTACCATAACGGCAGACAGGAGGTGATAAAACATGGCCGACACACAGTCTCGGAAATTTCAGCTAACGATAAACAACCCGCGGAACAAGCAATTAGACCACGACGCACTCAAGGTCAAACTGGCCCAGTTGAAATCCGCTATCTATTGGTGCATGGCCGATGAAATTGGCCTTGAGGCACAGACCCCACACACGCACATTTTTATACAAATGCGCTCCCCCGCCCGGTTCAGTCGCATAAAAAAGCTGTTCCCTGACGCTCACATCGAACAGGCGCATGGTTCTGCTGCCGAAAACAAGTCGTATGTTCAGAAGTCCGGCAAGTGGGCCAATGATGCCAAGTCTGATACCAGCGTCCCCGGCACTTTTGAGGAATGGGGCGAGCTGCCGGATGAACCGGGGCAGGGCTACCGCACCGATGTTGGCGCTGTATATGAGATGATTGCGGACGGCATGAGCAACGCGGAGATCATGTCCGCGAACCCGGACTATGCGGCTCAGATTTCCCGGATGGATAAAATTCGCCAAGATATTTTGGAGTCCCGATACCGCAACACATTTCGCAAGCTTGATGTAACGTACATTTTCGGCCCTACTGCATCAGGCAAGACGCGCGGAGTGATGGAACTGTACGGCTATACAGATGTTTACCGCGTGACGGACTATAACCATCCTTTCGACCGCTACGCACAGGAGCCCGTTTTGCTGTTTGACGAGTTCCGAAGTTCTCTAATGGTCGGAGATATGCTTGACTATCTTGACGGCTACCCCCTGGCACTCCCGGCAAGATACGCCAACCGGCAAGCCTGTTACACCACGGTTTATCTCATATCAAATATAGACCTCTCTGAGCAATATCGAAATGTGCAGGAGAATGAACCGGCCACCTGGCGGGCATTTCTCCGCCGTATTCATCATGTGGTCGAATACAAGGCAGACGGCAGTACGATTGAACACGGCAATGCCATGGACTATGTTTTTCCGCCCGTCCCCGATTGGGTCAAAGAAATCGAAGAATCGAAGCAGGAAGAATTGCCGCTTTGAAAGTGCACCTGCAATGTTGCTCAAATGACAACAAAGTTTGCCATTACGCAAACGACACCACATTAGCCCATCTGTATAATTTAAACATCACACAGAGGCGCAACCCTTCCCACAAAAAAAGGAGGAAAGAAAAATGTTTGAAAATTTGGTTTATGAAATTGGAATTCCCAACGCTGGCCGCTCTTATGCCTATCTAGTGCACATTGATTCTGAGGTGCTGGAAGAATACACCTATCAGCGCCTTGAGATTATGGTGACAGGCACGAACCATGTCCTAGTCTGCGTACCGGAATATTATGACGGCGCTATCGACGAGGAAGTGACGATTACGCTGGACGCATCCGGCGATCTCAAAATCGTCAGTAAAGGAGGAACAAACAAATGAAAAATGCGATTGATCTTGCTCTGGAAAATCAGAGCGCTGCCCCCGCACCTTCTGACGAAGGTTCTGCTGCTTTGAAAATGCCACAATGAGGTTGCTAAAGCAGCAATATTCCCTGCCATATCATAAACGAAGTTGCTGAGAATCTTTGATAAGATATTACCGTAATCCATTCAAAATCATGTTTTCGAAAGGAAAAAAATATGCTTTGTCTGATTTTAAAAACCGCCGATCAAACCTTAAAAGCCAAATTTGGCGATGACGTATTTCAGCAGTTGCGTCTCGATCAGGTTATCCCTATGATCGTTGGCAGGGAAAAATGCGTGATACAACCTGCTGAAATGTACCGTGGCCCTATTGACAGTCAGCTTTTTTTTCGATGTTAAAAATGTCAACGGCTATGTCGCCGTAGTTATTCAAAAGGAGGAATTTAACCATGATTAAAGACACTGAAAACACTACGTCTGTCACCGAGCAGACCCTCGCCGTAGACACCACTACCGTAGACACCACCGAGGAGAACACCCCCGCCCCGGCCACGCTGCCGAAAAACTATCTCGTAGGCGGCTACTATGCCACCACCGACAAGGGCGCGAAATATCTTCGCCCGGAGTTCGTGGACGAATACGCTCGTAATATCGCCGCCAGTCTAAACGAGATGAAGCCCACAGAGTTCGCGGCTATGCTGCGTGATCTAAAGCGGGCAAAGAAATCCACGCTCCCGTTTGAGGCTCGAAAGACGGCGGCTGCCGAATTGTTCCCCCGTGCAATCGGCCTTGTCCACAAGAAAAAAGCCCCGTCCATTTTGACGGAGTTCATCAAGGTAAATCTTGCCGCTATCAAGACGGATGATGACTGGTCGGCGTTCTATCGGCACATGAACGCCATCAATGGGTACCTTGTTCTGAATACCGCCGATAAATAACCCGCTCACAAATTTACCGCGAAAGGAGGTGATGCCCCATGCCATCCCCAGAGGACTTGAAAAGAATCAGCGGCGCAATCAGCAGCGACCCCGCAGCGTTTCTCCCGCAGCTTCTTTCCTATATTGAAAAGAGCGTCAAGGAGTGCTATGATAAAAACAACGAAGTAAGCCCATGTCAGGCCACGCTTCCGCACCTTGACAATCGCATAGAGTCGGATTGCACGCCATCCTCGGAAAGTGATACGGAGATGGCAAAAACGAAAATAAATCAGCCCGTTATGATAGCGGGAGAAAAACGATGGATCACCGCAAGCTCCATGCAGGAGTTCGCTGACAAGGTAGCAAAGCTGCTCAGTACGCCGCAAAGCGCGGGTAGGCATCCGTTTGGTGACTATGCGTGGAACTGGTTTCATACCTATTCCAAGCCCAATATAGAAACGGTCACGGCGACTACCTACGAACGGCAAATCAGGCTGTACCTGATTCCCGCCTTTGACGGGATGGACGTCGAGGAAATAACCCCCGATGATGTGCAGCGGCTATTCAATCATATGTCAGGAGCAAAGGCGACCAAGGACAAGGCGAAAATCGTGCTGAACCAAATCCTTGACGCAGCCGTTGAGGATGGCTTGCTGCTGAAAAACCCCTTAAAATCCAAGCGTATAAAAATCAAGGGTGTGGCCAGCAAGGAAACGCCGCCGTATAGCGTGGAGCAAATGCGCTATCTTGCGCAGCACATTCCCGAGATTGAAAATCCGATTGACCGAATGTACTTGGCAATACAGGCCATGCACCCGCTCCGGCTTGAAGAAGTGTTAGGACTTCAACCAGAGGATATTGATATTGACCGCATGGAAATCCACGTCCGACGAGCCGTTACACACCCCAACCGCAACCAGCCGGAAATCAAGGACACGAAAACGGGCGGCAGCAAACGCACCATTGCCCTGTCCGCCGCTGCACTGCCGTATCTCTGCATGGATGGCGGGCGCTTTTTGTTCGGCGGTGATAAGCCGCTTTCCTACACGCAGGTACGGCGGATGTGTAACCGCATAAAAAAGGACTTGAAATTTGAAGAAAATATAACCCCTATTCGCTTCCGTACAACTGTCCTCACCGATTTGTATGAGCAAACGGGAGACATAAAATTAGCGCAAGCGGAAGCCGGACATACGACTCCTGCCATGACGCTGAAATATTACGTCAAGGGACGCAAAACCTCAGAACAAGCAGCCGCAGCAATCCAGCGGATATACACCGCCAGTTGATAGAAAGTTGGAAAGGCAAAAACCCGCAACCCCTTGTGCCGCAAGGGATAGCGGGCTTTCCATTTGCCAAAAAGTTGGTCGGTTAGTTGGTAAAACGCCGTTTTTTGGTAACGAGGCCGTTTTTCGAGGTTGCAAAAGCACGTGAAAAGTTGCAAAAATATAACAAAATCCGCCAAAACCTTTCGATTTAGGCGGAAAATGTTGGAGCTGCTGGGCGGATTCGAACCGCCGACCTCATCCTTACCAA
>ENA-UAIY01000418-UAIY01000418.1-human-gut-metagenome-genome-assembly--contig:-NODE-418-length-9428-cov-4.178811_pt1 | contig 9428 bp, 5 predicted proteins | sample MGYA00244423_ERZ654401 | MGnify/ENA primary metagenome ERZ654401 (study PRJEB26926, sample SAMN06165022) | human gut metagenome | biome: ENVO:00009003; feature: ENVO:2100002; material: ENVO:00002003...
ATACGAGATTCGCCTTAGTCTCGTGGGCTCGGAGATGTGTAGAAGAGACAGCGCCGGAGTAATCGTCGTCCGGGTCCGGGCGGCGGGGGGCGCGCTTGCCGCCGCTGATGTACTCGCACACGCCCACCTTGTAGTACCGGGGGGCAAGGCTCTCGGTGCCGCAGCGCACCCGCAGGTAGCCGGACACCGGGTTCACCTCCAGCACAGTGCCCAGACCGTCCGGGGTGCGCACCGTGCTGCCCACCATGGGCATGATGCTGTTCAGGTACTCGTAGGCGCTCTCCTCGTAGGCAAGGCAGCACATCAGGCGGCCGCAGGCACCGCTGATCTTGGTGGGGTTCAGCGAAAGTCCCTGCTCCTTTGCCATCTTGATGGAAACGGGCTGGAAATCCTTCAAAAAGCGGCTGCAGCAGAAAGGCTGGCCGCAGATACCCAGACCGCCGATCATCTTGCTCTCGTCGCGCACGCCGATCTGGCGCAGCTCGATGCGGGTGTGGAAGATGCCGGCCAGATCCTTGACCAGCTCCCGGAAGTCCACCCGTCCGTCGGCGGTGAAGTAGAACATGATCTTGGAGCGGTCCAGCGTGTACTCGGCCTCCACCAGCTTCATCTCCAGCCCGTGGCGGGCGATGCACTCCTGACAGGTGTGGTAGGCGCGCTTTTCGTCCTCGCGGTTCTGGCGCATCCGGCGGATATCCACGCTGTCGGCCATGCGGGTGATGGGCTTCAGCGCCTTGGGTACGGCGGCATCCGCCAGCTCCAGCACGCCCTGCACCACCTCGCCGCACTCCACGCCGCGGGCAGTCTCCACGATCACATACTCCCCGGCATGGATGACAGCGTCACCGGGATCAAAATAATAGCTTTTGCCGTTTTCCTTGAAACGGACCGAAATGACTTTTTTCATAGTGTTCCTCGTTTTTGTATCGGATAAGCCCCTTGCAAGGGGCGCTTTTTCAGTCTGCTGTTAGTATACCATAATCAAAAGCACATTTCTATGCAAAAAGAAAAGTCTTTATATCCTCTGAATTTTTCCCTCCCCTGCAATGATCCGCCCCGCTCAACCGTATGCAGTATGGAAAAGGTGTCGAAATTTTGTCCGGCGGCAGAAGGGAGGAAAGCGGACAGAATGCCGGTTTTGGGGCGGCAAAGTTGTGCGTTTCGCAGATTTTGACAGAACTTTCGCAAAAGATTCGCTGCGCCTCTATTGAAAGCGCGCGCCTTGCGTGTATAATAGGAATGTTAGGAACCCATTGCCCCCAAAGAGGGAGGAACTGTTGCGCCGGGCGGTGCGGCAGAGAAACGGTAGGATAAGATGGAAAAATTCAGTGTCAAAAAACCATTTACGGTGCTGGTTGCAGTCATCATGGTGCTGATGCTCGGCTTTGTGTCGATCACCAAGATGAAAACCAACCTGCTGCCGAATGTCAGCACACCGTATCTGATGGTGGTCACCGTGTATCCCGGTGCCAGCCCGGAGCGTGTGGAGACCGAGGTCTCGGACGTGCTGCAAAACGCGCTTACGGTGCCGGGTGTTTCAAAGATCACCGCCACCTCGGCTGAAAACTACAGCCTGCTGCTGATGCAGTTCGTGGATGACACGGATATGGACAGCGCACTGGTGCAGGTGTCCAACAAGCTGGATCAGGCCAAGAGCGACCTGCCGGAGACGGCGCTGACTCCCTCTGTGATACAGTACAGCATGAACATGAACGCCTTTATGACCGTGGCTGTCAGCCGCGAGGGCAGTTCGGTGTACGACCTTTCTGATTTTATCAAGAACACCATGACTCCCTACGTCCAGCGCAAGGGCGGCGTGTCCAGCGTATCCTCCAGCGGCCTTGTGGAGCAGCTGGTGCAGGTGCAGCTGAATCAGGAAAAGGTGGACGCCATCAACGAAAAGCTGATGGAGCTTATCGACACTCAGCTGGAAGTGGCGCACACACAGTTGGAGGAGGCCGAGGCCAAGATCAAGGCCGGCCGCGCAGAATACGATAAGCAGTTCAAAAACTTCGGCAATACCGTGTCCAACACGGTCATGGGCACCCTCAGCTCCGAGGTCGGCGAAGCCGTAGAAGTAGTGCGCAAGCAGGCGGAGGCGCTGCTGCAAAGCGTCAACAACCTGATCGCCGTGGTCAAGGAGCCTGAGGTGCAGCAGGCACTCATCGAGGTGCAGGCCGGTTTGCAGCGGGTGCTGGACAAGTTCAACAGCACCGGTATGCGGGATATCGACTCCCTGATCGAGATCGTGTCCGAGCTGCGGGATATCACCGATAAGCTCTCCTCTGCTTTGCAGACCCTGCAGAACCGCATCAACACCGAGACCGGTACGCAGGGCGAGGGCGCTGCGGATCTGGCAGACGAGCTGCAATTGCAGGACAGCCTGAACGTCATCTATAAGACGCTGGAAGATACCATCAAGGCCATGGACAACGTGCCCGGCATGATGAGCGAGTTCTCCAAAGCGCTGGGCAACTTTACCCAGCAGCAGATGGTCGCCTATATGCAGTTTACCGAAGCCCGCGAGCAGCTGAATGAGTACGAAAAGCAGCTCAGCGAGGCCAAGACCCAGTACGAGGCCGCCAAGGAAAAGGCGCTTGCCAGCGCCGATGTAACCAAGCAGCTGGATATCAAGACCCTTGCCACCCTCATCTACGCCCAGAACTTCTCCATGCCTGCCGGTTACGTCAAGGACGAAAGCGGCGAGTCGTGGCTGCTGAAGGTGGGCGAGGAATACGACAGCGTGGACGATATCCGCGGTGCGCTGCTGCTCCATGTGGAGGGCTACGGCGACGTGCGCCTTTCCGATGTGGCAGACGTGGAGATCATCGACAACGCCGCCGACAGCTACACCCGCCTGAACGGCGAGCAGGCTTCGGTGCTGAAAATTTACAAGGACGACAGTTCCAGCGCAGGTGACGTATCTGCCAACTGTCTGGACGCTTTCAAGGAGCTGGAAGCCCAGTACGAGGGTCTGCACGTTGTGGTGCTGTCCAATCAGGGCAACTACATCAGCATCCTCATCAAGAGCATCCTCACCAGTATGCTGGTGGGTGCCGCACTGGCCATCGTCGTGCTGGCCATCTTCCTGAAGGACGTCAAGCCCACGCTGGTGGTCGGCGTCAGTATCCCCCTGTCGGTGCTGTTTGCCGTGGTGCTGATGTACTTCACCGGGCTGGACCTGAACGTCATGACGCTGGCCGGCCTGTCGCTGGGCATCGGTATGCTGGTGGATAACTCTGTCGTTGTCATCGAGAACATCTACCGTCTGCGCGGCCGCGGCGTGCCCGCCGCCCGCGCTGCGGTGCAGGGTGCGCGTCAGGTGGGTATGTCCGTTGTGGCCTCTACCCTTACCTCGGTGTGTGTGTTCCTGCCGGCAGTGTTTTCTGCCAGCCTCATCCGCAGCCTGATGGGTCCCATGTCCCTGTGCATCGGCTACTGCCTGATGGCTTCCCTCATCGTGGCACTGACTGTGGTGCCTGCTGCCTCGGCTACCGTGCTGAAGAATGCCCAGCCCAAAAAGCTGGCATGGTTCGATAAAATTCAGAACGCCTACGGCCGCAGTCTGGAAAAGGCGCTGAAAAACCGCTTTATACCGCTGGCAGCCGCCGTGCTGCTGCTGGTGTTCTGCTGCTGGCGGGTGGTCTCCATGGGCATCGTGCTGCTGCCCACCAGCACCAGCAACGAGGCCATGATCACCCTTTCCACCACCGATACCCTCTCGAAGGAGGAGTCCTACGATGTAGCCGGTAAGGTGGTGCAGGCTGTGATGGCTGTGGACGGCGTGGAGGAGGTAGGCATTACCCCCGACAACACTGTGGCGGGCATGGATGTTTCCAACCTCGGCCTGCCCTCCACCATCACTGACCTGCTGAACGCCGCCAACGGCTACGGCAAGTATAAGATCAACGTCAAGCTCAACGAGGAGCTTTCTTCTTCCAAGATCGACGCCGCCTGCAAGGCCATGGAGGACGCTGTGGCCGGCGTTGCGGACTGCACCGCCACCGTCCAGCAGTACGGCATGACTGATGACCTGACCAGTCAGCTGTCCACCGGTCTGACCATCAAGATCTACGGCACCGATGCCGAGACCCTGACCGCTCTGTCCGAGAAGGTGGTAGACATCGTGAACAACACCGAGGGCTTCCAGAACGCCACCAACGGTCTGGGCGCGGGCGATTCCACCATCATCCTGCAGGTGGACCGCGATAAGGTACGCGCCAACGGCCTGACCGTTGCGCAGGTGTACCAGCAGATCGCGGCAAAGCTGACCACCACCACCACGGCACAGACCCCTGTTACCGTGGACGGCACCACCATGGATGTGCAGATCAGCAACAATCTGGACCCGCTGACCAAGGAAAACATGATGGACATGACCTTTGAGACCACCGTCATGTCCGCAGACGGCACCACCGCCACCGGAACCTGCAAGCTGTCGGATATCGCCAGCTGGACCACCGGCACCGCACCGGACTCCATCACCAGCGAGAACCGGAACCAGTTCGTCACCGTCACTGCCGAGACTGCCCCGGGCTACAACACCACGGTGCAGGCGCGTGCCGTGAAAAAGGCGCTGGATGCTTTTGCCCTCACTGATGAGATGCCGGAGGGCTGCTCCTTCTCCATGGGCGGCGAGAGCGACAGCGTCAACTATATGACCGACGAGATGATCCAGTGGATGGCCCTGGCCCTGCCCTTTGTCTACCTTGTCATGGTGGCACAGTTCCAGAGCCTGCTGTCCCCCTTCATCGTGCTGTTCACCGTGCCGCTGGCCTTTACCGGCGGTCTGCTGGGTCTGCTGCTCACCGGCCAGCAGCTGACCATGATCTCCATGATGGGCTTCATCGTGCTGATGGGTACGGTCGTCAACAACGGCATCGTGTTCGTGGACTACGCCAACCAGCTGCGCATGGGCGGCATGGAGCGCCGCGCCGCACTGGTGGCTACCGGCAAGACCCGTATGCGCCCCATCCTGATGACCACCCTGACCACCGTGCTGGCCATGCTGCAAATGGTGTTCAGCAACGATATGGCAAGCCAGCTGATGAGCGGCATGGCCATCGTCATCATCTGCGGCCTGAGCTACGCCACCCTGATGACCCTGTATATCGTGCCTATTCTGTACGATATCCTGTTCAAGAAGCCGCCGCTCAACGTGGACATCGGCAGCGACAAGGATTTGGACGACATCCCGGACGATGCCGCCGAGTTCATTGCCGCCCAGTCCTCTGCGGCACAGCCTCAGCCGGAGGCATAAGGCTTACAGCCCGTATCACCAAAGCGCCCCGCATTTCCACCGGAAGTGCGGGGCGCTTTTTGGTATTGTGGGCACTTTCGATGATTCTAACAAAAAATCGCCGCAAAAATTGGATGGTAATTCTAAAAGGATTCCAACACAAAACTGTAAAACTGTGATATAATCATAAATACAGACAAGATGCAAAAGGGGGCAGTCTGCCCCTTTTGCATTTCCGAAAAAAGCTTTAGGAGGCGAGGCCCAATGGCACAGATCCGTTCCAAGCCCTTCGGTGTGACCAAAGAGGGCGCTAATGTTACCGAGTACATCCTCTCGAACCCCAGCGGTATGTCCGTCAGTGTGCTGGATTACGGCTGCGTGATCAAAAATATCATCGTCCCGGCCAAAAATGGCCCGGTGGATGTGGTGCTGGGTCACGACACCATGGCAGATTACGAGAACGACTTCACCTCGTCCGGCAGCACCTGCTGCGGTGCTTTTGTGGGGCGCTACGCCAACCGCATCGAAAACGCCGTCTTTACCTTGGGCGGCAAGACCTATCAGCTGGAAAAAAACAACGGCGAAAACCACCTGCACGGCTGTTTTTCCCGGAAAATCTATGAGGTGAAGTACTTCGGCGACACCCTGCTGATGGAGGCTGTAAGCCCTGACGGCGAGGACGGCTTTCCCGGCACCCTGAAGATCGCGGTGCGCTATACCCTCACCGATGACAACACCTTCCGCATGGACTACCGTGTGTCCTCGGACGCTGACACGATCGTAAACCTGACCAACCACAGCTACTTCAATCTGGACGGCGGCGGCGACGTGCTGAACCAGAAGCTGCGCATCTACGCCTCCCGCTATCTGGAGGGCAACAATACCACCTGCCCCACCGGCAACATCCTGCCCGTGGCAAACACCCCCATGGACTTTACTGCCGGTAAGACCATCGGCAAGGAGATCGACACCGGCTTCTCCCAGACCACCATGGTGGGCGGCGGCTACGACCACTGCTATGTCATCGACCGCGCACGCGGCTCCAGCCAGAGCATCTGCGCATGGGCGACCAGTGATAAGACCGGCATCAGCATGAAGCTGTACACCACCCAGCCGGGCATCCAGCTGTATACCGGCAACTTTTTGCAGGACTGCCCCGCCCCGGGCAAGGGCGGCGAGCCCCTGCGCAAGTACGGCGGCTTTGCCTTGGAGACCCAGCACTATCCGTGCAGCCCCTCTCACCCGGAGTTCCCCTCCACGGTGCTGCGGGCTGGCAAGGTGTTCCGCGCCACCACCACCCTGCGGTTCTTCACCGGCAAGCAGTGCGGAAAACTTTAAAAATGATACATTACGCAAAAAACGTCTGCTTCGGCAGACGTTTTTTGCGTGGCAGGAGAACTCCCCCAGTCATCGCCTGTGGCGATGACAGCCCCCTCTGGGATGGGGCCTTTGGCATAGCGATACAGTTTCCGGCTAAAGCGCAAACCTTTCGGGTGCGCCAGAGGCTCCCTCCCCGAGGGAGCTGGCAAAGCCGTCAGGCTTTGACTGAGGGAGTTTATACTGCATATATTCACACATTTTCCCCGTTATTGCATAAATGTTTGCAAAATCGTTTCAATTTCACGGATTATTATGCACAAGTATTGACTTTTTGTTTTGTACAAACTATACTAAGTGCGTTCCCCGAAAGCGCGATGAATCGCATCCCATCGGGGCAAAGCAAACTATATTGCATAGATTGAGGAGTGTTTGAATATGAAAAAAATCTCTCGCCGCAGCTTCATGGCTGCCGCTGCTGTTTCCGTTGCTGCTCTGGCTCTGACCGCCTGCGGTGGTTCTGCAAGCTCTGCTGCTTCCTCTGTGGCAAGCTCTGCCGCTTCCTCCGAGGCTGCTTCTTCTGCCGCTGCTTCTGAACTGACCACCGTGGAGGCCGGCAAGCTGACCATGGCCACCAACGCCGCCTTCCCTCCGTACGAGATGACCACCGATGCCGGTGAGTTCGAGGGCATCGACGTGGACACCGCCAAGGCCATTGCTGAGAAGCTGGGTCTGGAGCTGCAGATCGACGACATGGACTTTGACGCCGCACTGCTCAGCGTGCAGCAGGGCAAGGCCGACATCGTGATGGCAGGCGTTACCGTGACCGACGAGCGCAAGGCTGTGATGGACTTCTCCGACAACTACGCCACCGGCATCCAGTCCATCATCGTGCCCAACGATTCCGATATTGCTTCTCCCGACGATCTGGCCGGTAAGAAGATCGGCACCCAGCGCGGCACCACCGGCTACATCTACTGCTCCGATGATTTCGGCGATGAGAACGTGGTTGCTTACGACGACGGTCTGACCGCTGTGCAGGCCCTGAACAATGGTCAGGTGGACGCTGTGGTCATCGACAACGCTCCCGCACAGGAGTTCGTGGCTGCCAACCCCGGCCTGAAGGTGCTGGATACCAGCTACGCCGAGGAGGATTACGCCATCGGCATGGCAAAGGGTTCTGCTCTGGAGGACGCTGTCAACAAGGCTCTGGAGGAGCTGAAGGCTGACGGCACCCTGCAGGCCATCGTGGACAAGTACATCAACGCAAACTAAGCTGCGTGCCCTGTACCATTTCCGTACCCAAGGAGGCGCCCCGCTCCGGGGCACCTCTTTTTTTAGAAAAAAGTGGTTACAATTTATTGACAAACAGAAAGCGAGGATGTGAATGGCTGCGCAATACGAACTGCTCAAAGAGCTGCTCAACAGCGGCACAAAGCTAAGCTTTGGACAGGATTTCTTTTTTAAGTTTTATCAGGCCTTTCTGCTGAAGGACCGCTGGATGCAGTACATCAACGGTGTGGGCACCACCCTGCTGGTCACCGCACTGGCGCTGGCGCTGGGCGTGGTGCTGGGCAGCGTGGTGGCGCTGGTGCGCGTGACCCACGACCAGCAGCGCCCCGGCCACAAAAATGCGGTGTTGGGCTTTTTTAACGCGGTGTGTCAGGTATATACCACCATCATCCGCGGCACGCCTATGATGGTGCAGCTGCTGATCATGAGCATGGTCATTTTTTCCAACAGCCGCAACTTTACCATGGTAGGTGCGCTGACTTTGGGCATCAACTCCGGCGCGTATGTATCCGAGATCATCCGCGGCGGCCTGATGGCTGTGGACCCCGGCCAGATGGAAGCCGGGCGCAGCCTTGGCCTGAACTACATGACTACCATGGTGGTCATCATCATCCCGCAGGCCATCCGTGCGGTGCTGCCTGCACTGGGCAACGAGTTCATCGTCCTGCTCAAGGATACCTCCCTGATCACCACCATCGGCGGCAAGGAGCTGCTATATGCCGCACAGGGCATTATGAATCGTACCTATGAAGCCATGTTCCCCCTGCTGGGCGTTGCACTGATCTACCTGATCCTTGTTATGCTGTTTACATGGCTGCTGAGCAAGTTTGAGAGGAGGCTGGCACAAAGTGACCGATAAGATTTTGGAAGTACGCGGCCTGACCAAGACCTACGGCGGCGTAAAGAAGCGCGGCGCAAAAAAGGCCGACCCCACACTGGATGTGCTGAAGGGCATCGACCTTGATATCTACCGCGGCGACGTGGTTTGCCTGATCGGCCCTTCCGGCTGCGGCAAGTCCACCTTTCTGCGCTGCCTGAACCGGCTGGAGACCCCCTCCTCCGGCTCTATCAAGTTTGAAGGTGTGGAGGTGGACGAAGCGCACATCGACCCCGTGCGCCAAAAGATGGGCATGGTGTTCCAGCACTTCAACCTGTTCCCCCACCTGACCGTGAAAAAGAACCTTGAGCTGGCGCCCAGCCTACTGAAGCTGAAGGACAAAGAGGCCATCTCTGCCCGTGCAGACGAGCTGCTGGCCCGCGTAGGTCTGGCCGACAAGGCCAACGCCTACCCCAAGAGCCTGTCCGGCGGTCAGCAGCAGCGCATTGCCATCGCCCGCGCGCTGGCCATGGACCCGGACGTGATTTTGTTCGACGAGCCCACCAGCGCCCTTGACCCCGAGATGGTGGGCGAGGTGCTGGAGCTGATGAAGGAGCTGGCACACACCGGTATCACCATGCTGGTGGTCACCCATGAGATGGGCTTTGCCCGTGAGGTGTCCAACCGGGTCATCTTCATCGATGATGGCAAGATCTGTCTCTTATACACATCTCCGAGCCCACGAGACTAAGGCGAATCTCG
>ENA-UAIY01000425-UAIY01000425.1-human-gut-metagenome-genome-assembly--contig:-NODE-425-length-9365-cov-4.538131_pt1 | contig 9365 bp, 7 predicted proteins | sample MGYA00244423_ERZ654401 | MGnify/ENA primary metagenome ERZ654401 (study PRJEB26926, sample SAMN06165022) | human gut metagenome | biome: ENVO:00009003; feature: ENVO:2100002; material: ENVO:00002003...
TACGAGATTCGCCTTAGTCTCGTGGGCTCGGAGATGTGTATAAGAGACAGACGGGGATGACCCCTATCCCCCCGACCGGGACACCATCGACGCGGCCATCAACAACGCCAACAGCAGCCTTGCCGCCGCCGGTTCCTCTCTGTACGCCATCATGGATTCCGTCAACGACACGGCGGATTCCCTCAGCCGCATCATGCGCTCCATTGCCGGGCAAATCAGCGCCATGAGCGCCACCGTTGGCAACGCCTCCCAGAATCTGGGCGGCACCATTGAGGACATTTCCGACCGGGACACCGCAGAAATTCTCTCCGGCAAGGTGGAAAAATGCACCAATTCCGGTGCGGTTCTGGGCGACCTGAACGCAGGCGGCGTCGTGGGTGCCATTGCCTATGAAAACCGCCTGGATCCGGAGAACGATCTGCAAATCGGCGGGGACAACTCCATGAACTTCGACACCCAGCTGCGCGCCGTGATCCTCGGCTGTGAAAACAGCGGACGCGTTACGGCGAAGCGCCAGAACGTGGGCGGCATTGTTGGCTGGATGGCGCTGGGGCTTACGAAAAACTGTCTCAGCACCGGCAGCATTGACGCGGAGGACGCCAACTATGTAGGCGGCGTCGTGGGCAAGAGCAGCGGCTATGTCCGCCAGTGCAGCGCCAAATCCGACATTACCGGAAACGCCTATGTGGGCGGCATTGCGGGCGAGGGTCTCACCGTCACCGACTGCCGCAGCATGGTGCAACTCACCGGCTCCGAGAAAACCGGCGCGGTTCTGGGTATGCGGGGCGAACATTCCGGATTCCTCAAGTCGGAATCCGACGACGACAGCGGGGAAACGGACGAAGAAACTGTCACCGGGAACTACTACTTTACCGTCGGCTCCGACATCGGCGCCATCGACGGCGTGAGCTATGCTGACACCGCTCAGTCCCTTTCTCATGACGATTTTGTCGCGCTGGAAGGTCTTGATCCGATCTTCAAAGTCATTTCCGTCCGCTTCGTCTATGACGACGGTATGATGCACACCGTCACCCTCACCCCCGGTGAGGCGCTGTCGCCGGACAGCATTCCCAAACTGCCCGAAAAGGCTGGCTATGTCGGTCGCTGGGACGGTCTCGCGGACGCCGATCTGTCCGACATCCGCTTCGATGTTTCGTTCCCGGCAGTGTACACCGCAGAGCTAGAAACGGTGCAGAGCGAAGCCCTTGGCGAAAGCAAACTGCCCACGCTGCTGGCACAGGGCCACTTCTCCGGCGATACGCCCATCCAGCTGACCCAAATGACCAAAGGCCCCGCTCCGGGTGTCCACGACAAATTCCTGGAGGGCTACGCCTTTACCCTCCCCACCGGTACAGCCGATACGCTGCGCTACTTGCCGGAAACTGAACAGGAAAATGTCCGGGTCATGGTAAAGGGCGCGGACGGAAGCTGGCGGGAGGTTTCCCACACCCAGGACGGCAGCTATCTGGTCTTTGCCATAGAGGACGGCGATGAGAGCTTCTGCCTGATCGGGTCGATGAAGAAATCGGTCTCCTGGCTGCCCATCATCGGTGCCGGCGGCGCAGCCGTGGTCGTGCTGCTGGTGGTCATTCTTCTGGTTCACCATCGCCGCAAGAAGAAAGCCGTAAAATCGGAAACACCCGCTGTAAACGAAACTACCTGACGTTAATACTATTTCTTAATAAAATGATTTCATCATTTTATTCTGCCGTTACACGGCAGACCGCCTGGGCGGCGGTAAGAAATGTATTGACTTCGTTTTTAGCGGCAGTGGCCGCTGGCCGCAATCCTGCGGCCTAATAAAACACTTTTAAGCGTTTTATTAAAAACTCGTATAAAATGCAGCAACCTTTGCTGCTGTCAACTTTCAACTGCCAACTCAGGAAAATATGCCGAGAAGGGGCGGCGTTTGCCGCCCCTTAGGCATTCGGATTTAGTCAACACTCTCGTAATCGGCGTCAACGACACCGTCGTCGCCGGGCTTCTGGGTGTTCCCGCCGGGCTGTGCGCCGCCCTGAGGGTTCGCCTGCTGATACAGCTTCTCGGAAACCTTGTAGAACGCCTGCTGGACTTCCTCGGTGGCCTTCTTGATGGCCTCGATGTCGGTGCCCTTGTTGACTTCCTTCAGGTGGTCAACGGCGGACTGGATGGAAGCCTTCTCGGAAGCGTCGATCTTGTCGCCCAGCTCGTTCAGGGTCTTCTCGGTCTGGTAGACGGTCTGGTCGGCGGCGTTGTGGGTATCCACTTCGTCCTTGCGGGCCTTATCCTCGGCGGCGTACTGCTCAGCCTCGTGAACGGCCTTGTCGATGTCTTCCTTGCTCAGGTTGGTGGAAGCGGTGATGGAGATGTTCTGCTCCTTGCCGGTGCCCAGATCCTTGGCGGAGACCTTCACAATGCCGTTGGCGTCGATGTCGAAGGAAACCTCGATCTGAGGCACGCCCCGGGGTGCGGGAGCAATGCCGGTGAGCTGGAAGCGGCCCAGCGTCTTATTGTAGGCAGCCATCTCACGCTCGCCCTGCAGGACATGGACCTCAACGGAGGTCTGGCCGTCCGCGGCGGTGGAGAAGATCTGGCTCTTGTGGGTGGGGATGGTGGTGTTCCGGTCGATCAGACGGGTGAACACGCCGCCCATGGTCTCAATGCCCAGGGACAGAGGAGTGACATCCAGCAGCAGGATATCCTGCACGTCGCCGGTGAGCACGCCGCCCTGAATGGCAGCGCCAACGGCCACGCACTCGTCGGGGTTGATGCCCTTGAAGCCTTCCTTGCCGGTGATGGTCTTAACGGCATCCTGCACGGCGGGGATACGGGTGGAGCCGCCAACCAGCAGCACCTTCTGAATGTCGGAAGCGCTGAGACCGGCGTCGGACATGGCCTGACGGACGGGCTTCATGGTGCGCTCCACCAGATCGGCGGTCAGCTCGTTGAACTTTGCCCGGGTGAGGGTCACGTCCAGGTGCTTGGGGCCGGTGGCGTCGGCGGTGATATAAGGCAGGTTGATGTTGGTGGAAGTCACGCCGGACAGCTCAATCTTGGCCTTCTCGGCAGCTTCCTTCAGGCGCTGCATAGCGACCTTGTCCTTCGACAGATCGATGCCCTCCGCCTTCTTGAATTCGGCAACCAGATAGTCCATGATTCTCTGGTCGAAGTCGTCGCCGCCCAGATGGGTGTCGCCGGCAGTGGCCAGAACCTCGATGACGCCGTCGCCGATGTCCAGAATGGACACATCGAAGGTGCCGCCGCCAAGGTCATAAACCATGATCTTCTGCTCGGATTCCTTGTCGAGGCCGTAAGCCAGAGCGGCTGCGGTAGGCTCGTTGATGATACGCTTCACGTCCAGACCCGCGATCTTACCGGCGTCCTTCGTCGCCTGACGCTGTGCGTCGGAGAAGTAAGCGGGAACGGTGATGACGGCTTCGGTGACCGGCTGACCCAGATAAGCCTCGGCATCCGCCTTCAGCTTCTGCAGGATCATGGCGCTGATCTCCTGAGGGGTGTAGCCCTTGCCGTCGATGGTGACGTGATAATTTTCACCCATGTGACGCTTGATGGAAGACACGGTGCGGTCAGCGTTGGTCACAGCCTGACGCTTTGCCACCTGACCGACCATACGCTCGCCGGTCTTGGAAAATGCAACAACAGAGGGGGTAGTACGGTTGCCTTCGGCGTTGGCGATGACAACAGGCTCGCCGCCTTCCAGAACAGCAACACAGGAATTGGTAGTACCAAGGTCGATACCGATAATCTTAGACATAATGTTTTCCTCCTAATATATTAAAGCTAAATTGTTTACGTTTTTAGTTTGCCACCTGCACCATGGCGAACCGGACGATCTTATCGCCCATTTTGAAGCCCTTCTGGAACACCTGCGTGATGACGTTTTCGTCATGCTCCTCGCTGTCCAGATGCATCACGGCGTTGTGCAGATTCGGGTCGAAGGTGTCGCCCACCTCGCCGAAAACCTCCACGCCGAGACCATTCAAGATCTTCAGCAGCTCCGTCATGGTCAGCTCCACGCCCTTTTTGTAGGCGGCGTCTTCCGTGGGCTGGTTCAGCGCGCGCTCCAGATTGTCGTAAATGGGAAGCATCTTCGTTACGGCGTCGGCCTTGCCGTTGCCGTAGGACTGCTCCTTTTCCTTCGTGGTGCGCTTGCGGAAATTGTCATATTCCGCTGCCAGACGCAGCCGGGCGTCGTGCTCGGAATTGTATTTTTCCTCCCAGGGATCCGCCTGCGGCAGCTCCGGTTCCTCGGGCGCCTGCTCCTTCGGGGTTTCCTCCACAGCTTCCTGTGGGGTTTCCTCCGGGGCTTTCTTCTTTACTTCTTCTGTTTCCTTTTTTGCCACGTCTGTGACCTCCTGTCAATTTGCAGGGTGGGGGAAAATCTCCGCTTTTGCGGTTCGGGGATTTTCCCCAGCCCTGCCTGTTTGATTCTATCCTTCCTTCGGCGGCTCCGGCAGCTTTGGCTGCTGGGGCTGCTCGGGCTTGCCGAACATCTTGCTCAGGCTCTCGGCGAAATAGCTCAGGCGCGCCGTTACCTTTGCGTAATCCATCCGGGTGGGGCCGACCACGCCGATCATGCCCTGCATTCCGTCGCCGATGTCAAACTTGGTCATCACAACGGAGGTGTCCTTCAGTTCATCCGCCACGTTTTCGGGGCCTACCAGCACTTTCGTACCGTTGGCGCCCTCCATGACGGCGGGAAGGTTTGCCAGTGCCTCTTCGTCGATGGAATCCATTACCCGCTGGGCTTTGTCCACGTCCCGGTACTCCGGCAGGCTCAACAGTCTTGCCTGACCGGTGACGGCCACTCTGGTGGAGTCGCTGTTTTTCAGCGTCTCCTGGGTGAAGTCCAGAATCACCGGCACCAGACTTGCCGCGGCGCCCGCCGAACGCATGACCTTTTCCATCAGCTCGGCGGTGAAGTCCTCAAGGGGAATGTCCGTCATGCTGGCGTTCAGCACCGCGCTCAGGAGCTTCAGATCCGTTTCGCTGACGTTTACCGGCAGCTTGATGAGCTTGTTCACCACCTGCTCGCCGCCCAGCATCAGCACCAGAATGAAGCTTCCCTGTCCGGCCAGGATCAGGTCGAACCGCTTGACGCAGGCGCTGCCCTGTCGGGACGCGGCGGAGATGGCGGGAAGGTCGGTGGCCTGGGATACCAGCTTTGCCACCTTTTCCACCATTTTATCCACCCGCTGCATCTTTTCCTCGATGGCGCTGCTGATGGACTTCGTTTCGTCAATGGACAGGCGGTAATCCATCATCAGTTCGTCAACGTACAGCCGGTAACCGGCGGCGGAGGGGATGCGGCCCGCGCTGGTGTGGGGCTGCTCCAGATAACCCATGGCGGTCAGTTCCGCCATTTCGTTGCGGATGGTCGCGGAGGAATACTTCATGTCCGGCAGCTCGGTAATGGCCTTGGAGCCCACCGGTTCCGCCGTGCGGATATACAAATCCACCACCGACCGCAGAACCTTCTTTTTCCGCTCTGTCAGTTCCATTGTATCCCTCCTTCTCACTTTATCTTTAGCACTCCATCTATCTGAGTGCTAAGCACACTATACCGCAGAGTGCCAGAAATGTCAATAGGTTGTTTTTGAATTATTCTTGAACATTTTGGGGAATTGGGGCGAATCCGGAAAATCTTCCTTGCGTTTGCCCCGGGAATCGCCTTCTGAATATGAAGTTCCCTTGAATTTTTCTTGAATTCTCCCTTCGGGGGTGGAACTTTTCGTTTCTTTGTGCTATACTGTACAATATATTATTGTGCGGGGGTCTGCCCCGAAACCGAATTTTGGAGAGAGAGCTTATGCTGGAATTATTGGCGCCCGCCGGGTCAATGGAGTCTCTGCGCGCGGCCGTTCAGAACGGCGCCGACGCCGTCTACCTCGGCTGCGGCGCGTTCAACGCGCGGCAAAGCGCGAAAAACTTTACTCCCCAGACGCTGGTGGATGCCATTAAATACTGCCATGTCCGGGGCGTGCAGGTGCACCTGACCCTCAACACCCTCGTCTCCGACCGGGAGATGACCGAGGCGGCGGAGCTGATCCGCTATGCCGCGCAGAATAATATTGATGCCTTTATCGTGCAGGACTTAGGCGTGGTGCAGCTGTGCCGTCAGATCGCCCCCGGCGTTCCCATCCACGGCAGCACCCAGATGACCGTCCATTCTCTGCCCGGCGTGCTGCTGTGCGCCGCCATGGGTATCAAGCGGGTCGTCCTCAGCCGGGAGCTGAGCCGGGAGGAAATCCGCTACATCTGCGCCAACTCTCCCATTGAAATTGAAGTCTTCGTCCATGGCGCGCTGTGCATGTGCTATTCCGGCCAGTGCTACATGTCCGCCATGATCGGCGGCCGCTCCGGCAACCGGGGCCGCTGCGCCCAACCCTGCCGCCAGAGCTACGGCTACACCCACTGGCAGGAAAAATACCCCCTGAGTCTGAAAGACAACTGCCTGATTCCCTATCTGCGGGAGCTGCAGGAGATGGGGGTCGTTTCCTTGAAGCTGGAAGGCCGGATGAAGCGGGCGGAATACGTGGCCACCGTCACCGCCGTCTACCGCAAGGCGCTGGACGAGATGACCGTCACCAAGCCCATGATGGACGCCCTGTACGCCGCCTTCAACCGTCAGGGCTTCACCGACGGCTACTATACAAGTAGGGTGGATACCAAAATGTTCGGCGTGCGGCAGGAGAATGACGACGACGGCAAATGGCTTCAGGCCGCCCGGCAATCCTACGAGGCAGGGGAGACCCCCCTTGTGGATATCCGCTTTCAGGCCATGGTCACCGTGGACGGCAGCTGCGTCATCGCCACCGACCCGGAGGGTCGGACATGCCGCTCCGACGGCCCCGTGCCGGAACGCGCCCAGAACATCTCCCTCACCGGGGCGATGCTCGCCCAGCGGGTCTCCAAAACCGGCGGCACGCCCTACCGGTGCGTGGAGGTGCGCACCCGGGTCGATCCCGGTCTGATCATCTCCGCTTCCGCCATCAATGCCATGCGCAGGGACGTGCTGAACCAGCTCACTGCCATCCGCGCCCGGCGGGAGGAACAGACCCTGCGCAAGCCCAAGCCCGTGCCGGAATACAAAGGCCCCTCGGGCCTGCCCGGCCTGACCATTCAGGTCACCTCCCGGGAGCAGCTGACCCCCATGCTTTTAGATCTGGAAACCACACTGCTGTACGTTCCCATCCACATATTGCTCGCCGACGGGGAGCTTTGCGCCCGGCTGGTGCAGCGGGGACGAGTGGCGGCGGTGCTGCCCAGAATCGTCCACGACGGGGAGCTGCCCCGGATCAAAAAGAGCCTGGAAGTCCTCCGCGCCGCCGGTGTCCGGGACGCGCTGGTGGGCAATCTCGGCCTGATCGCCCCCGTGCGGGAGGCAGGAATGCGGGTTCACGGGGATTTCGGCCTGAACATCTTCAACTCCGCCTCCATGAACGTCATGCGTTCTCTGGAAATGGCTTCCGCCACGGTGAGCTTTGAAATGACCCTGCCCCAGATCCGGGACATGAGCAAGGCGGTGAACGCCGAGCTGATTGCCTACGGGCGGCTGCCCCTGATGGTGACGGAGCACTGCCTCATCCACAACAAGACCAACGAATGCACCTGCCATCTGAAAGCCACCCGCCTGATCGACAAGACCGGCGCGGAGTTCCCGGTCATCCGGGACGGCGACAGCTGCCGCAGCGTGCTGCTCAACGGCAAGAAGCTGAGCTGGCTCGACCGGCAGGACGATCTTGCCAAGCTGGGCTTATGGGCGACGCGGCTGTACTTCACCACGGAAAATTCCAAGGAAGTTGACCGCGTGCTGAACGATTACATGAACCCCGAACCCCTCGACCCCGGCGCGTGTACCCGGGGACTGTACTTACGGGGTGTGGAATAAAATCCCTCCGCATCGAAAGGAGAACCTTATGCAGCTCATTCTCGCTTCCGCCTCGCCGCGGCGAAAGGCGCTTCTGTCCCTCTTTGGGATTCCCTTCACCGTCCGGGCGGCGGACATTGACGAAACCATGGACCCCGAAAAGCCGCCCTTTGACGAAGTTGCCCGGGTCAGCCGTTTGAAGGCGCTGACCGTCAGCCGGGGAGAAGAAGACATCGTCATTGCGGCGGACACCATTGTGGTCTGTCAGGGGAAGGTGCTGGGCAAGCCCCACAGTGAGGCGGAAGCGGCATCTATGCTCCGGCTTCTCTCCGGGCGGGATCATCAGGTGATGACCGGCTGCACCGTTCTGTGCGGGGACAGGGTCGAGACCTTCACCGAGGTGACAAGCCTGCATTTCCGCCCCCTCAGCGAGAAGGAGATTCTGAAATACGTCCAAAGCGGCGAGCCCATGGACAAGGCCGGGGCTTACGGCATCCAGGGCGGCGCGGCGCTGTTCTGCGAAAAGCTGGAGGGCGACTATTATAATGTAATGGGACTTCCCGTGTGCCGGCTGTATGAGACCCTTTGCCGCACAGCGCCGGAAGTGATGGAGGATACCATATGAGAAATCTGTTCAGTACCAAAGTGAAGATCATTCTGGTGGTGGCCGCGCTGCTGACGGCGGCACTGGCCATCTACAGCGGCATTTCCAACCAGAGTCTTCCCAGTGTGATCGTGCAGGGCGTTCTCGCCCCCTTCCGCGCCGCGGGCACCACCCTGACCAACACGGCGGAAAAATACTACAGCTATATGTTCCGCTACGAGGCTCTGGACGCGGAAAACAAGGTGCTGGAAGAACGCATCGCCCAGATGGAGGACGTCGCCCGTCAGGCCGACTCCGTTTCCCGTGAAAACGAGCGTCTGCGCAAGCTGCTGGAGCTGAAAGCCACCAACGAGGACTACAAGCTGGTGGACGCCTATATCATCGGCTGGAGCTCCTCGGACTGGGAGAGCACCTTCACCATCAACCGGGGCACCAACGCGGGCATCCGGGAGAATCTGTGTGCCATCACCGCCAACGGCGAAGTGGTGGGTCTGGTAACGGAGGTGGGCGTCAACTACGCCGTCGTCAAGACCGTTCTGGACTCCACCCTGGAAATTTCCGGCACCATCTCCACCTCCGGCTACAACGGCATGGTCAAGGGCGGCTATACCAGCGGCAACGACACATTGCTCCAAATGAACTACCTGCCCTCCGACTCCATCATCCGCAATAAGGATCAGGTGGTGACCTCCGGTTCCACGGTGTACCCCCGTGGCCTGATCATCGGCTCCGTGGTGGACGCGGGCTATGAGGAAACGGGCGTCGCCAAATTCGCCCTCCTGGACCCCGCCGCGGACATTAACTCCCTGGAGCAGGTCTTCATCATCACCGCCTACACCACCGAGGTCTGTCTCTTATACACATCTCCGAGCCCACGAGACTAAGGCGAAT
>ENA-UAIY01000461-UAIY01000461.1-human-gut-metagenome-genome-assembly--contig:-NODE-461-length-8976-cov-3.762807_pt1 | contig 8976 bp, 8 predicted proteins | sample MGYA00244423_ERZ654401 | MGnify/ENA primary metagenome ERZ654401 (study PRJEB26926, sample SAMN06165022) | human gut metagenome | biome: ENVO:00009003; feature: ENVO:2100002; material: ENVO:00002003...
CCAGCCGATCCTCCGGCGTGCTGTCCCGGGCCAATGAGCTGGAACGGCTGAAGGCGGCACAGGGCGCCCTGCACGGTAAGCTGAACGAGGCCGCGCAGCAGGCCGAGGCGGCCCAGAGGGAGCTGCAGAAGGCTGAGTATGAATTGCAGGTGGCCAAGGACCAGCAGCGCAAGGCGGCGGACGAGGTGCTGACCTTACAGGGACGGCAGGACCACTATGACCTCCTGTTGGAAAGCCTGCGCCTGAGCTGCGAGACTATGGAGCAGGAGTTGTCCGGCCTGGACCGCCGGGAGACGGACGGCCGCGGGCGCATGGCCGGGATACAGGCGGACATCACTGCGGCAGAGGACCGCGCGGCCGCGCTGCGGCAGGAGATGCGGGACAAGCTGGCTGGCCAGACCGATCTGACGGAGCAGACCAACCAACTGGCCCAGGCCGTCAGTGACAAGAAGGCCGATCAGGCGGCACTGAGCGCGGAGAAGGACAGCGTTCTGCGGAGCGTGGAGGACCTGCGGGGCTTGCAGGCGGATATGGTATCCGACCGCGCTGAGCGCGACCGGCGGGTGCAGGAGTACCGGCAGGCCAACGAGAAGGCGCTGGCCGATATGGCGGGCCATCAGGCGGCGCTGGAGGAGAAGAACGCCCGTGTGATACAGCTGCGGCAGCGGCTGGAGGATCTGGCCCAGGCCAAACTGGCGCTGGAGCAGCAGCGTGACCAGCATAGCCGTGACAGCCGCGCCTGCAACGATACGCTTTTGCAGACCATGCAGGCGTACAACAAACTACAGCAGAAGCTGGAAAACAGCGGCATGGAGGAGAGCCAGATCCTGGAGAAGCTGTGGGAGCGCTACGAGCTGAGCCACAGCGACGCCATGGAGCAGCGCATTGAGCTGGAGAGCGTGCCCAAGGCCACGCGGCGCATTGCCGAGCTGAACCGGGAGATCAAGGCGCTGGGCACGCCCAACATCGGTGCCATCGAGGAGTTCGACCGGGTGAACACCCGGTACACCTACCTGTCCGAACAGCGCAGCGATGTGGAGCAGGCCAAGGAGGAGCTGCTGGGCATTATCGACCAGATCACCCAGCAGATGACCAGCATTTTTGCCGAGCAGTTCCAGCTGCTGAACGAGAGCTTTCAGGAGACGTTTTTGGAGCTGTTCGGCGGCGGCAAGGCGCGGCTGGAGCTGGAGGACGAGAACGATATCCTCAACTGCGGCATCGAGATCAAGGTACAGCCCCCTGGCAAGCAGCTGAAGACCATCACGTTGCTGTCCGGCGGTGAGAAGGCCTTTGTTGCCATCGCGCTGTACTTCGCCATTCTGAAGGTACATCCCACGCCGTTCTGCGTGATGGACGAGATCGAGGCGGCGCTGGACGAGGCCAATGTGGTGCGCTACGCCCGGTATATGCGGCGGATCGCCGGAAAGACGCAGTTTATCGTCATCACCCACCGGCGGGGCACCATGGAGGAGGCGGACGTGCTGTATGGCGTGACCATGCAGGAAAAGGGCGTCAGCCGGATACTGACCATCAATCTCAACGATATGGCCAAGGAGCTGCATATCAAATAAGGAGGGCTTGTTATGGCAATGGGCTTATTTCAAATACTTAAGGAGGCGTTCACCGCCGTCCCCACCTTCGACGACCTGAACGACGAGTTCTACGACGGACTGGAGGAAGCGCTGATCCTGGCCGATGTGGGTGCTGACACCGCCGCTGATACCGTGGCCCAGCTGCGGAAGCGGGTGAAGGAACGCTTTATCGGCCGGATGGACGAGGTAAAGGACGCCCTGCGGGACATCCTGAAGAGCAAGCTGGAGGTGGGTGACAGCGCGTTGGTGCTGGAGGGCAAGCCCGCCGTAGTGCTGGTCATCGGCGTCAACGGCGTGGGCAAGACCACATCCATCGGCAAGCTGGCCAAGCAGCTGAAGGATCAGGGCAAAAAGGTCCTGCTGTGCGCCGGCGATACGTTCCGTGCGGCGGCCGCCGACCAGCTGGAGATCTGGGCGGGCCGTGCCGGCGTGGATATCGTGCGGCAGCATGAGGGCGCGGATCCCGGCGCGGTACTGTTTGATGCTTTGCAGGCGGCCAAGGCACGGAGCGTGGACGTGGTGCTGTGCGACACCGCCGGACGGCTGCACAACAAACAGAACCTGATGAATGAGCTGGCCAAGCTGCGGAAGATCATCGACCGGGAATGCCCCAATTCCAACTGCGAGACGCTGCTGGTGCTGGACGCCACCACCGGGCAGAACGGATTGATCCAGGCACGGACCTTCAAGGAGACGGCAGGGTTGACGGGTATTATCCTGACGAAACTGGATGGTACCGCCAAGGGCGGCATCGTCATCGCCATCGCCCAGGAGCTGGGTGTGCCGGTGAAGTTCGTGGGCGTGGGCGAGGGCATCGACGACCTGAAGCCCTTTGACCCGACTGCCTTCGTGCAGGACATGATATAAGGAGGGTGTACCATGACGAGAGCAGACGGACGGGCATTTGACCAGCTGCGCCCGGTGGAGATGACACCCGGCTTTACGAAATTCGCCGAGGGCAGCGTGCTGATCCGCTGCGGCGAGACGGTGGTGCTGTGCAACGCCTCGGTGGAGGAGAAGACACCGCCCCATGTGGCGGAGGGCTGCGGCTGGGTGACGGCGGAGTATTCCATGCTGCCCCGGGCCAACCGGGAGCGCAGCCGCCGGGACGTGGACAAGCTGAAGCCGTCTGGCCGCAGCGCAGAGATACAGCGGCTCATCGGCCGCAGCCTGCGTGCGGCGGTGGATATGGCGGCCCTGGGGCCCCGGACCATCACCGTGGACTGCGACGTATTGCAGGGCGACGGCGGGACGCGGACGGCATCCGTGACCGGCGGGTTCGCGGCGCTGGCGCTGGCCTGCAAAAAGCTGGTGACCGACGGCGTGATCGAGAGGCTGCCGCTGCTGCACTATGTCACCGGTGTGTCGGCGGGCATCGTGGAGGATGTGCCCCTGCTGGACCTGCAGTACAGCGAGGACAGCCGGGCGCAGGTGGACCTGAACTGCATGATGACGGAGCAGGGACAGCTGATCGAGATACAGGGCACAGGTGAGGGGCGGCCCTTTACCGTGGCCGAGCAGCAGGCACTGGTGGCGCTGTGCGCCAAGGGGTGCGGCGAGCTGCTGGCGAAGCAGAAGGAGATACTGGGAGAGATACTATGAGATTTGTACTGGCATCCCACAACAAGGGAAAGCTGGCCGAGATGCAGGCCATTCTGGGCGAGCTGGGCGTGGAGGTGGTCATGCCCTCCGACGTGGGCGTGGACGTCGACGTGGAGGAGACGGGGACCACCTTCGCGGAGAACGCGGCGCTGAAGGCCAACGCCATCATGGCGGCCAGCGGTCTGCCGGCTATCGCAGATGACTCGGGACTGTGCGTGGACTGGCTTCAGGGCGCGCCGGGGGTGTATTCCGCCCGGTACGGCGGGCTGGACAGCGACCCGGAGCGCTGCCGCCTGCTGCTGAGCAATATGCGCGGCGCCACGAATCGGGCGGCGCATTTCCACACGGCCATCGTCTGCGCCTTCCCCAACGGGGACACGCTGACGGCGGAGGGGGACTGCGCCGGGACCATTGCCTTTGCGCCTATGGGCGACGGCGGGTTTGGGTACGACCCTGTGTTCTTCGTGCCGTCCCTGCGAAAGACCTTCGCCCAGCTGACGGCGGAGGAGAAGAACGCCATTTCCCACCGGGGCAGTGCCCTGCGGGCCTTTGCCGCGGAACTGAAAACGTATTTGGAGAAGCAATGATATGGAACTGACAAGCAAGCAACGCGCGCAGCTGCGGTCCCTGGCCACCAATCTGGACACCATCGTCCACGTGGGCAAGGACGGCATCGGCGACAATCTGATCAAGCAGGTCAACGACGCGCTGGAGGCCCGGGAGCTCATTAAGGGCCGGGTGCTGGAGAATTCGCTGCTGACCGCCCGGGAGGCGGCGGAGGAGCTGGCGGTGGCCGCCCGCTGCGAGGTGGTGCAGGTCATCGGCAGCAAGTTCGTGCTCTACCGGATGCAGCACGACAAGAGCAAGCGGAAGATCGAACTGGCCAAGGCGAAGAGAAGCGTATGAACATCGGTATTTACGGCGGCACCTTTGATCCGCCCCATATCGGCCATGTGACGGCGGCCAGGGCCGCCATGGAGGTCCTGGGGCTGGACAAGCTGGTGCTGGTCCCGGACGCGCAGCCGCCCCACAAGGCGCTGCCGGAGGGCGGCGCCGCGCCGCGGCAGCGGTACGACATGGCGGTGCTGGCCACAGCGGCGCTGGGGAAGCGGGCGGAGGTCAGTGACATGGAGCTGCGCCGCAGCGGCGTCAGCTATACCGCGGACACGCTGGCGGCGCTGCGGGAGCAGTATCCGGATGACACGCTGTATCTGCTGATGGGTTCGGATATGTTTCTGAGCCTGCACAACTGGCGCAGGCCGGAGGCGATCATGGCCATGGCCCATATCGCGCCCTTCAGCCGGGAGGCGGAGGATGAGTCCGCCGCCTTTGCCGCGCAGAGCGCGCGCCTGGAACGGGAGTTCGGCGCGCAGGTGACCGCGGTGCCCAATCCGCAGGTGGTGGAGCTTTCCTCCACCGAGGTCCGCGCCGCGCTGGCACAGGGCGGGGGAGAGGACCTGCTGCCGCCGCTGGTGTGGGGCTATATCCGGCGGGAGCACCTGTACGGTACCCATACGGACCTGACGCACCTGACGCCGGAGGAGCTGCGGCCCATCGCGCTGAGCTATCTCAAGCCCAAGCGGATGCCCCATGTGCTGGGCACGGAACAGGAGGCGGTGCGCCTGGCGGAGCGTTACGGCGCGGACGTGACAAAGGCGCGTATCGCCGCGCTGCTGCACGACTGCACCAAGAAGCTGGATATGGACGAGCAGCTGGCGCTGTGCAAGAAGTATCACATTCCGCTGGACGAGCTGGAGAGAAAGGCACTGAAGCTGCTGCACAGTAAGACCGGCGCGGCCATCGCACGGGATGTGTTTGCCGTGGACGACGATGTGTATAACGCGATTCTGTACCACACCACCGGCAAGCCGGATATGACGCTGCTGGAGAAGATCATCTATCTGGCGGATTATATCGAGCCCACCCGGGACTTTCCCGGGGTGGAGGCGCTGCGAAGGACGGTATACGAGGATCTGGACCGGGGCCTGCTCATGGGTCTGACCATGACCATTGATGAGATGGAGGAGATGGGTAACCCCGTCCACCACATGACCCGCGACGCGCGGGACTATCTGATGAAAAGAGGGATATCATGAAAACACCGAAAGAACTGGCGCTGCTGGCCGCCCGTGCCCTGTCCGATAAGAAGGGCAAGGAGATCCGTGTGATGGAGATCGCCGAGCTGACCACGCTGGCGGACTATTTCGTTCTGGCCACTGGCGCCAGCAATACCCAGATCAACGCGCTGGTGGACAATGTGGAAAAGGTACTGGCAGAGGAGGCTGGTGAGCAGCCCCTGCACCGGGAGGGCTATCGCGGCGGCACGTGGGTCCTGCTGGACTACGGCTGCATCGCCATCCATGTGTTCAATCAAGAGGCCCGGGCCTTCTACGGCCTGGAGCGTCTGTGGCAGGACGGCAAGAGCGTGGACATCAGCGGCATTGTGGAGGAGCACGACTGAGTTTCCGCACCGAGTGGCGCGTACAGGTGTTTTTCCCGGAAAACGGGGTTGACATTCGGCAAAAATGCGCTAAAATAGACTTCGATATTGTCAGAAGCGATGAAGGGAAAAAGACAGAGATCATCCACCCGAAGAGAGCCGGCGTATGGTGCGAGCCGGCGGGGACGCTCTGTTGTACTGGTCCCGGAGCTTTCCACCTGAACAGGGCGGGACGGGTGCGCGCCGTTACAGCGTCGTCTCTCGTAAGAAAGACACGGAGCGCCGCGGAGCGATCTGCGGCGGAAGCAGGGTGGTAACACGTCTATAACGTCCCTGGCTGCGTAAAGCAGCCAGGGATTTTTATTTGCGGAAAACAAAATTCACATACAAGGAGAAGCGAGCATGAATTACGATTTTGCGGCCATTGAAAAGAAGTGGCAAGCCAACTGGGAGAAGACAAAGCCCTATGCCGCCATTACCGGTGACAATCGGCCCAAGTTCTACGGGCTCATCGAGTTTCCGTATCCCTCCGGCCAGGGCCTGCACGTGGGGCATCCCCGCCCCTTTACGGCTATGGATATCGTCACCCGCAAAAAGCGGATGCAGGGCTATAATGTATTGTTCCCTATCGGCTTCGATGCTTTCGGTCTGCCCACGGAGAACTATGCCATCAAGAACCACATCCATCCTGCCATCGTCACGAAGAACAACATCGAGAATTTCACCAAGCAGCTGAAGATGCTGGGATACGGCTTTGACTGGGACCGCTGCGTGGACACCACCGACCCCAAGTACTACAAGTGGACCCAGTGGATATTCCTGCAGATGTTCAAGCACGGCTTGGCCTACAAGTCCACCATGCCCGTCAACTGGTGCACAAGCTGCAAGTGCGTGCTGGCTAACGAGGAAGTGGTCAACGGCGTGTGCGAGCGCTGCGGCAGCGAGGTCATCCGCAAGGAGAAGAGCCAGTGGATGCTGAAGATCACCGAGTATGCCCAGCGGCTGATCGACGATCTGGATGATGTGGACTATATTGAGCGCGTGAAGATCCAGCAGCGCAACTGGATCGGCCGTTCCACCGGCGCAGAGATCACCTTCGACACCAATGTGGGCGACCAGGTGACGGTCTATACCACTCGTGCCGACACCCTGTTCGGCACCACGTATATGGTCATCTCTCCCGAGCACCCGCTGCTGAAGAAGTGGCAGCCCCTCATTAAGAACTGGGATGCTGTGGCAGCCTATCAGGAGGAAGCGGCCCATAAGTCCGACTTTGAGCGCGGCGAGCTGAACAAGGACAAGACCGGCGTCCGCCTCGAGGGCATTGAGGTCACGAACCCCGCCACCGGCAAGGTCTTGCCCATGTTCGTCTCCGACTATGTCCTCATGAGCTACGGCACCGGCATCGTCATGGGCGTGCCCGGCCACGACCAGAGAGACTGGGACTTCGCCACGAAGTTCGGTCTGCCCATCGTCGAGGTCGTCAAGGGCGGCGACATTACCAAGGGCGCCTTCACCCTCAAGGACGATACCGGCATCATGGTCAACTCCGGCTTCCTGGACGGCATGACCGTCAAAGAGGCCATCCCCGCCATGAAGCAGTACGCCATCGACCAGGGCTGGGGCCACGAAAAGGTCAACTACAAGCTGCGCGACTGGGTCTTCTCCCGCCAGCGCTACTGGGGCGAGCCCATCCCGATGGTCTCCTGCCCGAAGTGCGGCTGGGTGCCGGTCCCCGAGGATCAGTTGCCCGTCGTTCTGCCGCAGGTCGAGAGCTATGAGCCGACCGACGACGGCGAAAGCCCCCTGTCCAAGATGACCGACTGGGTCAACACTACCTGCCCGTGCTGCGGCGGCCCCGCCAAGCGCGAGACCGATACCATGCCGCAGTGGGCCGGCTCCAGCTGGTATTTCCTGCGCTATATGGACCCGCACGACGATCAGGCGCCTGTCTCCAAGGAAGCCGAGCAGTACTGGGGCCCCGTCGACTGGTACAACGGCGGCATGGAGCATACCACGCTCCACCTGCTCTACTCCCGCTTCTGGCACAAGTTCCTCTATGACATCGGCGTCGTCCACACCAAGGAGCCGTATGCCAAGCGCACGAGCCACGGCATGATCCTCGGCCAGAACCCGCACTACGTCGGCAACGTCTCCACTGAGGCCGAGAAGCAGGCCCTCATCGAGAAATACGGCAATCAGGCCCTGCGCCCGGCCGTCAAGATGTCCAAGTCCCTCGGCAACGTCGTCAACCCCGACGATGTCGTCAAGGCCTACGGCGCGGACACCATGCGCCTGTATATCATGTTCATCGGCGACTTTGAAAAGGTCGCCACCTGGTCCGACGAGGCCGTCAAGGGCTCCAAGCGCTTCCTCGACCGCTGCTGGAACCTCATGGACATGGCCTCCGACTCCGAAGCACTCAGCGAAAAGAACGAGGCCATCATCCACAAGACCATCCGCAAGGTCACGCAGGACATCGACGAGCTCAAGATGAACACCGCCATCGCCGCCCTCATGACCATGGTCAACGAGTTCTACGCCAACGGCCTGACGAAGGGCGACCTCAAGATGCTCATGCTCATGCTCAGCCCCTTCGCCCCGCATATGGTCGAGGAGATGTGGGAGCTGACCGGCGAGGCCGCGAAGACCGGCACCATGGCCATGCAGCAGCCCTGGCCGGAATACGACGAGAGCAAGACCGTCGCCTCCCACGTCGAGATGGCCGTCCAGGTCCTCGGCAAGCTCAAGGGCACGATCAACGTCCCCGTCGACTCCGAGCAGGACTTCATCGTCGAGACCGCCAAGCAGAACGAGAAGGTCGCCCGCGCCATCGACGGCAAGACCATCGTCAAGGTCATCCTTGTCAAAAACAAGCTCGTGAACCTGATCGTAAAGTAAACAAAATTTTTGAAATTTGCCGGACAGGCGAAAAAAATGCTTGACTTTACAACGCCTGTTCACTATAATAATCAAGCCAATTATGTTGGCCCTGAAAGCAGCCTGGATTTAGCCGGCTGCATCGGAGGGAGGGAAAACAATGTCTGAAGTTCGCGTCAAGGAAGGCGAGTCCCTGGAGAATGCTCTCAAGCGGTTCAAGCGCAGCTGTGCAAAGGCCGGCGTCATCGCAGAGGTCAAGAAGAGAGAGCATTATGTCAGCCCCAGCCTGAAGCGTAAGCAGAAGTCTGAAGCTGCTCGCAAGAACAGAAAGAAGTTCTATTGATCCCTTCCCGGTTCATAAGACAAAAAACGCTCCGTGCACCCGCACGGAGCGTTTTTTATATCCAAAGGCTCCCCTCTCAGGGGCCGATTCCCCCTATCAGGGGGAAATGTCCCGAAGGG
>ENA-UAIY01000462-UAIY01000462.1-human-gut-metagenome-genome-assembly--contig:-NODE-462-length-8966-cov-9.798564_pt1 | contig 8966 bp, 7 predicted proteins | sample MGYA00244423_ERZ654401 | MGnify/ENA primary metagenome ERZ654401 (study PRJEB26926, sample SAMN06165022) | human gut metagenome | biome: ENVO:00009003; feature: ENVO:2100002; material: ENVO:00002003...
ATGTTACTCCGGTTGTTTACTCGTTCTTCTCATTCAACTATTCAATCGAGATTCTTGTTATGGTTGTTCTCGGCGGTATGGGTAATATCACCGGCTCAATAATTTCGGCTGTATTTATCACATACCTCAATTTCCAGCTCCAGACTCAGCTTTCGGGCGACCTGGCGGCACTCAAGTATCTCGTTTACGCCATCATCCTTATTGTTGTTGTTATCTTCAACAATGCTCCCGCTCTCAAGAGCGTCAGAGAGAGATTCTCAATCGCTAACAAGCTTCGTGAGAAACGCCTCAAAAACCCGGAAAAGCAGTATTCGGATACAAACAGATGGGATGTTGTTACAACAAAGATTCGTATGGATGAGGTTCTTACGACAGATGTAAAGCAGAACGACCCGTTCAAACCCGATAAACCTCAGAAAGGGGGCAAATAAGCATGGCTGACTATGTACTTGAAACGAAAAATCTTGGAATTTCATTCGGCGGACTTAAAGCGGTTCAGGATGTTAATCTGAAGATTAAAAAAGGTCAGATCTATGGTCTTATCGGCCCTAACGGTGCCGGTAAAACGACGGTTTTCAACCTCCTCACAGGTGTTTACAAGCCGACAACAGGCACATTTTACCTTGACGGTGAGGATTTGACGGGCAAAACTCAGGAAAAGATCAATCACAAGGGCATTGCAAGAACCTTCCAGAATATCCGTCTTTTCAACAACATGAGCGTTATCAGAAACGTTCTTGTAGGACTCCACAATCAGCCCGAGTTTAAGTGCAATCCCTTTATCAGCATGATAAAGCTGCCGAAGCACTATGATACAGAGGTCAGAATGAGAGACAAGGCAAAAGAAATTCTCAAGATATTTGACCTTTATGAGGAAAGAAACAATCTTGCCTGCAACCTTCCTTACGGTAAACAGAGAAAGCTTGAAATTGCCCGTGCGCTTGCTACTAATCCGAAGCTTTTGCTTCTTGATGAGCCGGCGGCAGGTATGAATCCTCATGAAACTCAGGAACTTATGGACACGGTAAGATATCTCCGTGACAATTTTGACATTACAATTCTTCTCATTGAGCATGACCTTAAATTTGTTTCGGGTCTTTGCGATGAGATTACCGTTCTCAACTTCGGCACGGTTCTCTGCCAGGGCAAGGTAGACGACGCTCTTAATGACCCCGAGGTTGTCAAGGCTTATATCGGAGGTTGATGTTATGGCAATGTTGGAAGTTAAAGACCTTTCGGTCTATTACGGTGTTATACAGGCTATCAGAGGTATCAGCTTTGAGGTTAATCAGGGCGAAATAGTTACTCTTATCGGAGCCAACGGCGCAGGTAAGACAACAACGATGCAGTCGATCATGGGACTTATCCCGATTCGTGAGGGTCACGTGACATATGAGGGCAAGGACATTACAAAAACTCCCTGTCACAAAATCGTTGAAATGGGCATGACTCAGTGTCCCGAAGGCCGCAGAATTTTCCAGGAGCTCTCGGTTTACGATAATCTGCTCATGGGCGCGTTCGCACTCAAGGATAAGAAAAATATCAAGGATGATATTGAGAAGATATACACTCGCTTTCCCCGTCTTGAAGAACGAAAAAATCAGATTGCCGGAACACTCTCGGGCGGTGAGCAGCAGATGCTTGCAATGGGACGTGCTCTTATGAGCCACCCGAAGCTTCTTATGATGGATGAGCCTTCAATGGGTCTTTCTCCGCTGCTTGTCGATCAGGTTTTTGAAATCATTAAGGATATAAATAATGACGGAACAACAATCCTTCTTGTTGAGCAGAACGCAGGTAAGAGCCTTGCGATCTCCGACAGAGCTTATGTTCTTGAAACTGGAAAGATAGTTCTTTCGGGCACAGGCGAGGAGCTTATGAAGAGCGAGGATGTTAAGAAGGCATACCTCGGCGGATAAGAATACACGGGGTCGGTGCATTTTGCATAGACCAAAGAAAAAAGCTATAATTCACAGACGGCGGCAATGATGTGCGCTTAGTGTGGATTATGGCTTTGCTTTTTAGTTTTCTTCTGTCTCTTAAAGAGATTTTATTCTTGCATAGGCAAGGAGTTTTAATATAACGTGAAGGAAGCGGATTTGAGCAAGGTGCGCTGTATATTTTATGTGATATCGCCTTAAATTTTTGTCGGAAAATACTGTCAAAACATTGACAAATAAGGCATTATATAATAAAATAAAGATTGTTAAAAATTTGAACAAGTCGGAGGTTTCAACGCTATGGGATACACAATAGCTCAGAAAATTATCAAAAATCATCTGCTTTCCGGCAATATGACGGTTGGCAGTGAAATCGGTCTTAAAATCGACCAGACTCTGACTCAGGATGCCACGGGCACAATGGCATACCTTGAGTTTGAGGCAATGGGAATTGACCGTGTTAAGACGGAGCTTTCCGTTGCATATATCGACCACAACACATTGCAGACAGGCTTCGAAAATGCCGATGATCATCGCTTTATTCAGTCTGTCGCAAAGAAGAGAGGTCTTCGTTTTTCACGTCCCGGCAACGGTATTTGTCACCAGGTTCATCTTGAGCGCTTCGGTATCCCCGGAAAAACTCTTATCGGCTCCGACAGCCACACACCGACAGGCGGCGGAATAGGTATGCTTGCCATGGGTGCAGGCGGACTTGACGTTGCTGTTGCTATGGGCGGCGGCGCATATTACATAACAATGCCGAAAATGGTTCGTGTCAATCTCACCGGCAAGCTTCAGCCGTGGGTTGCCGCAAAGGATATTATCCTCAAGGTTCTTCAGATCATGTCCGTCAAGGGCGGCGTAGGAAAGATCGTTGAATACGGCGGAGAGGGTGTCAAGACGCTTTCGGTTCCCGAGAGAGCAACAATCACAAACATGGGAGCGGAGCTTGGCGCAACAACATCAATTTTCCCGTCAGACGACATCACAAGAGCTTTCCTTAAAGCTCAGGGCCGTGAAAAGGATTGGATCGAGCTTAGCGCAGACGATGATGCGGTTTACGATGAGATTATTGATATCGACCTCAACGAGCTTGTTCCGCTCGCAGCTATGCCTCATATGCCCGATAATGTAAAGAGCTGCCGGGAGATAGGCAAAATTCACATCGATCAGGTTTGTATCGGCTCGTGCACAAACTCATCTCTCATGGATATGCTCAAGGTTGCCGCTATCCTCAAGGGCAAGACTGTTTGTCCGTCGGTCAGCCTTTCAATCGCTCCCGGTTCAAAGCAGGTGCTTAATATGCTTGCTCTTGACGGTGCACTTTCGGATATGATTGATGCAGGCGCAAGAATTCTTGAATCGGCTTGCGGTCCGTGCATAGGCATGGGTCAGTCGCCGAATTCAAAGGGCGTATCGCTTCGTACCTTTAACCGTAACTTTGAGGGACGTTCGGGCACAGCCGACGCAGGCATTTATCTTGTCAGCCCCGAGGTCGCAGCCGCTTCCGCTCTTACAGGTGTTCTTACTGATCCCCGTGAGCTCGGTGAAATGCCCGAGATCGAGATGCCGGACGAGTTTATTATAAACGACAACATGATCGCAATGCCCGCAAGCGTTGAGGACGCAGATTCCGTTGAGGTTATGTACGGCCCGAACATCAAGCCTTTCCCCAAGACCGAGGCAATGCCCGAGGACATCACAGCCAAGGCTGTTCTCAAGGTCGGCGACAACATCACAACAGACCACATCATGCCGGCAGGTGCAAAGATTTTGCCATACCGTTCAAATATTCCGTACCTTTCAAACTTCTGCTTCAAGCAGTGTGACGAGAAATTTGCAGAGCATTGCAAGGCGGCAGGCAAGGGCATCATCATCGGCGGTGCAAACTACGGACAGGGCTCATCACGCGAGCATGCCGCTCTTGTTCCGCTCTATCTCGGAATTAAGGCGGTCATCACCAAGTCGTTTGCCCGTATCCATTGCGCAAACCTTGTTAATGCAGGTATTATTCCGTTCACCTTTGCGAACGAGAATGATTACGACAAAATCAGCGTAAATGACGAGCTTTGCCTTGAGGGAATTCGTGAGAGCATTGCAAACGGTACTGATGTTACGCTCAAGAACCTCACAACAGGCGAGAGCTATAAGCTTGACTATCAGCTTTCTGAGCGTCAGAGAGATATTCTCCTTGCCGGTGGATTGCTTGATTATACAAGAGAGTCGCAGAAGTGATTTTATTAAAAAAAGATTTATCAAAAAATTTGTCAAGCCTTTTCTTTAATGGGGAAGCTTTGATAAATGCCTGAATAATATTTCCATCAAACTTCTTTGACACACCGAAGTGTGGCAAAATCATAGTCCGCAGGGGTTGGTGTCCGCATTGACCCGAGTTCGGTATTAAAGCAAAATACATTGTAAAGGAGCAAAACAATGACAGATATACAGATTAAAAACGCAGTTGAAAAATTTGAGGCTCTTATCCGTGAGCAGAGCGACCGTTCCGATAAAATCAAGGCTCAGGGCGATTTTGTTGACTATGAAAAGCTTGATAAAATTGTAATCGGCGTTTGCGGCGGTGACGGAATCGGCCCGATTATCACCAAGGAGAGCGCAAGAGTTCTTGAATATATGCTTGCCGATAAGGTTAAGACGGGCAAGGTCGAGTTCAAGGTTATCGACGGCCTTACAATTGAGAATCGTGTTGCCGCCAACAAGGCAATTCCCGACGACGTTCTTGAAGAACTCAAATCATGCCACGTTATTCTCAAAGGACCGACAACAACTCCTCAGCAGGGCGGCCCGTGGCCGAACATTGAGAGCGCAAACGTTGCAATGAGAAAGGCTCTCGACCTTTTCGCAAATCTTCGTCCCGTTAAAGTTCCCGAGGAGGGTATCGACTGGACATTCTTCCGTGAGAACACAGAAGGTGCATACGCTGTCGGCTCAAAGGGAGTTAACGTAACGGACGATCTCGCTGTTGACTTTGTTGTAACCACAACGGAGGGCTGTGAGAGAATTGCAAAGCTCGCCTATGACTACGCAAGAAGAAATCACAAGGACAGAGTTTCAATTATCACCAAGGCCAATATTATCAAGACAACCGACGGTAAATTTCTCAATCTTTGCAAGAACATAGGCAAGGATTATCCCGAGATTACGACCGATGAGTGGTATATTGACATCACGACAGCTAAGCTCATCGACCCGAAGCGCCGCAAGGATTTCAAGGTATTTATTCTCCCCAACCTTTACGGCGACATTATCACCGACGAAGCTGCAGAATTTCAAGGCGGCGTAGGTACTGCCGGCAGTGCAAACATCGGCAAGAAGTATGCCATGTTTGAAGCCATTCACGGTTCGGCTCCGAGAATGATCGAAGAAGGCAGAGGTCAGTATGCCGACCCGTGCTCAATGCTCAGAGCTTCGGTTATGCTCCTCTCCCATATCGGAGAGCAGGAAAAGGCAGATATGCTCGAAAAGGCTCTTGACATCTGTATGTTTACAGAGAAAAAGCTCACAATTACGGGTCGCGACACGGGCTGCACATGCTCCGAGTTCGGCGACTATGTGATGGAAACGGTAAAAAAACTCAGCAAATAATAAAGTGAGGTAATAACTGTGGCAAAGGAAAAGAAATCGGTTTCAATGTCCGTAATTAAGCGTTTGCCCCGATATTACAGATTCCTCGGCGAACTTAAAAAAAATAATATAACAAGAATTTCATCAAAAGAGCTGTCTCAGCGCATGGGCTTGACTGCATCGCAGATTCGGCAGGACCTTAACTGCTTCGGCGGATTTGGTCAGCAGGGCTACGGCTACAATGTGGAACAGCTCCAAAATGAAATCGGCACAATTCTCGGTGTTCAAAACGGCTTCAAAACCATTCTCTTCGGTTGCGGCAATCTCGGCAGAGCAATTGCTTCTCATATGACCTTTGAGGACAGAGGATTTGAGCTTGTCGGACTTTTTGACAGCAACGCAGATAAAATGAAGGACATCAGAATAAAGGGACTTTCCGTGTATCCTGTTGAGGATTTGGAGGTCTATTGCAAAGAGGTTGAGCCGAAGGTGGCTGTGCTTTGCGTGCCTACCGAGGCTGCTCCCGCGATTGTAGAAAGGCTTGTTAATCTCGGAATAACAAATTTCTGGAATTTCAGCCATTACGACATTGCGTCGAATTATCCGGGAGTAACGGTCGAAAACGTTCACCTTAATGACAGTCTTATGACTCTCAGTTATCAGATAATGAATAGGGAGGAGCAGGCAGATTGAAGATTATGAGTTTTAATGTACTCTGCTACGGCTGTGAGGGGCACTCGTGGTTAGACAGAGACGCTGACGTTATAGCAACCGTCAGAAATTATATGCCGGACATTTTCGGAATCCAGGAAGCACACATCGGCTGGATGGGCATTTTCCGCGAGAGCATGGACGAATATGATTTCGTCGGAGTCGGCAGAGATGACGGCAAGGACGAGGGTGAGTTTTCACCTGTGTTTTACAAAAAAGATAAATTCACTCTTGTTGACAAGGGCTGGTTTTGGATAAGCGAAACACCGGACGTCCCGTCGAAATCGTGGAATAGCGCTTGCACAAGAATCGCTTCGTGGGCGAAGCTCACCGAAAACGAGAGCGGCAAGACATTTGTTGCCATGAACACTCATCTTGACCACAGAAGCGAGGAAGCGAGAAAGAACGGCGTAAGGCTTATAAATGAGTTCGCCGCAAAACTTGATTGCCCCGTTGTAATCACAGGAGATTTTAACATTTCCGAGGGTACGGATTGCTACGTTGATATGGCCGAGGGCGGAATATTCAGGGACAGCAAGTTTGTTGCCGAAGAAACGGAGAATTATCCGACATTTCACCCGTATTTTCACCATAACGAGCCGGAGGATGTAATTGATTTTATTTTCATCAGCGACGGCTTCAGTGCGAAAAGCTACCGGGTTATCAAGGATAAGCCAAACGGAGCATTCCCATCGGATCATTGCCCGATCATGTCGGAAATCTCAATTAAATAAAAACATAGCTGTGACGGAATGATCTGTCACAGCTTTTTTATGGTATGGCGGGCAATTATGTCCGTCATTATAATTTTATCAAAAAAGACCGCCTCATAATGAAGCGGTCAAATGTTATTGTATTACTTAGCTTGCTGAGGAAGAGGAGTTGGCATTGCTGAGTTCAACAAGATATTTGATCTTCTTGGAAACTCTATTCAATGCGTATTTTGAAAGACGCGGACCGATATATGCCTTATATGTGTCGCCGTCCTGAAGCTCCTTGGTCTCTGTCTCAATATCCTCACTTGCCTTTGAAGAACGGATCGCTGAATCATAGTAATCAGTGCCGTCCTTAGCTACGAAGTAGATGATGTGATAGCCGTACTGAGTCTTAACCATCTCGACGTCGCCTGCCTTGCGGTTTGCATCAAACACCCAATCATTGAACTGCGTTACCATCTGACCGGGATAGATGTGTTCATAAAGGCCGCCGTTTGAAGTTGAGCCTGTGTCCTCGTTGTACTCATTTGCAAGAGCTGCAAAGCTGTCCTCTGACTTATCACCCTCGTTGAACTTCTTGAGAACGTCCTCAGCCTCGGTCTTCTTCTTTGCAATTTCTTCCTCGGAGAGATCATTGCCTGTGCTCTGATCTGTTGTAAGGAAAAGAATATGGCGTGCTGTAACTGTCTGCTCCTGATGCGGCTTCTTTACGGCAAGGACAACTATGTACTTACCTTTTTCTTCATCAGAGAAGAGCTTCTTGCTGCCTTCCTTTGTCGAGCTGTCGAAGAGCCACTTAGCCGCATCCTCTGAGAAGCTTTGCTGAGCGGTGCTCTTGAGCATTGAATACTTTGTTTCCTCGTCAACATTGTAATCAGCCGTATCCTTGTTGAGCTCCTTTGCCTTGGCGGCGAAGGTTGCCTCGTTTGTAACGGCATTGTAGAAGTCGTTAGCGTTCTTCTTTACCTCAGCGTCAGCCTTCGTCTGACGAGCCTTGAGAGCGTCATCTGTCTCGTTATCTTCCTTAGTGAGCTCGGTTGTCTTGAAGGTATAAGCTCTGAAGGTTACAAAATCATATGCTGCCGTGTCCTTCTTGTACTCCGCATCGATATCCTTCTGGTCGTAGGTTTTTGCGATTTCGGCTGTTCTCTCGGTCAAATATTTCTGAGCAAGAACCTGAATCTTGAGCTGCTTGCGGAGGAATCTCTCATTGATTGAACCGCCGTAAACCTTACGAAGGTATGCGTTGAGTGAATATGTTACCTTATTTTTGCTGTCTGAGCTTGAGTTTGAACCTGCGCTCTTAGCCTCATCGCGAAGATCCTCGATCTGCTTATCAATGTAAGCCTCATCAGCCTTTGTAAGCTTGAGACCCTTCTTGAGAGCTTCGTTATAATATGCCTTGTGGAGCTGAATCAGCTCAATCGTATCATTCTGAAGCTTCTCTGCCCATGTAATCTCATTACCTTCGGAGTCCTTGGTTGTCTGAGTCTGCTCCTCGGGAGTGAGAGAGAGGTCATAACCGTTGCTTGTCTGGTAATAGTACTGATAATACTGAGCCTGATAGCGAACCTGGTTATAAGCACGCATGTAGTAATACTCGTATTCGGCGATTGTAACGGACTGCTCCGAGCCGACCGAACCGAGCTTGATAACTCTCTGAAGTGCGCCGTAGTAGTTGAGAGAGAATGCTACTACGCCTAAAACGATTACAGCGCAAAGCACAATGGAAATAACCTTACTTGCAACCTTTTTCGCGGTGTTTCTTGCTTCCATGCTGCGCGCATTCTTTTTGGCAGTTTTAGCAATACGAGCTTTTCTTTCGTCGCGGTACTGCTCTGCCTTTGACTTTTCGTTAGCCATTGTATTCATCCTTTACTTAATGAAATATCTGCCGAAAACAAGTCAGCATAACAATAGTATTTTAATACATTTACATCTTTTTTACAAGACCTAAACAATAATTCTGTCTCTTATACACATCTCCGAGCCCACGAGACTAAGGCGAATCTCGTAT
>ENA-UAIY01000472-UAIY01000472.1-human-gut-metagenome-genome-assembly--contig:-NODE-472-length-8866-cov-3.483487_pt1 | contig 8866 bp, 8 predicted proteins | sample MGYA00244423_ERZ654401 | MGnify/ENA primary metagenome ERZ654401 (study PRJEB26926, sample SAMN06165022) | human gut metagenome | biome: ENVO:00009003; feature: ENVO:2100002; material: ENVO:00002003...
CGGAGATGTGTATAAGAGACAGCCATGTCGTCCACCTGCTCCGGCAGGATCAGCGGCCGCGCGCCGTCATGCACCGCCAGCAGCTCGCAGCTGTCGCCGGCCGCCAGCGCCGCCAGCAGCACCGACTGAGTGCGGCTCCCGCCGCCCTCCACCACGCGCAGCGGCGTTTTGACATTCGCCCCGGCACACAGGGCCGCGATCTCCTCCAGGCGCTCCGGGCTTACCGCCACCACGATCTCGTCGATCAGCGCCGCCTCATCCAGCGCCCGCAGCGTCCGCAGCAGCACTGGCACGCCGCACAGCGGCGCCGTCAGCTTATCCGTGCCGCCCATGCGCTCAGAGCGCCCCGCGGCAGGCACCAGCGCCGCGCAGCGGGGGTGCCGTTCCTTTTTCCGGTTTAACAGCTTGTCAAAGAGCTTCCCCATCGTCATTCACACGCTCCCGTCATCACCGCGCCATCCAGCAGACGCTCCGCCTCTTGGTATCCGATCTCCCGCACCATCGCCAGCTCCGACAGCAGTATCTCCTTGGCACTGTGCAGCATTTTTCTCTCTCCGGTGGACAGTCCCCGCGCCGCCTCCCGCCGCATCAGGGACTTGACCACCCGTGCCACCTCCGTCAGGTCGCCGCTTTTCAGCCGCGCCATGTTCTCCCTGTAGCGGCGGTTCCAGTTGCGCTCCTCCTCCACCGTCAGCGATGGGATGGCCGAGAGCACCGCGTCCATCCTCTCCCGGTCATACAGCAGCCGCACGCCGATGGCCTCGCAGTTATCAGTGGGCAGCTTCAGTACCAGTCCGCTGACGGCTTGACGGAACACATAGTACGTCCGCGCCGCGCCGTACAGCAGCTCCTCCGTCACGCTCTCAATAACGCCCGCCCCGTGCATGGGGTGCACCACCCGCTGACCGATGCCGTACATACCGACGCCTCCCTTCCTGCTGTTCTTGTAGAAAATTATACCGTATTCCCCCACTTTTTACAAGGGATTTCCGTATCTTTCCCGTAAAAAGCACGGTCCCAGGCACTGCCTGGGACCGTGCTTTTCCGTTATCTCGCCTCGTACAGTGCCTTGCAGGCCCGGTACATCTCGTAGCAGTCCACCTTGGCCACCACCTCGAAGGGCGCGTGCATGCTCAGCACCGGCACGCCGGCGTCCAGCGTGGCGATGTTCCGGTTGGCCATATACTGTGCCACCGTCCCGCCGCCGCCGGCGTCGATCTTGCCCAGCTCGCAGATCTGCCACCGCACGCCCGCGCCGTCCAGCACCGCGCGCACATAGGCCACCGTCTCCGCGTTGGCGTCCGAGGAACCGGACTTGCCCCGCGCGCCGGTGTACTTGCAGATACCCACGCCGTAGTTGACGAAGGCCGCGTTCTTCTTCTCGTACACATCGGCAAAGTTGGGGTCATAGGCCGCCGTCACGTCGGCGGACAGGCAAAAGGCGTTCTCAAAGCACGCCTTCAGCGGCACGTTCTGGCCATCGCACAGGTCAGACATAAAGGCGTCAAAGGCCGCGGACTGCATACCTGTCACGCCCATGGAGCCGATCTCCTCCTTGTCCGCCAGCACGCATACCGCCGTCTTGTCCGGCGTTTCGATATCCAGCAGCGCCCGCAGCGCCGCGTAGCCGCACACCCGGTCATCGTGACCGTAGGACCCGATAAGGCTGCCGTCAATACCGATGTCCACCGCCTCCGCGGCGGGAACGGCCTCCAGCTCCGCGGAGGCGAAGTCGCTCTCCGTGATGCCGTACTTGTCGTGCAGCCGCTTCATCACGTGCAGCTTCACCCGGTCCTTGTCCTCGCTGTCCCCGATGGGCCGGCTGCCTACCAGCAGGTTCAGCGTCTCGCCGGGCACCGCCTCGTTCAGGGGCTTCCGGCCCTGTTCGCCGCCCAGATGGGGCAGCAGGTCCGTGATGACCAGCTGGGGCTCACCCGCCTCGCCGATGCACACGTCTACCACGCTGCCGTCCTTCTTGGCCACCACGCCCCGCAGCTGCAGGGGGATAGTCACCCACTGGTACTTGCGGATACCGCCGTAGTAGTGGGTCTTGAAATATGCCATCTCGCTGTCCTCATACAGCGGCGTGGGCTTCAGATCCAGCCGCGGCGAGTCGATATGCGCCGCCGCGATCTGCACGCCCTCGGCCAGGCTCTCCTTACCGATGACCGCCAGCATCAGCCCCTTGCCCCGGTTGCAGGTGTACACCTTATCCCCGGCCTTCAGCGCCATGCCGCGCTTATACTGCACAAAGCCCTTCTCCTCCGCCGCGGCGATAGCCGCCCGGGCGCTGAGCCGTTCAGTCTTTCCCGCGTTCAGGAAGGCCTTGTAGTCCGTGCAGTAGGCCTCCATCTCCGCCAGCTGCGCCTCGTCCAGCGTATCATACCCGTTCTTGTCATTCCGCAGCAGCTGCTCCCGCAGCGCCTTCATTTCCTCGCTCATGCTCGTTCCTCCTTCAATATCGTCTCCAGCGCCTGCCGTGCCTTTTCCGTAAAGGCCGCCGCGCTGCCGCAGTCGTTCACCAGCACGTCCGTGCACCGGGCCCGGTAAAATGCCTCGTCCTTCTGTGCCCGCACCCGCAGCCGCGCGTATGCCTCCGGTATGCCGTCCCGTGCCATGATGCGCGCCACCCGCGTCTCCGCCGGCGCGATCACCGCCACCGTCCGGCGGCACAGCCTGTCCAGCCCGCTTTCGATCAGGTTGATGGCGTCAATGCCCACCACCGCCGCGTCGCTCGCGTCCATCCGCCGCCGCAGCTCCCGGGGCAGTCGTGCATAGATGATCCCGTTCAGCGTCTCCAGCGCCGCCGGATCGCCGAATACGAGGTTCCCCAGCTTCTGCCGGTCCAGACCGCCGTCCGCCGCGAACACCGGGCCGAACGCCCCGGCGATGGCCTCCCGCAGCGCTCCGTCCGTCCGCAGCAGCTCATGGTAGATGGCGTCGCAGTCCAGCACCAGCCCCCCCAGCTGCTCCAGCGCCCGCAGGGCGCTGGTCTTGCCCGCGCCGGTAGGCCCCGTGAAGCCGATGACCAGCGGCGACGCGTCCACCGTGTGGAACCCCGCCGCCTTTTTCAGCCGGTTGCTCACCGCCAGTCCCAGTCCCGCCTCGTCCGGGCACTGGGCATAGATGGCCGTCACCTCCGTCTCGTCGAAGGTCCGCAGCGCGTCGAACACGCGCTGTGCCTGGGCCAGCTTGTCTCCTGCCGGTCCCAACCGATGTACAATGTGCCCCGCGAACAGCGGCGCGTACTCGTCAAAGCAGATGACCCCGGCCCCCGCCGGCAGGTGCGCCGCGATGTATGCCGCGCTTCGCCGCGGCGCGCCCGTCACCACCGTCACGGCAGCCCGGGGCGCGTAGTGCCGGTACTTCATTCCCGGTGCCTTGGCCTTCTCCCCGTCGGACAGCTTCTGCCGCACGGCCTTGTCCACGGCCACCTCCCCCAGCACCGCCTCCAGTGCCTCCAGCGGCAGTCCGCCGGGCCGCAGCAGCCGGGGCGGCTGCACCGTCAGATCGATAATAGTGCTCTCTACGCCTACGGCGCAGGGCCCGCCATCCACGATCCCATCGATCTTGCCCATCATGTCCTCCATCATGTGCCGCGCACAGGTGGGGCTGGGCCGTCCGGAGGTATTCCCGCTGGGCGCCGCCACCGGCGTATCCGCCGCCGCGATAATGGCCCGCGTCACCGGATGGTCCGGGCAGCGGACACCCACGGTGTCCAGCCCGCCGGTGGTGCGCAGGGGTACGCAGTCGCGCCGGGGCAGGATCATGGTCAGCGGCCCCGGCCAGAACCGTTCCGCCAGCGCATAGGCCGTGTCGGGGATATCCACACAGCAGCGTTCCAGCCAGCCCGCGTCCGGCACGTGCAGGATCAGCGGGTTGTCCTGTGGCCGTCCCTTAGCCTCGAAAATACGGCGCACCGCGTCCTCGTTGAGCCCGTCGGCCCCCAGCCCGTATACCGTCTCCGTGGGGATACCCAGCAGGCCGCCCCGGCGAAGGATCGCCGCCGCCTCCGCGATGGCGTTTTTGTCCGTTTCCGGATGGAATATGATGGTCTCCATCACCCGAACCTCGTTTCTTCTGCTCTTTTATTCCGCCGCAGCGGCAAAACTCCTCTTTTTACAGCCCCAGGTCCTCCCCCACGAGAATGACCTTGATACGCTCATGCACCATGGAGTACCGCGTCACCACCACATAGGAACAGATGCAGTCCGGACTGGTGCAGTCACCGCACTGTCCGGTCAGGCCGCAGGGCGTCTTGATACCGAACCGCTGTGCGTTGGCCGGCGCAGCGATGTTCCGGGCGCGGGCAATGGCGTCGTCCAGTGTGCCCAGCACCTTGTTCATACCGGCGATGACCAACACCTGCCGGGGGCCGTAGCACATGGCCGCCACCCGATTGCCCATGCCGTCGATATTCACCAGCTGCCCGTCCTTGGAGATGGCGTTGCTGCTCATCAGGAACGTGCCGCAGCTCAACGCCTGGTGCATCAGCGCCTGCTTCTCTGCCGGGTCCTTAGCGGTATCCCGGTCGATGAGGGTATAGCCCTCCTGCGCCAGCCGCTGCTTCAGCCCCAGCTCGTCCACCGTCATCACGCCGCCCCAGGATACACTGTCCGTCTTGGGGATCAGCTCCAGCGCCTTCTCCACGGCCTCGGCAGCGGTGGAACAGTAATAGGCGTCAAAGTGCCGCTTCTTCATAGCCTCCACCGTCTTGGGGCCGGACAGGTCATACATTTTCTTCTTATTCTCGTTCATGGTCAACTCTCCTTTCCCTCCTGCAGCCGCTGTGCCTGATCGTTCAGGGTCAGCGCGTCGATCATACCGTCCAGATCACCGTTAATGATGGCCGCAATGTTGAAGTTTTTATTGTCTCCCGTCAGCCGATGATCCGTGACCCGGTTCTGCGGGAAATTATACGTTCTGATCTTGCCGCTTCTGTCGCCGGTGCCCACCTGGCTCTTCCGTGTGGCGGCGATGGCGGCGTTCTGCTTCTCTTGCTCCGCCTCGTACAGCTTCGAGCGCAGGATCTTCATGGCCCGATCCTTGTTCTTATACTGGCTGCGCTCATCCTGGCACTCCACCACCACGCCCGTGGGCAGATGGGTGATACGTATGGCGCTCTCCGTCTTGTTCACGTGCTGTCCCCCCGCGCCGGAGGAACGGAACGTGTCGATCTGCAGGTCCTTGGGGTCGATGGAAAACTCCACCTCCTCCGCCTCCGGCATCACCGCCACCGTGGCGGCGGAGGTCTGGATGCGCCCGGAGGACTCCGTCTCCGGCACCCGCTGTACCCGGTGCGTCCCGGCTTCGAATTTCAGCCGCGACCAGGCGCCCGCGCCCTCGATCTCGGCGCTGACCTCCTTCACGCCGCCCAGCTCCGTCATGTTCTCACTGACGATGCTCAGCGTCCAGCCCCGGCGCTCGGCGTACATGGTGTACATCCGCAGCAGGTCGGCGGCGAATAGTGCGCCCTCCTCCCCGCCGATACCGGCCCGTATCTCCAGTATCACGTTCTTCTCGTCATTGGGGTCCCGCGGCAGCAGCAGCCGCTTCAGCTCCTCCTGCAAGCGCTCCATATCCCCCTTCGCCCCAGCCAGCTCCTCCTGTGCCAAAGCCCGCAGCTCCGGGTCAGACAGCATCTCCTCCGCCTCCCGGGCGGTATCCTGCGCCCGCAGATACGCCTGCCAGCATTCCACCACCGGCGTCAGCTCCTTCTGCTCCCGGCGCAGCGCCGTCAGCTTCTCCCGGTCCGCATACACCGCCGGGTCCGCCAGCTGCTGCTCCACCTCTGTCAAATGCGCCGCAAGGGCGCTCAGCTTCTCCTGCATGGCCCGTCCTCAGTCGTTCTCCAGCAGGCGGCGCACATTCTGGATAAAGTCGTTCCGCCAGAACTCATACCCCTCGCTGCCCGGCCGCAGCGACACCGCTAACCGATGGGCCTGCCCGGTATACATATCCATCTGGTCATAGACCTCCTCACTGCGCTGGGTGGTGCTCCGCGTGACCACGTAGGCCACGTTTTCCATCTCCAGTCCCCGCCGCTTCAGCAGCGCGCGAATGGGGCTGGCGCACCGCCCCGCCCACACCGGGCTTCCCACGATCACCAGTTTGTACGCGCCCAGCGGCTTCTCCGTCTCAAAGGGCTGCAGGGGCCGGGTGGATGTCTTCATGGCGTCCATACCGCAGCGCATATATCCCCGCCAGCCGCTGCGGTCGCAGTCGTCGGTGATCGCCGTGATCTCCGCCCCCAGCGCCTCGGCGATCTCCTTGACCGCCCGGCGGGTATGCCCGGTCCGGGAATAGTAAATGCACAAAATATCACTCATGTTATCGCTCCTCCTGTTCCTCGGCCTGCAAGCTCAGTTCTTCCCAGCGCTCCATCTCCTGCTCCAGCCTCTTCTGCACGTCCTGCTGTTCCTGATACAGCGCGTTCAGCTTCTCCGCGTCGCAGGCATTCTCCGCCATTTCCGCCTCCAGCCGCGCGCTGTCCGCCTCCAGCCTGGCGATAGCCGTCTCGCAGATGGTCAGCTGCTTTTTCGCCGCCTGCTGGGCCCGGTTGCCCCGGCTGCCGTTCTTTTTCGGCGCAGCGGACTGTACCTGTACCGTGGCCGCCGCGGCGGCGTGCTCCTCTTCCTTGGCCTGCCGGTACTGTGCAAAGCCCATGGGATAGTCCGTGATGACGCCCCCGGCCAGCTCCCACACGCGGGTGGCGAACCGGTTGATGAAATACCGGTCGTGGCTCACGAACAGCAGCGTCCCATCGAAAGCCTCCACCGCCTGCTCCAGCCACTCCCTCGAGTCGATATCCAGATGGTTCGTCGGCTCGTCCAGTATCAGCAGATTGATGCTCTCGTCCATCAGCATACACAGCCGCAGGCGGCTCAGCTCGCCGCCGGACAGCACGCTGACGCTCTTGAACACATCCTCTCCGGTGAACTGATACGCCGCCAGCCGGTTCCGCGCCGACTGCGGCGTGATGTCCAGCTCATAGAGCATCGTGTCCAGTATGGACCTCTCCGGGTGCTCGAAGTGTATCACCTGCGGCAGATACGCCGCCTTCACCGCCGGCCCCAGCCGTATAACGCCGCTGTCCGGGCGCTCGCTGCCGGTCAGCATATTCAGCAGCGTGGTCTTTCCCGTACCGTTCTCGCCCAGCAGGGCGATGCGCTCGCCCCCCTCGCACCGCAGATACACATCCTCAAACAGCCGCTTCTCGCCGAAGGCCTTACTGACGCCCTTGATCTGCAATACCTCGTCGCCCTTGAACTCCCGGCTCTGGAAGCGCGCCTCCAGCTTCCGCGCCTTCGTGGGCTTCGCCGTGGTCCGCATACGTTCAATGCGCTTCTCCATGCTGAAGGCCCGCTTGTGCAGCGCGTCGTTGCCCATGAAGGCCCACAGGTGCATCTGCTCCGCCGCCTTTTCCAGCTGCGCGATCTTCGCCTGTTCCTTCAGGTACTGCTTCATGCGCTCCTGATACCGCCGTTCCTTCTCGATGGCATAAAAGCTGTAATTTCCGCTGTAAAACTCCGCTTTTCCGTCCTGTATCTCGATGATCCGCGTCACGGTCCGGTCCAGGAAATACCGGTCATGGCTGATGGTCAGCACCGTGCCCCGGAACCTCCGCAGATACCCCTCCAGCCACTCCGTGGCCTGCAGGTCCAGATGGTTCGTGGGCTCGTCCAGCAGCAGGATGTCCGTATCCTCCAGAATGAGCCGTCCCAGGTTCACCCGGGTCTTCTCCCCGCCGGACAAACACGCGAATTCCCGCTGCCGCATTTCCCTCGGGATGCTCAGGCCGTTGGCCACCTTGTTCACCGCCGTCGCCGTGTCCCAGCCGCCCAGTCCCTCGAATTTGGCGTTCAGCTCGCCGTACCGCCGCAGCGTATCCGCGCCGCTGTCCCCCTGCTCCATCCGCAGGGCCAGCGCATCCATCTCGTCCTTCATCCGAAACATCCGCGCGAAGGCCGTCTGCAAAACGTCCTCCACCGTGTACCCCTCCGGATACACGGGGATCTGCGAGATCAGTCCCACCCGCCGTCCGGCGGCGATCTGTACCTCTCCCTCGTCCGGTTCCAGCTCCCCGGTGAGCATACGGAACACCGTGGTCTTTCCGGCGCCGTTCCGCCCCAGCAGTCCCACGCGCTCCCCGCTGTCCACCTGAAAGCTCAGTCCGTCCAGTATTCTCTTTTCCAGATCAAAGGACTTCACCAGCCCTGTAACGCGAATGTCGACCATTTACTCTTTCTCTAATTCCTTTACGATGTTCTCAAAATGCATGGCGCGGGACGCCTTCACCAGCACCGCCGTCCCCGGCGTGAACCGCGCCCGTACAGCGGGCATGGCCTCCTCCACGCCGGCGAACCACTGCGCCTCCGGATCCGTTTCGGTCAGGGCCTTCATCTTCTCCCCCACCGCCACGGTCTCGATGCCCAACTCCCGGCACAGCGTCCCCATATCCCGGTGGGCCTGGGCCGTCAGCGCGCCCAACTCACCCATGTCGCCCAGCACCGCCAGGCGCTTTTTCTGCCGGCTGGCAGCCAGCATACGGATGCCCTCCGCCATGGACTGCGGATTGGCGTTGTAGCAGTCGTCGATGACCAGCCGATCCCCGTCCATACGGATCAGGTGCATCCGGCTCCCTACCGGCGCATAGGCCGCCGTCCCCGCGGCGATCTCCGCCGCCGTCAGGCCCAGCCGTTCGCCGATGGCTGCCGCCATGGCCATGGGATAGACCATGTGCCGCCCCGGCGCCGCCGTCTCCAGCCGATAGACCGCCTGTCCCGTGGTCACGGTGCAGGCCATGCCCTCCAGCCCCCGGTCGTCGATGTCCGTAACACGGACATCTGTCTCTTATACACATCTC